>Ga0308159_1000752_pt1 | contig 61714 bp, 49 predicted proteins | sample PhyCR1_FD_201040 | JGI IMG/M metagenome (GOLD analysis project Ga0308159, IMG submission 201040) | Phyllosphere microbial communities from UC Gill Tract Community Farm, Albany, California, United States - DLSLC.R1 | ecosystem: Host-associated > Plants > Phyllosphere > Unclassified | place: USA...
ACCACGGATTCGGTCGAGACCGCTCCCGAGGAGCTGATGACCGGTGACGCCACCGACGTTCCGACCGAGGCTGCGTCCGAGGCGATGTAATCGGCTCGGGGGTTCGGCGCTACCTTTCGGTGCACTGACCCCCGCCGCTTTCCGCTTCCGGGTCCAACCGGCTTGTGGAAAGTCCGTCTCACGACGGACAGAAGCCCTCCCCGCTGGGAGGGTTTTTTGTTTCTGCATTACGCGTTTACGCGGATGTGGAGCAGCAAGACCCGCTCTTCACTGAAGGGCGGGTTTTTGTTTGCACTGCCTCCGGGGGCGGGGCATCAACCGGGCCATGCCCGATACGCTGAAGATCACGCTCGCGCAGCTCAACCAGTCGGTCGGGGACATTCCCGCCAATGCCGCCGGCATTGTGGCAGCGCGCGAGGCGGCGAAGGGCAGCGACCTTGTCGTTTTCCCGGAACTTCACCTTATCGGCTATCCGCCAGAAGACCTGATCCTCAAGCCCGCACTGATCGAGCGCGCGGCGGCCCAGCTTCAGCACCTCGCCGAATCGACCGCCAGTGACGGTCCGGCGATGCTGGTCGGGTCGGCCTTCGTACTCGATGGTGCGCTGCACAATGGAGTGGCCTTGCTCGATCAGGGCAAAGTCGCGGCAGTTCGCCTGAAGCACGAGCTGCCCAATTACGGCACTTTCGACGAGATGCGCCTGTTCCAGCCCGGTCCGCTGCCAGAGCCGATTATCCTGCGCGGGACGATGATTGGGGTGCCGGTGGGCGAGGACATCTGGCGTTACGAGGTCTGCCGCCATCTCGCCGATTTCGGAGCGGAAATCCTCATCTCGATCAACGGCAGCCCTTACGAGATCAACAAGGAGGCCCTGCGCATCGAAGGCGTGGCCAAGCGCCGCGCAGTCGATACCGGGCTGCCGCTGGCCTATCTCAACCGCGTCGGCGGGCAGGACGAACTGGTGTTCGACGGGGCCAGCTTCGCGGTGAACGGCGACGGTGCGCTGGCGGTGCAGCTGCGCGACTGGGAGGAGCAGGTCGTGGAGACCCGCTGGACCAAGACCGCCAAGGGCTGGCGCTGCGATCGCGGCGCCTTGGAGCCGCTCGCGCAGCATCCGGAGGACATCTACAGTGCGATGGTCCTCGCTTTACGCGACTACGTAAAGCGCAATGGCTTTCCGGGCGTCGTGCTGGGTCTGTCGGGGGGTATCGATTCGGCGACTTGCGCGGCCATCGCCGTCGATGCGCTGGGAGCAGACCGGGTCTGGGGGGTGATGATGCCCTCGCGCTTCACCAGCGGGCAGAGCCTCGACGATGCGGCGGCCTGCGCCAAGGCGCTGGGGATTCGCTATACCGAGATGCCGATCGGTGCTGCCGTCGATGGATTCGATGCCATGCTGGGTGAGGCATTCGAAGGCACGCAGCGCGATCTGGCGGAGGAAAACCTCCAGTCGCGGGTGCGCGGGGCGGGCTTGATGGCGCTGTCCAACAAGTTCGGCCCTATGCTTCTCGCCACCGCCAACAAGAGCGAGCTGAGCGTCGGCTATGCGGCGATTTATGGCACCATGGCGGGTGGCTACGCGCCGCTCAAGGATGCGTACAAGAGCACGGTCTATGCGCTGGCGCGCTGGCGGAACGGACAGGTTCCGCCCATCGGCCTCGGCCCGGGTGGTCCGCTGGTGCCGGATGGCGTGCTGACCCGTGATCCCACCGCCGAGTTGTACGACGGCCAGCGCGACTGCGACAGCCTGCCGCCCTACGACGTCCTTGATCCGATCCTCGTGGGTCTGGTGGAGCACGACAAGAGCGTGGCGCAACTGGTCAACGAAGGCTTCGAGCACGGGGTTGTGCGCCACGTGGAGTTCCTGCTCCACCGTGCCGAGTACAAGCGCCGTCAGTCGCCGCCCGGCGTCAAGTTGACCGCGCGCAACTTCGGGCGCGACCGGCGCTATCCGATCACGCACGCGTTTCGGAGCGGGTAAGGGGGCGGGAAGCTTCCCGGCTTTTTGACACCATCCGTCATTGCTAGCGCAGCGAAGCAATCCACGTCGCGCAAACTGCCCTGGATTGCTTCGCTGCGCTCGCATTGACGAACTGAGGGTGCGAGGAGGGCAAGATAGAGATGCCCGCTTCGCTTTCGCTCTCAGTACTCGACGCTCAGCGTCACCACAGCGCTGCGCGGAGCGCCGTAGAAGGCCTGGCCCCACTTGAGGCTGTTGAGGTACTTCACGTTCGTGACGTTGCGCACGTTGACGCTGGCGCGCACGTGCTCGACCAAGCGCACCCCGGCCATGAGATCGAGGATCGCGTAGCCCTTCTGCTTCAACGTCACGTCGCCCTCGACGCCGCCATAGGCGGACAAGTCGCTGACCACGGCCGTCGTCGCATTCTGCACGCGCAGTTGTGCGCCCAGCTTGAGGTCGTTCAGTTCAGGCACCGAATAGGTGCTCGCCAGCTTGAGGGACTTGGTTGGGATCCAGGTGCGGGTATCGTCGCCGTCAGCATTCTCGATGTCGAGGTACGTAAAGCCGCCCGATAGAGTCCAGTTGTGCGTGACCTGGCCTGAAAGCTCCACCTCGAACCCGGTCGAGGTGGTGTCCTGCGGGTCGTAGTAGCTGCCGCCCGCCTTGCCGTTGCAGGCGACGCCGTCGACGCCGACGGGGCAGCCGTCCTCATCGAAGTAGCCGGCATATTCGGCGAGGCCCTTCTGCTTGGCCTTGAACACGGCAGCCGTTGCGTAGAGCTTCCCGTCCAGCCAGGTGCTCTTGATGCCGCCTTCCAGACTGGTGCCCTTCGCGGGATCGAGGCGCGTGCCGTCGATGCCGACTTCGACCTGCGGGTTATAGATGTCGGTGTAGCTGGCATAGAACGAGACGTTCGGGGTGAGGTCGTAGACCGCGCCGACGTAGGGGCTGACCTTGCTGTCCTTGCGCGCCTGATCCGCGCCGTAGGAGAAGCCGGTCGACTTGATCCACATCGCGCTGGCACCGACTACGGCCTTGAGCCGGTCGGTCAGGCTGAGGTGCGCGGCGCCGTAAACGCGGGTCAGGCGGTCGCTGTAGTCGGCGGCAAGGTAGCTGCCGGGATAGCTGGGCTCGGGGATGCCGGTCTCGCCCCATTCGGAAGGGGAGGGGTAGACGATAGTGTCCTCGGAAAAGTTCTCGTACTCCTTGGCGTCGGACTTCGATACCGAGACGCCGAAGGCCAGCTTGTGCTCGCGTCCGAAAAGCTGGAACGGACCGGAGACGTAGACGTCGCCAAGGTACTGCTTGTAGTCCGAAGGATAGATACCGGCCATGCCGTAGACGCCCTCGCCGGTCTCGCGATCGGGGTAGCCGTAGGCATAGAGCAGCTTGGCGTTCTCCTGGAAACGGCGGTAGGTCGCGATGCCGGTGGCCGACCAGCCTCCGCCGAAATCATAGACCAGTTCGCCGAATACGCTCTGGTCCTTGGTATTCCAGTAGGTCCAGTCGGCCGAGGTCGTCGCCGAGCGCTTGAGGTCGATGCGGGTGCCGTCGGTGTAGACCAGCGGGATCGCGCCCCACAGCACGCCATCGGCGTCGTTTTCCTGCCGGGTGTAGCCCACCGTCGCGCGCAGCGACGGGGTGGCCTGCCAGCGCAGGATGGCGCCGTAGACGTCGCGGTTGACGTGGTTGTACGAAAGGTAGCCGTCGCGGTCCTCGTGCGCGTAGATCGCGCGCACGGCCAGCGTGTCGGTGAGAGGAATGTTGGCATCGCCCTCGGCGCGCCAGTAGTCGCGCGTGCCCACTTGCGCCGATCCGGTGAACTTCAATTCGTCGGTCGGTCGCTTGCGCACATAGTTGACGGTGGCCGAAGGGTTGCCGATCCCGGTCATGATCGCGTTGGCGCCGCGCACGATTTCGACGTTCTCGAACAAAGCGGTGTCCAGGTCGCCGAACTGGATGCCCCAGGCCAGCGGCAGGCCGATGCCGTCGACCTGGAAGTTCGACACGTCGAACCCGCGCGAGGAGAAATAGGTACGGTCGGTCTCGACCCGCTCGACATTCACGCCCACGGCCTGTTCGAGCAGGTCGTTGACGTTGGTGATCGCGAAATCCTCAATGCGCTTGCGGTCGATGATGGTGACCGACTGCGGCGTCTCCTTGACCGGCAGCGCCAGCGCGGTAGCTGAACTGGACTGTTCGAGGCCCGCGGTGACGATGATCGTGTCGGCATTCGTCGCGGTGTCCGCCTCTCCGGCATGAGCCGTGCCGCAAAGGGCAGGCGCGATCAGAAGCGTGCTGGCGAGCAGGGAATGCCGGGCGGGCAGGCGCATAGAGACCCTCATTATTGTTGCTGGACTTTTGCGCGCACCTAAATTGACTGTAAATGCGAGTCAATCGCAATAATGTAGCGCTTATGTTTCCGTCCGCTGTGCGCTCAGATACGAAAAGGGCGGCCGGATTGCTCCGACCGCCCGAACTTTCGCGGGGTCAGATGCTTAGAGCGCCTGTTCCTCGGCGTTGAGATTGTGCCCGGCTTTGGCCTTCGGCGCCGGAGCCTTTGCGGCAGGCACGAGGTCTGCTGGCACTTCCAGATAAGGCAAGTGCAGCGCCTGGCTGGTCATGCGGCGAATCTCGTTGGTGAGCGCCGGGCTGTCGTTGATCTTCCTGCCGATCGAGGGGACCATGGCGCGGATCTTGTCTGCCCAGATACCCTTGGTCTGCTGCGGGAAAGCCTTGTCCAGCACCTTGAGCATGATGCCCGGCGAGGTCGAGGCGCCCGGCGAGGCGCCGAGCAAAGCCGCGATGGTGCCGTCCTTGTCCGATACGATCTCGGTGCCGAACTGCAGGACTGCGCCCTTCTTGGGATCACGCTTGATGATCTGGACGCGCTGGCCCGCAGTGATCAGCTTCCAGTCGCTGCGCTTGGCCTGCGGGAAATACTTCACCAACTGCGCCTGACGGTCGGCGTCGGTCAGCGACGCCTGCTGGGCGAGGTACTTCACGAGATCGAGGTTCTCGACCCCCACCTTGGTCATCGGCACCACATTGGTATCGTAGACCGAGTTGAACAGGTCGGTCCACGAGCCGTTCTTGAGGAACTTGGTGCTCTGCAGCGCGAAGGGACCGAACAGGGTCACCGCCTTGCCGTCGAGCTTGCGCGCGTCGAGATGCGGCACCGACATCGGCGGGGCGCCGGTCTCTGCGAGGCCATAGACCTTCACGTGATGCCTTTCGGCGACCGCCGGGGTCTCGAACGCCAGGAACTGGCCGCCGACCGGGAAACCCGCGTAGTCCTTCGCCTCGGGAATTCCCGAAAGCTGGAGGAGCTTGAGCGAGGCGCCGCCCGCACCGATGAAGACGAAGCGCGACTTGATCGTATGATCCTTGTTCGCCTTCAGATCGTGGATCGTGACGTTCCAGGTCTTGTCGGCGTTCTGGTGCAGCCCGCGTACTTCGGTCGACAGGCCGAGGTGGAAGTTGGGGTTGCGCTGCAGCGATTGGGTCAGGCTGCGGGTGATCACGCCGAAGTTCACGTCGGTGCCCAGCGGCATGTAGGTCGCGGCGACCTTCTGCGCCGGGTCGCGGCCCTGCATCACCAGCGGTGCCCACTGCGCGATCTGCGCGTGGTCGGTAGTGTACTGCATGCCGTAGAACATCGGGTTCTTCACAAGCGCGTCGCGGCGCTTCTTCAGGTAGGCGATGTTGTCGTCACCCCACACGAAGCTCATGTGCGGCGTCGGGTTGATGAAAGCCGACGGCTCGGGCAGGCGCCCCTGGGCCACTTCGTGCGCCCAGAACTGGCGCGAGACTTCGAAGCTCTCGACGATGTCGACGGCCTTTTCGGTCTCGATCCTGCCGTTCTTTTCCGGCGTATAGTTCATCTCGGCATAACCCGAGTGGCCGGTGCCGGCGTTGTTCCAGCCGTTCGAGCTTTCCTCCGCCACATTGTCCATGCGTTCGTAGAGATGGACTTTCCAGGTCGGCTCCAGCTCCTGCAGGTAAGTGGCGAGCGTAACGCTCATGATGCCGCCGCCGACGAGGACGACGTCGACCGGCTTCTCGTTCTCGGCTTGGGGATTTCCGCCCCAGCTTACCGGGCGGAACAGGAAGGCAAGGCCTGCCACGGCCAGCACCAGGACGGCAAAGCCGATGATCTTGAGCGCCTTTTTCATGACGCCGCCTCGCTTGCGACCGCGAAGGGGGAGCTTGAATGCATGGGGTTTCGCTTCTCGTATTCGTGAATTGTGTCCGGGAGACACCCGGCCGGTCGCCGGACTCGTACGGGCGGGACTATCTTCGCGAGGGAGAGGCGGGTCAAATTGTCCTATTACGGATAATTATCATTATAATGCAGTATCTTAAACCTCATAGAGACATGTGATTGTGTCAATTATTGCCCTATTTGATTGAGGCATGTGCCAAAAATCGCACATCGACGCGGGTTTCTTCGAAAGGGAAATCTGTCATAGGGCGGCGATGTCTTCCCGTACGCTATCCGGCTTTCCGCCGCTCGCCGCCTGGACGTCCGCCTTCATCGCCGCTCTCGTCGGGTTCGGGGGGACCGTCGCCCTCATCGTCCAGGCCATGCGGGGCCTCGGAGCGGACGCGGGGCAAGTGGGCTCGGCGGTCACGGCGCTGTGTCTGGGCATAGCCGTTTGCGGCGCGCTGCTGTCACTGCGCCTGCGCGTGCCGGTGGTACTGGCATGGTCGACGCCGGGCGCGGCCCTGCTCGTTGCCAGTGCAGGGTCGGTCAATTGGCCGGTCGCGATCGGCGCTTTCGTGGCGGCCGCAGCGATGATGTGCATTCTTGCCGTGGTGCCTGTGCTGGAGCGGGCGGCACGCCGAATTCCGGCCTCCGTGGCTTCGGCCATGCTGGCGGGCGTGCTGCTGCCGTTCTGTCTGCAACTGTTCCGCACACTCGAAAGCGACGTGCTGCTGGTCTGCGTGTTGCTGGCGGTCTTCGTGATCGCCCGCCAGCGCTTGCCGCTCTACGCGCTGCTGCTCGTGCTGGGCGCGGGCATCGCCGTGCTGCTGCTGCGCGGCGATCTGGCCGGACACCACGGCGGCCCCTTGCTGGGCAGCCTGCAGCCCGTCGTCCCGCAATTCGACTGGCGTGCCGCGACGTCTATCGGTGTGCCGCTGTTCCTCGTGACGCTGGTGTCGCAAAACTTGCCCGGTCTCGTTGTGCTGCGTTCGGCGGGGTATGCACCGACGCCTCGCCCGCTCTTGCTGGGGACCGGCCTCGCGACGCTGGTGCTGGCTCCTTTCGGTGCGCATGGCGTGAATCTTGCGGCGATCACTGCCGCGATCTGTACGGGCTCGGACGCGCATCCCGATGCTGCAGGACGCTGGATCGTCGGCGTTATCTACGCGGGCTTCTACTTGGTACTGGCGCTGTTCTCGACGCCGCTGGTTCTGTTTTTCCTGGCGATGCCGGCTTCTGCAATCGCCGCGCTGACGGGAATCGCGCTGATCGCCCCGCTGTCGGGCGCGGTCGAGCAGATGCTGGTCGAGAAGAGCGAACGTGATGCTGCGATCCTGACGTTCGCCGCCACGGCATCGGGTGCCTCGCTGCTGGGGGTGGGCTCGGCGTTCTGGGGGCTGCTGGCGGGCTTCGCGGCGCTGGCGGCGAAGTGGGCATTTGCGCGCCGAAATTGACCTGACGGCCAGCGCCCCGTAATCGCGGGTGCCATGACCGTTACGCGCTTCGCTCCCTCGCCCACCGGGCACCTTCACGTCGGCAATATCCGTACGGCGCTGCACAACTTCCTGCTCGCGAAACAGGCAGGCGGGCGTTTCCTGTTGCGCATTGACGATACCGACGCGGCGCGCTCGAAAGAGGAATATGTCGAGGCGATCCGTGCCGATCTCGCTTGGTTGGGCCTCAATCCCGAAGGCGAGGAGCGCCAGTCCGCGCGCTTTGCCGTCTACGAGGAAGCCTTCGCGACGCTGGAAGCAGCGGGCCGGGTCTATCCGTGCTGGGAGACGCCGCAGGAACTGGATTTGCGCCGCAAGGTGCTGCTGGGCCGCGGTCTTCCGCCGATCTACGACCGCGCGGCGCTGAAGCTTTCGGCCGAGGAAAAGGCCGCGAAGATCGCTGCCGGGGACCTGCCGCACTGGCGCTTCCTGCTCGACCATGACGAGCCGATCGGCTGGGAGGACGGCGTGCGCGGAGCGCAGAAGTTCGACGCCGCGCAGATGAGCGATCCCGTCGTGCGCCGCGCCGACGGCTCGTGGCTCTACATGCTGCCCTCGGTGATCGACGACATCGCCATGGGCGTCACCGGCATCCTGCGCGGCGAGGACCATGTGTCCAACACGGCCGCGCAGGTGCAGATGTTCACCGCGCTCGGCGCTCCGGTGCCTGCGTTCGCGCACGAGGCGCTGCTGGTGGGCACCGAGGGGAAGCTGTCGAAGCGTCTCGGCTCGCTGGGCGTCGCGCATCTGCGGGAAGTCGGGATCGAGCCGCAGGCGCTGGTGGCGCTGCTCGGGCGGCTTGGGACGAGCGATCCGGTCGATGCGGCGCTGGGACTGGACGAGTTGGCGGGGGCCTTTGATCTTTCACACTTCGGCCGCGCACCGGCGCGGTTCGACGAGGTGGAACTGGAGCGCGTGAACGCGGCCGTGGTCCATGCGCTCAGCTTCGATGCCGTGGCCGCGCGGCTGCCCGAGGGGATGGACGCGGCGGCTTGGGAAGCGATTCGCCCGAACCTCGCCAAAGTGGGCGAGGCGGCCGACTGGTGGGCGGTCGTGACCGGGCCGGTGGCTGCGGCGGATATGTCCGATGAGGACCGGGCCTATTGCGCGCAGGCGTGCGATACGTTGGCCGGGCTGGAGTGGGGCGAGGGGATTTGGAAGGCGCTGACAGGGGCGCTCAAGGACGCCACCGGACGCAAGGGTAAGGCGCTGTTTCTGCCTTTGCGGCAGGCACTTACGGGGATGGAGCATGGGCCCGACATGGGCGCGCTGCTGCCGTTGATCGGGCGCGATGCGGCGTTGGAGCGGCTGCAGGCGGCCGCGTAAAACGCGGGGGCTTCGACAGGCTCAGCCTGAGCGGAATTCCAAATTGGTCTATCGACGCCGCTCAGGCTGAGCCTGTCGAAGCCCCCGCTGCACGCGCAACATAAATTCCATTTACACCGACCGCGCTTGCCGCTAGTGGCGCGCTCATGTTCGTGAAGCCGATCATTATTACCACCCCGAAACCGACCGCGTCCGCGCGGTGGGCGTCGGTGTGCTGGTACTGAACGGCACGGAGCGACACTCACCCCGCACTTAACGGCACGCGGGGCTCTCCTAACGAAGACACCAGACCCTCGCGCTGCTCCACTACCAAGTAGGAGACGCATAGGTCATGGCAGCTAAGTTTACCCCCGGTCAGAAGCTCAACGTCGGCGTCGTCGGCGCGACCGGGCTCGTCGGTTCGATGATCCGCGAGATCCTCGCCGAGCGCAATTTCCCCGTCGCCCAGCTTCGCCTCTTCGCCTCGGCCCGTTCGGCGGGCAAGGCAATCGACGGCGTAGTCGTCGAGGATGCGGCGACCGCCGATTTCTCGGGGCTCGACGTCGTGCTGTTTTCTGCCGGTGGTTCGACCGCCAGGGAACTTGCGCCCAAGGCCGCTGCGGCGGGGGCGATCGTGATCGACAACTCCTCGGCCTTCCGTTCGGACCCGGAGGTGCCGCTGGTCGTCGCCGAGGTGAACCCGCATGCGCTGGCGAACCTGCCCAAGGGCATCGTCGCCAACCCCAACTGCACCACCATGGCGGCAATGCCGGTGCTGCGTCCGCTCCATGACGAGGCTGGGCTCAAGCGCCTGATCGTCTCGACCTATCAGGCGGTGTCGGGCGGTGGTCTCGAGGGCATCGAGGTGCTGGCCAGCCAGATCGAGCACGTCGGCGACCGTGCCCGCGAACTCGCCGCCGGCGATACCGCGCCGCTGCTGCCCGAGGCGAAGAAGTGGGCGGTGCCGATGGCGCACAACGTCGTGCCGCTGAACTACGTCTATGCCGAGGACGGCTACACCGAGGAAGAGATCAAGCTGCGCGACGAAAGCCGCAAGATCCTCGAAATCCCTGGTCTGCCGGTTTCGGGTACGTGCGTGCGCGTGCCGGTGTTCACCGGCCACTCGCTCTCGATCAATGCCGAGTTCGAGCGTCCCGTCAGCGTCGAGCGTGCGCTCGAACTGCTGGGCAGCGCGCCGGGCGTGGTGGTGACCGAAGTGCCCAACCCGCTGGAGGCCACCGGCAAGGACCCCGTGTTCGTCGGCCGTGTACGCAAGGACCCGGGCGTGGAGAACGGACTCGCGCTGTTCCTGTCGAACGACAACCTGCGCAAGGGCGCGGCGCTCAACGCAGTGCAGATCGCCGAAGCGCTGATCGGGTAAAGTGACAAGGCGAGCGGTCGAGAGCGGCCGCTCGCCATTTTCTCTTTGACGTCATCCCCGCGAAGGCGGGAACTCATCTGATGCCTTGTCGTATTGCCCGGTCATCAATTGGGTCGCCGCCTTCGCGGGGATGACAGAGAGCAAGGGGATGAGAAAGCTGCGCGGCGCGCTTCCTCTTACTCCATGAACCAGCCGTGGCTCGCCACCAGCGACTGGCCGGTCAGCGCGTTGGTCGGGAAGCCGGCAAAGAACAGCGCCACCTGCGCGATATCGTCCACGGTGGTGAACTCGCTGTCGACGGTGCCGCCCAGCATCACGCGGGCGACGACTTCGTCCTCGGAAATACCCAGTTCCTTGGCCTGCTCGGGGATCTGCTTGTCCACCAGCGGGGTGCGCACGAAGCCGGGGCAGATCACGTTGGTGCGCACGCCCTTCTTGCCGCCTTCCTTGGCGATCACGCGGGAGAGGCCCAGCAGACCGTGCTTGGCGGTGACATAGGCGCTCTTGAGCGGGCTCGCCTCCTTGGAGTGCACCGAACCCATGAAGATCACCGAGCCCGACCCTTGCGCGTACATGTGCGGCAGCACCGCCTTCGAGGTGAGGAACGCACCGTCGAGGTGGATCGCCAGCATCTTCTTCCAGTCGGAATAGGCGTAGTTCTCGACCGGGTTGACGATCTGGATGCCGGCGTTGGAGACCAGCACGTCCACCGTGCCCCAGGCCGCGACGACTTTGGCGACGCCGTCGTTCACCTGCTCCTCGCTGGTGACGTCCATCGCCACGGCCATGGCCTGCCCGCCGCTGGCGACGATGTCGTCTGCGGCCTTCTGCGCCGCTTCGAGGTTGAGGTCGGCGATCACCACCCTGCCGCCTTCGCCGGCGTAGATGTCGGCGATGGCCTTGCCGATGCCGCTGGCGGCGCCGGTGACGATGCAGACCTTGTCCTTGAGCTTCATGCTGCTGCTCCATTTGAAGAATTCGAGGCGAGGGGATGTTTCAGGCGGCCGCCCGCACGGTCTCCGGCAAGGTCGAAAGTCACGATTTCATCGGGGTCGATGTCGCGGTTCACCCAGTCCGGATGGCGCAGCGAATGCTCGGCGTCGACATGGCCGCAATGCCAGTGCTCGTCGATGGTCAGGCGCGAAAACTCGTAGTCCTTGGAGTTCGTCTCGTAACCGTGCGCGCGGTTGATGAGGTGCATCACCGCGACCGCGCCTGCCGGGCGGCAGTCGAGCAGGCGGGCGAGATCGGGGTCGTCCTGGAATTCCTCGGGCAGTCTGCGGGCGAGGCGCTTGGCGGCGGCGCGCAGTTTCTGGAGGGCTTTCGAGGTGTCGGTATTGAGCCGGGTGCGGCTGGAAAAGCGGATGTCCTTCTCGCGCTGGGCGATGTCGGCCATCGAGGTCGGGATGATCCCGCGCGAGGAGAACAGGTCCACCTGGTAGACGTTCATCTCCTGCATCGAACGGTTGTCGAGCACGTATTGCAGCGGCGTGTTGGAGACGAGGCCGCCGTCCCAGTACCATTCGCCGTCGATTTCCACCGGCGGGAAGCCGGGGGGCAGGGCGCCGCTCGCCATGATGTGCTCGGGGCCGATGGTGCGCTCGGTATTGTCGAAGTAGGCGAAGTTGCCCTTGAGCATGTTGACGGCGCCGACGCTGAAGCGGGTTTCCGCACTGTTGAGGCGTTCGAAATCGACGAGGTCGAGGAGCGTCTGGCGCAGCGGCGCGGTGTCGTAATAGCTCAGGCGCGAAAGATGGTTCGGCCACTCGGGCAAAGGCATCGGCCAGCGCGGGGTGAAGAAGCCGGGCAGGCCCATCGTGGCGGCATATTGCGCCGAAGCCTCGTTGAAGGCGCGGCGGGCGAAGCCGATCGGTTCGTCGAGGCGGTACTGCAGTTCGCGCGAGATGCCATGCCAGAACTTCTTGAGTGCAGGGATGCGGTCCCGAGGGGCGTTTCCGGCGATCAGGGCGGCGTTGATCGCGCCGATGGATATGCCCGCGACCCAGTCGGGAGCGATATCACGTGTCGCCAGCGCTTCGTAAACGCCCGCCTGATAAGCGCCGAGGGCTCCGCCACCCTGCAGCACGAGTACGGATTGGGGATCGGGGTCAGGTGCGTTCACGGCGCCGTCCTGTCTGAGAGGAACCTGTTGCGGTGCAACATGTGGGGCAGTGTGCGGTTTCTTTCAATGTGCATTTGCGAGAGGTTGCGAAAGCGCCCAACCCTGCTGCGACTAGGGCCTGTGGGCCAAGTCTCGCGCCCCTCACGCTTGCGGGAGGGGTAGCGTGTCGTTGTTCTCCCCGCCCGCTTGCGGGAAGGGCTGGGGGTGGGATCTTCTCCTCACGCCACCGCTTCCTCCAGGCTCGGCTCGCTGGTGGCCTCCAGCAGTCGCCGCTCGATCGCCTTTATGCGCGGAGCGGCGGTGATCTTCTCGCCCAGCAGGTCCGTCACGTAGAAGGTGTCCGCCGCCCGTTCGCCATATGTCGCGATATGGGCCGAGTGGACCATCAGCTTGGATTCGAACAGCGCATGCGCCAGCCGGTTGAGCAGCGCCGGGCGGTCGCGCGCGTTGATCTCGACCACGGTGAAGCGGTTCGACGCCTTGTTGTCGAACACGACGCGCGGGCGCACGTCGAAGGCGTCGGCGCGCGGGCGCGCGTCAGGCTTGGCGACCAGCTGCGGCAGGATCTTGATGCGATTGGCGAGCGCGTTCTCGATGGTGAGTTCGAGGCGGCGCAGCTGCCCGTACTCCATGAACGGGCGGCCCAGCGGGTCCTGCACAAGGAAGTTGTCGACCGCGCGGCCGGTGCGGGTGGTGTGGATGCGCGCGTCGATGATGTTGCCGCCCGCCAGATGGATGCCCCCGGCGATGCGGTAGAACAGGCCGGGGTGGTCCGAGGCGATCACGGTCACCAGCGTCGCCCCGCGGGCCGGGTAATATTCGGTCGAGATCGATAGCGGTTCGTCGTCCGAAGCATCGAGCTGGATGAGGTTGCGGGCGATGACGTCTTCGGGCTCGGCGATCCAGTAGGCGTCGCCGAGGATCGCGCCGACCTTCTCGACCAGTGCGGCATAGGCGCCCCCCATCGCCTCGACCGCGGCCTTCTTGGCCTCGACCCGCTTGGGACGGCCGAATTCGGCATGGCCCAGACGCAGGCGTTCCTCGGCTGCGCCGTAGAGCGTGGCGATCAGCTGGCGTTTCCACGAATTCCAGGTGCCCGGCCCAACCGCGCGGATGTCGACGATGGTGAGCACCGTCAGCTGGCGCAGGCGATCGACCGACTGCACGACCTCGACGAAGTCGGCGATGGTCTTGCCGTCCGACAGATCGCGCTTCATCGCGGTGGCGGAGAGCAGCAGGTGATGGCGCACCAGCCAGGAGACCAGCTCGGTCTCCTCCTCGTCCAGCCCGAAGCGCGGACACAGCTTGAGCGCGATCTCTGCGCCCAGCACCGAGTGGTCGCCCTTGCGGCCCTTGGCGATATCGTGGAGCAGCACCGAGACGTAGAGCGCCCGTCGCGAGCGGACCTTGTGGATCACTTCATGCGCGAGGGGATGGTCGTCCTTCAGCTCGCCCTTCTCGATGCGCGAGACGAGGCCGATGGCGCGGATGGTGTGCTCGTCCACCGTGTAGTGGTGGTACATGTCGAACTGCATCTGCGCGTTGACGCGGCCGAATTCGGTGACGAAGCGGCCGAACACCCCCGCCTCGTTGAAACTGCGCAGCGCGACTTCGGGGTTCCGGCGGCTGGTGAGCAGTTCCATGAACAGCTCGTTGGCGCGCTTGTCGTGCCGCACGTCGTCCTTGATCAGCGCGGCATCGCGCGAGATCAGGCGCAGTGTTTCGGGGTGGATTTCCAGGCCTTCGCGCTCGGCGAGGACGAAGATCTCGATCATCCGGACCGGATCGCTCTCGAACCAGTCGTCCGAGGGCGCGCGCAGACGGCCGCCGAACACCTTGTAGCCCTTGAGCAGCCGTTCGCGGGCGCGAAAACCCGCCAGCAGCCCGCGCGGCTGGCGCTTGGCGAACTGCTCGTCGAGCTGCGCGAGGAACACGCCGGTCAGGCTGCCGACGACCTTGGCCTGCAGGAAGAACATCTGCATGAACCGTTCGACCGCGCTCTTGCCGGGCCGGTCGGAGAAGTTCATGCGCGCCGCCACCTCGCGCTGGAGATCGAAGGTCAGGCGGTCTTCCGCGCGGCGGGTGATGGTGTGAAGGTGGCAGCGCACCGCCCAGAAGAAATTCTCGGCGCGGCGGAAACTGCGGTATTCCTTGGCCGTCAGCAGCCCCACGTCGACCAGTTCGGCGGGGGAGCGGACCTTGTGGATGTACTTGCCGATCCAGTAGAGCGCGTGAAGGTCCCGCAAGGAGCCCTTGCCCTCCTTGACGTTGGGCTCGACGACGTAGCGGCTGTCGCCCATGCGCTTGTGGCGTTCCTCGCGCTCGGCCAGCTTTTCCACCACGAACTGGCGTTCGGTGCCGGAGACGACGTCCTTGAAGAAGCGGGCGCGGGCCTCCTCGTACAAGTCCTGATCGCCCCAGACGTAGCGGCCTTCCAGCATCGCGGTGCGGATCGTCAGGTCCGACTTCGACATGCGCACCATGTCGTCGAGCGAGCGGCTGGAATGGCCGATCTTGAGCGACAGATCCCACAGGAAATAGAGCATCGCCTCGATCACCTGCTCGCACCACGGCGTCTGCTTGATCGGGGTGAGGAACGCGATGTCCACGTCGGAATGGGGGGCCATCTCGCCGCGGCCATAGCCGCCCACCGCCATGATCGTCAGCCGCTCGCCCTTGGAGCGGTTTCCGGCCGGGTAGACGTTGGTGACGATGTGATCGTGGATCACGCGGATCAGCTGGTCGGTCAGGAACGCCTGCGCCTCGGCGACCTCGTGCCCGGCCGAGGGCTTGGCGTCGAGGCGGCGGGCGATTTCCGCGCGTCCGTCGGCCAGCGCGGTGCGCAGCGTTTCGACGATATAACGCCGTCCCTTGGCGGCGCCGTAGGCATCCACCAGCTTCTCGATCGTCTGCACAAGTTCGCGCCGGTCGATCACGGAACGCGGGGAGGGGATTCGGATCACGCTGCTCATGCGACCTGACTTAGAGACTGCCTTGGAATTGGGGAAGTATTCGTCGTTCCGGACTTTTGTGCCCGAGCAGACTTCGACAAGCTCAGCCTGAGCGGAATGGAGAGGTTCACCGCTAACCCCGCTCACCCTGAGCTTGTCGAAGGGTCGCAGCGCAACTTGTCGAAGCCCCATCCATACCGCGTGAAAATGAAAACTCGGCTACCATCGGGCAGCGGGCTATGCCAGAAGGCCGCCCGATGAAGCATACGAGGTCGTCCACTTGTCCCTGACACTGCTTGCCGCCGCCGCCCAGGCGCCAGAGCCCATCTACTGGGTCAACCTCGGCCTCAAGAACTACCTGTTCCGCATCGGTAGTTTCGAGCTGCGCTGGTATTCGCTGGCCTATCTGGCAGGCATCGTGCTGGGCTATTGGCACTTGTCGAGGATGATCCGCGAGCCCGGCGCCCCGCTGGCGCAGCGCCATGCCGACGACCTGTTCTTCTACTGCACCGTCGGCATCATCCTTGGCGGACGCCTCGGCTATGCCACGTTCTACACCGGCGGCAGTTCCGATATCCCGAGCCTGTGGCTGCATCCGGCCGAGCTGGTGAAGCTGTGGCACGGCGGCATGAGCTTCCATGGGGGCCTCATCGGCGTGATCCTGGCGATGGCCTGGGTTTCGTGGCGCAACCAGCTGAGCCTGATCCGGGTGGCGGACTTCGTGTCGGTCTGCGTGCCCTTCGGCATGCTGTTCGGCCGCCTCGCCAACTTCGTGAACGGCGAACTGTGGGGCCGCGTCGTCTCCGGGCCGCTGCCCTGGGCGATGGTCTTCCCCGACGCCGGGCCGCTGCCGCGCCACCCCAGCCAGCTTTACGAAGCCGGGCTCGAGGGCCTGCTGATGATCGTCGTCATGCTCACGCTCTACTGGAAGACGCGCGCGCGCTTCCGGCCCGGCCTGCTGGTCGGCGTCTTCACCACCGGCATCGCCTCAGCCCGGTTCATCGTCGAGTTCTTCCGCGAGCCTGACGCCCAGCTGCAGCGCTTCGCGCAAGTCACCGGCCTGTCGATGGGCCAGTGGCTGACGATCCCGCTGATCCTGCTCGGCCTGTTCCTGATCGCCCGCGCGCTGACCAAGCCCGAACTGTCGACCCGGCGACCGATCGAGATAACCTGATGAGCGACGAAGCCGGGGGCGAAGACTCTCTGGCAGCCGTCTTCCGGCGGCTGATCGCCAATTACGGGCCGATTTCGCTCCAGCAGTACATGGGCGAATCGAACGCCCGCTATTACTCTGGCAAGGATCCGCTGGGCGGCGCGGGCGATTTCCTCACCGCGCCCGAGATCAGCCAGATGTTCGGCGAACTGATCGGCCTGTGGCTGACCGACATCTGGATGCGCGCGGGTTCGCCGGAAACGGTGCACTACGTCGAACTTGGCCCCGGTCGCGGCACTCTGGCGCGCGATGCGCTGCGGGTCATGCGCAAGCAGGGACTGAGCCCTGAGGTTCATCTTGTCGAGGGCTCGGAAGCCCTGCGCGCCGAGCAGCGCAAGGCAGTGCCCGATGCCCGGTGGCACGACGACATGGACAGCCTGCCCACCGACGCACCGCTGCTGCTGGTCGGCAACGAGTTCCTCGACGCCCTCCCGGTGCGCCAGATGGTGAAGACAGCGGCAGGCTGGCGCGAACGCATGGTTGGCCTCGAAGGCCACCGCTTCGTGCCGGTCGCCGGCGACCGCCCGATGGACGCCGCCGTCCCCCAGGCATGGCTCGAAGCGCCCGAGCAGACTCTGATCGAGACGTGCCCCGGCGCGGCCGCCGTGGTCGACGAGATCGCCCGCCGCCTTCAGGGGCAGGGCGGGGCGGCGCTGCTGATCGACTATGGCTACGCCGAAAAGCGCACCGGCTCGACCTTGCAGGCGATCCGCGCGCATAAGAAGGTCGATCCCTTCGCGCTTCCGGGCGAAGCGGACCTGACCTGCCTCGTCGATTTCGCCACGATGGCCGAAGTCGCCGTCGCGGGCGGAGCGCGCCATCTCGGCACGGTGACGCAAGGGGCGTTCCTGCGCGCGCTCGGCATCGAAACGCGCGCCGCGCAACTTTGCGCTGTTGCACCGCAACAATCTTCTGCCATAAACTCCGACAAGGATCGGCTGATCGACGAGGGGCAGATGGGGCAATTGTTCAAGGTCATGGGGCTGGCCGCACACGGCTGGCCCGGTGGCGCAGGCTTCTGATGGCCAGCGTTGCCAGGTCCATCGTCCCCGATCGGCTTGAGAAGCTGCTCGGGGCACTGGCGCTCGTCATGCTGGGGTTCGTCGTGGTCGCGGTGCTCAAGGGCATGGCGGAGTGGGCGAACATCCCCGGCGTCATCTGGCTGCACTTGTTCACGATCGTCGTGGCGCTGGCGCTGACGCCGGTGCTGCTGTGGAAGCGGCGGGGCACGCCCGGCCACCGTGCGCTCGGCTATGCCTGGGCGGCGGCGATGTTCCTCACCGCCGTCGACAGCCTGTTGGTGACGACCAAGCCTGGCCATTTCAGCCTGATCCATATCCTCTCGGTCTTCACCATCGTCATGGTGCCGGTTCTGGTGCTCGCCGCCCGCAAGGGCAACGTGACGCGCCATCGCCGCACGGTGCGCGGGCTGATCATCGGCGCGCTGCTGATTGCGGGCTTCTTCACCTTCCCGTTCGACCGGCTGCTAGGGCACTGGCTGTTCAGCTGAGCGAGTGCGCTTCCCCCCAGGGGTCGTCTTGCTTCACTGCGCTCGCAATGACGAGGGGAGAGGGCAAGCCGTTCGTCGATGGGGCAATGTCGCTTGTCGATTGCAAACCGGCCGCTTGCGGATAGTCTGGCACGCTCAAGCGGTTGCGCCACGGGCTTGCCTGCCGGGGCGCATCAACAGGGACACATCCGGGAGCACCATCGCCATGAGATTCGGCACCGTTCGTCGCGCCGTTCTGCTAGCCGCCGCCTCGCTGGCGCCGCTTTCCGCCTCGCCCGTGCTGGCGGCTCCCAAGGTCGCCGCAGCCCCGGCGCCCGCAAAGACACAAGTGCCGGTCGAGTACCACAAGCTCGCCAACGGCCTGAAAGTGGTGATCTCACCAGACCATTCGGTGCCCACTGCCACCGTCGGCGTCTATTACGGTATCGGTTTTCGCATCGAGCCCAAGGACCGCACCGGCTTCGCGCACCTGTTCGAGCACATGATGTTCCAGGGCTCGAAGAACCTCGGCAAGGCGGAATTCATCGGCCTCGTCAACGCCAACGGCGGCGTACTCAACGGCTCGACCCGGTTCGACTTCACGAACTATTACGAGGCGATCCCCAGCAACACGACCGAGACCTTCCTGTGGGCCGAGGCGGACCGCATGAAGGGCCTCGACATCACGCAGGACAACCTCACCAACCAGCAGGGCGTGGTGAAGAACGAGGTCAAGGTCAACGTCATCAACCAGCCCTATGGCGGCTTCCCGTGGTTGGACCTGCCGCAGCTGGCCAACACCAACTGGTACAACGCGCATAATTTCTACGGCGATCTCAAGGAGATCGACGCAGCGACGCTGACCGACGTGCAGCAGTTCTTCAAGGATTACTACGCGCCCAACAACGCCGTGCTGGTCGTCGCGGGCGACGTCGATCCGAAGCAGGTCATGGCCTGGACCGAGAAGTATTTCGGGCCGATCCCGGCCTCGGGCGCGCTCAAGTTCCCCGACATCTCCGAGCCGCGCCAGACGGCGGAGAAGCGCTCCGAAAAGACCGACCCGCTCGCGCCGCAACCGGCGCTGGCATGGGCCTATCACGTCCCGCCCAAGAACACGCCCGAGTGGGCAGCGATGCGGCTGATCGACCTGATGCTGATCCAGGGCGCGGACAGCCGGCTGACGCGGGTGCTGGTCAACCAGAAGGGCTATTCGGGCAACGTCTCGGGCGGGATCAACTGGCCGCTCGGCAGCGCCTACGACTACAATGGCCCGATGCTGTGGTCGGCATTCCTGATCCACGGGCCGGAAGTGACCGACGACGCCATCCTCGCCGACATCGACGCGGTGGTGAAGGACCTGCAGGACACCCTCGTCACTCCGGCCGAGCTTGCCCGTGCCAAGACCAAGGCGCGATCCGAAATCTACGATACCGTGGGCGATGGCTACCGCTTCGGGCTGGTCAACCTGCTCGCCAGCTTCGCGCTGTTCGACGACGATCCGGGGCGGATCAACCGGATGGAGGCGGAGATCGAGAAGGTCACGCCCGAACTGATCCGCAAGACCGCGCGTGAATACCTGCGTTCGACCAACCGTACCGTGATCAGCCTGAAGCCCGGCGCCGTCGCCGCGGCTCCGGCGGCCGCGAAGTGAGGGAGGGCATCATGATCCGGAATCTTCTCCTCTGCACCGCCGCGCTGGCGCTGACCGCCGCTCCTGCTTTGGCAAAGGAAGCGCCGCCCGCCCCGGCCGCGCCCAAACCCTTCGCTCTGCCGCCGCTGACCGAGTTCACGCTCGCCAACGGCATGAAGGTGACGATGGCCCAGCACGGCAACGTGCCCAAGGTCACGATCGTCGCCAGCGTACGCACCGGCAACATCGACGACGGCCAGAACGTCTGGCTCGCCGACCTCACCGGCGCCCTGATGCAGAAGGGCGCAGGGGGCCGCGACGCCTCGCAGCTGGCCGAAGCGGCTGCCGGGATGGGCGGTTCGCTGGCGCTGTCCACCGGGCTCGATTCCAGTTCGGCGATGATCGACGTGCTGGGCGAATCGACTCCCGAAGCCGTCGCCCTCGTCGCCGACCTGCTCCAGCGCCCCGACTTCAAGGCCGAGGAGCTGGAGAAGGTCCGCGCTGACATGCTGCGCAACCTGATGGTCGCGAAGTCCACCCCCGGCTCGATCGCGTCCGAGGCCTTTTCGGCGGCGCTGTACCCTGAGCATCCCTATGGCCGCACCTTCCCGACGCCGCAGCAGCTGTCGGGCTACACGCTGGAGCAGATCAAGGCGTTCCATGCCGCCAACTTCGGCGCCGCGCGAACGCACCTCTACATCGTCGGCCGCTTCGATCCGGCGACGGTGCGCGCGGCGGTCGAGAAGGCGTTCGGTGGCTGGGCGGCGGGCGCTGCGCCCACTGCATTGCCCGTGCCCGCCGAGCCCGCGCCCAGGGTCGTGCTGATCGACCGCCCCGGCGCGCCGCAGTCGACCGTGTGGATCGGCAAGCGGGTTGCCAAGCCCGGATACGACATGGATTTCCGCGCCACCAACACGCTGCTGGGCGGTTATTTCTCCTCGCGCATCACCCGCAACATCCGCGAGGACAAGGGTTACACCTATTCGCCAAGCGCCTCGCTCTCGCAGCGGGTGCAGGGCGCGTTCTGGGTGGAGGATGCGGACATCACCGCCGAATCGACCGGGCCTGCGATCACCGAGATCTACAAGGAGATCCGGCGCATGCAGGACACCCTGCCGACGCCGGGCGAAGTGCAGGGCATCCGCAACTACATGAACGGGACGTTCGTGCTGGGCCTGTCCTCGCGCGATGGGCTGGCGGGATCGCTGGCGAACCTCGACGTGCAGGGGCTGGGGGTGGACTACCTCAACGGCTACGTCGGCCGGGCGAGCGCGCTCACGGCGGCGGATTTCCAGACCGCCGCGAAGCGGGAGCTGCCGGTGGACAAGCTGAGCGTTGTGATTGTCGGACCGCTGGAGAGCGTGCGTACACAGCTTGAGAAAGTGCCGGAGATCGCGGCGAACCTGCCGAAGAAGTAAGCGTGATGGCACACCGTCGTCCCGGACTTGATCCGGGACCGGTGGCTATCTTTAGGTGGGCGCTGCCGCGCCGGGCGCCCTGAAGCTATGTGGGCTGTTCACTGCCAGCGGTCCCGGATCAAGTCCGGGACGACGTCATCTTGCCTTTTCCTCCAGCAGCGCGGGCGTAAGCACCTGAGGCAGTGTTTCGGCGTGCCCGTCGCGGCCATACCAGACGTAAAGGGGAACCCCCGCCGCGCCCTGTTCGGTGAGGTAGCGGGTGATCGCCGGATCGCGCCGGGTCCAGTCGCCGCGCAGCACCACGACCCCGGCCTTTTCGAAGGCGGCGCGGGTGTCCTCGCGCTCGATCGCGGCGGCTTCGTTGACCTTGCAGGTGAGGCACCAGTCGGCGGTCATCCACACGAAGACCGGCTTGCCGCTCGCGCGTGCCCTCGCCAGCGCCTCGGGCGAGAAGGGTCCGGCCTTGATGATCGAGGCTTCCTCTTGCGCCTGCGGGCGCGGCTCGGGCATCGTCAGCACGCCGACCGCCAGTACCGCCAGCGTCGCGAAAGCGGGCATGAGCGCGCGCTTTCCGCCTCGCTGCGCGCGTCCGACGAGGCCTAGCAGCGCCAGCACCAGCGCGGCCAGCGCGGCGACATAGGCGAGCGAGGCCGAGCCGCCGAGGCGCCAGATCAGCCACGCCAGCGCCAGCGCAGTCAAACCCATCGGCACGGCCATGACCCGCCGGAACGTCACCATCCATCGGCCCGGCCGGGGCAGGCGTGCGCGCAGGGCGGGCACGAAGGCGACGGCGAGGAACGGCAGCGCGATGCCGAGACCGAGCGTCGCGAACAGCGCCATTGCGGGCACGACCGGCAGCAGCAGCGCCGCGCCCATGGCGCTCGCCATGAACGGGCCGGTGCAGGGCGTCGCGACGAACGCGGCGAGCAGGCCGGTCGCGAAGGCTCCCTGCGGAGAGCCTGCCGAGGCGAAGCCCGGAACGGAAAACTCGAACAGACCCAGCAGGTTGGCGGTGATCGCGACCGCCAGCGCGAAGAGCGCGACGACGACGACCGGCTCCTGCAACTGGAAGGCCCAGCCGACCTGCTCGCCGCCAGCCCGCAGCGCCAGCAGCGCTGCGCCGAGGCCGAGGCAGGCGAGGATCACGCCCGCCGCGTAAGCCAGTCCCTCGATCCGCGCATGGGCCTCGCTTTCGCCCGCGCGGGCGAGGCTGAGGGCTTTGAGCGAAAGGATCGGGAAGACGCAGGGCATCACGTTGAGCAGCAGTCCGCCCGCCAGAGCCGCCAGCAGCAACCAAGGCAGGGCGGGGAGCTTGGGCGCTTCGCTTCCGACCAGCATGGTGCCGCCGCTCGGCACCGGGCCGGGTTTTGCGGTGAGGGCGATGCCGTTGCCTGCGGCGTCGAGGCGCAGGACGGCGTCGAATCCTGCGGCATTCTGCGGGGCGAAGCGGGCGCGGGGGATCGTTACCAGCAGCATGTCGCCCTTGCGTGCGAAAGCTTGCGGAGCAGCATAGTCGATCAGTTTGTCCTGGCCGACGAAGAGGTGTGGGGCCTGCAGCGGCACCGACGCCGGGAGCGGGATGGCAAGGCGCAACGTCTTGTCATTCAACGAAAAAGTGGCCGGAGCATCGAGCGGCGCGGGCAGGCGCTGGGTCCATGTGTCGAAGCGCGGATCATGCGGCGCACCGGGCACGATCTCGGCCGCGAGTTCGGCGCGTTCGGGGACGCAGATCTGCTCGGTGCAGGCCAGCCACTGAGCCTTCACGCGCACCGGAATCCGCCCTTTTTCGGCAGGAACGGTGACCGGCACCAGCACCGCGTACTCGCTTTCGTAGACGTGGTTCATCAGGCCCTGAACCACCAGCGTCTGCGGCACCGGATAGCGCGGCTGCCCCGTTTTCACGCCCTCAGGCAGGTCCCACGACAACTGCATCCCAAGACCCGCATCGCCCGGATTGAGCCAGTATCCATGCCATCCCGCTTCGGGCGTCATGCGAATGGCGAGGGTGGTCTTGCCGTCCTTCACCGGCCCCGCGAGCAATTCCGCCGCGATATGCGTGGGGGCTTGCGAGGACGCTGCATGAGCGGGCACACAAAGGGACACAACGGCACTCAACAGCACCATGAGATGACACAGAACTGTCACAGGCAGTCGGTAGCGGCGCTTTTGCATGGTGCTCCGTGAGGTTAGGCGAGTCTTGCGCCTGATCGACGATCGCGTCATCGCAGCATCTGCATCCAACGCTCGGACTTTTCAAGGAACCTCCCCCGATGCGCCTCCCGCTCTCCTCGCTCGTTGTCGCTCTTGCGCTCGGCGCTTCCGCTCCCGTCTTCGCGCAGGAGGCCGCTCCGGCCCCGGCGGCGAAGGCTGCTCCCCAGGCACCCCCGAAGCTGATCGTCGCGATCTCGGTCGACCAGTATTCGTCGGACCTATTCCAGCAATATCGCGAGCGCTATTCCAAGGGTCTCAACAGACTGCTTAAGGGCGCGGTGTTCCCCTCGGGCTTCCAGTCGCACGCCGCGACCGAGACCTGCCCCGGCCACTCCACCCTGCTGACCGGCGTGCACCCCAATCGCACCGGCATCCTTGCCAACGGCTGGTACGTCCCGGGCATCGGCCGCGAGGACAAGGAGGTCTACTGTTCGGAGGACGAGACCAACCCCGCCAGCAATTCGCAGGATTCGGTCATCAGCCCGATGCACCTCAAGGCCCCGACGCTGGGCGACCTGCTCAAGGCGAAGAACCCCGCCACCCTCAACGTCGCCGTCTCCGCCAAGGACCGTGCGGTTGTGATGATGAGCGGCCATACCTCTGACGCCGCCTACTGGATCAAGGGCAAGGGCTTCGTCACCTATGACGACCGCAAGCCCTCCGCCGCCGCCGTGGCCGAAAACGCCGCCATCGCCAAAGCCGTTGAGGCGGGCGACGGCGACCTTCCCGTACCGGGCTGGTGCGCGCCTTACGACCACGCGGTCAACCTCGGCAGCTTCTCGATCGGCACCTTCCGCTTCGCCAACAAGGCGGGCGACTACAAGTCCTACCTCAATGGCCCGCGCGTAGACGACGTGACCACCGACATGGCGATCCGCCTGCTCGATGAGATGCCGCTGGGCAAGGACGACGTGCCCGACGTGCTCTCGGTCAGCTATTCGGCCAACGACAAGGTCGGCCACGCCTTCGGCACCGAGGGCGTCGAGATGTGCATCCAGCAGAACGTTCTGGACGCGACCATCGGCCGCCTGCTCGCCGCGCTCGACGCGCGCGAGATCGACTATGCGGTGGTGCTCAGCGCCGACCATGGGGGCATCGACGCGCCCGAGCGCCTCAAGTTGCAGGGCGTGCCCGAGGCCAGCCGCCTCGACCCCTCGCTGACCGAGAAAGGCCTGTCGGCCTCGGTCTCCAAGGCGACCGGCATCATCCCCAAGGACGGGCCGCTGCTTTATGGCGCGGGCAGCTCGGGCGACGTCTGGCTGAATGCGGGCCTGACGGCGGCGCAGCGCAAGAAGGTCATCGCCACGCTCATGACGCAGCTCAAGGCCAATCCGCAGATCGCGGGCGCCTATACCGCCGACGAACTGGCGAAGGTGAAAGTCCCCGCCGGTCACCCGCAGGACTGGACCCTGATCGAGCGCGTCGCCGCCTCGTTCGTGCCGGGCCGCTCGGGCGACGTGCTGATGATGACGAAGCGCGCGGTCGTTCCCGGCGTGGCTCCGCGTCCCGGCAGCGCCTCCACGCACGGCAGCCCGTGGGACTACGACCGCCGCGTGCCGATGCTGTTCTGGCGCAAGGGCCTGACCTCGATGGAGCAGCCCCAGCCGGTCGAGACCGTGGACATCGCACCGACCCTCGCCGCGCTCGTGGGCCTGAGCGAACCGGCGGGCACATGGGACGGAAGGTGCCTCGACATCTACGCCGGGGAGGCCGATAGCTGCTCGCGATGAGCGACTCGAATACGACTGGCACGGCGCCCGAAAGGCGCGATCTTATCATCCTGGGCGGCGGTCTCGTCGGCATGACGCTGGCGCTTGCCGCCGCCCGGGCGGGCATCACCGCCCATGTGGTGGACCGCGCCGACCCGGCGGATCTGGTGGCCGAAGGCGCGGACGGCCGCGCCTCGGCGATCTCGACCGCGAGCTGGAACCTGTTCACCAACATCGGCCTCGCGCCGGCGCTGGAGAAGCTGGGCTGCCCGATCGCCTCGATCGCGGTGACCGACGGCATGAAGCCCGGCCGCATCGACTTCACGCCCAAGGCCGAGGAAGGTTCTCTGGGCCGCATGTTCGCCAACCGCGACTTGCGCATCGCCCTGTTCGATGCGGCGCGCGGCGAACCGAACATCGCCTGGCACGTACGCACCGAGGCCGTGCGCAAGGATCGCGGCGCCCACGGCGTCGAGGTGGAACTCTCTGACGGACGGGTGATCCGGGGCTCGCTGCTGGTCGCGGCGGAAGGGCGCCAGTCGCCGACGCGCGACGAGGCCGGTTTCGCGCTGGCGAAGTGGGAATACCACCACCGCGCCTTCGTGACCGGGCTGTTCCATGAAAAGCCGCATGACGGCACCGCCTGGGAAATCTTCTATCCGGCGGGGCCGTTCGCGCTGCTGCCGCTGCTCGACGACGAACAGGGCCGCCACCGCAGCGCGCTGGTCTGGACCGTGGCGGAAAAGGATGCGGCGGGCGTCATCGCCATGCCCGATGCGATGTTCGTGAACGAAGTGTTCGAGCGGATGCACGGCATCTTCGGCAAGATCGAACTCTCGGCCCCGCGCATGAGCTATCCCTTGCGCTTCCACCACGCCGGGCGCGTGGTCGAGGAACGCCTTGCGGTGATCGGCGATGCCGCTCACGGCATGCACCCGATCGCCGGGCAGGGCCTGAACCTCGGCCTGCGCGATGTCGGCGCGCTGGTGGAAGTGCTGGTCGAGGGCATGCGCCTCGGCCTCGAGCCGGGTGATGCGCAGTTGCTGGCGCGCTATGAAAAGTGGCGCAGTCTCGACAGCCTGATGGTGATGGCGGCGACGGATGGCCTCACCCGCCTGTTCGGCATTCCCGGCCGTACCGCCAGCGCCGTGCGCCGCCTCGGCATGGGCGCGGTGCAGCGCACCCCGCTGCTCAAGCGCTTCTTCATGGACGAGGCGCGGGGCATGTCGGGCAAACTGCCGGAACTGCTGCAGGCGTAAGCGCCTGCCATTTCCTCATTGCTTCGCTGCGCTCTCAATGACGGGGCGGGTGGGTTGCACTCCGCACCGGGCGCTCCTAGTTGATAATAATTCGCAACTAGGAGTGATCATGACGAAACCGGCGGTTTATCAGGTCAGCGACTGGGTCGGCAAAAGCGGCGACAACTGGGTGAGCAACCAGCGCCGCCTTGATGCGATGCTGGCGGCCTTCGGTGAAGCCGCGATCGCCGCTGCCGACCCGCTCCCGGGCGAGCATGTGCTCGACGTCGGCTGCGGCGCCGGGGCGTCCAGCTTCGTGCTGGCCGACCGGGTGGGCGCCGAGGGCCGGGTGCTCGGTCTCGACATATCGCCCCAACTCCTCGAGCGCGCCCGCCAACCGGGCCATGGCGCCGTCGATTTCGCACTGGCCGACGCCGCCACGGCCGAGCTTGCCGCGCAGGCCTACGACCTGCTGTTTTCGCGCTTTGGGGTAATGTTCTTCGGCGATCCCGCCGCCGCCTTCGGGCACATGCGGGGGGCGCTCAAACCCGGTGGGCGGCTGGTGTTCGTATGCTGGCGCGGGGCGGCCGAAAACGACTGGGTGCGCCTGCCGATGGGGGCGATCCGGGGTATCCTGCCGCCGCAGGGCGCCCCGGATCCGGAAGCGCCGGGGCCGTTCTCTTTCAGCGATCCGCTCCGGGTGGAGCGCCTGCTGGCCGAGGCGGGTTTCGCCGACATCGCCCTTGCGCCGTTCGATGCGCAGATACCCTTCGGCGAGGGCGTCACTCGCGAGGCCGCGAACGACGACGCGCTGGGCATGGCCTTCGCGGTCGGCCCGTTGTCCCGGGCGCTGGCCGATCAGGATGAGGGCGTGAAGGCGCGCTGCGCCGAGGCCGTGCGCGCCGCCTTCGCAGCGCGACCGGGCGAGCGATCGGTCCTGATCGACGGCGCCGCGTGGATCGTCACGGCCCGCAATCCGGGGTAGGTCAGGCCGTCAGGATGCGGTCGAGCGCCAGCCGGAACTTCGCCATGTCCTCGGCCGAACCCACGGTGATCCGCGACATTTGCGGATAGGCGCTCCACGAGCGGCCGATCTGCACGCCTTGCGTCAGAAACGCCTCGCTCATCTGTTTGGGCGAACGGTCCTTCCATTCGAGCAGGAACATGTTGGCGCGGCTGCCGGGCAGCACTTTCAGGCCGCGTTTCGCGACATGTGCCAGGGTTTCCTCGCGCGCGGCTTCCATCTGGCCCCGCCGTGCGGCGATCTCGTCCGTCTGCGTCAGCGAGGCGGTGCCGCAGGCGACGGCCGTGATCGGCAGCATCATCGTCACCAGATCACCGTCGTAGCGCATCATCCGCTTGTGCAGCGCGGGGTCGGCCGCCGTCAGGCCGAGGCGCATGCCCGCCATGCCGAACAGCTTGGAGAAGGAGCGCATCACGATCACGTCGCTGCGCGTCGCGGCAAGCAGCATCGCACTGGGCGCTCCGGCGAAGTGGAGGTAGGCTTCGTCTACCAGGACCACCGCGTCTCTGGGCTTGGCCGCGAGCAGCCACTCTATGTCGGCAAGCGGCGTCAGCGTGCCGGTGGGGTTGTTGGGGGTGCAGATGTAATAGAGCCCGGCGTTCGGATCGGCAGCCAGCATCGCGCGCACGTCGTGGGCGTTGCTCGGCGCCAGCGGCACTTTCGAGACCTTGGCCCCCAGCCATTCGCCGACCTGCCAGATCGGCTCGAAGGTCGGATCGGCGGTGACGATCCCGCGCGTAGGGGACGCAAACGTGACGGCAATGCGGGCGAGCGGATCGCTCGATCCCGGCCAGGCGATGACGCGATCTGCAGGCACCCGTTCGACCATGGCGACAGTGTCGCGCAGTTTCTGGATCTCGCCGTCGGGCTCGTAGCGGTTGCCTTGCGTGACCGCCTTCATCGCCGCCTGCACCCCGGCGGGGAAGGGGCCGGTCCAGCACTCGTTGGCGCCGATGCGCACGGTTCCTGCAGCCGCCTTGGGCACTTGCGCGAAGGCAGGCCCAAAGCCTGGCATGGCCTGTGCCGCCGCGATCCCGCCGCCCAGCAGCGCGGCGATCCGTCCGAAGCTGCGCCGGTCGTAGCCGCGAGTGACGAGCTCGTGCTTCAGGTCGTCGTCAAGCGAACGGGGAGGCGTGTCGGGCATGGGCGGCTCCAGCTGTGCGGTTGCAGCATGATGCCTCAGCAAGCGCGCAAGACAAGAGCGCCCACGCAAAAGGGCGGAAGTGCATCCAGTGCGCTCCCGCCCTTGCAGATTATCAGAGCCGCCGCGCGGGTCAGACGTCGAGGTTGGCGACGTTGAGCGCGTTTTCCTGGATGAAGTCGCGGCGCGGTTCGACGATGTCGCCCATCAGGCGGGTGAAGATCTCGTCCGTCACGTCGGCGTCCTCGACCTTGACCTGCAGCAGCACGCGGTTTTCCGGGTCCAGCGTGGTTTCCCAGAGCTGTTCCGCGTTCATTTCGCCCAGACCCTTGTAGCGGGCGATCGACAGGCCCTTGCGACCGGCGGCCAGCACCAGTGCGAGGAGCTGGCTGGGGCGGGTGATGATATCCGCGCCCTGGGTCGGACGGGCAGCGACGACAGGTTCTTCCTCGCCGTCTGCATCCACCGTCGCCTCCGGCTCCGCCTCGGCTGCGCTGGCGCGCACCAGCCGTGCGGTGCCGGCGTAGACTTCGGCGTTCTCGGCGGCGAGGCGGGCGAGCTTGCGGGCCTCGGCGCTGGAGAGGAAGCTGCCTTCGATCTTGTGGTGATCGGTGACGCCGCGCCACAGGCGTTCGACCTCGACGGTGCCGTCTTCGGACAAGCGGGCCGACCAGCGGGCTTCGGTGTCGCCGCGATCGAGCCATGCCGCGGTGCGGGTGAGGGCGGCGCTGCGGGCCTCGGTCGACAGGTCGGGCTCGAACACGCCGGCGAGGCCCAGTGCCTCGATGATGACGGGGTCGTAGCGGCGCGGCACGAAGGCCATCAGGTTGCGCATGCGGATCGCATGCTCGACCAGCGCTTCGAGGTCAGGCCCGAGACGCGCGCCGCCCGAGGTTTCGAGCACACGGCCGTTGAGGCCGGCCTCGACCAGATAGCGGTCGAGGTGGGCACCGTCCTTAAGGTAGACTTCCGAGCGACCCTTCGACACCTTGTAGAGCGGCGGCTGGGCGATGAAGAGGTGCCCGGCGCGGATGATGTCGGGCATCTGGCGATGGAAGAACGTCAGCAGCAGGGTGCGGATATGCGCACCGTCGACGTCTGCGTCGGTCATGATGACGATCTTGTGGTAGCGCAGCTTGTCGAGCGTGAAGTCGTCGCGAATGCCGGTGCCCATCGCCTGGATCAGCGTGCCGACTTCCTTGGACGAGATGATGCGGTCGAACCGCGCGCGCTCGACGTTGAGAATCTTGCCCTTCAGCGGAAGGATCGCCTGAGTCTTGCGGTCACGGCCCTGCTTGGCGGAGCCGCCTGCCGAATCGCCCTCGACCAGGAACAGTTCGCAGAGCGACGGATCGCGCTCCTGGCAGTCGGCCAGCTTGCCGGGTAGCGAGGCGATGTCCATCGCGCCCTTGCGGCGGGTCAGTTCGCGGGCGCGCTTGGCGGCTTCGCGGGCGGCGGCGGCGTCGATGATCTTCTGCACGATCGACTTGGCGTGGGCGGGGTTCTCCTCCAGCCAGTCGTTCATGCGGTCCGCCATCAGGCTTTCCAGCGGCTGGCGCACTTCGGAGGAGACCAGCTTGTCCTTGGTCTGCGACGAGAACTTGGGATCGGGCAGCTTGACCGAGACGATCGCGGTCAGACCCTCGCGCATGTCGTCGCCCGTCAGCGAGACCTTCTCCTTCTTGAGCAGGCCCGACTTCTCGGAATAGTTGTTCAGCGTGCGGGTCAGCGCCGCGCGGAACGCGGCGAGGTGGGTGCCGCCGTCGCGCTGCGGGATGTTGTTGGTGAAGCACAGGACGTTCTCGTAATAAGAATCGTTCCACTCCAGCGCGACATCGATGCCGATGCCATCGCGCTCGGACGAGATCGCGATGGGCTCTGCCAGCAGCGCGGTCTTGTTGCGGTCGAGGTACTTCACGAAGGCTGCGATGCCGCCTTCGTAGAACAGGTCGTGCTCCTTGATCTCCTCGTGGCGCTTGTCGCGCAGCTTGATGCGCACGCCCGAATTGAGGAACGCCAGTTCACGGTAGCGGTGCTCCAGCTTGTCGAAGTCGAACTCGGTGACGTTCTTGAACGTGTCGGTCGAGGCGAGGAAGGTTACGCGGGTGCCCTTCTTGAAGCCGTCGTCGTCCGGGTTCTGCTCGGCCTTGGGGGCGGGGCCCTTGACGATGAGCGGCGCCACGGCATCGCCGTGCGCGAACTTCATCCAGTGCTCCTGACCGTCGCGCCAGATGGTGAGTTCCAGCCATTCCGACAAAGCGTTCACCACCGAGACGCCGACGCCGTGGAGACCACCCGACACCTTGTAGGCGTTGTCGTCCGAGGTGTTCTCGAACTTACCGCCCGCGTGAAGCTGGGTCATGATGACTTCGGCGGCGGACACGCCTTCCTCGGCATGGATGCCGGTGGGGATGCCGCGCCCGTTGTCTTCCACTGAAACGGAGCCGTCGGGGTTAAGTTCGATCAGGACCAGGTCGCAGTGCCCGGCGAGCGCCTCGTCGATGGCATTGTCCGAAACCTCGAACACCATGTGGTGCAGGCCCGAGCCGTCATCGGTATCGCCGATATACATGCCGGGGCGCTTGCGCACCGCGTCGAGGCCCTTGAGGACCTTGATCGAATCGGCGCCGTAGGAGTTCTGGTTCTTGTTTTCGGGATTGCTGGCCATGGCGAGCATATAGGGTCTGAGGGGGGCAAACCCAAGCGAAACCGGCGCGGTGGCGGGGGTTTTCCACAAGGGTGCGACAGCCATCCTGCCATGCTGCGGCGAACTGACGTGGGTGGTCGGTTGGGGCGCCTTCGGTTGGGGTGATGAAGTGCCCGATCAGAATTAAATATCTGTAATTCTCAAATCAAAGGTAATGCAATTGATTGTTGTTCGTCTGCGATTTGCGAAGGTTAATACTCGAATAAGTAAAATTACGTAGCGTCGCTTTCGAACCAGGGGGTGAGAGTGCGTGACTACAGCAATTTCCCGGCGAGAACTTGTCTGGCCCAATCTTGCCAAGGCGGGGTGCATCCTGCTGGTGGTTATGATGCATTTGGGCGAGCAGATCGCGCATATGCCCTGGGCTAACCAGGCTGAGCTGGCGGCGGCGTGGCATGTCGTGAACGGTTTCATCCGCCCGGTCCGCATGCCGTTGTTCTTCCTGGTTTCGGGGATACTTGCATCGGATTCGATCATGGAGCCGCGGCCGGATACGCAGCGCAGCCGGTTGGTGAAGCCGCTCTATCTCTATTTCGTCTGGGCAACGATCTATCAGATCCTGGCGCCGATCGATCCCGTGGGCTGGTGGTTCGAGGTCGCCATGACCAATCGCTTCCTGCCAGCGCTCCTGTTGACGCAAGTGTCGTGGTATCTGGTGGCGCTCGGCATGTATTACCTGCTGACGCGGATCACCCTGTCGCTGCCGGTCTGGACGACATTGCTGCTCTGCGCGGTTCTGTCCGTGCTGGGCACCGTGTTCGAGGGGCAGCTTGCCGCGCACGAGCCCAAGATGCTGCGGTGTGCGATCTTCTTCGTCGCCGGCGTGCGGATGAAAGGCGAGGTGCTGGCCTTCGTGGAACGGGCGACGGCATCGCGGGTGCTCGTGCTGGGGGCGGCATACCTTGTCGGAGCGGCAGTCGCGCTGAAGTCTGATACGTTTCTCCTACCGGTGGATATCCTGGCGGTCGCGGCCGGGGCGATGCTCTGCATGCTCATCGCGCGGCGCGGATCGGCGCTGATCCGCCCTGCGTCCTGGCTGGCAAAGCGGACTTTGCCGATCTATCTCATGCACTTCCTGCTGATGCCGGCGCTTTCCTTCACAATCGAACGGTGGGCGGCGCCGCTTCTCGGCAGTATCTGGGTCGGCGCGGCCTATCCGCTTCTAGCGGTGCCGCTGCTCGTGGCCGGGTGTCTCGCGGGGCATGTCGTGCTGGTGCGCACGCGCGCGGCCGAGTGGCTGCTGGATCTTCCTACATGGCGCATGCCGGGGCAGCTTGCGGTCGAGGGTCGCAGTATCCCTGTGTCGTTGAAGATGGCGGCCTGACGGGAGAGAATACGTCGCCCATACGAAAAAAGGCGGCCCTGGGGCCGCCCTTCTCATGGGTAATTCAGGGTAACGCCCCCAAGGCCTGAAATCAGGCGAGGGTGAGCGCAAACGCCAGCGCGCTGGTGCCCAGCGCGGCAGCGAACCCGAACGTGCGGTGCACGAGGGTCATAATAAAGCTCCTGCAAACATTTTTATCGTTTCATCGCATGCGCAGAGCGTTCCGGCGCTCTGCTTTGCGTGCGGCACGAAGCGTTCCGGCGCCTCTTGCTGCGATGCGGCAAATAGCGATGCACAAAATTTGCGCAAATTCAAAAGGGGCAAGTTAGGTTGCAAGTCTTGCAACAAAGGAGCGATTTGGCGTGCGTGATGCTCAAGTCATCGCCAAACTGAGCCAGTTTTCCGTAAATGGCATTATCGCTTTTACCATCCGGTCGCTGAAACCTCCGGTTGTCTTCGCGCTCCGGCAAGGCGTCTGCCTAAAAATTAGGCAGTCATCGCTGCCGCGGAAAATGCTGCAATGCGAACTCGAAATCGCCGAGCATTTTCGCACGAATGGAAAACTGCCTTGAGGGGGCGCCGTGCGCAGCAATGATGCGTCATCCGGGTCGTTTCGGGGGCTGGACAGTCAACGCGCGCGCGACTAGTGGCTCGCCATGAATATCCAGCCCACCGAATCCGTTCTGATCGTCGACTTCGGCAGCCAGGTGACGCAGCTGATTGCCCGGCGCGTGCGCGAGGCCGGCGTCTATTCCGAGATCGCTCCATTCAACGCCGCTGAAGAAGCGTTTCGCCGCATGAACCCGGTGGGCGTGATCCTCTCCGGCTCGCCCGCCTCGGTGCTGGACGAGAACGGTCCGCGCATTCCTGACGTGATCCTGGAAAGCGGTCGCCCGATTCTCGGCATCTGCTACGGTCAGCAGTCGTTGATGCACCAGATGGGCGGCGAAGTGACCGGCGGCGACGCGGGCGAGTTCGGCCGCGCCTTCATCGAGATCGGCGACGAGTGCGCGCTGTTCAACGGCCTGTGGAAAGTCGGCGAGAAGCACCAGGTCTGGATGAGCCACGGCGACAAGGTGACCAGCCTCGCTCCGGGCTTCCGCCCGGTCGCATCGAGCGCAGGCGCGCCCTTCGCCGTGATCGCCAACGACGAGAAGCGCATCTACGCGATGCAGTTCCATCCGGAGGTCGTGCACACGCCCGACGGCGGCAAACTGCTCAAGAACTTCGTGCGCCACGTCTGCGGCCTCGCCGGCGACTGGACGATGGCGGAATTCCGCAAGACCAAGATCGAGGAAATCCGCGCCCAGGTGGGTGACAAGCGCGTCATCTGCGGCTTGTCCGGCGGCGTCGATTCGGCGGTCTGTGCGGTCCTCATCCACGAGGCGATCGGCGACCAGCTCACTTGCGTGTTCGTCGACCACGGCCTGATGCGCATGGGCGAGGCCGACCAGGTCGTCAGCCTGTTCCGCGGCCACTACAACATCCCGCTGGTCCACGTCGATGCCTCGACGCTGTTCCTCAAGGGCCTCGAAGGCGTCACCGACCCCGAGGCCAAGCGCAAGTTCATCGGCAAGACCTTCATCGACGTGTTCGAGGACGAGGCGAAGAAGATCGGCGGCGCCGAATTCCTTGCGCAGGGCACGCTTTACCCCGACGTCATCGAGTCGGTGTCGTTCACCGGCGGTCCTTCGGTGACGATCAAGAGCCACCACAACGTCGGCGGCCTGCCCGAGCGCATGAACATGAAGCTCGTCGAGCCGCTGCGCGAACTGTTCAAGGACGAAGTGCGTGAACTCGGCCGCGAACTGGGCCTGCCCGACGTCTTCGTCGGCCGTCACCCGTTCCCCGGACCGGGCCTCGCCATCCGCATCCCTGGCGAAGTCAGCCGCGAGCGCTGTGACATCCTGCGCAAGGCGGACGCGGTCTACCTCGAGGAGATCCGTAACGCCGGTCTCTACGACGCGATCTGGCAGGCCTTTGCGGTGCTGCTGCCGGTCAAGACCGTGGGCGTGATGGGGGACAGCCGCACTTACGACAGCGTCTGCGGCCTGCGCGCGGTCACTTCGACCGACGGCATGACGGCGGATATCTACCCCTTCGACGCCGCGTTCCTCAGCCGCGTCGCGACCCGCATTATCAACGAGGTCAAGGGCATCAACCGCGTGGTCTACGACTACACCTCGAAGCCGCCCGGCACGATCGAGTGGGAGTAAACGACAACCCGGTCTGCCCTAGTGTGTGCAGACCTTGGGCTGGTTTGGGTCGACCTGCTTGAAGATGAGCAGCTTGCGTTCGAGCCAGGTCGCGGATTCCAGCGTCAGGCTGGCGGCCGTCGCCTGCTCGATCAACTGGCCGTCGTGGATGTAAGTCACCCATTGGTCAGGGTGGCGGCGCAGAAATTCCTCGATCGAAAACAGCACGTTCATCCGGCCCTCGTTCGCCGTACGGGTGAGCGAGGGGCTTGACGAGGCGACGACCTGCACCACGTCCTGCTGATAGTCGAACAGATAGGGCGGCCGCGAGAACAGCAGGTGGTTGGTGGTGCCGCCCTCGGTGTGCAGGTTGCTGAACATGCTGATCGAGCTTTCGGTCTTGAGCCCGAGATAGGGTGACAGGCAACTGACGAAGTAGAGTACCGGGACGATCCTGTTCCATGCAGCATAAGGACTGCGACCGGCGGTTCCTCCGCGATAGGGCAGGTATAGCATCGCTGCGTAGATCATCGCGGTCATGGCCACGCCGCCCACCACTGCCCAGGTCAGGATGAAGATCGAGTGCAGCAGCATGAGCGCGGGGCGGCCCGGGTTCGCGAGCGCCAGTAGCAGCACGACCAGCGTGGCGATCGCCAGAAGCGCGGCTATCGGCGCCAGAATGCCGATGCGGCCGAACAGGCTGCGCAGCGGCTCCACGACATGACGGCAGGTAATCTCGTAGATCTTCGCGCTGGCGTCGCGCGGCATCGTCAGCATGTAGAGCGCGAAGACGAGGCTGGAGAAGTCCATGTACCAGCTATAAGCCGAGATCGGGATGATATAGTGGAACACCAGCGCGCTGGTCAGGCCGATCGCGAACCACCGCTTCCAGAACAGCGCGACGATAGCGATGCCCTCGATCACGAACGTCGACCAGATCGCAAGGTAACGGCCGAAGAGGTTGTCCTCCAGCCCGAACGGCTCGGCCAGCGGCTTGTACAGGCCGACCGCGCAACTGACGGTAGGGTCGAGAAAGTCGGTATTTATCTTATGGAAGATCCCGTAAAAATACATCGTCGCGAGGATCAGGCGCGCCGGAGTGCGCAGTGACTCGTAAAGGCGCTCACGGGTCAGTTTCCCTTGTGCGGCCAGCACTGCACCGCTGAGCAGGATGCACAAGTCGAACATCGTGGTGATCGTCTTGTTGTTGGATGCGACCGGCAGACGCAGTGCGTAGAGCAGCACTGTGCAGGCGGCGAGGGCGACGAAGGCGTAAGTCTTGCGCGGGAACAGGATCGTCATCACGCTGGTGGCCACGACCGACCATGCCAGTAGCATGTAGACCGCGCCTTCGCGCCCGGTCAGGCCCCACGGATCGCCGACGATGCTGAACAGTGCCGCGACGCCCCAGCAAGGGGCTACGGCGGTCAGGCCGTCGAAAGTGGGCGTTACTGCGCCCTGCGACAGGCTGCGCCACGCGATCGGGCGGAAAAGCGGAGTGCCTGGTGCCGACGACATAAGTTTCCCCTCGGTGTCGTTAGGTGCCGGTCAGTCCCCGGCGGCAGGAGACTGTGCGATGCGCTTGCGCCCGCGCAGCCACAGGGTCGCCCTTCGCCCCGCCTTCAGCCAAGGATAGCTGAGCCGGGCGATGGTCGGCCGCGAGAAAAGCAGGGCATTCATGCGGTTGAACAGGCTGGAGGGCGATGCCAGCAGCGCCAGCGCATGCACTGCGTCGGAGCCGTGGTAAATCCGCTCGCGGTAGGAGAAGACCATGCCGTGGTCGAGGTCGAAGCCTTGCGCCGCTATCGCGGCCACGCGCGGGTCGTCGCTGCGTGCATCGACGAGTTCGACGGGGCCGACGCTGTCGCGCAACCTGAGCATGCGCACGTAGTTCTGGCAGAAGATGCACTCGCCATCGTAGATGACCAGCGCCGGCGCCTCGCCGCTCACGGGACGTCCTTGCCGAGTTTACCGGGAGGATCGCGGAAGGATTCCCTCTCGCAGTTGCCGTAGAAGGCGCACCCGGATACCACCGGGATATTGTGCAAGGCATCGACTATTCCCACGAGGGTCAGGAAGACGCTTGCGTAGACGGCCGCGCGCTTGAGAGGCGTGAGGGCCTGCGGGTGGGTGGGGTCCTGCACGGCCCGAATCCTTGACGGTGACGAGATCGATCTGATCTCGGTACATGGGGAGGTTTTCAGACTTGGCGCGGCAGGACAACCGTATCGGAGTGGCTAACCCGTTCGGATAGTCGCTGCAGTGCAGCAAAACGAGGAAAACGGCCGGGGAGGTCCCCGACCGCCTTCTTCGTGCGACCGCTCAGGCTCAGTTGGCCGATGCGACCTTCTTGTAAGGGACGAAATCCTGCAGGCCGACGAAGCCGTTCCACATGAAATTGGCGTTGCGGTCATGCAGTTGCACGGTGTCGAGGCGACACAGCTGCGACGTATACAGCTTGGTCACCATGACATCATCATCGTCCAGCCGGTCGGCATTCGTCGGACGGTTGACGTAGAGCGTGCCGCCGACCCGGTAGACGATCGCGGTCTTGTCGATCACGGTCGTGTTCTGGGTCTGCGAATAGGGGATGCAACTCACCGGCTTGCCGGCTTCGCGCCCGTCCAGCATCTTGGCGAGCTGTTGCTCACCGGTCAGCTTGGTGCGGGCCTCTGCGGCAGGCATGGCGAGCAGCGAAGCGACAGCGAGTGTCGCGCAGATCGCAAGCGTCTTCATGGCCTTCTTCCTCAGTTGACGCACCCCGCGTTGATCTTGTGTGTAGCACGATTCGTCTGAACTTGGGCTGACTGTTCGCGCCCTTCGACAGGCTCAGGGTGAGCGGGAGCAGGGTAATCCTCTCAAACCCGCTCAGGCTGAGCTTGTCGAAGCCCCGGCGACATACTTCGGCTCAGGCGGTGCCGCCCACCGTCAGCCCCTCGATAAGCAGGGTGGGCTGGCCGACACCGGCGGGCACGCTCTGGCCGCCCTTGCCGCACACGCCGACGCCGCGATCGAGTTCGAGGTCGTTGCCGATGCCCTTGACCTTGGTGAGTACCGAAGGTCCGTCGCCGATCAGCGTCGCGCCCTTGATCGGAGCGCCCAGCTTCCCGTTCTCGACCATGTAGGCCTCGGTGCACGAGAACACGAACTTGCCGGAGACGATATCGACCTGCCCGCCGCCGAAGTTCTTGGCGAAGATGCCCTTCTTCATGCCCGCGAGCAGTTCTTCCGGGTTGTCGTTCCCCGCCTTCATGAAGGTGTTGGTCATGCGCACCTGCGGGGCATGGGCGTAGTTCTCGCGGCGGCCGTTGCCGGTGGGCTCGACGCCCATCAGGCGGGCGTTGAGGCGGTCCTGCATGTAGCCCTTGAGGATGCCGTCCTCGATCAGCACCGTCTCGCGCGTGGGGGTGCCCTCGTCGTCGATGGTGAGCGAGCCGCGGCGGTTCGGGATCGAGCCGTCATCGACGATGGTCACGCCGGGTGCGGCCACCCGCTCGCCGATGCGGCCGGAGAAGGCCGAAGTGCCCTTGCGGTTGAAGTCGCCTTCGAGGCCGTGGCCGATCGCCTCGTGCAGGATCACGCCCGGCCAGCCGGGGCCGAGCAGCACGGGGAACTCACCGGCGGGGGCGTCGATGCTTTCGAGGTTCACCAGCGCGGTGGCGAGGGCGGTATCGATGCCCTCATTCCAGTTCTCGGGCTTGAACAGGTCGTCGTAGAGGAAGCGACCGCCCATGCCGAACGAGCCGGTTTCGCGCCGCCCGTTGCTTTCCGCCACGATCGAGACGTTGAGGCGCACCAGCGGGCGCACGTCGGTGGCGATGTAGCCGTCCGGGCGGACGATCTCGACCACCGACCACGAGCCGGACAGGCTGGCGCTGACTTGCGCCACGCGCGGGTCGCGGGCGCGGGCGGCGGCGTCGATCATCTCCAGCAGGCGCACCTTTTCGGCGAAGGGCACGAGGTCGAGCGGGGAGACGTCGGTGTAAAGCTTGGCGTTGGTGCGCTGCGGGGCGGCCGGACGAATGCCGGTGGCGGGATCTAGCAGGCGCAGTGTTTCGCCGGCGCGGCGGATGGCGGCGGCGGAAATCTCGTTGGCATGGGCGAAGCCGGTCATCTCGCCCGAGACGCCGCGCAGGCCGAAGCCCGCGTCGCGCGAATAGTCGGCGGTCTTGAGGCGGCCGTCGTCGAAGCCGAACGCCTCGCTGGCGACGAACTGCATGAACAGTTCGCCATCCTCGCAGGACTTGAGCGTCTCGGCGGCGAGCGCCTGTGCCTCTTCGGGCGAGAGCTGGGTGTAGAGCAGCGAGCGCGGGTCGGTCATGGTCATGCCGCCGATATAGGCAGCATTATCCCCGCGCGAAAGACAAGAACCGCGAAGGGATCAGGCGGCCTGCTGGTCTGCCCCGTTGTCGGCAACCCCGCCCTTGAGCACGAAGCGGCGGTCGCAGTAGCCGCATTCGACATAGCCCTTCTCGTCGATTTCGAGCCAGACGCGGGGATGACCGAGCGCGGCTCCGCCGGGAATATCGGTGGCCCCGTCGCAGGAGACGCGGTGGGAATCGGTGAATACGGTTTCGGGCGCGTTGGTCATGGTGTCGCCGGATTACCAAGGGTTTGCGGCGATTTCCAGATGGAATGGCAACAGTCGCAACGTCGATACCAAAAACCCGTCATTCCCGCGAAGGCGGGGACCCATCTGATGCCGATGCAACAGGCACGGTCGGGAGTTGGGTCCCCGCCTTCGCGGGAATGACGAGGGTAAATGGGAATGGTCGAATTGCGTGCAGATCAGGCCGCGACGGCTAGCGAACCCGCTTCCTCGATCGCGGCAGCGACGGACTTCGCGCGGGTGTCGGCATCGATGGCGATGCCTTCGGCCAGCACGAAAGTCGGCTCGGTCACGCCGATGAAGCCGAGCACCGCGCGCAGGTAGCTCTCTGCGTGCTCGAAAGCGGCGGCAGGCTGGCCTTCACCGTAGTAGCCGCCGCGGGCGAGCGCGACGTAGATCTTCTTGTCGCCGACGAGGCCTACGGGGCCTTCGGCGGTGTAGCGAAAGGTCTTGCCGGCGATGGCGATGCGGTCGATCCAGGCCTTGAGCTGGCTGGGGATCGAGAAGTTGTAGAAGCCCGCGCCGATCACCACCACGTCGGCGTCGAGGAACTGCGCCAGCTCGGGCGTACCCTCGGGGTTGCCGAGGACGTCGAGGGTCAGGTGCGCCAGCGGCTCGGCAGCGAGGTCGCGGTAGGTGACTTCGAGCGAGGGATCGGCCGTGGTCAGCGAGGATACGATGGCGGCGGAAATGGCGCGGCTGGCCGAATTGTCGCCAAGAATGCTGGAATCGAGGTGGAGGAGCTTCATGGGAGGGTGCCTCAGTCTGGAAATGTGACCAGGTCTAGCTATGTTGCTGGAATGATCGCGCCAAGAGCGCATATTTTCGGAACCTGGTACCATGAAGCTGACTACGTTCGACGAAGCTGACCGGCCTGCCGCCGCCCCGCAGGAAGCGATCGTCCACGACCCCAACGGCAAGGACTGCCGCCTCGTCGGCGACATTCTCGCCCGGGTCGGGGACAAGTGGTCGATGCTGGTGGTCATGACGCTGCTTGAGACGCCGCTGCACTTCAACGAATTGAAGCGCGCGATCCGGGGCGTGTCGCAGCAGATGCTCTCGCGCAACCTGCGCGCGCTGGAGCGGGACGGGCTGGTCGAACGTACCGTCCACGTCGGCGTGCCGGTGCGGGTCGAATATGCACTGAGCGACCTCGGCCGTTCGCTCGCAGGGCCGGTGCAGGCGCTGGGCGCCTGGGCGGTCGATGCGCGTCCGGCGATCGAGGCCAGCCGGACGGCGTTCGACCGACAGCATGATGCGTCGTAACCTTGGAGCATAAAGCGATCGGATTGAGTCATCTTCCGTCATTACTTCGCTTCGCTAGCAATGACGGTTATTTATAATATCAGATCAGCTTTTACTCTCGAACCGCAAGTGAAGGTTCGCGAGTCCCCGGATGATGTAGCTCGGCTCGTAGTCGATCCCGCGTGCGGTCGCGGGTCCGTGATGCGCCTCGTCGAGCGTGATGGCACCGGTATGTTCCAGCAGACGGTCGAGCAGGACCGCCACTTCCGCCCGTGCCAGCGGTGCCCCGGCGCACGTATGCGCGCCGCGTCCGAACGCCAGATGCTCTTTGATGCGCGGACGCCCGATGCGGAATTCGCCCGGCTCGTCCCAGCGGCGCGGGTCGCGGTTGGCGGCGGATAGCGAGACGACCACGCGCTTGCCGGCGGGAATGTCCATGTCGCCGATCTTCGTCGCCCGGGCGGCGATGCGGAAGGTGGCCTTGGTCGAGCCCTCGACGCGCAGAACTTCCTCCAGGAACGGGCCGATCAGCGTGCGGTCCTCGCGCAGGGCCTGCTGCATCGCCTGATCCTCGCACAGGCGGCGCAAGGCATTGCCGATCAGCTTGGCGCTGGTGTCCTGCCCGGCGGCGAAGAGGAACATCGCCGACTTCACCACCTCCATCGCGTCGGGCGTCGAGCCGTCCGGATACGTGGCCAGCGCCATCTCGGTCATGACGTCGTCCTGCGGCCGGGCGCGGCGCTCGGCGATGTAGCGCGCGAAGTAGCCGGCCATGACCATGAGGGGGTGGATGCTCTGCGCGTCGGGCGTGTCCATGTTGCCGGGCGGGGGAGCATCGTCGATGATCTTGCGGAAGGCCTCGCGATCCTCTGCGGGAACGCCGAGCAGATCGGCGATGACCATGGTGACGAAGGGGGTGGCGATGGAGCCCACCAGTTCGCACCCGCCCGCCGCGACGGCCTCGCGAACCATGTCGTCGGCATAGGCGCGCATGAACGCTTCGTTGGCCTTGAGGCGCGAGGGCACGAACAGCGGGTTGAGCAGCGAGCGGGCGGCAAGATGCTTGTCGCCGTCGTAGGAGACCATCAGTTCCATCTGCCCGTTCGGGGTGGCCCCCAGCAGGGCGGAGATGTCGTCGCCCTCCACCGCGAAGGGCAGCGGCGCCAGCGGATCGGGGTTCAGCCAGGACGAGAAGTCGCGCTTGTTCAGCAGCACTTCGAGCGCCTCGGCAAAGCCGGTCACCACGATCACGTCACGGCTCTGCATCTGATAGACCGGGCCGTGGGCGCGGATCGTCTCGAAATAGTCGTAAGGGTCGAGCAGCACCGAATGGTCGGTGAAGTAATCCTTCTCGATGGGGGCCGGGGTGATCGTCGTTGCGGTTGCCATGGGCGCTCTCCAATATCGGCCGCTCGATTGGCGACGCTTAGTGATATAGTGTGGATCATATCATCTGCCGCGAGAGCGTCAACGCAGCACCTGCGGTCTTTACGCCGTGGCGATCATGGCCCACATGCACGGCCATGAGCACCCCTACCCCCGCGATCGCCATCCGTGACCTCGTCAAGCGTTATGCTCCCGCCGGAAGCGGCGAGGGCAAGCTGGCGCTCAAGGGCGTCTCGTTCGACGTGCCGGAGGGCGGCATCTTCGGCCTGCTCGGCCCCAACGGCGCGGGCAAGTCGACGCTCATCAACATCCTGGCCGGCATGGTCATGAAGACCTCGGGCTCGGTGGACATCTGGGGCTTCGACATCGACCGTGACCAGCGCAACGCCAAGCGTGCGATCGGCATCGTCCCGCAGGAGATCGTGTTCGACCCGTTCTTCACCCCGTTCGAGGTGCTGGAAATCCAGGCCGGGCTCTACGGCATCACCAAGGCACTGCGTCGTTCCGAAGACCTGCTGCGCGCGGTTCACCTGGCCGACAAGCGCGATGCCTATGCCCGCACGCTATCGGGCGGCATGAAGCGTCGCCTGCTGATCGCCAAGGCACTGGTGCACCGCCCGCCAGTGTTGGTGCTCGACGAGCCGACCGCCGGCGTCGATGTCGAACTGCGCCGCCAGCTCTGGGAACTGGTCACCGAACTGAACAAGGAAGGCGCGACGATCGTGCTGACCACGCACTACCTCGAGGAAGCCGAGGAACTGTGCGACCGGATCGCCATCATCAACCACGGCGAACTGATCGCCAACAAGCCGACCCGCGAACTGGTCGGCATGGCGCGCGAGAAGATCATCGTCCTGACCCTCGATCGCGATGTGGCGGAACTTCCCACTCACCCCGGTTTTATGAAGTGCGTGAAGACCGGCGAGCGGGTTCTGGAGATCACTTACGACAAGGATCGTGCCAATGCGGGTGAGATCATGTCGGCGTTGCAGGCGCAGGGATTCGCGATTGTCGACGTGACGACTCGCGAAGCGGATCTTGAGGATGTGTTTGTTCGCTTGACCACTGCGGTACATTTGGCCCCCTGAACCCAGTCACGACTCGGCGCACGAGGAAAACGGCTCGCCGCCGTTTCATGTTGCGGTGCAGATGTCTCGGAATTCCAGGGTAGTGCCCGGGGGTGCGGTATCGCGCGCGATTAACAAAATTTTACAACAGGCCGGGCCGGGTCAAGCAAAAGCGCTGGTGCTCACTTCTCCCCACTGAATATTCGGGAGGATGAGAGGCTTGCCCTAAAGCTAACGATTTTTACTTACTTGTCGGTTGCTTCACTGTCGTCAAGTTTCCAAACCTTGTGTTTGTGTCTGCGAATAGTCTTTCCGCAATTTTTACACGTCCCGATATAATTGAGACCATTCCACTTCACGTCATTGCGAACCGGTTCATGCCTATTGGCAAAGCAAAGCGGAATCGAGATCGCCACGAGATAGGTTCCTCAAAGAGAAGCGGAAGCTGACTAGACTAATCAACGGGGTTGGCAAGTAGCAAAATCGCCGTAAGTTAACCGTCTTTGTAATGACTTGGTCTATCTTATATAAGAACCCTATCGCACCGCAACATGGAAGTGGAGCGGTGAGCAAACTATTGCGATCCATGCGTAACGGGCGCTAGGAGCGGCGTCATGGAAACGCCATCCAGCGCCGCCGGCGCATTCGACGTCCTTGTGATCGGTTCCGGTGCGGCCGGGCTCACGGCTGCGCTCGCGGTAGCCGACAAGGTCAAGGTCGCGGTATTGGCCAAAGGCACATTGACCGGCGGTTCGACGGCATGGGCACAAGGCGGCATCGCCGCCGTGCTCGACGCAGGGGATACCTTCGAGCAGCATGTCCGCGACACCATGGTCGCAGGGGCTGGCCTCAATCGGCGCGAGACGGTCGAGTTCGTCATCGAGCGGGCACCCCATGCCATCGAGCGGCTGGTCGAACTGGGCGTGCCGTTCAACACGGACGGAGAGGCGCTTCACCTCACGCGTGAGGGCGGCCATTCGCACCGCCGCATCGTCCACGTCGCCGACGCCACGGGCTGGGCGGTACAGCAGGCGCTGCTGCAGGCCGCCGAGGCGCACCCCAACATAACCCTGCTTCCCGGCTATTCGTGCATCGACCTGATCACCGGGCGGCATGAGCTGCGCTATTCGGGCTCGGGGCGCGTCTGGGGCGTCTATGCGCTGAACGAGGAGAGCGGCCGGGTCGAGGCCTTCACCGCCCGCGCCACGGTTTTGGCGACGGGCGGCGCGGGCCGTGTCTACCAGTTCAGCACCGCCCCGCGCGGCGCCACCGGCGACGGTATCGCCATGGCCTGGCGTGCGGGCGCGCGCGTCTCCAACATGGAGATGATGCAGTTCCACCCGACCTGCCTCTACAATCTGGACGTCAAGAACTTCCTTATCACCGAGGCCGTGCGCGGCGAGGGCGGGCACCTGATTAACCCGCGCACCGGCAAGCGCTTCATGACCTTCTACGATCCCGAGCGGCTGGAACTGGCCCCGCGCGACGTCGTGGCGCGCGCCATCGACTCCGAGATCAAGCGCTTCGGCCTGGACTACGTCCACCTCGACGTCAGCCACCAGCCCGAAGACTTCGTGAAGGCGCACTTCCCGAACATCTACGAGAAGTTGATGGGCCTCGGCATCGACATGACGAAGGAGCCGATCCCGGTCGTGCCGGCGCAGCATTACACCTGCGGCGGCATCCTCGTGGACCTCGACGGCCGCACCGATCTGCCGGGGCTCTATGCCGCCGGTGAGTGCACCGAGAGCGGGCTGCACGGGGCGAACCGTCTGGCGTCAAACTCCTTGCTCGAATGCTTCGTCTTCGGCGAGGCGGCAGCGGCGGATATTCTCGCGAAGTGGGGCAGTTTCGAGGCGCCGCCGCAAGTGCGCGCCTGGGACGAAAGCCGCGTGACCGATTCCGACGAGGAAGTCGTCATCAAGCAGAACTGGACCGAAATCCGCCGCTTCATGTGGAACTACGTCGGCATCGTGCGCACCACCAAGCGGCTGGAGCGCGCCATGCACCGCATCCAGATGCTCAATGGCGAGACTGAGGAATACTACCGCCACTTCCGCGTCTCGACCGACCTGATCGAATTGCGCAACCTGCTGCAGAGTGCGGAACTGATCGTCGAATCCGCGTTGAAGCGGCACGAGAGCCGGGGGCTGCATTATACGCTGGATTATCCGGCGGCGGATGCGCAGCCGCTGGATACGGTGCTGGTGCCCTGAGCCACCGCGTCATTGCGAGCGAAGCGAAGCAACCCGGGGCAGTTTTGCTCTTCCCCGGGTTGCTTCGCTTCGCTCGCAATGACGGGATCGAGGGCTCACCCGATATGCAACACCCGACCGAGGAAGATCAGCACGATAGCGCCGATCACCGAGGCGAGGCATCCGGCGCGGCTGAAATCGCCGCGCCCGCGGCTGGTCACCAGCCCCGCCAGCAGCGAGCCGCCGACGCCCAGCAGGATCGTCGCGATCCAGCCCATGGGCACTGCACCTGGATAGAAGAACCGGGCCAGCGCGCCGATGACGAGGCCGCTGATGATGGCACCGATGATGTTCAGCATTTGCAAAATAACTCCCCTACGCGCCGCAGCGCCGTCGCATTCACGCTGATAAGCGGCGAGGCGGCCGGGGGTTGCAGGTCCTCGTCAAGGGACGCATGCATCTCGACGAACGCCGATGGGAATGCTGGGGAACGTCGCTGCGTCGGGTCTTGACCACCTCCGTTCGTCGCACGCCCGATTCGTCTCACCGGTGATTTATGTGGAAAAATTTAGAAGGCGAGGGCCGATTCAAAGGGTTGCGCTTCTGCAAGACAACGGAAATTCGGCGCGTCGCGGCAGTCAGGTGACGGCCCTGTGGCGAATGCATGGGCCAATGCCATATTCCGGCCCCCTCTTGAACCTCTCGCTGGAAAGGGCACTATAGGTTGTGTCGCACCGATCGAGGGGCCTCAATACCTAGGGATACAGCGCATAAGCCGAAAGGCCCGTGCGGAACCCGTCAGGAACCTTGGGACCAGACTTCTCGAACAGGCGCGCCGGTGGTCTGGCAGGGAATGTCGTTCTCTTTTTGTGCTGGTTCTGATAGATGGGGCGTTCTTGAGCGCCCTTCGACTCGGTGCCGGCCTGCTTGGCCGCCGAAAGCAGTTTGGATCGCCCTCGTGGCGGTTCGATGACAGGTTTTGACGATACATTGGGGGCGCACCAGTGGACTTCAGGAATGGAAGCGACGGACACGTGTCTGATTCGGATGTGAGCTACGCGGATCCCGCGCAAGTCGATATGGAGTCGCTCCTTGCCGGGCATGTCTCCGAAGCGGCGATGAAAAAGGAAGCCTCGGCCGTGGCCATGGACAAGACCGATACCTCGACCGCCGATCTGGTGGTCGAGGCGCCGAAGACGAAGAAGAAGGTCGTCGATTCCAAGACGATCCACGATCGCCGCTTCACTATCGTCACCGATGCGTCGCGTGATGCGCTCCTGACCGACTTCGGCAAGGAAACCCTCGACGACCGCTACCTGCTCCCCGGCGAGAAGTACCAGGATCTCTTCGCCCGCGTGGCCGACGCCTATGCGGACGACCAAGAGCACGCACAGCGCCTGTACGACTACATCTCGCGGCTGTGGTTCATGCCTGCCACCCCGGTCCTGTCGAACGGCGGCACCGGGCGCGGGTTGCCGATCTCCTGCTACCTCAACTCGGTCGAGGACAGCCTCGAAGGCATCGTCGCCACCTGGAACGAGAACGTTTGGCTCGCCTCGCGCGGCGGCGGCATCGGCACTTACTGGGGCAACGTTCGCGGCATCGGCGAGCCGGTCGGCCTCAACGGCAAGACCAGCGGCATCATCCCCTTCGTGCGCGTGATGGATTCGCTTACCCTCGCGATCAGCCAAGGTTCGCTGCGCCGCGGTTCGGCCGCCTGCTACCTCGACGTCTCGCACCCCGAGATCGAGGAGTTCCTGGAAATCCGCAAGACCTCGGGCGACTTCAACCGCAAGGCGCTCAACCTGCACCACGGCGTGCTGCTGACCGACGAGTTCATGGAAGCCGTGCGCGACGGCACCGACTTCGCCCTGCGCAGCCCCAAGGACGGCTCGGTGCGCGGCAAGGTCCATGCCCGCTCGCTGTTCCAGAAGCTGGTCGAAGTGCGCCTCGCCACCGGCGAGCCCTACCTCGTCTTCTCCGACACCGTGAACCGCATGATGCCCAAGCATCACCGCGATCTCGGCCTCAAGGTCTCGACTTCGAACCTGTGCTCGGAAATCACGCTTCCCACCGGCCGCGACCACCTCGGTAACGACCGTACGGCGGTGTGCTGCCTTTCCTCGCTCAACATCGAGACCTGGGAAGAGTGGAAGGGTGACAAGCGCTTCATCGAGGACGTGCTGCGCTTCCTCGACAACGTCCTGCAGGACTACATCGACCGCGCGCCGGACGAAATGGCCCGCGCCCGCTACTCGGCGGAGCGTGAGCGTTCGGTCGGCATGGGCGTGATGGGCTTCCACTCGTACCTGCAGAAGAAGGGCATCGGCTTCGAAAGCGCGATGGCCAAGGCGCTGAACCTGCAGATGTTCCAGCACATCAACGCCAAGGCCAACGAAGCCTCGATGATGCTCGCCAAGGAGCGCGGACCGTGCCTCGACGCCGCCGACCAGGGCGTGATGGAGCGTTTCAGCTGCAAGATGGCGATCGCGCCGACCGCGTCGATCTCGATCATCTGCGGCGGCACCTCGGCCTGCATCGAGCCGATCCCGGCGAACATCTACACCCACAAGACGCTTTCGGGCAGCTTCGTGGTGAAGAACCCCTACCTGCAGAAGCTGCTGGCCTCGAAGTCCAAGGATTCCAACAACGTGTGGAATTCGATCCTCGAGCAGAACGGCTCGGTCCAGCACCTCGACTTCCTCTCGGCCGAGGAAAAGGCGGTCTACAAGACCAGCTTCGAGATCGACCAGCGCTGGCTGCTCGAATTCGCGGCTGACCGTACGCCTTACATCGACCAGGCGCAGTCGCTGAACCTGTTCATCCCGGCCGACGTCGACAAGTGGGACCTGATGATGCTCCACTTCCAGGCGTGGGAAAAGGGCATCAAGTCGCTCTACTACCTGCGCTCCAAGTCGGTGCAGCGTGCCGGTTTTGCAGGCGGCGTGGAAGCCGACAACACCAGCGAACTGCCCAAGTTCGAACTGGCGGCCAGCGGCGGCTCGACCGACTACGATGAATGTCTCGCCTGCCAGTAAGGCGCTGAAGTTTCACCGAGCGCGGCCTTCCGGGTAACCGGGAGGCCGTTTTCGTTTGAGCGGCGGGTGAGATCAGGACTTCACGAGATCGAGCGTCCTTTCAATATCGTCGATGTCGGCGGCAAAGATCTCGTCATTCCCTTCGCCGATGACGACCGCGAAGTCTTGCTCCTGTCTGTCCGTCAGCATCTTCATCACGGAAACCGCGCGCGTCGGCGGGAAGATGGCCAGCGCGCAGGCATTCGGCGGCATCACCGCGAAGCCGTGATTGAGATGGCTGCCCTCGACCCCCGCGACGACGCCGGCGTTCGCGCAGACATGAGCGATCTCGTCGACACTGGCGTGGCTGGGGTCGAGAATCTGGAAGCCGCGTGCCCGTCCGAGCCGCTCGGCGATCTCCCATTCGTTGCGCAACACCCGAGGATCGCCTGTGCTGCCCCTCAGGAGGAACACGCCCGGATGCGGTGGCATCGCATCACGGGCCAGACGATCCCGAATGGCATCCGCCCGTTGTCGCTTGTTTCGGTTGTTGGCGGCATCATCGAAGACGTGGAGTTCCCGGAACCACGCGCTGGACCCGCGCTCTGGCGCCATACCCAGCCGATCCTCGTAATCCTTCTTGTGGCCTGTCGGCATGCCGGTCGTGAACGGATGCCCGGTTTCTTGCGCCAGTCTGTAGGTCGGGCAGTCGTTCGCCAGCCAGAGCCCGAACCACCTGTTGCCCATCCAGCTTTCGTAGATCGAGGCGGTGTCGAACTCGCATGCGGGTGTCGCGACAGGCTTCCAGTTCGCGCGCGCGCGCAAGTGTCGCATCGCGGCCCCTGCATAGAGTGCGCCATCGGCGAGAAGCACGTCCTTGAGGCGATAGCCCATCGTCGCCCCCTGCATCGATGCGAAACCTCCCCTGAAGTCCCGGACGACTTCGTCTACGGTTCCGAATTCAGAGCCACGGATGCGGTCGAGCTGGCCCGGCAGGCATATCGCCGGCCGCACACGGACCTCCGTTCCGGGTGCGATCTGCCAGGAATCGCTTGCGGCCGAAATCAGTTCGGCAACAGGGCGCCGCAAGAGCTTGCTGACGATGGAAGCGGCAGGCCGAAACGAAATACGTGGCGCTCGCGGTGGGACTGTCAAGCGCTGGGGGGATGTCCCGCCTTCTCGGGCGGCACCAGGCGATGCTTGCATACAAGTACTCCGGCTTCGAGCATGCTAATCAAGCACACCGAAGGCGGGATAAGTATTCATAATATTGGGACCAGCATGCCTTTAGCACGCGATCGACGGGAGGGGAAGAATTATTTCTATAATGTTTCTGAAGGGTGTTTCCGCTTCAATTCAACAACTGGGTGATGTGCTCGCCGCAAGGCGTCAATTGCCGGTATTCGCGAAAGACTGCATGCGAATGCGCGGAAATACCTCTTCAAGCGGCTTCACGTCCGGAGTTACGTAGACGTAGCCGCCCTTCTTGCGGAATAGCGGGCTGATGGTCTTGGTATAGAACGCGATCGGCACGTTTATGCATCCGAACGTGATGCGGTTGTCTTCGCTGGTAGGAGAAAGCATCCGTTCTCGACGCCTTTCCTTCGGCTTTCCCGGGCGAGGAATGGGATGCAGCGCCACGGAGGTCGCATAGTCCACCCACAGCACCCTGGTGTTGCCCGCAGCCACGCCGAACTTCGCAAGGAAGCGCCCGGCAGGCGTGGTCTTTTCGGCAGGGCCGATCTCGGAGAGATTCTTGCTGCCGATGCCCGGGCTCGCATCATCCCCCGGCGCTATGCCTAAGAGGACCGGCACCTGACCCAGTTGCTCGCCCTTTGCATCGAACAACAGCAGCGCTGCGGCCTTCTTGTCGATGATGGCGTAGGGCAGGGCGTTGTTGTCTCCTGACGCGGCGATCCAGTCGGCGACGCGGGTTGCGTCTGGCGACTGGATCGCCGTGCTGTCCGGCGCGATACTTTGCGGTTGCGATGTCTTCGGTCCTGCCGACCGGGCGTTTTTCGCCGCCCATGCAGGCGGGGAGCCTGTCAACGCCGCACCGATCATCAGAAGTCCGGCGAGCGCCCTGGAAACCGTGTTCATCGCTGTCAAAGTACTCGAATCAAGCCGGGACTATCGGAGGAGCCGTAAGGATCAGTTGCGGGCGCGCTTGCGCTGGGCTTCGGCCATTCGCTGTTCGACGCTGTCGACACGGCCGCCGAGCTGGTCGATGCGCTGGCTGTTCTGCTGGGCCTGGCCGGATGCGGCCTGGGCTTCGGAACGGGCGGCCTGTGCGGTCGCATCGGTCTGCTGCAAACGGCTGTCGAGGGCATCGACGCGCTGGTTCACGGCGGCGACCTGCTCACGCACGAAACCCTTGGTGGCGCAGCCGCCGAGGCCCATGGAACCGGCCAGAATGACCACGGCCGGAGCGATTTTCTTGAAGGTGGGCGACATTGTTCTTCTCCTAACGGTCAACAGACCGGAATCGTCCAAGCCCAGCGGTCGGGGTTCGACAATGCGATTCTGGCCGGTCGTGCTTCCGCTCCGATGAGCGGAAATCCGTAGTTCAGCGAACGCCCGAGACAGGAAAAGTTCCAAAAGGACCATTGGAATTTTCGCCGACCAGCTTTCCATCGCGCACCGTGACGTCGTATTTCACGGTGATCGGCATAGGCATGGAGGCGCGTCCCTCGAACTTCGCGCGGCCGTCCCTGATACCCCCGGCAACCTCCACAGCGCCTTGTTCTGCGGAGATTTTCCCGGTCACCACATGGCCTTTGACGGTCAGGTCCATGACCGCCTTCTGGGGGCCGACGGGCGACTGGATGGTAATGTTCCAGCGGCCCGCGAAGTCCTGCGGCCTGGCATTGCTGGCCTTGGCGACCTTTGCCTTGTCGAGCAGTGCCTTTTGCTCGGCGGGCGCCGCCTGGGCGCGGGCACGCAGGTAGAAGCGCAAGGTTTCTAGCTCGGCATCGGTGAACTGCGGGAAGGGCGGCATGCCGTTCAGCTTGAGCCCACCCTCCTTGACGATTGTGCGGAAGGTCGCTGCGTCGGTGATCGCCGGGGAATAGCGCAGGTCCGGTGCCGCGCCGCCGGCCACCGCGTTCCAGCCATGACACACGATGCAGGAGCGTGTGCCGAACAGCATCGCGCCAGCCTGCGCCCGGGCGAGGTCGGGCTTGAAGCCGGGGTCCGAGATCGGTTCCAGAGCGGGCATCGCGAACGGCGGGATAGTGTCCTTGCCGTCGAGCGCGAAAGTCAGCACGCGACGCGGCAGGCGGTAATCGGTGCGGTAGGCGGCATTGCCCAGCGTCTGCATGCCCGCTCCCTGTCCGCCGGCCCCGGTGAGCACGGTGACGTACTGTCGCCCGTTCACGCGGTAGGAGATCGGAGCGCCGACGATCGGGCTTTCGGTCTTGAAAGCCCAAAGTTCCTTGCCGGTGCCGGCATCCCGCGCGACGAACTTGCCGTCGATCTGACCTTGCCAGACGATCCCGCCGCCCGACGCCATGACACCGCCGGGCCAGGTGCCGGGAAGGTCGACGCGCCATGCCTCGGTCTGGGTGACCGGGTTCCATGCCTTGAGGTAACTCCTGTGGCCGCCGGGCAACTCGACTTCGGGGATGAGCGTGACGCCCATGCCTGCCGCAACCTCGCCGCCGCCCTTCTGGCCATCGCCGATGAGCGCGGGCAGGTCCATTACAGGCACATAGACCAGCCCGGTCTGCGGGCTGTATGCCTGCGGCTGCCAGGAATGCGCGCCGGTCGGACCCGGCCACATCTCGAACAGGCCGGGCTTGCCATTGTAGCGAATGGCGGGGTTCTCGAGCGGGCGGCCGGTCTTCGGATCGATGCGCTCGGCCCAGTTCACCTTGGCGATCTTCTGAGCCGAGATGAACTGTCCCGTCGCACGGTCGAGGACATAGAAGAACCCGTTCTTGGGTGCCTGCATCAGCACCTTGCGGTTCTTGCCATCGATCGTGAGCGTCGCCAGCGTCATGTCGGAGGTGGCGGTGCAATCCCACTGCTCACCGGGACACAACTGGTAGTGCCATTTGTATTCCCCGGTATCGACGTTCACCGCCACTATTGAGGCGAGGAACAGGTTGTCGCCGCCGCCTGGGCTGCGCAGCTTTTGGTTGTAGGGAAAACCGTTGCCGACGCCGAGGTATACGAGGCGCAGCTCGGCATCATAGGCGAAGGCATTCCACGCCGTACCGCCGCCGCCACGCCGGGTGCCGTCGGGGTTCTTCCAGCCGCTCGGCCACGTCTTGCGCATGACGTCTTCAGCCTTGCGGTTTACCGGCGTTACCTCGTCGCCGGGCGTGGTGTAGAAGCGCCAGGCCAGCTTGCCGGTCCTGGCGTCGTATGCGCTGACGAACCCCCGAGCCGGGCTGATGTCGCCGCCACCGAAGCCGGTGATGACTTTGCCTCCGAAGACGCGAGGTGGGCCGTTCGCGTTGCGCGGCGCATCGTCCGGAAAGTCCAGGGTCTTCCAGGCTTCCTTGCCGGTCCGGGCGTCGAGAGAGACTACGTAGCCATCCGTGGTGACGAGGAAGACATGTCCTGCGTCATAAGCGATGCCCTTGCTGCCCCATGACATCTGCAGCGCTGTCTTCGCCCGTTCTCGGGTGCCGGCATCGTATTCCCACAACTGCCGGCCCGTCGCCGCGTCGAGCGCGCGGATGTGCGAGTGGCCAGTGGTGATGAAGACTTTGCCTTCGGCCATCAGCGGGGTGGTGGGCGTGTAGCCCGGCTCCAGATCGAAGTGCCACGCGAGCTTCAGCCCGGAAACGTTTCCGGTGTCGATCTCGTCGAGCGGCGAGTAATGGGTCTCGGTGCCGGTCCGCCCCCAGTTCGGCCATTCGTCCGGATCGAGGACGGTTTGTTCCTCGATCGGCTGGGCGGGGCGATGGCACGATGACAGCGCGATCGGCGCCAGCGCGGCGAGTGACAACCGGATAGCGATCTTGCCCAAGCCAGAAATCACGCCTTTTTCCCCTCGTACGTTCTGTTCTTGGTGTTTCGAGTATCAGCGGGGGCAAAGGTAGGGAAGAGATGCTATTCACTATGTATCATAAATTACAAGGCATCGCCGAGGGGATGTGCTCATGAGGCCCAGCCTCCCAGCGAAAACCCCGGCCTTCCCTGAGGAGGACCGGGGTTACGCAAGGCAGCGCGCGAGGGGGGAAGGACGCGCTGCCAGCTCGGTGTTTCTGGATCAGTTGGCGCCGACGCCCATCGGGATCGGCGTACCCTGCTTCAGGTACACGCGGTTATCTTCGATCTTTTCGACGTTTTCGAACGCGATGTAGTGATGGGCTCCGTCGGAACTGTCCGAGCGGGTCAGCTTGATCTGGTCGTCCTTTACCTCGTCTACCGTGCCGACGTGCTGTCCTGTGCTGGTCGTCACTTCCATGTGCTCACGCACGCGCAGCTTCTCGAACATTGTATCTCTCCATCATCTCGGGGCTTGTGATGATGAAACGGCGAACCCTCGAAGGACGTTCCGGCGTTCGTCCCGGGCTGTAAACGGCTCGTCAGTTCGTGGGTTTAGGGTGTGGCGCCCAACCCAAACGTCGCGTCACCACGGTCGGAAAGAAGCACTGCATCGGCACTCACACCATCGACCTGAGTGATCGCGACGAACTCGTGCGAACCGCCTTCCAGCATAAGTTCCTCGCCTTCCAGCGCGGCAACGGTGCCGACGAAGCTGCCATCGGCGGCGATCACCTTCATTCCCTTGCGGATGGTGCCCTGCTGCGTCGTCCAGGCAATGTCTGGGGTGGTCATGGGGCGTGCTCCTCTCGCTGTGGGGCATGTGCCCCGGACGTGGAGAAACAAACCCCCGCCCGCCGGACGGTTCCGGCGGGCGAGAGCGGGATTTCGTTTCCAGTCGGACCGGTTCAGGCCCGTGACGTTCAGGCGCTGGCAGTCTTGGTGCCGAAGCGACCGTGCTTGCGGAAGCGCACCATCCAGCGGTCGAGGAACAGGCCGAGCGGGCGCGGCGTCACGCCAAGCTCTGCGAGGCCCGCAGCCGAATCGCTCGCCACGCTGCCGGCTTGCAGCAGCTTGAGCTGGTCGCTGGAGATCGGAGCGCCGGGCAGCCAGCCGGTCGTCGCGGCGATGAGGCCGGAAACCGCATCCGGCAGTTCGACGAAAGTCCGCGAGCGGCCCTGTGCCTTGGCAATACGCTGGTTGAGATCGAGCATGGTGATGATTTCCGGTCCGGCGAGTTCGAAGGTCTTGCCCTGTGCGGCGACGTTGCCAAGCGCATTGGCGATGGCCACGGCCACGTCGTCGACGAACACCGGCTGCAGCCTTGCCTGCGGCGCGAAGACCGGCAACGCGGGCAGGCGCGAGATCAACTCGCCGAACATGTTCACAAAGTTGTCGTCCGAGCCGAACATCAGCGAGGGACGCACGATGGTGGCGCTAGGGAAGGCGGCCAGCACGGCGGTTTCGCCTTCGGCCTTGGTGCGGGCGTAGGCGACCGCCGAACCTGCATCGGCACCGATCGCCGAGACGTGTACGAAGGCGGTGGCGCCCGCAGCCTTGGCCGCCGCCGCGATTTCGCCTGCACCCTTGCCCTGTAGAGCATCGAGATTGCCTGCAAACGCGCCGATGAGGTTTATCACGGCGTCCGACCCGGCCAACACGGGGGCGAGCGTTTCGGCCTTGGTGACGTCGACACCCGCGAACTGGACTTGACCCAGATTGCCCAGGGGCTTGATAGCGAAGGCTTTCTTGGGATGGCGGCTGGCGATGCGCAGGCGGGCACCGCGTGCAAGCAATTCCTGCGCGAGATGGCGGCCGACGAAGCCGCTACCGCCCAGGATGGTGACGATCTTGCCGGAGAGGGTGTCGGTAGTCATGGTCTGGATCGGTCCTTCAGGTCGCGCTGCGCTCGACGTGTCCCGCGCTGCCGCACGGGCGTCCTAGCCCCTGCCACAAGCCTGTGAACGGGGCAACCGGACAACGAAATGCACGAAATGAAAAATGTTGCGTCGGATGGTGTTGACAAGACTTCGGCTGCCCCTTAGAGGCGCCCTCCTACCCAGCGGGGACGGCGCTTCGCCCCCTCGCTAAAGTGCCCAGATGGCGGAATTGGTAGACGCACCAGCTTCAGGTGCTGGCGCTCGCAAGGGCGTGGAGGTTCGAGTCCTCTTCTGGGCACCAGCACTTCTCAAGTGCTTGAGAACGTTGGGGGATCATCGATAGATGGTCCCCCAAGTTCGTTTCGCTACGATAAACTGCTACGGTTTGGTGCCGATAGTCCGCAGCGAAAGTCCCGGAAATCTGCGGGAAAGGGTCCCCGCGGCTGTTACGGTTTCAGTCCCGGTTTGCTGCCAAAAGGTATGCGCCTTCGTAGCGGGCGGTTCTATGTCCGCCGTCACGTGCCATGCGATCTTCAAGAGCCTCTCAGCCGGGTGGAACTTTGGCGTTCGTTGAAGACGGACAGCCTCCAGACGGCACTGCGGAGAATGCCCATCGTCATGGCTGGGATTGAGGCTGAGTTTGACCGTATTCGAGCAGGAATCGGCGCGACTGCGGATGACGCGATTTCGCGATTGCCGACCGTAGCTCAGCCCATCGTAGAGAAAGTGCGGGTGTCGGCGGAATGCCCGGCCTTTGTTCCATCCAATGGCCTGACGCTGGCGGAAGCCTATCAGCCTCTTCGTGCGTCCCGGTGAACTTCGGCAGGCCGAGTGGGCGGAGTTCGACTTCGATCGCAGCGTCTGGAACATTCCCGCCGAGAAGATGAAGATGCGTCGGCCGCATCGCGTGCCTCTTTCGGCCCAGGTAGCAGGGCTGTTCGAGGAACTGTGGGCCCTGACAGGCCATGGCCGCTATTGCTTTCCTTCGTTTCGGACCGGTCAGCGTCCGATGTCTGAAAACACTGTCAATGCGGCGCTCAGGGCCCTTGGCTTCGGCCAGGAGGAGATGACGGCGCATGGATTCCGGGCGATGGCCGCGACCCTTCTCAATGAGACCGGGCAGTTCAATCCCGATGCGATCGAGCGTCAGCTGGCCCACATGGAAAACAATGGGGTGCGCCGTGCCTACACGCGCGGCGAATACTGGAGCGAGCGGGTCGCCTTGATGCAGTTCTGGTCGGATGAACTAGAGCGCCTTCGCGATGGAGCCAAGGTTCTCAAGCCGAACTTTGCAACGCGGAAGCGCCCAGATGCGGCCTGACATGACTGAGATTTGGCAGAAATTATAACTTAAGGGTTATATCTCGGATTTAATCCCTGTAGGGTATATCTCTTGAAAATACCTTGTGGGGTATATATTATGAATATACCTCGTAGGTTATAGGCGGAGCAGCTCTCATGGAACAAGTGGTACGGCTTGCCAGCCAACTAGGCGCTTTGCTTCAGACGGAGCGACGGCGTCGATCCATGAGCCAGGCGGACCTTGCTGGCAAAGTAGGGACGCATCAAAAGACGATCTCTGCCGTCGAGAACGGAAGTGAGGGAGTGAAGCTCGAGACACTTCTAGGGATTATCGCTGCGTTGGATCTGGATATGCAGATCGTACCGCGCCGTAAGGTTGGCAAATCGATCGAGGATGTCTTCTAGGCTATGGCGCGCAAGAAAAGCCATGCTCCTCTAGATGTCCTGATTAACGGGCGTCTTGTCGGCCGTCTTGAAAAGGCCGCCAATGGTGCGACCTCCTTTCAGTACGCAGCAAAATGGCTGCAATGGGAGCACCGGTTCGCGGTATCGATGTCCCTGCCGTTGCGCCTGGATGCATACCGCGGCGCAGAGGTCGCCGCCGTCTTCGATAATCTCCTGCCGGATCGCGATGCCGTCCGAAGGCGTGTTGCAGAGCGGATGGGGGCGCAAGGTACAGACTATTACAGCTTGCTGGAGGCAATTGGACGCGACTGCGTCGGCGCGATGCAGTTCATTCCCGAGGGAGCGGATCTGGATACGGCTGGAGCAATTGAAGCCCAGGACATCAGCGATGCGGAGATAGAGGCCATGCTGGCGGACCTTGCCAGCGCTCCTCTGGGCGTCGACCGTGAACAGGAATTCCGGATATCGGTGGCAGGCGCGCAGGAGAAGACCGCGCTGCTGCTGAAGGACGGGCGCTGGTGTCGACCGCTAGGCACCACTCCGACCACGCATATTCTCAAACCGCAGCTCGGCCAGATTCCGACGTCCGAGGGCATGATCGACATGTCGGACAGCGTCGACAACGAGCACTATTGTCTAAAGCTGATGGAAGCCTTCGGGCTGAAAGTGGCGTCGACCGAGATAATGACATTCGGGCAACGGCGCGTCCTCGTCGTTGAACGGTTTGATCGGCGCTGGCGCGATGGTAGCCGCATTCTGCGCCTCCCTCAGGAAGATTGCTGTCAGGCACTCGGAATTCCACCAACGCGCAAATACCAGAGCGATGGTGGGCCAGGCATGCGGCAGATCCTGGAACTGCTCCGGGGGACTAATGATCCGCAAAGCGACCAAGCCGCCTTCTTCAAGAGTCAGATACTGTTCTGGCTCATGGGCGCGACGGATGGGCACGCAAAGAATTTCAGTATTTTCCTCGAGCCGGGAGGCGGGTTCCGATCGACGCCGTTATATGACGTCCTGTCGGCCCAGCCCGCGTTCGACATGGGCCAGATCGCCCAAAATCAGTTCCGTATCGCGATGTCGGCCGGAAAGAGCCGCCATTACCGGATGTCGGAGATCATGGGGCGGCATTTCGTGCAGATTGGCAAGGCTGCAGGGCTCAGCGCGAAACTGATGTCCGACGCAATCGCGGAGCTTCTGGATACGGCGGATAGCGCCCCGGGAAAGGCATTGTCGGTCATGCCCGACGACTTTGCGGCAGGGGTGCACGAAAGCATCTCAGTTGCTTTGAAAGCGCGATTGCCGCGATTGGCCGGTTCCATGGCAGATCTTGGTGAATGATAACGGTATGCGGTGAGCTGCTTGGGCAACCTGTCAGTTGGCTTGGGGCATCCTGAGCCGATATGCCGACGCATTCGTCGAACTCGGCGGCGTCGGACCACGATCCAACTCGAAAGCATAGGTATCATATGGCGTTCTTCGACACTGGCGGTCCCGATGGACTGCTTCCTGTTGCTGATATCGAGCGAATGGAGCGTGGGTGGGTCTCGCGATCCTCAGGTGAGCATCATTCGGCTGTGGTGACCATGGAGAGCGGGAGGACGATCGAGGTCGAAGACGCGGTGATCGATCAGATCCTCAAGGTTCAGTCACAACTTATCCCTGTTGCTGATGGCCACACACTCGTGACCTTCTGCTACTTTCCCGGAACATCCGACCCTGGTCTCTGGATGGAGCAGCGCAATATCGTTGCGTGGCGAACTTCGGTTCATGGCGCTCTGGAGCCAGTTGTCCTAGACGAACACTTTGCCTTCATGGAAGCAGATCACGCTGTCCTGTTCCTGGACGGGAAAGTCGAAGCCCGCGATCGTCCCTACGATTCCATAGATCACTGGATGAAGGAGATGAAGGACCTAGTGGATGCTGCAACCGCGCTGGCAGCGAGGAAAGGCAGCACGATCCAGTAAGAGGGCTGTTCTGGGGCAAAGGTGTTCATCCCGTTGATGTACAGGCTAGATGAGGCTTACCAGTTCGACTGGAGCCACGAGGACGTCGAGATCGCGGGCAAGCCGATGCGAGTGAAGGTCGCGCACAGCGCGGGTGACCGCTATTGGCATGATGCGGTGCAGCAAAATCGTGTACGCCGCACATGCGACCCAAAGGGCTTTACAGCCCTTGCAATCAGCTGGCCCGGCACTTGCAAGAGGTCCGGGCCTCATTGCGGTTCACGATAATGCCCATATTCCAAGGGCGATCACCGCCCAAAGCCCGGCATTGATGCCGACGATCCAAAACAACCCGTTCACTTTTTTGGGTGTTTGTGGGGGCGCGTAATAGGTGATTTCAAAAGCGTGAGGCATAACCGACTCCTCGCGTCTCAATTGAGCGAGGATGGCATCGCGGCGCGCCAATCCAAGATGGAGATAGGTTCGCACCTGTTCGTTCTTACAGCCGATCCGGCGGCATTGCCCCGCTTTGACAAGGTCGGAGGCGTCGCCACCATCCCCGCATGTGCCGGTGTGGACGGCCTCTCATCGCCACGGATTAATGGCGCTCCCGTGTCATGGTCAGATGAGAGGAGAATAATTTCAATTGCGGCTGATAGCCGTTTTAACCTCCGCTATGCCGGCAGCGAGAATGTCACTGCCGTCCGCAACTTCCACGTCCGGGACGAAGTGCCAACGTGGGCGATCCTTCGTGTCATAAACGGGTTCCCCCGAATATTGTGCCTGTATGCCGGTCCGATCCAGTCTGATCGGAAAGACGGCTGCTCCCAATCCCATCATTTTCGTGCCAACGACCGTCGCGCGGCCTATGTCGCGCATACCCATTGGGAAACCCTCGGCCATGCTTCCGCTCCAATGACTCGTCAGCACGACAACAGGCTTTCTGTAGGTAAAGGGGCCCTTCGGATCGACATATTCGGTCCACGGTGCGCTCAATCCTGCCCCTGCCCGCCTACGCATGATGGCGTAAGCTGTCCGTTCTCGAATGAATCGCCCCATGATCGGCCGGGCAACGGCCGTGTCGCCACCCCCGTTTTCGCGAACATCAATAATCAGGCCCGGAGCATCCTGTAGACTTTCCAATGCCTTGTCGAAAGCATCAACTGTCGCGGTGTCGGAAAAGCTTCTGATAACGATATAGCCGATGCCGTCTGGAAGCATCCCGCTTTCAACGTCAGGCAAATCGGGCCACTTCTTGATGGGAAGCGGGACTGTTCGGGAGGCGCCGTCTTTCGAACTCACCGACAACAGGCGGGCCTTCCCCCGATACCCCGCAACCGCGACGTTGATGGTGTAGGCATCGGCGGCCGGGTCGGGCTTTCGGAGGCATTTCGGCATCAAATCTTGGATGACCGTTTCAATCGGTCGCCCGTCGATCGCGATAATTCGATCACCAATCTTTAATCCGGCATCGGCCGCCGCCGAGCCGCTTTCAATGGCAGCTATACGAACCATGCCGCCAGTTCGCTCGGCAAGGAGATCGAACAGCGGCCATCGTGGTGCTCCGTCAGGCGGATGAGAGAGATGCGTGTGCGCGTCATACAATTCCGCGAGGACACGCCGGACGACATTAGTGAAAGCGGCATCGTCTTCCGCAGCCAAGGCCATCGGCCGGTAGAATGAGCGCACCTGATCCCAGTCAGTCTGCTTGTCGGCCAGAAAACAGTAACGCTTCCCCAGCGTCCGCCACAATTCATCGAAGTCCTCGACAAACGTGACATCGTGCAGTGGTTCGGCCGCCCACGCAGGAGCGGCAGCGAGGGCGATGCCGCCCCCCCAAAAGGCTCGGCGGGTCAGGAAAGGTTGTGTCACAGCGGTTGAGTAACATTCATTCCCGTCCACCGAATAGGGAAATTCTCGACGCGAAAGGGAAACCTTTTGCCACTAACGAACGGTCGGTTCCGGGAACGCCGCGACATCTCGTGAATGGCAGGGGCTGGGGCGCTAACGTACAGTCAGCTTCCCAGCATCACGCGTCCATCGTTAGCGTCCGCGCTCGTGGTGTAATTTCCGGTGTAGATTGAGGCGATCGCATGGGTGGGGCATGCCCCACCCATGCGAATTCGATCTCGGTGGCCACCGGGCTCATCGGTAAGGTGGAGTTACCACACTTCACACGCCCACCGAGGAGTTGATCCCGATGACCGACGATAGATTACCGCTTGCCGAGCTGATGGCGAAGACCGGAGATGGAGATTTCCTGCGCACGATCGCCGAGAACGTATTACAGATCATCATGGAGGCCGACGTCGATGGCTTGGTCGGCGCCGGCCGGCACGAGCGTTCCGGCGATCGCACGACCTGGCGCAATGGCTACCGCGACCGCAGTCTCGACACCCGGCTCGGCACGCTCAATCTCAAGATCCCCAAACTGCGGACCGGCGCCTACTTTCCCGGCTTTCTGGAGCCAAGGAAGACCGTCGAGAAGGCGCTGGTCGCGGTGATCCAGGAAGCATGGATCGCCGGCGTCAGCACCCGGCGCGTCGATGAACTGGTGCAGGCGATGGGCATGACTGGCATCTCCAAGTCCTCGGTATCCAAGCTGTGCAAGGACATCGACGAGCGGGTCCACGCCTTCCTCAAGCGGCCGCTCGCCGGCGACTGGCCCTACCTCTGGCTCGATGCTACCTATCTCAAGGTGCGCGAGGGCGGGCGGATCGTCAGTGTCGCCGCGATAATCGCTGTGGCCGTCAACACCGAGGGCAAGCGCGAGATCGTCGGCCTGCACATCGGTCCTTCCGAAGCCGAGCCGTTCTGGTCGAGCTTCCTCAAGGACCTCGTCCGGCGCGGCCTGACCGGCGTGAAGCTGGTCATCTCCGATGCCCACGAGGGGCTCAAGGCGGCGATTACCCGCGTCATGGGCGCGACCTGGCAGCGCTGCCGCGT
>Ga0308159_1000756_pt1 | contig 61401 bp, 54 predicted proteins | sample PhyCR1_FD_201040 | JGI IMG/M metagenome (GOLD analysis project Ga0308159, IMG submission 201040) | Phyllosphere microbial communities from UC Gill Tract Community Farm, Albany, California, United States - DLSLC.R1 | ecosystem: Host-associated > Plants > Phyllosphere > Unclassified | place: USA...
TCCTAGCTGCTTGAAAAAGAAGGGAAAAATATGACGAAGTCGGAGTTGATCGAACGAATTGTCACCCATCAAGGGCTGCTTTCATCCAAGGATGTGGAGCTGGCTATCAAGACCATGCTTGAGCAAATGTCCCAGTGCCTCGCGACCGGGGATCGAATTGAGATCCGTGGGTTTGGCAGTTTTTCGCTGCACTACCGCGCGCCAAGGGTAGGGCGGAATCCTAAGACTGGGCAGTCGGTGAGCCTGGATGGGAAATTTGTGCCTCATTTCAAGCCGGGGAAGGAATTGCGGGATCGGGTGAATGAGGATGAGGAGGAGGGGGTCTGAGACGTTTTGGGTTGGGAGGGGCTTATGCGTAGGTTTAAGCACGTTTTGATAGCGTTCGTTGTGCTGGTTTTAACATTTCTCATAATTGCATTTGTCTTGGAGAACCAGCGAAGTACGTCATTGTCGTTTTTTGGCTGGTCTACGGCTGAGCTTCCAGTGTCAGTGTTCATGGCGCTGTCATTAATGCTCGGTTTGATCGTTGGGCCGGTGCTCTGTTTAATTGCGCGTATCAAGAGATCTGATCGAAAAAACTAGTCATTTTCGTTGTCGGTGGGAGGAGTCAGGCAGTTCTGTAGTCTCCTATTCAAAAGACTGTGCAGCAGACGTCTCTGTGGATTTTCTTCGAGTTGGCAGGCCTTTTTGTTTTGCGATCAAGATGAGGGTGCGAGCTTGCGCACAATCTATTTGTGTTCGTTTTTGACTTTAAGGATGTAGAGCTTAAAATACTCATCAATTTCGTCACCCCCTTCATCTTTAACTGCACAACACAACGCTGATTTTCAGTCTGCATGCTGGCAAGCTTCGACGTTTTCCTTGAGCCCATTAACTCTTATCTGTAGCGTGTTTTCAGGGGGGAGTCGAGGGGGCTTGTCGGTCTGCTGGTCTTGAGGTGAGTTGCCGGCTAGAAGCTTGTCGTGCTGTGCGGATTGCCCTAGGACTCATTATGTTCAGCGGAAAAACGCTCCTTATCACTGGCGGTACCGGCTCATTCGGTAACGCAGTGCTTAAACGCTTCCTTGGCAGCGATATCGCTGAAATTCGCATCTTCAGCCGCGATGAGAAGAAGCAAGACGATATGCGTAAGCGCTATGCTAATGCCAAGCTGAAATTCTATATTGGCGATGTGCGCGATTATCAGAGTGTGCTCACTGCCACCCGTGGAGTGGACTACATTTTCCACGCAGCAGCGCTCAAACAGGTCCCATCCTGCGAGTTTCACCCAATGGAGGCAGTCAAGACCAATGTCATTGGCACCGAAAATGTTCTTGAAGCTGCAATCCAGAACGCAGTCAAGCGTGTGGTTTGCTTGAGTACGGACAAGGCGGTCTATCCCATCAATGCCATGGGTATATCCAAGGCTATGATGGAAAAGGTAATGGTTGCCAAATCCCGTAATGTCGATGATAAAAGAACCGTTATTTGTGGCACTCGTTACGGTAACGTCATGGCTTCGCGTGGCTCGGTGATTCCCTTGTTCATCGAGCAAATCCGTTCAGAACAGGCATTAACCCTGACTGATCCGAATATGACTCGGTTCATGATGACACTGGCGGACGCCGTCGATTTGGTGTTGTACGCATTCGCGCATGGCCGTAACGGTGATCTTTTCGTGCAAAAAGCACCTGCGGCAACCGTCGAGACTTTGGCCAAGGCACTGACCGCTATGGTTGGTAAGCCCGAGCACCCTATTCAAGTCATTGGCACGCGTCACGGCGAGAAGTTGTTCGAGGCGCTTTTGAGTCGCGAAGAAATGGCGTGCGCTGAAGATAAGGGCGACTACTATCGTATTCCGCCAGATTTACGTGACCTGAACTACTCCAAGTTTGTGGAGCTTGGTGAAGAGAAAATCTCTCGTACGGAAGACTATAACTCCCACAATACCGAAAGGTTGGATGTGGCAGGTATGCAGCGCCTCTTGCTCAAACTTGAGTTTATGCAGGCTATCCAACGTGGCGAGCATGCTACGCCGGAGGAGTAAGTAATGAAGGTATTGGTCACAGGGGCTAATGGTTTTGTTGGTAAGAATCTGATAGCGCACTTGAGCGAGCGTAAAGATATCGAGGTAGTGCCCTTTACCCGAGATAACAGCATCGCCCAGTTACCTCTCATGGTGGCCGAATCCGATTTTATTTTTCACTTGGCAGGGGTCAATCGACCGCTATTGCCGCAAGAGTTCAAAACTGGAAACACCGATTTGACTCTTGCTCTTTGCGAAGCAATTAAGGTGAGCGGCAAGCCAATACCTGTTCTTTACACGTCGTCGATCCAAGCTGATCGAGATAATCCATATGGCGTCAGCAAACTCGCTGCTGAGCAGTTATTGCAGGATCTACACACCAGTCACGGTTCTCGCATTCAGGTGCTGCGTTTACCCAATGTATTTGGTAAATGGGCACGTCCCGATTACAACTCAGCTGTCGCAACTTTTTGCCATAACATCACTCGGGGCTTGCCGGTTCAGATCAATGACCCTAAGTCAGTGATCAGCCTGGTCTACATCGATGATGTTATTGATTGTTTCGTCAGTGCTATGGACGGCGGATCATTCGCTGACTCAAATCCGCAGGTAAGTCCGGTATACAGCATTACCGTAGGGGAGTTGGCGGATCAGTTGCATACCTTCCGTAAAAGCCGTGACACGTTGATCAGTGAAGCTGTTGGCACAGGGCTAGTGCGGGCACTCTATTCGACCTACGTGAGCTACCTGCCTGTCGAACAGTTCGCTTATGACGTTCCTAAGTACGGAGACCCACGTGGCGTTTTTGTGGAAATGTTGAAGACCAAAGACAGTGGGCAGTTCTCTTACTTTACCGCTTATCCTGGCATCACACGCGGCGGCCATTACCACCACAGCAAAACCGAAAAATTCCTGGTAATCAAAGGCCTGGCCTGTTTCCGTTTTCGCCATATCATTTCTGGCGACTTTTACGAATTATTCACTAGCGGCGATGAGCCTCGGATCGTAGAGACTGTACCTGGTTGGACTCACGATATTACCAACGTAGGTGATGACGAAATGATCGTAATGCTTTGGGCAAACGAGATTTTCGACCGCGAGCGACCGGATACTTTTGCTCTGCCGGTTGGAACTCAAGCCTGAAGTCAAGGTGTGAAGCCGATGGTTAGGTTGATGATCCAGACGTTTATGAATTTGGAAGAGTGTTGAGATGAAAAAGCTAAAAGTCGTCACGGTTGTGGGCACACGCCCCGAGATCATTCGCTTGTCGCGAGTGATGGCGAAGCTGGACGAGCACTGTGAGCATATCCTCGTACATACCGGGCAAAATTATGATTACGAGCTAAACGAGATTTTTTTCCAAGATCTTGGCATCCGTAAGCCCGATCACTTTCTCAACGCAGCAGGCGCAAGTGGTGCACAGACTATCGGTAACGTGATTATTGCCGTAGATCGCGTCCTGGAACACGAGCAGCCAGAAGCTCTATTGGTGCTTGGTGACACCAACAGTTGCATGGCGGTCATTCCAGCCAAGCGTCGTAAAATCCCGACGTTCCACATGGAAGCCGGTAATCGTTGTTTTGATATGCGCGTGCCGGAAGAGATTAACCGGCGCATCGTTGACCATACGGCGGATATAAACCTGACCTATAGCAGTATTGCCCGCGATTATTTACTGCGTGAAGGTCTGCCGCCGGATATGGTGATCAAAACCGGGAGCCCCATGTACGAGGTGCTCAATTATTACCGCGAGGGAATCGAAGCTTCGAGCGTATTGGAGCGTCTTGGCCTGGACGCAGGCAAATTTTTTGTCGTGAGTGCTCACCGTGAGGAGAACATCGATTCGGACAAGAACTTCCTAAAGCTGGTAGACGTCCTTAACACTGTTGCAGCCCATTACGAACTGCCGGTAATTGTGACCACCCACCCGCGTACTCAAAAGCGGGTAGACGCAATGGACGTCATTTTTCACAAGAACGTGCAACTGCTCAAGCCACTGGGTTTCAAGGATTACAACAAACTGCAGTTGACCTCCAAAGCCGTGCTGTCAGATAGCGGCACCATTAATGAAGAATCGTCGATCCTCAATTTTACGGCGCTGAACATACGTGAAGCCCACGAACGGCCTGAAGGCATGGAGGAGGCGGCGGTGATGATGGTTGGCCTAGAAGTGGACCGTGTCATGCAAGCCTTGCAACTCCTGGAACGTCAAGGGAGTGGTCACGAGCGCACGCTTCGCCTCGTATCGGATTACAGCATGCCGAATGTTGCCGAAAAAGTGGTGAGGATTATCCACAGCTATCGTGATTACGTTATGCGTACAGTATGGAAGCAATATTGATTGGATAGGTTCGCTCAAGAAAAGCCGCTGAAGATTCTGGTGGTCACTCAGTATTTTTGGCCGGAAAACATGCGAATCAACAACATGGTCGAAGGGTTTATCGCCATGGGGCACGAGGTGACTGTGCTCACCGGCGTGCCCAACTATCCGGAAGGCAAGGTCTATGCTGATTTCCGTGGGGACCCTGCGCAGTTCTCTAATTATCGAGGTGCTCGGGTTGTGCGCGTGCCGATGCTGGCGCGAGGCAGGCGCAGCATCACCCTGGCCTTGAACTACTTTTCTTTTTTTACGAGTGCCTCAATAGTCGGCAGCTATAAGCTGCGCGGTCAGTCATTCGACTCAATCTTCGTGTATGCCGTATCTCCTATTATGGCGGCAATTCCCGCACTGGTGATTGGGCGCCTGAAGAAAGTGCCGGTATTTGTGTGGGTCTTGGATTTGTGGCCGGAAACCTTGAGTGCGGTCGGCATTATCAAACATCCGAAATTGCTTGGCATGGTCGGCAAGGTGGTGTCCTGGATCTACAATCGCACCGACTACCTATTGTTGCAGTCACGTGCCTTTGATGAAAACGTCAGAAAGTACTGTACCCGCTCGATTTCGGCCGATCGCCTTGTGTACTTCCCAAGTTGGGCCGAGGACGACTTTGCCGGGGAGGTACAAGTAGCCTCCGAACTGCTTCAACGTGATGAGTCCGTCTTCACTATCTTGTTCGCCGGCAACCTTGGCGAGGCTCAGGACTTCCCGGCAATACTGGAAGCGGCCAAAGCACTCAAGGGAGATCTTCAGGTCCGATGGGTGATTGTAGGAGATGGCCGGGCCAGTGAATGGCTTACCAAGCACATATCTGAACATCAGATGAGCAATGTCTTGTTGTTGGGGCGTCATCCACTCGAAAAAATGCCTGCACTTTTCTCTGTGGCGGACGCATTGCTGGTGTCATTAAAAACCAACGAGGTTTTTGAAAGGACTATCCCAGGCAAAGTTCAGGCCTATCTGGCCTCGGGCAAGCCCATTATTGCGATGATTGATGGTGAGGCCGCTAGAGTGGTTGTTGAGTCAGGTGCCGGTATGGCCTGTGGTTCAGGCGATGCCCGAGGGCTGGCCGAAATCGTGCGCACCATGGGCACTTTAACTGCCCCAGAGCTTGAGCGTATGGGGCTGTCTGGTAGGGATTACTACCTTGAACATTTCTCCAAAGCCAAGTTGTTCGAGCGTCTTGAGTCGCTTTTCAGAAAAGCCACTTTGAGACAGGGCAATAAATCATGAGAATTATGTTGTTGACAGGTGCATCTGGTTTTGTCGGGCGAGCCGTGCTTGATCGTGTAGTACAGGATAGGCGCTTCGAGCCGGTCATTGCTGTCCGTAAAGCCCTTTCCGATTTACCCGGTACGACGAGGATGGTGAAGATAAACGCGATTGATGCCGCGTGTGACTGGAGTGAGGCAGTAACCGATTGTGCTGTTGTGGTTCACTGTGCAGCGCGCGTCCATGTGATGAGTGACGCTAGTGCTGATCCATTAGCGGAGTTTCGCAAGGTTAACGTCGACGGGACACTGCAACTCGCCAGGCAGGCTGCACAGGCGGGAGCCAAGCGCTTTATCTTTGTCAGTTCGATCAAGGTCAATGGTGAAGGCACGCGACGGGGCGCGCCTTACACCGCTGATGCAGAGCCTGCTCCGGTGGATCCTTATGGCATCTCCAAGATGGAGGCTGAACAGGCTCTTAGGCTATTGGCTGCGCAGACAGGAATGGAGGTTGTCATCATCCGTCCGACACTTGTCTACGGACCAGGAGTGAAGGCCAACTTTCTCAATATGATGCGCTGGTTGAGTAAAGGTGTACCTCTGCCCTTTGGGGCCATCCATAACCAGCGCAGTCTGGTCGCCTTGGATAATCTTGTGGACCTTATCCTGACGTGCGCCGAGCACCCATTGGCCGCGAATGAGACGTTTCTGGTCAGTGACGGTGAGGATCTTTCTACCACTCAGTTGTTGCGTAGAATGGCTGCTGCACTGGGGACTCCGGCACGCTTATTACCGGTGCCAGCATGGATATTGGAGTGCGGGGCCTCGTTGCTGGGGCGCAAAGCACTTTCTCAGCGCCTCTGTGGCTCGCTGCAGGTCGATATTGGTAAAACCCAGAAACTTCTGGGCTGGGTCGCGCCTGTGAGTGTTGATCAAGCTTTGTTAAAGGCTGCTCAGCATTTTTTGCACGTTAAAAAGTAGGCAAATAGGCGATTTTCGAATAACCCTACCGGCTTGAATTGGCTCGGCGACGAGTGATGCATCTCTTTTTGCCAGCATTCTGTTTCAGGAACTGATCGTACATGTCCATTTGGTTGGTGTTCGCAACGGTGCTTATAGCGTCGTTATTTTTGACTTGGGTTCTACGCCGCTATGCGTTGACACGCAGCCTGATGGATATACCCAACTGTCGCAGTTCTCACTCGGTGCCTACGCCACGAGGTGGTGGTGTCGCCATTGTCGTTACTTACCTGGTGGCATTGGGTGTGATGGTATCTATGGGGCTTATAGGTTGGGCTACTGCACTGCCTTTGCTGGGCAGTGGATTATTGATTGCCTTGGTCGGTTTTCTCGATGATCACGGGCATGTCGCTGCGCGTTGGCGTTTACTAGCGCATTTTGCAGCGGCGGCATGGGCACTGTTATGGATGGGGGGGTTACCCACATTAAACGTTGCGGGGGTTGATCTGAGCCTTGGTTGGCTTGGACACCTGTTGGCGGCCATGTACTTGGTCTGGATGCTCAATCTCTATAACTTCATGGACGGAATCGACGGCATCGCCAGCATTGAGGCAGTTTGTGCTTGCACAGGGGCGAGCTTGGTCTATTGGCTGGCTGGGCACGACGCACTCATAATGGCTCCTGGCCTACTGGCAATTGCAGTGCTGGGTTTCTTATATTGGAATTTTCCGCCCGCGCGCATCTTTATGGGAGACGCCGGCAGCGGGTTTCTAGGTGTCGTGATTGGAGTGTTTTCTTTACAGGCCGCATGGGTGGCCAATGAGTTGCTTTGGGTTTGGTTGATTTTGCTGGGCGTATTTATCGTTGATGCGACCTTTACTTTGGGCCGGCGTTTACTGCGTGGAGACAAAATCTACGAGGCCCACCGCAGTCATGCATATCAGTATGCTGCACGTAAAGTTGGGCGTCATATGCCAGTTACAATCACCGTTATGCTCATCAATTTACTCTGGCTGCTCCCGATTGCTGTGTGTGTCGGCATGGGGTTTAACGGGCTTATTGGCCTGGTGATAGCGTATGTGCCGTTGGTGATATTAGCCGTGAAGTTTCATGCCGGTGAATTGGAAACGCCTTCATAATAGGTGCCGGCTGCGATTTTAAATAGATGAGCTATACGTAGGGTGCTGGTTTTTGAGTCGTTACTAGGGACTGAGGTAATTCAAAGGGTTATGGATAAGATAAGAGCATATCTGGTGGGAATGTCCCGCCGGCAAAAACGGTTTCTCCAGGTAGCGACTGACATCCTGTTGATTTGGTTCGCCCTATGGATGGCGTTCGTCATACGCTTGGGAATTGACGAGCTAAGCAATCCATTTGTAGTCCACCTTTGGTTGTTTCTCAGTGCGCCAGTGATAGCGATTCCCTTGTTTGTGCGGCTCGGAATGTATCGTGCGGTGATGCGTTACTTCGGTAATGATGCACTTATTACAATAATAAAGGCTGTTACTCTTTCGGCGTTGGTACTGGCATTAGCCGTGTATGTGTACAGCAACCACCAAACTGTAGTCCCACGCTCGATAGTGTTCAATTACTGGTGGTTGAGCATGGTTATGATCGGTGGCCTGCGTTTAGCCATGCGTCAATATTTTCTTGGGGATTGGTTCGCGGCCGCACAGCACGTTCCTTTCACTAGTCGTGAGGATGGCTTGCCCAAAGTGGCCATCTATGGCGCGGGCGCCGCTGGCAACCAACTTGTTGCTGCTTTAAGAATGGGGCGACTTATGCGTCCTGTAGCCTTTATCGATGATGATGCCAGTATCTCCGATCGTGTGATTTCCGGGTTGCAGGTATACAAACCAAAAAATATTCAACGCATGATTGATGAGACGGGAGTGGGGGAGGTTCTCTTGGCCATTCCTTCTTGTTCTCGTGCCAGGCGTCGTGAAATTTTAAGTTACCTCGAAAGGTTTCCATTCCATGTACGGAGCGTGCCTGGTTTTATGGATCTTGCGAGTGGTTTGGTCAAAGTTGATGATATTCAAGAGGTGGATATTGCCGATCTACTCGGTCGCGATTCTGTCCCTCCCCAAGAAGACCTGCTCGCACACTGCATTAAAGGCCAGGTTGTTATGGTTACCGGTGCAGGAGGGTCTATTGGCTCCGAACTATGCCGGCAAATTTTATCTTTAGGACCTACATCGCTGATTCTGTTTGATCATAGTGAGTTTAATCTCTATAGCATCTTGTCAGAGCTGGAGCAGCGGGTAATAAGGGAATCCAGATCAATAAAATTGCTCCCCATTCTCGGCTCTGTGCGAAACCAGGAGAAGCTCCTTGATGTGATGAAACGCTGGAGTGTGGTCACGGTGTATCATGCTGCAGCTTATAAGCATGTGCCGATGGTAGAACATAATATTGCGGAAGGTATTCTAAATAATGTGATTGGCACCCTCAACACTGCTCAGGCGGCTCTGGAGGCTGGGGTCGCCAATTTTGTTTTGATCTCGACGGACAAGGCTGTCAGACCCACGAATATTATGGGCAGTACCAAAAGACTCGCAGAGCTGACATTACAAGCTTTGAGTAAAGAAGTTGCGCCGGTACTTTTTGGCGATTCGAGTAACGTATCAAGGGTTAATAAAACTCGGTTTACGATGGTTCGATTCGGAAATGTATTGGGGTCTTCGGGGTCTGTGATTCCACTATTCTACAAGCAAATTAAATCTGGCGGACCTCTAACGGTAACCCATCCAAAAATCACGCGTTATTTCATGACGATCCCTGAGGCAGCTCAATTGGTTATCCAAGCGGGTTCTATGGGAATGGGAGGGGATGTGTTTGTCCTGGATATGGGTGAGCCCGTAAAAATTGTGGAACTGGCAGAAAAGATGATCCACCTATCGGGATTAAGTGTTAGTTCAGATAAAAATCCGCACGGCGATATCGCCATCGAATTCACCGGGCTGCGCCCAGGAGAAAAGCTGTATGAGGAGCTTCTCATTGGTGATGACGTCGTTGCAACAAGACACCCAATGATCATGAGTGCAAATGAAGACTATCTCTCTTGGGAAACCCTCAAAAATAAACTGAGCGAACTGATCAGTGCTGTGAACGATGATAATTATTTACTGGTGCGTCAGTTATTGCGTGAGTCCGTCAGTGGATATTCCCCTGACGGAGAGATTGTCGATTGGGTGCATGAGCAGCAGCGTAGGCGACGAGAGCCATAATCACGGGATGCTTCGCCGGTTGCTAAGCCTTTAGATTACTTATTCTGCGGTAGCAAGGAGACAAACAACTCACGATTCTGAATGATTGATTCAGGAGCGCATAACTTGTGCTCAGAGAAGTCGAGAATATGCCTGCGCTTTTCTTGTTTTTCTTGAGGTGTTGTCTTGGAAAATGCATCTATCACCCGTGCAAATGACTGGGGCGTGCCAAGCGGTAAAACCCAGCCGAGATTATCTTGTTCAAGCGAACGCCAAGGAGTTCTATCACTTAGTAGAACAGGCGTTCCAGCGCTAATCGACTCGGCGATCACATGGCCATAGTTTTCCCCCTGTGTGGGAAAGAGGAATAGATCGTACGCAGAGAATATTTCTCTAACATCATCAGGCATTACTGTTCCGCAGTAGTTGTATTGGATGTGATCTGGTAGGGACGAAAGTAACTGTTCGCAGTGCGCCCAATAAGGTAAATCTTCCTTCGGGCCATAAATATCAAATTGGAGGCTGCATGTAGTCTCTGCAAGTATGCTTATAGCAAAATCGAGATTTTTCATGGGCGATATTCTCGATAGAAAAATAACGCGCAAAGAGCTTTCTTCTGTTTGATGCGGGGGTTGGAGGTTGAGCGAAGCTGGCGACGGTGAATTAACAGATGGTAAGTCTGAGGCGATTTTTATCTCGCTCTTATCAATGCCTAGTGCTTTTTCAATATCGTTCGCTTCAAATTCACTGGACGCCTGGAAAGTTAAATTTTTACTCAGGCGCAAAAATTGAGAAATGGCAATGTAGAGTTTCTTCTTGATTTTTTTTATTTCTAAAGCTGCTGAAGAAAACTCTCCCCTGGGGGCAAGAACGAAAGGTGTCGAATGATCACGCGATAAATAACGGTATAGAAGTGGGAAGATAGTAAATCTGCAATCAAAAAAACTATTCAAATATACGATGTCATGAGGTGTGGATTTTATTATTTTACGGATGCCTAAAAGGTTGAGCTTTTCTGCAGGTAGGTAATAGACATAGGCGTTTCCTTGGCGCTGCCAAACTTCGTGCTGGATGCTATGGTAGGGTATTGTATCGCCCAAGTCATGATTACGAGTGACGATCCAGAACTCAAGAGAATCATCTAGATGAGCAACCATATTTTCTATTGTGCGGACGGGGCCGCCACCTTTATAGCCCGGTACATAATAGGAAGAAAATGTTAATATTTTTAACTTGTTCATGTTAGGTCCGAGATAGTTATACACTTTAATAAAGAATTGCTAATGAAATTGTTTTCTAGGAAAATGTATTTTTTGGGAAAGATAAATGGCGAAAAGTCCGAGTGAGCATAGAAAAAAATAAAATAATAAACCTGGTACGTTTATACCCATTTGGGCCACGGCAGTAGATATTATACTTGCCCACAGAGCAGTTAAAAAAGCGTTTGAGAAGATTTTGTGAACTATAAGCTCACTAACCAGTACGGTATATGTGATTAAGAACATGCAAGATATTACAATTAGCGTGCTGCCTGATAAGTAGAAAAGTGAAATAGGACCAGGTAAGCTAGCAAATAAGAACTTTTCTGAATCTGAAAATCTATAATCTGAGTTTGCGATATTTTGAAATTGCGTAGTTTTTCCAATTTCTACTTTTTCAGTTAGAACTGAAAGGAAAAGTGTTCGATCTTTTTGCTTGTAGGCAGATGTTGCCATTAGCCCCTCTAGGCCAATCCATCGATCCACAGAAAACTTTGAAAGCTTTAGTATGCTATTTTTGAAAAGACTTATTTCAAAGTTTATAGAGGGCTTTTGAACCAGCCCGGAATAATGATAATCGCGAATGGAATTAACTAGCGGAAATGTGGCGGCGTATAGTGCGAGCGCGCAGATTAGTATTAAGGCAGAGGATTTTAAGTTGAGATTTTTTGTTAGTTTTCGATTTAAGAAAGTTGCCATAAAAATTGGTATGATATGAAAAACAAAGAGTCCTCTACTCAGCAAGGAAATAGATGAGAAAGTTGCTTCAAATAAAGATAATAATACAATGTAAATATTTGCTTTGGCTAGGGAGAACTCCCACCACAATAAAGTGGCTATGGCCATAGCGAAACCAGTAGACATTAGCCAGGAAAAAATTGCATTCAGAGGCCAGATTATAGTCTTCGGGACTATTCCTATTTGTTGGAATGAAAAATAAATATTTATTACCGAAAGTATGATTATTGATGAAATGAGTATAATCCAAAGGGGGAGTTTTAATTTTTTGTAAAAGGTTGGCGGTAATGGAGGGGTTTCTATAATTAAAGTAGACTGGTTTTTATTTGCAAAATTATAAAAATAGCGAGCAGCCAAAACGCCTATTACACCACAAGAGGCTACAAGCAATATATTGTCCCATTCGTCGCCTGATCCGTTGAATTGGCCGATGGGCTCGACATAGTCATACTTAAATAATAAATGAAGTGTGGCTTTCAACCAAAATCCTAGCCATAACATGACTGATAAAAAAGTATATCCATAACTAACCTTTGAAAATAGTCCTGACAGCAGTAGAGCTAAGAATATAAGGGAGAAAAAAATATAACTATACTGGTCGCCAGGGTATTCAAAGGTGGCTAGAAGAAATAATGTTGACCACGAAAGCACCAGAAAAAATATAAAAATGTATTTTGCTTTTTTGCATGCAAGGAGGTGGAGAGAGAAGATCTTAAGTGCGTTCATAATTAGAAGTCTCTATATTTAGAAAGAGGTTTTTATCTAAAATTTAGAAAGACCAGCGCCCGTCGTGCTCCAATAAAAAACTTTCCTTCCGGACGAATTCTAAAAAAGCACAATATTTTTATTGTGACCATAGATTTTTTTGAAGGTACAATTGAGAAATTATTACACAGCTTTTTCCAGCGCTCAGCTAAATTTGGGTGATCTGCCGCGATCCTGATGTACATTCTAAATGCGTTTTTGAATATCATCTCGTGGGTTTCTTTTTCGGAGTGCTGTAAGACATAAGTAAGCGCCATGTCGACATCCTCAACGGAGACCTTGTACCCACTGTTATAAATGTTCACAACTGAGCTAACACATGAAGTGTCACATCCCCATTGCGTTAGCAAGTGATTCCAATAATTTTCCTGAATGCCTCTTGATAAATTCAATTGCCGCAAAGCAGAGGAGGTGGAAATTTGAGTGGTGTGAACTCGATATTTAAGCAGAACCTCGGGTACGTTAGCCATCTTCCAGCCGCAAATTGCCGCACGAACCCAGAGATCATAATCTTCCGCCTTATCCCACTTGTGTCTATATTGTAGTCGCTTGACAAAGTCGGCGCGCATCATGACTGTGGGATGTGCAAAAGGTGATATGAAGAGTAAAGCTATCTTAATTGCACTGTCGGATTCCGGCAGTTTGACAATGCGTTTATCAGTCGTACCAAATCGTTTAACCCAACTTCCAACGATGTCGGCACCTGAGTAGTTTAAATACTCTAATTGCTTTTCAAATCTCGTCGATATTGCGATATCATCTTGGTCCATACGCGCAATCCACGTGCCTGTAGCTAGAGCGATGGATTCGTTGAGTGTATTAGCGAGGCCAGCATTCACTCTGCTAGAAAGTCTAATGCGGCGATCTATTTTTTCGTACTCTCGTAAGATGCTGAGTGAATTATCCGTTGAACCATCATCAATGATTATCAGCTCGAAATTAGACACGGTCTGATTTAATACTGAATCGATCGCGGATGCCAGGTGCGCAGCACCGTTATATACCGGAAGAATCACTGAAATAAGTGGTGCAGTATTGCATTCATCAGAATTCATGACGGTGCTTCCATAGCCAATCTCTGGTTGTTAAAAGGCCATCTAGAAAATGAACTTTAGGGCCCCAGCCTGTGTGGCTCTTGAGCTTTTGAGAATTGAGAATATTTGTACTCACATCAAAGCCCCGCTTTGGTAAATGTTCAACCTTGATATCGCAATCGATATCTTTCATTATAGGTCTCATTTTTTCAATTACATCCATATTACTGAGGCCCACTTCTGATCCTAGATTGTAAATCTCCGACAGTTTACCGTTTTCCAACGCATGAAATATTCCGGAGGCTACATCACTGACGTAGAGGTAGTCTCGCACGCTTCCAGCCTGGCCAAAAACTTTGATAGCAGAACCTTTTATTGATGAGGCGATTGCAGTGGCTATAAAGCCTTGACCGATGAACGGACGTTGACCAGTACCATATGCATTTGCAGGGCGAACACAGGTGAACCGAAGATTATGGGTCATAGCATAAAGAAAAGCATAACTTTCCAACGTAAGCTTCGTCACACCGTAAGGTGATATCGGTTTTGTGGGATGCTCTTCACTTATAGGCAGAGATAGCGCTTCACCGTACACCGTCCCGCCTGAGGAAACGAGTACCAGCTTTAATCCACGGCGAGCGACCTCTGCAAACAACTGCACAGTAGCTGGGAGGTTTTGCTCCAAATCAGCTAATGGGTTTTCAAAAGATGTATTGGGTACTGTCGCATAAGCGAGATGGATCACCTCCTGGTGCGTATTCAATATGTTGCAAATAAGATTCTTATGGGCAAAATCTCCGGCTATATACTTAGCCCCTAGGGGAACCTCATAGCGCGGCTTAGCGCTTCGCCCAAGGACCGTCACGTTTCGCCCTGACGCCACCAGTTGTGCAACAAGAAAGTGACCGATGTAGCCTCCACCCCCAATAACGAGTGTGGTTAGACCTGGCGAGAATTTACTGATCATAGGCTGATCCAGGTCGGCGGGATAAGATCATCTATATGATTATTAGTGTTGAACCAGCTTTTCGGTGTAATGACGATTTTGTCATTATTCGCATTTAGCCAAGCTCCCCACCAACTGAATGAACTGTTCGCAATGATGTTGTGTTTGCAGAGACTCATAAGTCTCATGTCGTTGTAGCTTGCTGCCCCATTGTTATGATCTACGTAACAGTGAGGGTGCTCTATTTTTAAATGTTCTTTGACCCAGTTTATATCATCTGAAAAAATGAAAAATGTTGGCGGTTTATTCATGTGAGTAAAATGGCTTATGGCAGCCTGGTAGTAATCCAAAGAGCATGCGCTATATGCTGAGTTATTCACATAGTCGCCTCTTCGTATATGTAGGCTCACCGCCTCTGTATTGCTGATTAAGTTTGAAATGCGCGAATTTTCATTGTTCATAGGTAGCTTGAATGAAAAATCTTTTCGGATAATAGATTCAATATTTTTAAAGTAGCGTTCGCTCTGCCAGTATCCACTCAGATAGGTGTTGTCCGATAAATCCTGAAAACCCCGCCAGTATTGAAATGATGGTTCAATACTCAATGTGGTTTTGCGTAACCAAGCAAGACGGGGACGGTGCAGAATACTACGAACGACAGCGGGGGCTTGCCAACCGAGAATTTTTTGTATGTCCGAGTTGCTAGCTGTTTTAAAGTCGGCGCTAAATATTTTATTGAGCTCAAAGCCTTGATGTAGGGCGTATGATTCAAAAGAAGTAACGTCAAGGAATAATCCTGTATTTTTTTCGACAGACAGTGCTCTGGCAGCTGCATATTGAAACATCTGGTTGCCTAGGCCGCCTATAATATGTGCAATGATCATATTTAAAATTTCCTCAATTGCACACTAAGCAGTCTTAGCGTCGCGGGATTATTCCACAGCATCATGAACAGTATAGTTGCGACGATAAAAGATATGCCAATGCTATAGCCTAGTGCCGTAACCCAACTGGAAGCCACAGGTGCATAGTTTACCAGGCAGGCCAAGGACATCATTATTAGAAATGATATAAGAATTCGGGGTTTGTCGAGTTTAAATTTCACTTGGTTGTACATCGTTACAGTCATAGTAATAAGCATCATGATAGCTCCTAGTATTAGAGCTGCTCCCGCCCAGCTTATATCAAGCTGTCGATCACCTGCGTTAATGATCCCACCTAAAATTATAGCGGCACCGACCGCATAAGGCGCTGCTAGATGAATTGTTTTTCTTCTGACGTGTGCTGCATTACCGAGCACATTTCCAAGTGCTCTGCAGAGCTCAACTATCGATCCAACGGCTACAAATATCCATGCGTCGGCATATTCCGCGGCGACCAATAGTTTTAGTAAAAACGGAGATATTGCAATTGTCAGGCCCGCAAGAAGTAGGTAGAGCGGTGTAAGGGTATTTAAAAGGTCTGAAACGGCTAGTTCAATTTCGGTACTATTGGAGTTTTCGCTGACTCTACGGTAGAAAAATGGATACAAGAACTGTATTGCGAGTGATTCGGCCAGAGCCCATATTTGACCCGCCAACTGTAAGCCAATAGCGAAATAGCCAAGTTTTTTAAGTCCCCAGTAGTATTCAATAGCGAAGCGATAACCTGACAATTGAATCCACATCAAGCCTGCAGCAAGTGATAACGGTATACAGTATTTTAGAATTTCATGTTTGGTAAGTAAAAATACAGCCGTGTTCTTTTCATATTCATCCTTTGGAGTTTTTCTAAGGAGTTCATATCTCGCGCCCATCGCTCCTAGAAGTAAGCCAATTGCTTGGCCTGTGAACCATGAGATTGCAGAAGGCCAGATTTTTACCAGCAGCACAGAGGCAATTAAACTAGTTGTCGATGACACTATCGACCAACTTACTGATTGGTTTCGGAAACCAAGCATGTTCAGCATAGGAATTAGGGTCGCATTCCATGTTGCAGCTAGAACCATGGTGAATACCGCTAGCATGGTTAGTAGGGCGATATATGGTGTGCCTGCGTTAAATGCTTCCAGTGATACAATTGAACCTATACAAGACGATAAAGTTACGAAAGTGCGAAACGATTTTAGTCGTGGAATTAAAGTGTTGTCGTCCCACCACTTATGAGTATGCAGGTTTATATGTTGTCCAACAGGATTTATTAAGAATAGTCCGCATAACATCTGAATAGTAATTAAAATTGCAAGCTCTCCATATTGTTCTGGAGAGAGGTACGAAGTGACGGCCTTGATTGATATCAGAGCTATTACAGTCGAAGCAAGGCGGCCCGTACTTATAACTAGAAGTTCACTTTTATAGGCCAAGATCTTTTACTATTGTTTTGACAATAGTTTCCGTAAAAAAGTCTGTGCCGAAAGGAGTTGCGGAGTCACTATCCAAGAAACGTTCTATACGCCTCTGGTAGTTGGTGAATTCTTCATTTGTAATGTTTTCTAAGTAATTGTATAGCGCAGGCATATCTTTGAATTTTCTGCGGTCTATGAAGCAGTCTTCTGGGATGTAGTCTGAAATATTACTTGCTCCCCAGTAAATAGGAATGCAGCCTGAAAAAAAGCAATCGAATATTTTTTCTGTAATATAGCCAGGTAAATCTCTCACGTTTTCATAACAAATAGAAAAACGAGTGTTTTTAAGTGTTTCATGCTTGCTGCATATTTTCCCTCGATAACTCGGGAAAGGGCGAAACTTTACAAGTTTAGTGAAGGAATTCCAAAAGCGACGTTCTATAGCTCCTCTTATTCCACCTTTTGCTGCAGGGATATTCCATCCCCCACCGTATAAATGAAAATTTTCGGGTGCGTTTTTTTCAAACCATCGAATAGCCTTAACACGCTCTTTATATAGATCGCGGCTGTCATGGATAGTCAGTGCTCTATTGCTGGATATTAAGCAACAGAAAATCGGCCTTGATAAAAAACCGTCAGGTTGCAAGCTTTTTATCCGGTTTGGAAAGTTAATTTTTATAAATTTTTTGTCGTCTATTAAATTGTCATTCCATGTGAATACTTTATGATAATTATCTAGGTTTTCAGGTCTTCCGTTTTCTACACGAATCTGTGGGGTTTCCAGCATTAATAAATAGCGAGTGGCGGATGAGTACGCTGGATGTACATCAAAATCCAAACTAAACTTTATTTTTGTTATGTCTGACAAGTCTAAAGTGTTGATCTCAATGCCGTACTCAAAAAATTTTTTACGCATTTGGTAGAAAGGATAAAAACTGTCGTCGCGATTGGACTTGTTTGTTAAGTCAAATATCGCGTTATTTTTAAGTCCGTTGCCTGCGAAGGCAGAATAGATCATTGTCATTGACTTTGTGTATCCTTTATTTTCCAGTTCTCCCAAACAAACTCATAATTCCATGTTTCGATGTGGGTTGAGTTTAATTTCTTACGCAGTGCATTTCTTTTTTCTTCTGCATTTTCGACGAAATTATGAAACTGAATTTGCAGATTGGTTATGTTGTCAGTGTAATTCGAGTCAATCATCGCATCGAGAACCTCAAATTCTCCCCCCTCGATATTTATTTTCATAAGGTCGATACTGTCGACGCCCAGCTCTCTAATGCACGGGATGATGGAGCGAATTTCAACACGCTCCATTTTTCCGCTTGTATGTGGTGATTGGAAGCTTGAAGCGTTTTCCGCTAAACCTATATCCATCCATGTGTCGGTTGCTGAAAGACCGTATTTAAAGCAGTGGATTTTTCCATTACCCTTAAATCGATCAACACATATCTGAAAAAACTCCGATACAGGTTCAAATATGTACACAGTGCAACCGTACTTTTCATGTATGTCAGCGGCAAAATCTCCGTGGTATCCACCAAGATCAAAAACCACACTCGATGGGGTGAGGGGGTAGTCTAATCTCAGCGTCATATCCCCCTTGTCCTTGAACCATCTATGAACCTCAACTAAAAACTTTTCTTTCTTTACGTGTAACTTGTAAAGATGATGGATTTTATTTTTTATTTTTTTAGTCAGTTTCATTTTGTTGTCAGCTATTTGATTGAGGTAAGTGCTGTAAATGCTTCAGAGATATCAAAGTGGTGATTGCCTACAAATAACCCGAATCGGTCAATATGCTCAGCATTTTTCAGGTCACCGTGTACTTCTGAGTCGAAATATTTAACCACTTCATTTTTTGCAAAATTTCCGGCTACAATTGGTCGACACTCAAAGCCGAGGTCAGTAAGTTTTTCTACGAGATATTTGCGCGTCAACTTACTGCCTGGGCGAATCACTAGGCTAAACCCGAACCAGCTGGACTCTCCAATCTCTCGTTGGATAATAATGTCTGGGTGGTCTGTCATTGCGGCCTGTAGCAGCAATCCATTTTTACGCCGCTCTTCGATCAGGCTAGGCAAGCGTTTTACTTGCTCAACGCCCAGCGCACCCTCAAGCTCCAGAGGACGGACGTTATATCCCGGCAGCACAAAGCGGAACGACTCCTCAAATGGATCATCGCTTTTATCGCTGCACACCAGGTTTTGCTTGGGCAAATTGCGAGTCCAGCCGTGCGCTCTAAGCGACAGCAAGATCTGATACAACTCCTCATCGTCGGTTACGATCAAGCCTCCCTCCATCGTTGAGATGTGATGACTGAAGAAGGAGCTGAAGCTGCCCATTACGCCGAATGTACCGGCTTGTTTGCCGTTATAAGTTGCGCCCATGGATTCGCAGTTGTCTTCAATCAGCACGACTTTCCGATCGCCGATGATTTCTTGAATACGCCCAAAATCGTTTGGATTACCAAGTAAATTGACCGCCATGATTGCACGGGTTTTATCCGTTACAGCAAGCTCGAGCTGTTCGAGATCGTAGTTGAGCGTGTGGAGGTCGATGTCTACAAATTTGATCTTCAGACCATACTGGTAAAGTGGGTAGTAGGTAGTGCTCCATGAAACTGCAGGAACAATAATCTCATCGCCTCTTTGTAGCTTGATGGAGGCGTTTTGCGTGTAAAACAGTGCCGCGACAATCAACAGGTTGGCCGACGATCCGGAGTTCACCATCACACAATGCTTACTGCCTACAAATTCCGCAAAGTCCCGTTCAAATGCCTTGACCTGCTCACCCATTGTAAACATGCCGGTGGCGATGACGCGCTGCATCGCTTCAAGCTCTTCCTTCTCCCATGAGGAGGTAGCCAGCGGAAATTTAATGCTCATTGTTGATGCTCCAGATAATAGCTATAAGTCTTTTCAATACCTTCTTGCAAACTATGTCGCGGCTTCCATCCCCACGATATTTGGCGCTCGATGTTCACAAGTTTTCGCGCCATGCCCACAGGTTTAGTAAGGTCGTGCTCGAACGTCCCTTCATAGCCCATTACTGTGGCTGCAGTGCGGTAGTAGTCATTTATTGAGTGGTCGTTACCCAGACCTATATTCATATAGCGAGGGACCGACTCAAAATGCTTAATTGCGTGTATTAGTGCATCTGCCAAATCGCCCCCATACATGAACTCGCGTCTGGCAGAACCATCTCCCCACACATCGACTGAGGGCGCCCCCGTTTTCTTCGCTATATGGAGTTTGTGAATAATAGCCGGTAACAAGTGTGAGTGAGCAGGATCGAATTTGTCAAAACGTCCGAAGATATTGCAGGGGATCAGCGTCTTATATTGAAGTCCTTGATCTTCACGTGAAATATAGTCGCACAGTCGCGCTGTCACTATTTTGGCCAAGGCATAGCCTTCATTGGTCGGCTCCAGTTCTCCCGTCAGCACCATATCTTCGCTGAGCGATCCGGTATGGTTGCGAGGGTACATGCAGGAGCTACCGAGATTGATCAGGCGGGGCACGCCTGCGAGCTGTGCTGCGCTGACGACGTTGCGACCTATATCAAGGTTGTCTCGAAGGAAGTTCACAGGCTCCCTGACGTTCGCTTGGATCCCTCCTACCTTTCCTGCCGCGTGAATGATGAAGTCAGGCTTATGCCGCTCAACGTAAGCCTGCACCGCGAGAAAATCTCGCAGGTCCAGCTCGCTGCTGCGCGGAGCTAATACTTCAAACTCGCCAATCTCGGGATGGTCGAGCAAGTTGCGCCCTACCATTCCTCCTCCGCCTGTCAACAGTATTCGTTTCGTGCTCATTGGATGGGTAGCCAACTCAATTATTCGTTATAGCTGAACGTCGTGTAGCCGTGTTGATTGACAAGCTCATCACGCTCCGCGCTTTTAAGGTCCTCGCGCACCATCTCACTGACGAGTTCTTCGAATGTGATTTTTGGCGTCCAACCCAACTTCGTTTTCGCTTTGGTTGCATCTCCCAGCAGTGTTTCCACTTCAGTTGGGCGGAAGTATCTTGGGTCTACTGCCACGATGCATTTACCATCCTCGCTGTACCCTTTTTCGTCTACGCCCGAGCCTTGCCAGGTAATATTAATGCCTAGTTCGCTGGCCGCTGCGTTAACGAAATCACGGACGCTGTATTGCACGCCTGTTGCAATAACAAAGTCTTCGGGGGTTTCTTGTTGCAGCATCAGCCATTGCATTTCTACGTAGTCTTTTGCGTGACCCCAGTCCCGCAAAGAATCCATATTGCCCAGGTACAGGCATTCTTGAAGGCCGAGTTTTATCCGAGCAAGTGCGCGAGTGATCTTGCGCGTGACGAAGGTTTCGCCTCGAATCGGACTTTCGTGGTTAAAAAGTATTCCGTTGCAGGCGTAGATCCCGTAAGCCTCTCGATAATTGACGGTGATCCAGTAGGCATATAGCTTCGCAACGGCGTAGGGGCTGCGTGGGTAGAAAGGCGTGGTTTCTTTCTGTGGCGTTTCTTGCACGAGGCCGTAAAGCTCGGAAGTGGACGCCTGATAGAAACGGGTCTTTTTTTCCAAGCCAAGAATTCGGATGGCTTCAAGAATACGCAGCGCACCGAGGGCATCGGAGTTGGCAGTATATTCAGGCTCTTCAAAAGAGACCGCTACGTGGCTTTGCGCTGCCAAATTGTAAATTTCGTCCGGTTGCACTTTTTGGATAATGCGCGTCAGGCTGGACGAGTCGGTCATATCTCCGTGGTGCAAGAAAAAAGGCAGGCCCTTGTCATGTACGTCATGGAATAGATGATCGATGCGAGCGGTGTTGAACAACGAGCTCCGGCGCTTCATGCCGTGTACTTCGTAGCCCTTGCTCAACAATAATTCAGCAAGATAGGCGCCATCTTGTCCAGTTACGCCTGTGATGAGTGCTTTCTTAATCATTTGCTCTTCCATAATTGTCTTCGAATCTAACGATATCGTTTTCACCCAGATAACTACCGGATTGGACTTCTATTATCTCAAGTTCAACCATTCCCGGGTTCTTCAGGCGATGGATTTCCCCGATGGGGATGTACGTGGATTGGTTTTCGGTCAAAATAAAAGTGTCAGCGCCGCGTGTCACTTCGGCCGTCCCTTTTACAACGATCCAGTGTTCGGCTCGGTGATGGTGTTTTTGCAGTGACAACGAGGCGCCTGGTTTCACACCAATTCTTTTGACCTGAAAGCGATCGCCCGTATCAATACTGTCGTACCAACCCCAGGGTCGCGAAACTTTTCGATGGGTGATCGCCTGACTGCAGTTTTCTTTTTCCAGTTGCAGGACGACGTTTTTAACGTGTTCTACGTGATCTCTGTGGGTTATCAGGACTGCATCCGGGGTATCGATAATCAACAGGTTTTCAGTGCCTAATGCGACGACTGGTCGGTGTGGCGCGTGGATGAACGTGTTTCGGGATTGGCTTATTCGACCTTGGCCGTGGATTCTGTTACCGAATTCATCGGCTTCGGTCATTTCAGCCAGCGCATTCCAGCTACCTACGTCACTCCATTGCCCGCTGAATGGAGCTACTACTACATGGTCATGGTGCTCCATTACGGCGTAGTCAATGCTTTCTGCACGGCAGGTCGCAAAACTCGAAGCAGCAGGGCGGATAAAAGATGTTCCACCTGCGAGCCGTTCTGACGTTGCCTCATCGAAGGATGCTCGGCAGACCTCCAGAATGTCCGGTGCATGGCGTTCCATCGCATCAATCAGTACTGTGCCTTTGCACAGGAAAATCCCTGCATTCCACAAGACATCGCCCCGCAGGAGCAAGGTCTGCGCGGTGGCAGCATCGGGCTTTTCTATAAAACGTTCGACGCGGCTACACCCATCCTTTTGAGCAAGGCCTTGCTGGATATAACCATAAGCGGTCGAGGGAAAGCTCGGCAGTACGCCATAGGTGACAATTGCTCCGCCTTGGGCGTGAGCAACGCCAAGCCGCACGGTTCTTGCGAAAGCTTCCGCATCCGGAATGTGGTGATCAGCTGGGCAAAACAGCAGTAAGTCTCGCCCTTCTTTCACACTGCTCAGCGCTGCAAGTGTCATGGCGGCTGCCGTGTTCCGAGCAGACGGCTCCAGAATCACTGCGCCCTTCAACTGTGTCGAGTGAAGGCCCTCAGAGACTAGAAACCGGTGATCTTCAGAAGCGACTAACAGCACATGATCCGCGAGGAGAGATACGCGTTCCAGTGTCAGTTGTAGCAGGCTTTTCTCCCCGATTAGAGGTACAAACTGTTTTGGAAAACTTTTGCGTGACAACGGCCATAGCCGAGATCCAGAGCCGCCACAGAGAATAACCGGGGTGATTGAGTTAGATGTCATCAGTGGTCTACTTGAACAAAAAGCCTAAAAAGCCAGTAAATGGCATTACCTACGTGGATCTCGACGAATTGAAATATCTATAAAGATATCTAGCGGCGTTGATATGCTTGGTCTTTTTGTGGTAGCTGCCTGGCTCCACGCCGTAAGAGCTTTTCAGTTTCATACAAGTCAAAAAATCCTTTTCGCCGGACGTTTGTGAAACCCTCTAAGGGCGAGTTGCCAGTTTTTTGACTAACTCTATATTGCCATCAGGTACGCTAACCTAATAGTTTACCTTATGCTTGGCGTGCTTCAAGTTTTACCTCATGCAAGGACTCTGACGTCATTTTTTAGCTGTTTTTTTTGGAGGCTTACAGTTTTCGATTGGCGGTGACTGCATTGATCTGTGGGGCGGATGTCCGCTATGACCCTACCCATCACATACTTTGTAACCTCGTCATTTTTGACATGGCTCTGTAGTCACCTAAGTTAGAAAAGCAGCCTCGGAAAGCTGCTTTTCTCTCACACTGTCATGGAGCGTCACCAATGCAAAACACCTACCTCACCTCCCTAATCTTCGCCTTCCTCACGACCCTCTCACTCACCACCACCGCAGCCCCGTCCATCAAACCCGAAGCTCCAACCCCTATCACCGCCCAGATGACCAAGGTCGAGCAGTCCACCAAGGTCAACCTGAACACTGCCGACGCCGAAACCCTGCGTCGTGACCTCTTCGGTATCGGTGCCGCTAAAGCCCAGGCGATCATCGCCTATCGCGAAAGCAATGGTCCGTTCACGGCGGTGGATGAGTTGTTGGAAGTGAAGGGGATTGGCAAGGCGCTGCTGGAGAAGAATCGCGATAGGCTGGCCATCAACTGATTCATCCAGGAGGCCGGTCATTGATCGGCCTTTTTGCCCTCCGGGTTCTGCGTTTTCAGGCGTTCGCGCACCACGGCCATGATCTGTCTTGCCAATTGAGGGGCTTCAACACTCCTGGCCAGTACCAATGCGCCCACCAGTGTCGACATCATCACCAGGCTCTCTGCATCGCAACGCTCATCTCCCAATGCCGTTTCTATTTGCTTGAGCCTTGCGTTGAGTACCTGGTCTGTAGTCGCACTGGCCTGGCCTCGGAGCCCCAGTTCTGAACACATCGTTGGCAGCGGGCAGCCCTGGTCCGGGGAGGTCAGGTGCCATTCCGACAGGTAACTGTCGATAAACGCGCCCAGCGGCTGCTCCTGGCTGAACAGCATGTCGCAATGGGCGCCCAGGTCTGCGGCGGCCGCCTGCAGGGCTGTCTCCACCAGTTCGCCCTTGGATTTGAAATGCGCGTAAAAGCCGCCATGGGTCAGGTTCAAGGCTTTCATCAGTGGCTGCAGGCCGGTGGCGTCGATGCCGTCGCGGCGAAAGCGCGCAGAGGCTTCCTTGATGATGCGTTGGTGGGTTTGGGCTTTGTGGTTTTGTGAATAACGCATGGGGCAGCCTCGGTTACAGGCGGGCATTTTAACCAACTTGACCTTTTTTACACACTCGTCGGCATGCAGGGCGTTGGCATGAAATGTGATTACATCTAGACGGAAGATTGTTCAACAATCGTGAGGTGGTCATGACGCTCAGTTTGTCTTTAGCCGACCAGATTGCCCTGGAGTTGCGTGCCGACATTATTGCGGGGCGGTTATTGCCAGGCATGGCATTGGTCGAGGTGGACCTGGTCAAGGCCTACAGTGCGTCGCGCAATACGATTCGCGAAGCCTTGCACCGTTTGGGGCAGGAGGGGTTGACCCGTTATGTGCGTAACAAGGGCGTCATGGTGCGGCGGTTGGAGCGGGAGGAAGTCCGCGACCTGTTTGTAGTCCGCCGTACCCTGGAGTTGCAGGCCATCGCCGGAAGCGAGGCCTTGACGCCCGAGCAATCCGAGCGCCTGCAAAACGCCATTGACGCCACCACCCTGGCCCGTGAGCGCGAGGATTGGCGTGCGGTGGCCACCCACAGTTTGCTGTTCCATCAGCACATCGTCGGGTTGATGGGCAGCCCGTTGTTCGATGAGTTTTTTGCCCAGGTCATCGCCCAGTTGCGCCTGGTGTTTTGCGCCGCGCCTGATGAGCAACGTTTCCAGTCGCCCTGGCTGGAGCGTGACCGTGAGATTTATCAATGGCTTGTCGAGCAGGACAAACCGGCGGCAGGGGAGGCGATGAGCCTGTACCTGGATGATTCGGAACGCCTGTCCTTGGCCCTGTTTACCCACCCCTGATCGAGGATCTGCATCATGTACAAAGACTATCCGGCCGCTTATCAGGTCAGCAAGGGTTCGGCGTTGCAGGTCGACGCGGCATTTTACGAGCGCATTCGTGACCGAAAAGATCAGCGCAGCTTGATCGAGCAGTTCGAGGTACCGATTCGCACGGGCAGGGCGTGGAAGGTGCCCGCCGGGCATGTGTTTCGTGTCACCACGCCCGTGGGCCCGCAGGTGGGGGACTTCAATGTGTGGAACGCCAATGACCCCCGCGAACGTCTTTGGGCTGCACGTACCCGTCAGTTGCAGGGGGCGCATGTGAGCACTCATGACCGGCTATGGTCGAATCTGCCATTTCTAAGGTCACTGGTGACCATCACCGATGACAGCCTGGCCAGTTACGGCATCGATGAGCACGGCGGGCGTCTGCATGACTTGCTGGGGACGCGGTGCGATCCCTATGTGAACCGCATGCTCACCGGCGAGGACTTCCATCACCATTGCCACTCCAACCTGACCCGCGCGGTATTACCCCACGGTCTGACGGAATTCGATGTGCATGACGTGCTGAATATTTTCCAGTGCACGGGCCTCAATCACGACGACATGTATTTCATGAAAGCCTGCCCGGCGCAGAAGGGCGATTACCTGGAGTTCTTTGCCGAGATTGATTTGCTCTGCGCGCTGTCGACGTGCCCGGGCGGGGATTTGTCGCTGCCGATGTGGGGCCCGGATGCGCAGGACCCGCTGACGGTGTGCCGTCCGCTGGGGGTGGAGATCTATCGGCTGGAGGACGAGTTGCTGGACGGCTGGAGCCAGCCGGAGCGTGCTGCCTATAAAGGGCAGCACGGGTTGCAGATTGCCAAGGCGGATTGGGAGTAAGCGGTCCTAGCGGTCCTGCGCGTCCTTGGCATCCGCCTGGGCGTTGCGTTCGGCCACGCGTTTGCGTTGTTCGTCGGTGAGTTCCACCTTGTTGGCGCTGTCACGCAGCATCATCAGCCCTCCGACGATCGACCCGATCGCAACCACCATAATCAACCACGCATACCACGGCATAAGGCTCTCCTTGAGGCAGATTACCGTCGGAGAATTTTCCCACGGCAATAACTACTTTGAGTGACGGGCTTTCTGAGTAGTTCAGTGTAGGCCCGTTCTGCCTCGAAACCTTAGAGCCCGGTCAACATTGCGTCTGCCGGTGCATCGGCACGATCCTGTGCGGTCATTTGGAAGTAGATGAAACCCACGGCCATAAAGCCGAGGAAGATCAGCCCGATCAGCGTGTTGAACCACGCCATGGCCACCAGGCACACCACGGCCAGCGCCAGCGCAACGCCGGGCACGATCGGATAACCCGGCGCGCGGAAGGTACGTTCCAGCAGCGGTTCGGTCTTACGCAGTTTGAACAGGCTGAGCATGCTCATGATGTACATCACGATGGCACCGAACACCGCCATGGTGATCATCGCCGCGGTCAATGTCATGCCCCCCAGGTTGATCAGGCCATCGCTGTAGATGGCGGCGATGCCGACCACGCCACCGGCGATGATTGCCCGGTGTGGTGTCTGAAAACGCGATAATTTGGCGAGGAAGGAGGGCAGGTAACCGGCGCGGGCCAGGGCGAAGAACTGGCGCGAGTAGCCCAGGATAATGCCGTGGAAGCTCGCCACCAGGCCGAACAGGCCGATCCAGACCAGCATGTGCAGCCAGCCGGAGTTGTCGCCCACCACGGTTTTCATCGCCTGCGGCAGTGGATCGTTGATGTTCGACAGGGTGCGCCAGTCGCCCACGCCGCCGGCGAAGAACATCACGCCCATGGCCAGGATCACGAGGGTCAGGATGCCGCTGATGTAGGCCTTTGGAATGGTGCGCTTAGGATCTTTTGCTTCCTCGGCCGCCATGGCCGCGCCTTCGATGGCCAGGAAGAACCAGATGGCAAACGGAATCGCCGCAAACATCCCGGCAATCGCCGGGGCGCCGAAGGTATCGGAACCGGCCCAGCCGTTCAGGGCAAAGTTGCTGAAGCTGAACGCGGGCGCGACCACGCCCATGAACACCAGCAGCTCGGCGACGGCGAGCACGCACACCACCAGCTCGAAGGTCGCGGCCAGTTTCACGCCGAGAATATTCAGCCCCATGAACACGATGTAGGCACCGACGGCCGCATGCTTGGGGTCCAGGGCCGGGAACTGCACATTCAGATACGCGCCGATCGCCAGGGCGATGGCAGGCGGGGCGAAGACAAATTCGATCAGTGTGGCGAGGCCTGCGATCAAGCCGCCTTTCTCCCCAAAGGCGCGACGACTGTAGGCAAACGGCCCGCCTGCGTGAGGAATGGCGGTAGTCAGCTCGGTGAAACTGAAGATAAAGCAGGTGTACATCGCGGCGACCATCAGCGAGGTCACCAGGAAGCCCAAGGTCCCGGCCACGCCCCAGCCGTAGCTCCAGCCGAAATATTCCCCGGAAATCACCAGCCCGACGGCAATGCCCCATAAATGCAGGGTGCCCAAGGTGGGTTTGAGTTGTGTGTTCATTGTGCTGCGCTCCCTGAACGGTTTGGAATGATTCAAGGTGTTGCAGCGGCCATGCCAGCCTGAGAATGATTGTCGTAAAGCGGCGCAACTGTCGTGTGGGGGATGGTTTGGCGTTTGAAATTTGCCGGCGTCGCACCAGTTAGGTGCGGCGGTGACGGTGCCGGCGCTATCGGGAGCAAGCCCCCTGCCATAGGTTGACTGGCGCTCGGCATGACAACGCGGTCAAGTGTGGGAGGGGACTTGCTCCCGATAGCGCCCGCCCAGACACCAAATACCCCCCTGTAAACCCCGCATAAACCCACTCTTTACGCCATCTTTACGCCCCGCCCACCCCGTCGCTCTCGTTCCTTTACGCCACTCCTGCGGACAATTGCCCCACACGCGGCACTCGCCGCTAAACGGAGAGACTTCCATGAGCGTTCTGGACGGGGTGTCACTGCTATTGGCCGTGGCGCTGTTCATTTATCTGCTGGTTGCGCTGTTACGCGCGGATCGGAACTAGGAGCTGGCCATGCACAGTTATGACTATTGGCTGATCATTGCCTTCTTTGCCGTGGTACTGGTGCCGGCGCCGTTCCTGGGGCGGTTCTACTACAAGGTGATGGAAGGCCAGCGCACGTGGCTGAGCCCGGTGCTGGGGCCTGTCGAAAAAGCCTGTTATCGCCTGTCGGGGGTGGATGAACATCAGGAACAAAGCTGGCAGAAATACATGCTGGCCTTGCTCGCGTTCAACCTCGCGGGTTTTTTGCTGTTGTTCGCGATCCTGCTGTTCCAGGACTATCTCCCACTGAACCCGCAGAAATTGCCGGGCCAGGAATGGACCCTGGCCTTTAATACCGCGGTCAGTTTCATGACCAACACCAACTGGCAGTCCTACAGCGGTGAGGCGTCCCTGAGCTACCTCAGCCAGATGGCTGGCCTGACCGTGCAGAACTTCGTCAGTGCGGCCACCGGCCTGGCCGTCCTGGTCGCGCTGTGCCGTGGGATCGGGCGCAAATCCGCCAGGACCCTGGGTAACTTCTGGGTCGACATGACCCGCGCCACGCTCTACGGCCTGCTGCCGTTGTGCCTGGTGCTGGCGCTGTTCCTGGTATGGCAGGGCGTGCCGCAAACCTTCGCGCACTATGTGGATGCCGTGACCCTGCAAGGCGTGGATCAAGTGATCCCCCTGGGCCCGGCAGCCAGCCAGATTGCGATCAAGCAACTGGGCACCAACGGCGGCGGCTTCTTCGGCGTCAACTCGGCGCACCCGTTTGAAGACCCGACCGCCTGGGCCAACCTGTTCGAAGTGGCCTCGATCATCCTGATCCCGGTGGCGTTGGCATTCACCTTCGGCCACTACGTGAAAGACCTGCGCCAGAGCCGCGCGATCCTTGGCTGCATGCTGGCGCTGTTCCTGATCGGCGGCGCCACTTCCCTGTGGTCCGAATACCAGCCCAACCCGAGCTTGAACAACCCGGCCGTCGAGCAGACCGCACCGCTGGAAGGCAAGGAAGCGCGCTTCGGCACCACCGGCACGGTGTTGTGGTCGGTGACCACCACCGCGGCGTCCAACGGTTCGGTCAACGGCATGCAAGACAGCCTCAACCCCCTCAGTGGGATGGTGGCGTTGGTCAACATGATGGTCGGCGAAGTGATCTTCGGCGGCGTCGGCGCCGGTATGTACGGCATGTTGCTCAACGTGTTGATCGCGGTGTTCCTGGCCGGCCTGATGATCGGGCGCACCCCGGAATACCTGGGCAAGAAACTCCAGGCCAAGGAAGTGCAGCTGCTGGTCGTGACCCTGCTGGTGATGCCGGTGGGCGTGCTGGTATTGGGTGCCATCGCCGCGAGCCTGCCCGGCCCAGCCGGCGCGATCAGCAACCCTGGCCCTCACGGTTTCAGCCAGTTGCTGTACGCATACACCTCGGCCAGCGCCAACAACGGCTCGGCGTTCGGCGGTTTCAGTGCCAACACGCCGTTCCACAACCTGATGCTGGGCCTGGGCATGTTGATCGGCCGCTTCGGCTACATCCTCCCGGTACTGGCCCTGGCCGGCAGCCTGGCGATGAAGAAGACCGCACCGATTGGCCAGAACAGCTTCCCGACCCATGGTCCGCTGTTCGTGACCCTGTTGACCGTGACTATTTTGCTGGTGGGCGGCCTGACTTTCCTGCCGACGCTGGCGCTGGGGCCCATCGCTGAACACTTGAGCATGGGCTTCTAAAAAGGGGATATGAACATGAATATGCCTGCAAAAAACGCGGCCCCGGTCAACATCCAGGAACCCGCCAAAACCGCCGTCTCGGCCCTGTGGCGCCCGGCGCTGGTCCAGGCGTTCGTCAAGCTGGACCCGCGCCAGCTGCAACGCTCGCCGGTGATGCTGGTGGTCGAGCTGACCGCCATCCTCACCACCGTGCTGTGCTTTGTGCCCGACACCGCCGTACCGACGTATGTGGCCGTGCAAATCGCGGTGTGGCTGTGGTTCACCGTGCTGTTCGCCAACTTCGCCGAAGCCTTGGCCGAAGGACGCGGCAAGGCCCGTGCCGACAGCCTCAAGGCCGGCAGCGAAGGCCTGAGCGCGCGGCGTAAGGAAGCCGATGGCAGCTTCAAGGTCGTGCCGGCCACCAGTCTGCGTAAAGGTGATGTGGTGCGTGTGGCCGCCGGGGAAATGATCCCCGGCGATGGCGAGGTCGTCGAAGGCATCGCAGCGGTCAACGAAGCGGCGATCACCGGTGAATCCGCACCGGTGATCCGCGAGTCCGGCGGCGATCGCTCGGCCGTCACCGGCAACACGCGGCTGGTGTCGGACTGGCTGCTGATCCGCATCACCGCCAATCCCGGCGAGTCCACCCTGGACCGCATGATCGCCCTGGTCGAAGGCGCCAAGCGTCAGAAAACCCCCAACGAAGTCGCGCTGGATATCCTGCTGATCGGCCTGACCCTGATCTTCCTGCTGGTGGTCGTGACCTTGCAGCCGTTCGCCCACTTCGCCAATGGCAGCTTGCCCCTGGTGTTTTTGGTCGCACTGCTGGTGACGCTGATTCCTACCACCATCGGCGGCTTGTTGTCGGCCATCGGTATTGCCGGCATGGACCGTCTGGTGCGCCTTAATGTGATCGCGAAGTCTGGTCGTGCCGTGGAGGCGGCCGGTGACGTGCATGTGTTGCTGCTGGACAAGACCGGCACCATCACTTTTGGTAACCGTCGGTGTGCGGCGGTGGTTGCGGCGCCTGGCGTCAGCGGCAAGGAAGTGGCCGAAGGTGCGTTGTTTGCCTCTTTGGCCGATGACACGGCAGAAGGCAAATCCATCGTCGAATACCTGCGGGCTCTGCACCCGCAGGCCGAGCCATCCCTGGATGAACTGACCGCGGTACCGTTCAGCGCCGAGACCCGCTTGTCCGGTGTCGATTACCAGGGCCGCGTGTTCCGCAAAGGCGCAGTGGATTCGTTGCTGGCGTTTATCGGCCAGCCACGCAGCGACCTGCAACCGGCATTGGCGCGGGAAATCGACAAGATCGCCCAGAGCGGCGGCACACCCTTGCTGGTGTGTGCCGACGGCAAATTGCTCGGTGCGATCCACCTCAAGGACGTGGTCAAGCCCGGTATCCGCGAACGTTTCGCCGAGCTGCGCAAGCTGGGGATTCGCACGGTGATGGTCACCGGTGACAACCCGCTGACGGCCGCTGCGATTGCTGCCGAAGCCGGTGTGGATGACGTGCTGGCCGAAGCGACCCCGGAGAAAAAACTCGCGCGCATCCGTCACGAGCAAAACGACGGCCGCCTGGTGGCGATGTGCGGTGACGGTGCCAACGACGCCCCGGCACTGGCCCAGGCGGACGTCGGCATGGCGATGAACGACGGCACCCAGGCCGCCCGCGAGGCCGCCAACATGGTCGACCTCGACAGCGACCCCACCAAGCTGCTGGACGTGGTGCAGATCGGCAAGGAGTTGCTGGTGACCCGTGGCGCGTTGACCACCTTTTCCATCGCCAACGACGTGGCCAAGTACTTCGCGATCCTGCCGGCGTTGTTCGCCTCGATCTACCCGCAGTTGGGCGTGCTCAACGTGATGCATTTGCAGAGCCCCCAGAGCGCGATTCTCTCGGCCATCGTGTTCAACGCGCTGATCATCGTGGTGCTGATTCCCCTGGCGCTGCGCGGTGTGCGTGTGCAGGCCGCGAGTGCGGCGGCGTTGCTGCGGCGCAACCTGCTGATCTATGGCCTGGGCGGGTTGCTGGTGCCGTTCGTGGGCATCAAGGCGATCGACATGCTGCTGACCGCGCTGCACCTGGTGTGACCCGATGCCTGTGGGCGCCACCCCGGTGCCCACAGGTTGCAAAGACCGAATTGAGGAATTTGAAATGTCCAACATAATCCGCCCGGCCCTGAGCCTGCTGGTGCTCATGACCCTGATCACCGGCGTGGCCTACCCACTGGTGGTGACCGGCGTCGCCCAAGTCGCTTTCCCGGACCAGGCCAACGGCAGCCTGGTGCGCGATGCCGGCGGCAAGGTGCGTGGCTCCAGCCTGATCGCCCAGGACTTTACCGGTGACAGCTGGTTCCATCCGCGCCCTTCGGCGGGGGCCTTTGCGACGGTTTCCAGCAGCGCCAGTAACCTCGGCCCCAGCAACCCGGCCTTGGCCACCCGCGTGTTCGATGACGCGAACAAACAGTTGGTGCCCGGCCAGGGCCCGGTGCCTTTGGTGTCGCTGACTACCTCCGGCAGCGGTCTTGATCCACACTTGCCACCCCAGGCGATTGCCTATCAACTGGCACGGGTGGCTGCCGCGCGAAATGTGCCGGTGTCGACCCTGCAACGGTTGTTGGATGAACATATCGAAAGCCCGCTGGTGGGGCCGCCAGTGGTGAATGTGCTGGCGCTGAACATGGCCCTGGAAAAACTCTGAACCCTGTGGGAGGGGGCTTGCCCCCGATAGCAGAGTGTCAGTCAACACAGGTATCGACTGAACCACCGCTATCGGGGGCAAGCCCCCTCCCACATTGGATTTTCTCTGGGTCTGAACAATTGAAGGAAACCCCAGCATGAGCGACTCCGGCCGCGCCGATGCCCTGCTAGCCGATCTACCCCGGGACGGCCGTGGCCGGCTCAAAGTTTTCCTCGGCGCTGCGCCGGGTGTGGGCAAGACCTACGCCATGCTCCAGGCTGCCCACACCCAACTGCGCCAGGGCGTCAAACTGATCGCCGGCGTGGTTGAAACCCACGGCCGCGCCGAGACCGAAGCCTTGCTCAGCGGCCTGCCGCAACAACCGCTGTTGCGCAGCGAATACCGTGGCGTGATGCTCGAAGAAATGGACCTCGACGGCCTGCTCGCCGCCAAGCCCAAGCTGGTGCTGGTGGACGAACTGGCCCACAGCAACGCCCCCGGCAGCCGCCATGAAAAGCGCTGGCAAGATATTCAGGAACTGCTCGCCGCCGGCATCAACGTGTTTACCACGGTCAACGTCCAGCACCTGGAAAGCCTGAATGACCAGGTCCGCGGTATCACCGGTGTGCAGGTCCGCGAAACCTTGCCGGATTGGGTGCTGCAGGAAGCCGACGAACTGCTGCTGATCGACCTGCCGTCCCGCGAACTGCTCGAGCGTCTGCGCGACGGCAAGGTGTATGTGCCGGAGCAGGCCCGCGCCGCCATCGATGCGTTCTTCACCCAGACCAACCTGATGGCCCTGCGCGAGCTGGCGATGCAGACCGCCGCCGCCCATGTCGACGACGATTTGGCCCAGGGCTATCGCCAGCTCGGCCAGGCGGCGCCGGCGGTGCGCGGTCGTCTGTTGGTGGGCGTGGATGGCGATGCGCAGGCCGAACGCCTGGTGCGCCATGCCAGTCGCGTCGCCCAGCGCCGGCATTTGCCGTGGAGCCTGGTGCATATCGACAACGGCCGTGCGCGGGATGAGCAGGCCCGCCTGCGCCTGCAAAACGCCCAGCAACTGGCCGAGCGCCTTGGCGGCGAAGTGGTGCTGCTGCGGGCGGGGGAGGTGGCCAAGACCTTGATCCAGCATGCCGCCGAACGCCGTGCCAGCCTGCTGTTGGTGGGGCAGTCGCGAATGCGTTGGCGGCGTCGCCTGTTCGGTGGCGGCTTGGCGGCGCGCCTGTTGCGTAATGCCCGTGGCTTGGAAATCAACGTCCTCGACAGCGACGATGTGCCCGCAGCCCCACGCTTGCCGGATGTGCGCGGCCTGGTGTGGTTCGATTACGCCTTGGCCGTGGTTGCGACCCTCGTCGCCGCCGCTGTGGCCTGGGCCGTGGCAAGCGCACTGCCGTTGCCGAATATCTCGCTGGTGTTTCTTGCCGCCGTGTTGCTGGTGGCGGTGCGCAGCAGCCTGGGGCCGTCCCTGGTGTGTGCGGCGTTGTCGTTCCTGACCTATGACTTCCTGTTTATCCCGCCGAATTTCTCCTTCGCCATCCAGCGCGAAGAGGACGTGCTGACGCTGTTGTTCTTCCTGCTGATGGCGGCGCTCACCGGCAATCTTGCCGCACGCCAGCGCCGTCAGTTGCAGGCATTGCGCGACACCCAGGAAGAAACCGGCGAACTGCTCGACCTGTCGCGCAAACTCACCGCCGCCACCGACCGCCAGGCGGTGATCAGTGCCGCCGCCCACCATCTGGAAGGTTGGAGCGACCTGGATCTGTGCCTGGTCAATCGCGACGGCCAGGGTGGATGGAAGGTCGAGACCGGCGGCCCGCTGACCTTCACCGAAGCCGAGCGTGCTGCGGCCGATTGGGCCTGGCAGCATGACCAGCCGGCAGGTATGGGCACCGGCACCCTGCCGTTCGGGCGCTGGTGGTGGTGGCCGTTGTCGGGCGAAGAAGGCCCGCTCGGGTTGCTCGGCGTCAGTGCCAAGCCGGGCCTGGAATTGAGCGGCCAACGCCGTCGCTTGCTGACCGCCTTGAGCCAGCCCCTGGCCCAGGCCCTGGCGCGGGCGCAGTTGGCCCAGGAGCTGGAATCCGCCCGTTTGCATGGCGAAACCGAGCAACTGCGCAGCGCTTTGCTGGCGTCGGTGTCCCACGATTTGCGCACACCGTTGACCTCCATGCGCGGCAGTATCGACAGCCTGCTGGCGCTCGGCGAAGCCATCCCCCTGGAGGATCGCCGCGAGTTGCTCGAAGGTACTCGTGATGAAGCCGAGCGCCTGGACCGCTATATTCAGAACCTGCTGGACATGACGCGACTGGGCCATGGCGCGCTGAAGCTGGCGCGGGACTGGGTGTCGCCCGGCGATATTGTCGGCAGTGCGCTCGGGCGCTTGCGCGCGGTGCTGGCACCGCTGCAGGTGAGCACCGATGTGCCGGCGGAGTTGCCGCTGCTCTATGTCCATGCTGCGTTGATCGAACAGGCACTGGTCAATGTATTGGAAAACGCCGCGCGCTTTTCACCGCCCCACGGTCGATTGCAACTGAGCGCCGGCGTCTCGGATAACCGATTGTTTTTCGCCGTGGCGGATGAGGGGCCCGGTATTCCTGAGGATGAGCGGGCGAAGATCTTCGACATGTTCTACACCGCCGCACGCGGTGATCGAGGCGGGCAGGGCACCGGCCTGGGCCTGGCGATCTGCCAGGGCATGGTCGGCGCCCATGGTGGGCATATCAGCGTGGCCGATGGCATTGAGGGGCGCGGTACCTGTATCACGCTGTTCCTGCCATTGCCGACACAGCCTGGCCTGGAAGGCGAGGCGTGAGCTACCCTGTTTTCTCTTCGGATGTTGATTGGACGCCATGAGCCAGACCGCGACGATTTTAGTCATTGATGACGAACCGCAGATCCGCAAATTCCTGCGCATCAGCCTGGCCTCCCAGGGCTACAAAGTGATCGAGGCCGGTACCGGCAACGAAGGCCTGGCCCAGGCGGCGTTGAGCAAACCCGACTTGCTGGTGCTCGACCTGGGCCTGCCGGACATGGACGGCCAGCAGGTGTTGCGCGAGTTTCGTGAGTGGTCGACGGTGCCGGTACTGGTGCTGTCGGTGCGGGCCAGCGAAGGGCAGAAGGTCGAAGCCCTCGACGGTGGCGCCAATGACTATGTCACCAAGCCCTTCGGCATCCAGGAGTTCCTGGCCCGCGTGCGCGCCTTGTTGCGCCAGGCGCCGGTGGGCGAGACCCAGGAAGCGGCGCTGCAGTTTGGCCCGTTGACGGTGGACCTGGCCTATCGCCGCGTGCTGCTGGACGGCGCCGAGGTGGCACTGACCCGCAAGGAATACGCGGTGCTGGCACAACTGGCGCGGCATCCGGGACGGGTGATCACCCAACAGCAACTGCTCAAGGACATCTGGGGCCCGACCCACACCGACGACAGTCACTACCTGCGGATTGTGGTGGGGCATCTGCGCCAGAAGCTGGCGGACGATCCGACCCAGCCGAGGTTTATCGTGACCGAGGCTGGAGTGGGGTATCGGTTGTTGAGCGCCTGAGGCGATCTGTCAGCCTCTCTGTGGTTCTGTGGTTCTGTGGTTCTGTGGTTCTGTGGTTCTGTGGTTCTGTGGTTCTGTGGTTCTGTGGATTCTGTGGATTCTGTGGATTCTGTGGGTTCTGTGGTGAGCGGGCTTGCCCCGCGCTGGGCTGCGTAGCAGCCCCAAAACCAGGCCCAAAGGAGTACCTGACACTGCGCGCTCCTCATTGAGTGGGGCCGCTGCGCAGCCCAACGCGGGGCAAGCCCTCTCACCACGGCTCTAGCGACACAGCTGTCTCAGCGCTGCTCACTCTCATAGCGATCCAGGGTATCACTGGCAATTTCCCGCCCAAGTGCGATCAACTCCGGCGCCTTGTAGAACTCGAAAAACCGGCACACCCGCTTCGGCACGTTGATCAGTACATCCGGCGGGTAGCCCGCGATCTTGTATTGCGCCAGCGAAGTCTGCATCACCTCGAAACTCTGGTTGATCAGATCCAGCAATGATGCAGGCCCGACGTTATCGATGATGAATGAACCGGTGGCCGACTTCGGCGCCCCCGGCTTTTCCGGAGCGGCGGCAGGTTGCTGGGATTCGGGTTCGGCCGACTCCAGCCACGGATTGATCTCCGCCGCCTGGGCCTGCAAGGCTTCCTGCTCAAGTTTCATCAACTGCTCGGCCTGCTTGCGGCGAAACGGCAGGTGCGAACCCAGTGATTTCGCCAGGCTGTTGAAGCGGCTCTTGAATGCCGGCGGGCGCTGGATCACCGGCAACTGGTAGTGTTTCTGGTTGGTGGCGTTGAGGTTGACCGCGATGATCAAGTCACAATGGCTCGACACCACCGGCACGATCGGCAGCGGGTTGAGCAGGCCTCCGTCCACCAGCATGCGGTTGCCTTGCATCACCGGGGTGAACAGGCTGGGAATCGCCGCCGAGGCGCGCATGGCCTGGTGCAGGCAGCCTTCCTGGAACCAGATTTCCTGTTGGTTGGTCAGGTCGGTGGCAACGGCGGTGTAGGGGATGCGCAGCTCTTCGATATTGATCTCGCCGACGATCTTGCGGATTTGCCCGAAGACCTTTTCGCCACGAATCGCCCCAAGGCGGAAACTCACGTCCACCAGGCGCAGCACGTCGAGGTAGTCGAGGCTTTCAATCCAGTTTCGATACTCGTCCAGTTTGCCGGCGGCGTAGATCCCGCCCACCACGGCCCCCATGGAGCAACCGGCGATACAGGCGATGTCGTAGCCGCGCCGTTCGATTTCCTCGATCACCCCGATATGGGCGTAGCCCCGGGCCCCGCCGGAACCCAACACCAAGGCAACACGTTTCTTCATGGTCGATGTCCTTCATAAACGGGGGCCCACAATGCGCCTATTGTGGGGGCCGCTTCAATCTTGGTTGCGCCTGGCAATATTTTTCAAGAATAGCGCCCAGGCTCGGGTATGCTCTGGCAATAGGTACTACCGATTTCAGGCTAAGGACAAGGCACTTTTTCTTGTAGGCAACGTCTACAGCGTACGACTGTTTTTCTTTATTTTGAGGTGTCATCGATGAAAGCCTGGATGTGTGTGCCTGTGATCATGTTGGCCCTGGCGGGTTGTGCCGGGAAAACCGCATACCGCGACAGCTGTGGCTCGCAATTGGATGCCGCCTGGAAAGAGCTCGACCTGGCCAAGGCCGAAGGTTTTGCCGGCACCGTCAGCTACTCCAAGGCTTTGTCGTTGTTGACTGGCGCCAAGACCCAGCAGCAATTCGAGGCGTTTGAAGGCTGCGCCAACAAGGCCGAAAAAGCGCGGTTCTATATTCGTGAATCGCGCGCCGGGCGTTAACGTGTAGCGCAGTGTGGGATTTTTCATCTGAGAGTGAGGGCAGGATGTCAGCTTTGGTCGATCAGTTAGTCGCTCAGGTCATTGGCCTGGAAGTAGGGTTACTGAGCTGCCAGGCTCGCCTCGCTGCCGTCACCGATGATGAAGCCCTGCATGATCTGCGCACCACCGTGCGCCGCCTGCGCAGTCTGTTGCGTCCTTTGCGCGGGCTGCCGGGTGTGGAACAGCTTGAATTGGCCGCCGGCACGGTCGGCCAGTTGACGACGCCGCTGCGCGACCGAGAGGTGCTGGCGGCGTATTTGCATCAGCATGGTTATCACGAGGCCGCTGATCGACGCCTGCGCCTGCAACCCGACGCCTATCGCCAGGTGGCACAGGGCCCGGAAGTTGCCCATCTGCTGCTGATCCTTGATGCATTCCCGCGCTTTATCCGCGCCTCGGAGCACCAGAAATTGCTCAAGGGTTTGCGACCGCGCATCGAGAAGCGCCTGGCCAGGCAATGGCAGAAACTCGATCAAGCGCTGAAAGATCCAGACCATGATCGCCACCGTTTGCGCTTGTTGATCAAGCGCGTGCGCTATGCCGCCGAGGCTTACCCCCAGCTGGATAAGTTGCCCGCCAATGCCCTGCCACGCCTGAAGAAAGCCCAAGCGGCACTGGGTGATTGGCATGACTGCTGGCAATGGTTGGCCCAGGCCGAACATCAAGCCGATCTGCAGCCTTGTGTTGCGATTTGGCATCGCACCATGGCCAAGGCCGAAGGGCAGGCGGATCGCGTGCTGGACAAACTCAGCGCGGATTGTTTCTAAATCGGTCCGGCTTTTGGCCGGAATAAGCGCTGTACCTTGGCTGCGCGCTGGTTAAGATCGCCCATCTGTTTCTTTTGATGTGAGGTCGCCATGCGCTTTAGTGATTTGCTCGACGCCGCCCGAAGCAACCCGCTGGATGTCACCATTCCCGCTGAATGGGCCCAGGGCCGCGCCACGTTCGGTGGCCTGGTTGCTGCGTTGCAATACGAAGCCTTGCGCGCCCAGGTGCCGACGGACCGCCCATTGCGCTCGCTTGCGATCACCTTCGTTGGCCCGGTCGCGCCCGATGTACCCGCCAGCTATCAAGTCGAAGTGTTGCGTGAAGGCAAGGCGGTCAGCCAGTTGCTCGGCCGTGTTGTGCAGAACGGTGAGGTCGCGACCCTGGTACAGGCAAGTTTTGGCGCATCCCGCGAGTCGGAAATCGATGTGGCCAGCGAGCCGCCGCCGACGTTCAAGCACTGGGATGAGTGCCAGGAACTGCCCTATATCAAGGGCGTCACGCCTGAGTTCATGCGCCACCTGGCGATGCGCTGGAGCGTTGGCGGTTTGCCGTTTACCGGGAATAAATCCCGCGAGATGGGCGGTTGGGTTCGCTTGCGCGGGGATGTGAAGGAGGAACCGCTGACCGAAGCGCATATCCTCGCCCTGGTCGATGCCTGGCCCCCGGCGTTGCTGCCGCACCTGAAAAAGCCCGCTCCGGGCAGCACCCTGACCTGGACCATCGAATTCATACAGCCGTTGCAAGAATTGACGACCCTGGACTGGTGCCAGTACCACGTCAGCATCGAACATGCGCGCGACGGCTACGGTCACGCCGCCGCCGCGCTGTGGAGCCCAACCGGTGCGTTGATCGCCCTCAGCCGCCAGACCGTGGTGGTCTTCGCCTGATCGTCAGTGACGGTGGCGCAGCCGCCAGGCACGCCACCAGCCACCGCTCAACACAAAGCGCGGGAACGTCAGGAACTGCTCGACCACCAGGCGCTGTACTGCGTCTTTACGATCACTGAACGGCTCACCGGCCTCGGCTTCCAGGCTATGGCCATGACGCTGCAACGCCAGGCCAGCGAGGATGCCGACTACGCCAATGGCGAAACTGGCCAGGCTCAGGCTGAACACTCCGGACACAATCAACAGAAACCCGATGATAAACAACGGCACGGCAATCAGGTGCAACGCCAGGTTGGTCGGGTGCTGATGGTTTTGCGGGTAGTTACGCCATTGCCAGGCGGGGAGATTGGGATGACGTTTGCCCATGATGGTGAACCCTCTGTCCGTTGAAATAACATGGGGAGAGTTTAGGTGGGGGTGGGCGGGTGGGCGAATTGGGGTTGGCTATGGGGGCCATAGGGGGCAGGTATTCAAAAGTTATTACTGTCTAGAAAAAGTAGTCATCTGGCCCATTTATGTAAACATTCGGGTCCACAAGTGAAATGAATTTAGCTTTGAATTCAATTAAAGCGTTCTTATTAGTCGCCTGAAAATAGAACTGGTTATTTTTCTTGGAAATTTTGACAAAAAACACCTCCCGAACAGGAATATTTTGTATTTTCAAGTCTTGAATGCCATGACAGTCGATCCCCATTCTGCAAGTGTTGTAGCCTTTGTCTTCCCATTTTCTGGGCAATCGATCAGGAAAGTCCGGTATGTCGAATCCCAGTCCCACAGACGGTCGATCATTTTCTATTTGCAAAGAAAAAAGAGCAATTCGCCCAATTTCTACAGGTTCGCTAAAGATTTTTTCAAAAAATATATTTTGATCCACGTCGTTCCAGTACTTCATCGATTACTCCTGAAAATTGTAATGTTCCTTGGCTCCAGATACGTTTCCGTTCCTAGGCTTTTCTATTGGCCGTAAATTGAAGTGCGCTTTTTGATCACCGATCCCGTCTGCCCTGCCAAATTTATGCCCGGCAGAGTGGTCTTGGATAAGAACCTTTGAACCATCTGCTCTTGTAAATTGATAAACCCGCGTATTTATGGTCCTGCCATTCTCATCCAAAATATTGTCATCATTCAAATCAGTCATTTTTTCTGTTTTGTATTGTGTCGTCCTTCCTGACTTCGGGTGTGTCATAACATCTGGGTTTTGCATCATCGGTATATTTGCGTCTCTTTTTGCTTCTCTAAACGCCCCTTTACGAGATAAATCAGGTATATCCGGTTCAGCGGGCGAGGCGCAGGCTGGTTTTTTCTTTCCTGAACCAGGGCAGTCAGTGCTCAGTCCTAATGGATCAACCCAACCTGTCGGATTGGGCACGTACTGGTAGGCATTAATTCCACCCGCCAGCTTCACCGGATCAGGCGTCAGGTAACACCCAATATCCGGATTGTAGTAGCGATGACGGTTGTAGTGCAGTCCGCTTTCCTGATCAAAGTACTGACCCTGAAAACGTAGCGGGTTGTCGATTGTGCCTTTGTCGAGTCGGCTGATCTGGCCGTAGGCGCGGTAGTGGGCGGACCAGACGATGTCGCCGTCGGGGTCGGTGAGTTCCTGCGGTGTGCCGAGGTGGTCGAGTTGGTAGTGGTAGGGCTTGGTATCTTTTGGTCCGAAGCCTTCCAATAAGGCTAACGGACGAAAGCTGTCCGGTTCATAGAGATAGCTGCGATGGCGATCCGCATGGTGTTCGGCAATCAGCCTGTCGCCTTGCCAGAAAAACTCCGTGGTTATGCCGTCCACGGTTTTGCTGATGCGTCGCCCAAACGGGTCATAGCGATAGCTGGCGATTTGGCCGTTGGGTTGGGTGATGCCGATCAGCCGGTGCTGGCAGTCGTAGCGGTATTCGGTGACGAGTGCGTGCCCACGACCCCGCCGTTCACGGATCAGGTTGCCGAAGGCGTCATAGTCGTAGTAACGGTCACCCTGGATCATCAGGCGGTTGCCGGCGACGATATCGGGGCCGGGGCGGTCTTGCATCAGCAGGGTGCCGGCCGGGGTGTGGCCGAAGCGTTCCTGCAGGTCTTGGGAGTGGTCGGCGCGGGTGAGGCGGCCTAGTGGGTCGTAGTGGTAGTGGTGTTCGCCTTTGCGCGTGTCGAGCAGGCGGGTGAGGTTGCCGGTTTTGTCGTAGTCGTATTGACGTTGGTAGAGATGCTCTTGTTTCTGGGTGATCGCGTGGGCATGCAGGCGTTGCTGGTCGTCGTAGTGGTAGTGGCTGAGGAGTTGGCCTTGTTGGCGCTGGTGTTCTTGGCCGGCCTTGAACAGATGAGAGGTCAGCGGCGCGCCGTTTAACTCGACGGTGGCGAGGTGGCCGCCTTTGCTGTGGTTGAACACCAGGCGGTTGTTGTCCGGCAGGCGCAGGTGTTGAAGCTGGCCGCAGGCGTCGTAGCCATAGCGCAAGGTGCCCCAGCCCTGATGTTCGGCGGTGAGGCGGTTTTGTTGATCGTATTCGTAGGCCAGCGCCCAATGGCCGTCGTCGACGCTGAGCAGGTTGCCCTGGCGGTCGTAGGCATATTCAACAACGCTGGCGTCGGGCAGGGTTTTTCGTACGAGGCGTCCGGCGTGATCGCGCTCGTAACGGGTAACGAGCTGACTGCCATCGTCACCGTGTTCGATTTTTTCCTGCAGGTTGCCATTGAGGTCGTAGACGTAGGCCGTACGCTGCCCGTCAAACCCGGTTTCCTGCTGGATCAGCCCATTGGGGTGGTAAGCAAGTCGGTAGGTCTCGCCAACCTCGTTTTCGATCTCGGTCAGCAGTAATCGCGCATTGTCGTAGCGGTACTTGACCTGGCTACCGTCGGCGTTGATACGGCGGCTGATCAGGTGCAACCCGTCGGCGTATTCGTAGCGGATGACGTGGCCCAGTTCGTCGCGTTCGGCGGTGATTTTTCCGTAGGGGTTGTAGCTGTATTCCCGACATGCCCCACCCGGCAGCACCACGCGAACCAAGCGACCCACGCTGTCCCACTGATACTGGGTCAGCGCGCCATGCTCATCCTCGCGGGCCACCGGCCGGCCAAGATCGTCATAGCGATAACGCTTGATCCCGCCATTGGGCAACTGCTCCTCAACCAGTTGCCCCCGCTCATTCCACACCAGCCGATGGCAACTGTGATCCGGGGACCAAACCCCAACCAGTTGCCCGTATTGGTCGTAGCTGTAATCCGTAACATGTCCGTCGGGATCGGTCTTACGAATGACATCGCCCTGGTCATTGCGCTCGTACTTCCAGACCGCCAGACCCCGCCTTACAACCCGTACGAAGCCATTGTCATGCTCGTAGTACGTCGGCTCATCATCCCCGGGAAATAACGCCACCAACCTTCCGGCTTCGTCGTACTGATACGCCGTCACCGCCCCCAGCGGATCCTGCTCAACCGTCAGCCGGCCTTTGGCATCGTAGGATTTGAAGTGCTGGGCACCGTCCGGATCAATCCGCTGCACCAGCCGCGCCCGGTCGTCATGGACATACACCTCCTTACTGCCATCGGCGTTGTGCAGCGTGACCCGGCCGTCGTCCCCCCAGGCATACCGCGTATCCATCTGGGAAAAACTGGCCCAATGCCGGACACATCGCACCGCTTTGCCGGACCGTTCCCACGCCCAGAAGAAACTCGCCCCACCGGCCAAGCCCCGCTCAAGAATCACGTGCTGATCGTCGTAGCGATAAACCTCGCTTTCACCTACCGCATTGGTCGCCGAGACCAGTCGGCCAGCGTCGTCATAGGCGTAGGAAACGACGTTCTGCTCCGTCACCCATTCGTAAGGCTCATACCCCTTGGCGCGCTGAACCTGATAGTCCACCGCGACGATGTGGCCGGACGAGTAACGCAAAAACAGCGCACACCCCGCGCCGTTATCCAGCCGCTCAATCCGCCCTAGAAAATCCCGAGAAATCCGCAGCCGGTTGTCGTACGCATCACTGATCGAGACCAGCACACCGTCGCGAAAGTGATAAAACCGCGACGCCTGGGCCAACACCAACTCATCCGGCGACGTACCTAAATAGATCGCTGCTTCCGCGAGGCTATTGGTGATGGCGGGTCGAGCAACAGTCGGTAGTGGAAACTCAATCGAGCGGTTCTCATGGTCCGTCCAAACGACGGAATCGCCCGACACCGCAAGCCGATGCGCCAGCGAATGACTCCAGCCAAACCCCAGCCCGCCATCCACTTCCACCGCACTGGTGCGGTACAACCGTGTCCACTCGAACGGCAAGATCCCATCCAACGTGCCGTCGGTGAGGGTGAGCAATTCCTCCCCGGTAACCATCGACACCGGGCAGCCGTTGGTGACGGTCTTATCCGAAGAAGCCGCCGCATCCCCGTTCGGGTTTTTCCCCGAAACAGGCACATCATCGACAGGCTCCTGCCTGACCAACACGGTCTTCTGTGTCTTGTTACGAACCGCCGGCACGGGGTTCGAAACCACATGCTCCCCCGCCTTTAACGGTGCCACCGGTACGGTCTTGATCGCTGTCGCGGGGCCACCGAGCAGCAAAGGCTTCACCGCCTCGACATGCGCGTCCAACGTCGGCCCCACCAACTGATCAGCCAGCCTCTCCAGCCACTTGCGCGCTCGTCCGGATTTGATATGTCCCAGCACCTGAGCGCCCAGGCGAATCTGCACGCCCATGCCGCGGGTCGCCCAGATCAGGAACAGATTGATCAACACCTCACCGCTGATCTCGCCCAGCACTTCATACATCTCGGGCGGTGGCAGCAGGCGTAGCCAACTGACCATGGCCGACATGTAGATAAACAGCAGCGGCTCATCGCTGAGCACCAACAGCCCCTTTGCGATGGCGTCGTTGCCCAGCCTCAGCAGTTCATCGAGTTCAGTCTGGGAGATGTAGGCCAACAACTTCTGGCTGTTGGCCTTGAGGTCCGCCAACAAGTCATACAGCTGCTTGACGTTGTCCCACAGGTTGTAGAGCGCCTTGGCCATCCCGCTTGAAAACGCCAAACCTTGCATCGCGCTACGTTCGGGCGGCGTAGCGTTGGCGAAGTCATCCCACAGGGGCTGGAAAGTCTTGGTCCATTCCTCATGCAGGCGACTTTCCAACCCTGCGATCACCGATTGATAAGACGCATACAGCGCCTTGACGTGATCCTTGGAAACGTTGGGATAGAAGGTGATTTGGTACGGCTGGTTGCGATCACACTCGGTGATTTCGAGGATGCCGCCGGGGCCGATGGTCCGATGCAGTGGTGCGCCGAGCGGGCTGCCATCCTGGGCAATGGCTTGCAGCATCACCGGCGTATTGCCGATCGGTACAAACCGACTGCTTTCGAACATATGCACCAGGGTCAGCGATCCCTGGGCATCGCACCTGGCGACGGTGTTACTGGGGGTTTTGGAGGAAGCCGGCGCCACCAGCGCCACCTCTTCCCCAACTTTGAACACCTGATCCACTTCCAGTGCCGAAGCGCTCAAGAACCCCTCGGCCCACTCATCAAAGGTGTTCAGGCAATCACGCAAGTCACGGAAGACGCGCTCAACGTCCGGCGCCTTGGCATCCATGGGGGCCAGGACAAAGCTGGCAATCACGGGAATCAAGAGGCAGCCCCGACAACCAGGGCATTAACGGGTAGGTGCATCGGCGGTCCCTCGCACTGAATGATCAGGCGAGAGACTTTGGAGAGGTTCGTCAGGTAAAGAAGTCGGCGCTATTCGCCAGGACGGCTAGGAGGGTTCGCCAAGACTTCGGGTAAATGCAGAGTCGATCGTAGGAGTCGGATTACAGGTGGAGAAGCCCTACAGCTTCAGTTGCCCAATCGCCTTGCTCAACTCACCAGCCAACGTTGCCAGCTCATTGCTGGTGGTCGCCGAACCCACAGTTTGTTGCACGGTGTTCTCGGTCACATCACGAATGCTCACCACTGCGCGGTTCATCTCTTCGGCCACGTGGCTTTGCTGTTCGGCGGCGACGGCGATCTGGGTGTTGCTTTCACGCATTTGCGCCACGGCGCTGGTGATTTCGGCGAGCGCTGTGCCGGCTTCCAGGGCTTGTTGTACGCAGTCGTCGGCCTTGAACGAGCTTTCCTGCATGAAGTCCACCGCGTCGCGGGTGCCGGCCTGCAGCGCCGAGACCATGCGGGTGATTTCGTCGGTGGAGCTTTGCACGCGCTTGGCCAGGTTGCGCACTTCGTCGGCGACCACGGCAAACCCACGGCCCATTTCCCCGGCGCGAGCAGCTTCGATGGCGGCGTTGAGGGCGAGCAGGTTGGTCTGTTCGGCGATGCTGTGGATCACACTGACCACGCTGTTGATTTTCTGGCTGTCCTCGGCCAGTTTCTGGATCATTTCGGCGGTCTGTTGCACGCCGGAAGACAGGCCGGCGATTGAATGCTGTACGCGGGTGACCACGTCCTGACCGCTGCCAGCGAGGGTGTCGGCGGCCTGGGACAAGTCGCGGGTGGCACCGGCATGTTGAGCGATATGGTAGACGGTGGCGGTCATTTCGTTGATGGCGGTGGCGGCCTGGTCGGTCTCGCTTTGCTGGCCAAGCATGCCGTGTTGTACCTCGTTCATGCTGCTGGCCAATCGAGCGGCACCCTCGTCCAGAAGCCTGGCGGTGCGCGCCACGGTGCTGACCACGCGCTGATAACCGGCTTGCATGGCATTGAAGGCGCTGGCCATCTGGCCGACTTCATCCTTGCAGGCCAACGGCACGCGGGCCGACAGGTCGCCGGTTTTCTCCACGTGCAGCATCACGTCCTTGAGGGTGTTGAGTTGGCTGAGCAGGAAGCGGATCAGCAATTGCGAGGCGCAGAGCATCGCCAGCATCAGGATCAGCACCGCCACGGCATAGTTGGCGAAGCGTTCACTGAATACCTGGCTCAGGCTGGGGGCGTGGGCGAGCACGGCGATGTATTGCCCATCAGGGCGGGCGATCACTTCGGCGCCCATCAGCGTGTTTTCGCCGAACAGCGGCATGGGGTTGAGTTCGACCCAACCCGTGTTGCTGCTCAGGGCTGACAGATCCTGATCGGCCAGCTGTGGGACTTGGCCGCGGGCAAACGTCAGCCAGTGCTCGCTCTTGGGCAGGGCCTTGTCGGCCGGCCAGGCTCCGAGCAATTGCGCCTGGGCCTGTGCCGAGGCCTGGGACGCATGGCTGCGCGATTGCTGTTCGAGATGCACGGCGTACAGCACCAGGAGCAGGGTCGTGATAAAGGCGACCGCGTTGACGGCCCAGAATTTGTATTTCAGCGAGATATTGCTAAGCCAGGCACCCATGGAAGGTTTTCTCTGATAGCGGAAACAGCATTGGCAAGGTGCCATTATTGTGCCGCTACTCCGCAAAGCGGTTTTGACATGGGTCAATGCACCGCATCAATCCACGGCAGGCAGCCCAAAAAACGCGCGGGCACAGGCGGTGCTGTGCTGAGCCAGGTCCTCGGCCGTTTCGTTGCGGTGCAGGGCGACTTCGCGCAGCACTTCCGGCAGGTAGGCGGGTTCGTTACGGCCGTTTTTCGGCTTTGGACGCAGGGTGCGCGGCAGCAGGTAGGGCGCATCGCTCTCCAGCATCAGACGACCACGGGGAATTTCCCTGACCAACGGATGCAGGTGCGTCCCACGGCGCTCATCACAGATCCAGCCAGTAATGCCGATGTGCAAATCGAGATCGAGGTAGCTGAACAGCGCCGGTTGTTCGCCGGTGAAGCAATGCACCACGGCGGCCCTCAGGTGGTCGCGGTAGTCCTTGAGGATCTCCAGCAGGCGCTGGTTGGCGTCGCGCTCGTGGAGAAACACCGGCAGTTTCAGCTCAACCGCCAGAGCCAAGTGCTCTTCGAGGACTTTTTCCTGCTGCGGGCGCGGAGAGAAATCCCGATTGAAATCCAGCCCGCATTCGCCCACCGCACGTACGCGGCTTTCGTTGAGCAAACCACGCAGGCGCCTGGCGCTATCGCCGTTCCAATCGCTGGCGGAGTGGGGGTGGATGCCGGCCGTGCTGAACAGGCGCTGGCCGCTGTCATCGAGGTTGACGCACAGTTCCAAGGCCTGTTCGCTGCCGTCGACGCTGGTGCCGGTGAGCACCAATTGTTGCACCCCGGCGGCATAGGCGCGGTCGAGAACGGCCTGGTGCTTCTCGTCGAAACTGGGGTTGGTCAGGTTGACGCCGATATCAATGAGTTGCATGGTGCTATCTCCGCCTGCGGCCGGAAAGCATATCAGAGCTGTAGATTTATAAGAAAAACGAAGAACTACAAAGAGTTATAGCTGTCTTTGAACGTCGCAAGTGACATCGTGATTGGCTGCACGCCTTGCACTGTGCCACCGTTGCGCGTCTTGCCAGCGCTTAAAGCGCTCTGTTTCTGACCCCCAACGCCTCGTTTTTCGCGAGGGTGTTGGCCAGTATTCTTTCCGGAGAGCGGATGATCCGACCCTCGGCGTTGCTTATGTTGTGCCTGACGCTGCTGCTGCCCGCGGCGGCGCTCGCGCGTCTGGACGGGCCGCTGGAAGTGACCAGGCCCGGCAAGGTGCGCGACCTGGCGGAGATTCGCTCGAGTCGCACCCTGCGTGTACTGGTGAACCAGAGCCGTAACAGTTCCGGCGAGGTCCAGGGCCAGGCCATCGGTGTCGAATATCATCGCCTGCGTGCGTTCGAGCAATACCTCAATGGCCACGCCCGTGATGGCCAGGAAATCAACCTCAAGATCATTCCCAAGGCCAAGGACCAACTGCTCGGCGCACTCGCCCGTGGCGAAGGCGACCTGGTGGCCCCCGGTGAATTGCTGGATGTGAAGGCCGCACACAAGATCAGCACCAGCGATCCGATCGCCAGCGGTGTGCCGTTATGGCTGGTGGGGGTGAAGGGTGAGCGGCGGTTTACCAAGCTGGAGCAACTGTCCGGGCGTACCCTGGCGCTGACCACCGGCAGCGCGGCGGCGGATGCCATCAGCCAGGTCAACCAGAAACTGGCCTTGCACAAACAGCCGCCGGTCAAGGTGGAATGGGTGGACCCGACCCTGGCGGTGGAGGATGTGCTGGAGATGGTCCAGGCGGGTATTTTTCACCTGACTATTGTCGAGAAGCCGATTGCTGAGCGCTGGTCGAAGATCCTGCCCAAGTTGCGCTTCGACAAGCAGGTGGCAATCAGCGAACCGGGCGACGAGTACTGGTTTGTGCGCCAGGATGCCTCGATGCTGCGGGCCAGTATTGATCGATTTCTCAAGACCTATCGCACGCCGTCCGACCAGGATGTGGCATTCCAGCGCATCTATCGGCGCCTCTACCAGGTGCGCAACCCGCTGGCCCGCGTCGACCGCCAGCGCCTGGAAAAACTGCGCCCGGTATTGCAAAAGCACGCCCGTGAGCAAGGCATGGACTGGCTGAACCTCGCGGCGCTGGCGTTCAAGGAGTCGGCTTTCGACCCGGGTGCGCGCAACAGCGGCGGCCCTACCGGCCTGATGCAGATCACCCCTTCGGCAGCGCAGCGGGTGGGCGTCAACAACATCGAAAGTCTCGACAGCAATGTGCAGGCCGGCGCGCGTTACCTGGCGTTGATCCGTCGCAAATTCTTCGCCAGCCCCAAGCTCAACGAGCGCGAGCGCATGGCCTTCGTATTGGCCGCGTACAACATGGGGCCGGAGCGGGTGCAGGGCATGCGCACCGAGGCCAGGCGTCGGGGACTGAACCCCAATCAATGGTTCTTCCAGGTGGAGCGCATCGCCATGGAGCAGGTGGGGATGGGGGGCGTCAGCTATGTTAATAGCGTCAACAAGTACTACTTGGCGTTCGATCGGGAGCGAGAGTCCCTGGAACCGCAGGCGCCGAAAATCGCCTCACGGAAATAATCTATTTTTTCGATGTTAATCAGGCAGTTTTTCGGCTTTTATCATTGCTTAAACTGATTAATATAGCGGCCAACCAACCCCTACTTCGAAAAGGATCCACCCCATGAGCCCAATGATCAAAAGCGTACTGTCCACTCGTGCCGGCTACGGCCTGACCATCCTGCGCATCGTCGTCGGCATCATCTTTGCCGCCCATGGTTCGCAAAAACTCTTCGGTTGGTTTGGCGGCTATGGCCTGGCGGGCACCGCCCAGTGGATGGAAAGCATTGGCCTGGCGCCGGGTACCCTGATGGCGCTGCTGTCGGGCGGAACCGAGTTCTTTGCCGGCCTGGCACTGATCATCGGTTTGCTGGTGCGCCCGGCGGCATTGGGCCTGACCATTCTGTCGCTGGTGGCGATCTTCTCGGTGCATATCCATAACGGCTTGTTCATGGCCAACAACGGTTATGAGTTCGCACTGGCCCTGCTGGGCGGCTCCCTGGCGGTGCTGCTGGAAGGTGCTGGCAAACTGTCTGCCGACCGCGCCATCGCCAACTGACACCGGCGCAAAACTCTGAAAAGGCCCACCACTGTGTGGGCCTTTTCGTTGCTCGGGATTCTTGACACCGCCCCACCGGCTTCTCTAGGATGCTGCCCATGCGCCGATTTAAACAGCTAATTGCGGGGCGCCACTGGGTCTTGATAGAACCCGACAGAAGCTTGTTCTCCCCTGGGGAGGCAACTTCGAAATACCGCTAAAGCGCTGGTTCGGTGTTGCCTCTCACCTGCCCGCAGACTTTTGAGGCAGAGACACGACACGATGAATGCACTACGCCCCCTGATACGCCTGGCCCCGATCACCGCGGACCTCACCCAACGCAATCCAAAAATCCTCCTGGGCGGCAAGCATCAGCCTACGCTCTTGCGTTATCTGGACGGGTGGCCACGTCGCAGCGGACGGCCATCGGCATTCTTGATTCAGTTTGTGGAAGATGGCGATTCTCTTGCCCGGTTTGCGAATAACAGCTTCGATCTTGCGGTTATCCAGGCCCCCAGCGCCAGCGACGCGCAGGAAGTCATCCGACAATTGACCCGCATTGCCCGGCAGGGGCTGATTGCCAGGCGTTGAACTCAGTAGAGCGCGACGCTCGCCTGTAGTCGACGCCGTCGATTGCACAGGAAAACCACCCAGGCAACCAGGCATAGCATCAGGGGTATCGCCAGTGCCACGAGCATTTTTATGGCGAACTCCAGGCGATGTACCTGCGCGTATGCCTCGGCTTTCAAGGCATGTAATTCCATTGGCAAGCGCAGTCGCTCCTTGTTGAGTGCAACCAATTGGGTGGTGGTGTCCACGGTCTGGGAGCCGAGCTGCACCTCCGTTGTGCGCAGCATTTGCCATTCATGTTCTGTCCGTAGCAGGCGTTGTTCCAATTCAGTCGCCTTCTGCGTGTAGGCGTGTACGGCGCTGTCGCGCATCCGTTCCAGCCTGTTTGGCGATCTTTGCGTCGACGCGTGAGGGCGAATATTGGTCAGTACATCACTGGCGGACAAGTTATCCAGCGTATTCAAGATAAACAGTGTGTTGCTGTCGGGCGCTGGGCTATTGACTTGATCCGTGAGCAAATCAGTGTCGGCGACTACCACCACATGGATCTGCGCCGCTTTTTGCACTGCTGCCGGCTGTCCTTCCACGTCATCGAGGAATGCTGAATAGGCAGGCCCCTCTATACGGGCTGCAATCACATGGCGTTGTGTTTGGCTGGAGGCCTCATCGGCCGTTGAATCGAGCTCGGTTGCCGAGGCAAGCCGGTCGGTTTCCTGCAACTCGGATTGCAGGGAGCTTTGCAGGAGAGGGGTCAGCGTCGTGCGGCCTTTCTGGCGGCGAAACAGCACGCCGCTGCTTGATACCGTCACGTTATTCAATTTCCAGGTGCTCGGATCGCCTGTGTTCATTGCCTGCCGGGGCAGGTTCAACCTGCCCGGATGCTGCACTGTGAACTTCCCTTTCACAGGTGTGTGCGACGCGGCGTAGCGGTGATCGAGCAGAAACTTGTTCGCCGGCATCTGTATTCCCCAAGCGGCAAGCAAATCAGTCAGTCGGGTATTGGCGGATGGGGTGTTCGAGCTTTGCTCACTAAACGGGTCGATAAATGCCATCAATTTACCGCCCTTCAATACAAATTGTTCAACCGCATATAACGATTGTTCAGGCAGCGCCTGTGGATGCACGACCATGAGCGTCTTGACCTGTTCCGGCACGCGCTCGGTGCTTGCTCCCAGATTGACCAGGTTGAAATGTCGCTGCAGTTCCTTCAACAATCGGCCCGCGGATTCTCCCATCGCGAGCCCTGACAGCAGTCCGATAGCGGGGCGCTCCGGATGCTGCAACTTGTAGATCAAATGACTGATTTCATATTCGAGCAATGGCTCACGATCCAGGCTGAATGATTCGATGCGTTGCGCTCCATAGCCGGCTCGGGTGCCGATCAGGCCCATGAATCCCGCATTGTCGTCGAGGCCAAACAACCTGGCTTTGTAGGCGTCCTCTGAAAAAGGCATGGGATCAATAAGGTGCAGGTTGATCATGCCTTTTGCTGCTTTTTCGTACTCCATCAACCGGTCTTCAATGCGCTTGCCATAGCGTTTCAAGGTGTAGCTTCGTCCAGGGCTGTCATGGGCATTGAAATAATACAAATCCACAGGGTTTTCCAATGACGCGAGTAACTGTCGTACTTGAGGCGATAGGGTATGCGTTTTTCCTTGTGAGAAGTCCCATCGGATATTTGGAATTTTTCCTACCCAAACTAAGTTAAACGCCAGGAATAGTAACAGGATAACAGTGAGTGTCATGCCGGTGCGCAGAGTAGGTCGCATGGAGGGCTTTCCTTCTCAGCTGTATCTATAGTTGAGAGTGACGGTCGTCGCTGCGAGAAAGGCCAAGATCATGCTGATGAAGTAAAGCATGTCACGAAGCGTGAACTTTCCATTGTCGATAGCGCTGTACCTCGAAAAAGGGCTGAGGGAAACCAGACTGTCCACCGCCCAGATGGGGGCTTGATGTTCAAGTGCATCGAGTAAATAAGAGAGTGCGCTGACGATAAGCATAAAGCCTACAGTCAGTATGAAAAGGGCAGTGCGTTGCCGTACCAGTGTGAAAATAAAACAACCGACGGCTAGATAACTGCCCGCCAGTAGCCAGCTCGATATAAATTGCGAGGCAATAACGCTGTTGTCCGCCACTCCCAGGTAGTTGGCAATGATCACGAGAGGGAAGGTCAATATCAGGGCTGTGGCCGCCACGACCCAGGCTGCTAGAAATTTGCCGATAACCCATTCAAACGTGGTGATGGGTAATGTTTTCATCAGGTCGAGAAAACCGGCATTGGACTCGTCCGACCAGAGTTGTGCCGCCAGTACTGGAATCAGCAATAAATAGAGCCAGGGGTGTAGCTGGAAGAAAACCTGCAAGTGACTGCTGTCCTGTTCTGGCCAGGCGCTCATGTGCAACCCCAATGCCACGGACAGTACTGAAAAAATGGCAATGCTCAGATAGGTGCCGGGTGTACCGGCATAGTGGACGAGTTGACGCTTGAATATGACGGGCAGCAGTTTCAAAGGGGAGTCTCTCGGCTCAGATAATGAACTACGTCGCTGAGGCGACCAGGCTCCAGGCTCAGTGAGTTGATTTTCCAGCGACGATTGGCAATGAGCGTATTGATATGGGGGTAGATGGTGTGCCCCGGCATGGCCAGGACGGTCACCGTGCCGGGTGCGTGCCGATGTTCTTCGATGCCTGCCACCCCCGGCAGTACGGCGAGAGCCAGCAGGTCCAAGGGGGCATCTGCGGCGAGGGTGACCGCCTGGAAATGGCGAGAGTCGCGTTGCAGATCTGGCATGGGGGTATCGGCCACCAGGCGATCACCTGCGATCACCAGGGCGCGTGTACAGAGTTCGGATAATTCATCGCAGTGTCGGGAAGCGACGATCACGGTCATTTCTTGCGTCAATGACTGGATGAGGCTCCTGAATTTGTATTTCTGATCAGGTGCCAGCCCCTCGGTCGGTTCATCCAGTAATAGCAAGGCAGGGGCGTGCAGGATGGCCTGGGCAATGGTGACTTTGCGCTTCAAACCGATGGAGAGAGCCTCGAGGGGAGCGTTGAGCACCGGCAACAACTCCAGTTGCGTAGCGGCATAGTCCACCTGTGCGCGTTTTTCGGTGCCGCGCAGTCCGCGAAGGGCCGCGATGTAGTCAAGGAATTCTTTAACCGACATCGTAGGATGACTGACGCATCTGTGAAGTTGGTAGCCGATGAGTTTTTTTGCTCTTAATGGATGGGCTTTAGTATTGAAGCCTTGGATGTTTATATGCCCGCTGGAAGGCGTGGTCGAGCCCGATATTACGTCGAGAAGGGCCGTTTTAACTGTAGGATTTTCTCCGAATAGTCCCAGGCATTCCTGTTTGTTTGCGCTGAATGAAAAATCGCTGATTATTTTCTTATTGTTTAAATGTTTTGTCAGGTTGATGATTTCGATCATTTAGCGTGGTGTGGTCGTGGAGGGAGAGTTTGAAAAGGGTACGAGCAATATCTGTTTTTGGGAACGCCGCTCAGCATTAATAGGAAAAATCCTACGGGCGCGCTAGGCAAGTCGCTGAAACAATTGTTTTGTGTTTTTAACCTTTAATTATTGAGTGATGGTCTGAAGGTTATAGAGACTTTTCGAATTTTGTAATGAGGCCCGATCACCATGATGCTTCTACGTACCCTTGTTCTTGAACGCGACGGTCAAGATGCTCCGGTTAACGGTGCATTGCTCTGTGGGTTTGCTGTAGGCCAGATTGCCTCCAACTTTCTTGTTTATAGCTTGGATGAAGAGGTTGAGCCGGCGAGTTCCAGGGTGTATGTCGCAGCCTTGCGCAAAAAACTTGATCGGTATTTTCTGGGGGGAGTGGAGTCCAAGGAGGACCTGCATGTGGCAATGCATGTTTTCAAGCAAATTCTTACCTCGGCGGCGGCAGGCACTAAAGCCGGTGTTACCGAAACTCAGGTGCCTTATCATTTTATCGATTTAAAAGGCTGCAAGCTGCCGCCTGCGAGGCCCGAAGAGCATCATTCGGTGATCATCAAGAAGGCCCTGGTGATGAAAGTGATCTCCCTGGGAATGTCTGCGCCGGTGCTGCCGGCAATCGAAAGTGCTTCATTAATTGTGCCTTCCATTCGTTTCTCGTCGAAAATGAGTTCATCTGTCAGGGGGGCGAATCCACCCGAGCCTACTCCGCTTCCCGTACCTGAACCTGTCGTAGAAGAGCCCCGGCAGATGTTGGTCGACGCGCCTGTGGCCATTGTCCAGGATGTACCTGTTGTCCTGAATGAGCCAAGCGCCCCGGCGCAGCCGAAGCTTTCGGCGCCCGCGGACGACGACCACTTGTTTGAAGTAGGCAGTACGCTGACCAACCTGGCTCGTGTTGCTCAGGAGCTGGCCCAACAGAAACTCGCTGCGTCGGAGAGGGAAACCGCGCTTGATCAATGGCAGGCCCGCTTGCAGCAGGAGCAAACCCAGTTGGATGAAAGGGTCCGGGATCTGGAGCAGCGCACCGCTCAACTGCATGACCAGTCCCTGGCCGTCAGTCAACGGACCGAAGCCCTGAAGGTGATGACCTCGCAAGTCTCGAGCTTACGCCAGAGCTTGCGGGGCGTGCTGCTTGAATTGGATCAGACGTTGGATAGCTAGACAGGCCTGGCTACTTTCCTGGGTTCATTTATCATCAGCGCCAGCGAACCGACGCCTGGATGTGATTTCCTGCCTTATCGGTACCTATGGACATTGCCTGGGGATGCATGCGTTTGAGTACCAAGCTGATAACCAAAGAAGGTCATGAAGCGCTGAAGAAAGAGTTGGATTACCTGTGGCGCGAAAAGCGCCCGGATACCACGCGCAAGGTGACATGGGCTGCTTCCCTGGGGGATCGCAGCGAGAATGCCGACTACCAGTACAACAAGAAGCTGCTGCGCGAAATCGACCGGCGGGTGCGTTACTTGCGCAAGCGCCTGGAAGACATGCGTGTGGTGGAATACATGCCCGAGCAGGAAGGGAAGGTGTTTTTCGGCGCCTGGGTCGAGATTGAAAACGAACAGGGCGAGACCAAGCGTTTCCGTATCGTCGGCTATGACGAGATTTATGATCGGATGGACTATATCTCCATCGATTCACCGATGGCCCGTGCGCTGCTGCGCAAGGAAGTCGACGATGAGGCCATTGTGCAGACCCCGGGAGGCGAGGTGTGCTGGTGGATCACCGCTATCGAGTACGTGAAGTAAGCGACGTTGACCCGCCCCCCGCAAGGCAGGCGGGTCATTGACCGCTCAGCCCTCGCGCAAAACCGTCAGCGGGCTGGCATTCAGCGCACGGCGCGTGCCGAACACCCCGGCACCGCCGATCAATACGGCGCCGATCACAGGCAGCAGCAACAGCCAGGGGTGCGGTTGCCAGGCCAGGTCGAAGGCATAGCGGTACAGCACCCACGTCACCAACTCGGTACCCAGCGCCGCCAGCAAGCCGCTGACTGCGCCCAGCAAGCCGAACTCGATGCGCCGCGCCTTGACCAGCAGCTTGCGCTCCGCGCCCAGTGCCCGGAGCAGTGCACCTTGGCGAATACGCTCATCCAAGGTGGCTTGCAGGCCGGAGAACAGCACCGCCATCCCAGCGGCCAGCACAAACAACAACACGTACTCCACCGCCAGTGTCACTTGGGCGAGGATGCTGCGCAGCTGCTCCAGCAGCGCCTCGACCTGCAGGATGGTCACCGCCGGGAAGGCGCGGGACAGATCAACGATCTGCTGATCATGCCCTGGCGCGAGGTAGAAGCTGGTCAGGTAGGTGGCCGGCAGGTCCGTCAAGGTTCCCGGTTGGAAAATCATGAAGAAGTTCGGCTGGAAGTTATCCCAGTTGATGGTTCGCAGGCTGGCAACCCGCGCCTCACGGTTTTCCCCGGCGATGGTGAACACCAGGTGATCGTTCAACTTGAGCTTGAGGCTCTGCGCGACCTTGGCTTCTACCGAGACTCCGGGCATTCCATCGGGGGGTTGTTGCGACCACCATGAGCCTTCGGTCAGGGTATTGCCCGGCGGCAGGTCGGCGGCCCAGGTCAGGCTCAAGTCCCGTTGTACGGCGCGGTCACCGCTGGAGTCCTTGCTGACTATTTCCTGTACCGGCTCGCCATTGATACTGATCAACCGACCTGGCACGACCGGGTACAGCGGCGCGGATTGCGCCTGCACTTCCAGCAGGCGGGCACCAAAGGCGTCCTTATCGGCCGGCAGGATATTCAAGGCGAAATAGTTGGGGGCGTCCTTGGGCAGCTGGTTTTGCCAGGTGTCCAGCAATTCGCCACGCAGCAGGGCGATCAAGCCCATGGACAACAGGATCAGGCCGAATGCCAGGGACTGGCCCGCCGCCGCCAGCGGGTGGCGCAGCAATTGGCCCAGGCCCAGGCGCCACGGCAGGGAGGCCCGGGCCAACAGGCGTCGCAGGCTTTGCAACAGCAGCAGAAGCAAGCCCCCCAGAACCAGCGCGGCAACCACGCCGCCGCCCAGCAGGGCGAAGGTCAGCACCAGGTCGAGGCTCAGGCGCCACATGATCAGGCCCAGGGCGAACAACGCGGCGCCGTAGACCATCCAGGTGCTGGACGGGATAGGCAGCAGGTCGCGCCTCAGCACTCGCAGCGGCGGCACGCGACCGAGGGCGGCCAACGGTGGCAGCGCGAATCCCGCGAGAGCAACCAGCCCGGTGCCGATCCCGGCAATGGCCGGCAACAGTCCACCAGGCGGAACATCCGCCGGCAACAGGTCGTGCAGGAAATAGAACAGGCCAAACTGTGCCAGCCAACCGAGCAGGGCGCCGGCCAGGCTCGCCAGCAACCCCAGTACGCTCAATTGCAGGCTGAACAGCAACATGGCCTCGAGTCGCGATAACCCAAGGCAACGTAGCAACGCACTGGCGTCGAAACGGCGGGTGGCAAAGCGGTTGGCCGACAGGGCCACGGCGACGCCGGCCAACAGCACGGCCACCAGGCTGGCCATGTTCAGGTAGCGCTCGGCTTTGCCCAGGGCGCCGCCGATCTGCTGGTTGCCGTCCCGTGAATCCTGAAGACGCTGGTTGGCAGCGAGCCCCGGCTTGATCAGGTCACGATAGGTTTGCAGCGCGGTGCTGGCCTGCGGGCCACGCCACAACTCGCGGTAGCTGACGCGACTGCCTGGCTGGACTACGCCGGTGGCGTCCAGGTCCGCCAGGTTGATCATCACCCTGGGCGTCAGGCTATAGAAGTTGCCGGCGCGATCCGGCTCGTAGGTCAGTACGCGTGCCAGGCGCAAGGTCTTCATACCCACATCGATAGTGTCGCCGACGTTCAGGTCCAGTGCCGTCAGCAGCCGCGACTCGACCCAGGCTTCACCGGGTTTCGGCCCGCCGCCCGGGGTTTCGTCCCCAAAGGGGGCTGCTGCGCTCTTGAGTTGACCGCGTAGCGGATACTGCTCGTTGACCGCCTTGATGCTGGAGAGCTGGATACCATTATCGGTGGCAATGACGCTGGAAAACTCAACCACACTGGCGTGATCCAGGCCCAGTTCGGTCCCGGATCTGATTTGTTCGGGGCGGGCCGGTGAGCTGCCTTCGAGTACCAGGTCGGCGCCGAGGAACTCCGTGGCGCGCAACAGCATGGCGCCGTTGAGGCGGGCGCCGAAATAACCGATGGCGGTACTGGCGGCCACGGCCACCAACAGGGCGAAGAACAACACACGCAATTCGCCGGCGCGGGCATCGCGCAGTAATTGGCGCAGGGCAAGGCTGAACAGGCGCAACAGCGGCAAACGTGCCATCAAGGCTCCAGGGGGGCGACCATCAGGCCGGCTTCAAGGCGGATCAGGCGTCGGCAACGATGAGCCAGGCGCTCGTCATGGGTCACCAGCACCAGGGTCGTGCCGCTTTCTTTATTGAGCTCGAACAGCAGGTCGCTGATGCGCTCGCCGGTGTGGCTGTCGAGGTTGCCGGTGGGCTCATCGGCAAACAGCACGTCCGGTTCGGCGGCAAAGGCGCGGGCAATCGCCACCCGTTGCTGTTCGCCCCCGGAAAGCTGGCGTGGGGAATGGGTCAGGCGCTGGCCGAGGCCCACGCGCTCCAGCAGGTGTCTGGCGCGTTCGCGGGCGTCCTTGCGGCCATCCAGCTCCAGCGGCAGCATGACGTTCTCCAGCGCATTGAGGCTGTCGAGCAGTTGAAACGACTGGAACACAAAGCCTACGTGTTCGGCACGGATGCGTGCGCGCTGGTCTTCGTCGAGGGTGCTGAGCGCCTGGCCGGCGAGGGTGACTTCACCGCTGCTGGGCAGGTCGAGGCCGGCGAGCAGGCCGAGGAGGGTGGATTTACCGGAGCCGGAGCTGCCGACGATAGCCAGGCTATCGCCCTTGTTCAGTTCCAGGCTCAGTTCGTGCAGGATAGTCAGTTCACCTTCCGCGCTGGGAACCACTTTGCTGAGGTTCCGCGCGGTGAGAATGCTTGCCTGGCCTTGATGTGCATGGCCCAGAACGCAGCGGCGGGTACAGTCCTGATCGTTGGCGATAGTATCAGTGCCGGTTTCGGCCTGGATACCAGCAAAGGGTGGGTCGCATTGCTGCAGCAACGGCTCAAGAAGGAAGGTTTCGACGATAAAGTGGTCAATGCCTCCATCAGCGGCGACACCAGTGCCGGAGGCCTCGCGCGCCTGCCGGCGGCGCTCGCAGCGCATAAGCCGGACGTGGTGGTAATCGAATTGGGTGGTAACGACGGCTTGCGCGGGCAGCCGCCGGCGCAATTGCAACAAAATCTTGCGTCGATGATCGAGCAGTCCCAGGCCAGCGGTGCGAAGGTACTGTTGCTGGGCATGCAGATTCCGCCCAATTACGGGAAGCGCTATGTCGATGCATTCGCCAAGGTATTCAATGACGTCGCAACGGCCAAAAAGGTGCCGTTGGTGCCATTTTTCCTGGAGGGTATCGGTGGCAACCCGGCGTTGATGCAGGCTGATGGACTGCACCCGGCTGTCGGCGCCCAGGGCAAATTGCTGGAAAATGTCTGGCCGACGCTAAAACCGCTGCTATGACGCTTTTCTACCGGCAGGCTTTCGGCTAAGGTGGCGCCCCCCCGATCTGGAGCCCCCGATGTCGCGTCCTGCCTGGTCCCTGTTTAACTACCAACTGATCGAGCCGGACGAGCAGCTGGATCTGTTCGCCTGCCAGGAAGTGCGGGTGCATCTGGTGACGCGTCAATTGGAACTGGGCGGCTCCATCGACCGCACCCTGTGCGGTACGTTATTGCCGGCGCAGCCGCGTTGGTCCCTGGTCGACCGTTCGATTTTCCAGGACCAGCGCCTGTGCCCTTTGTGCCGGGCGATCCTGGAGTCGCAGAAGCGTGGCACGCCGCCAATCTGGCCCGAGTTGCGTTTCGAGTTGTAGGGGGCAGCTAGAAGTCCGCTTCACGTATACAATCGATTTTTACCTACCCGTCGTTCTGCGAAGGATTTTCCGGATGTTGTCGCGCCTTTCCGTCGTCACCTGCTGCCTGTCTCTTGCTGCCTTGTGTGCGGCCGGTCCTGCCGCCGCCTTGCAGTTGCCCCTGCCTCCACCCGGCGAAGACATCGTCGGGCAGGTCCAGGTGATCAAGGCCAAGTACGAAGACACCTTTGCCGACCTGGGTTCCACCTACGACCTGGGCTATTCGGAAATGGTCGCGGCCAATCCGGGCGTCGATGCCTGGTTGCCGGGGGCGGGGACCGAGATCGTCCTGCCGACGCGCTTCATCCTGCCGCCGGGGCCCCGTGAGGGCATTGTGATCAACCTGGCGGAATACCGGCTCTACTACTTCCCCAAGGGGCAGGACGTGGTCTACACCTTCCCGCTTGGGATCGGCCGTGAAGGCTGGGGCTCGCCCATTGCGCACACCAGCATCATCGCCAAGACGCCGAACCCGACCTGGACGCCGCCGGCCTCGATCAAGGCCGAGCACGCCGCCAACGGCGACCCGTTGCCCAATGTGGTGCCGGCCGGCCCGGACAATCCCCTGGGGCCGTTCAAGTTCACCCTGGGAACGCCGGGTTACCTCATCCACGGTTCCAACATGAAGTTCGGCATCGGCACCCGTACCAGCCACGGCTGCTTCCGCATGTTCAACAACAACGTGCTGGAAATGGCCGGCATGGTCCCGGTGGGGACGTCGGTGCGCATCATCAACGATGCCTACAAGTTCGGCAGCAGCGGCGGCAAGGTCTACCTCGAGGCGCATACGCCCTTGAACGACGATGGCACGCCGTCGGTGGTCGACAAGCACACGGCAGTGATCAACGCCTTGCTCAAGCGTGAAGACCTGGCCAATAACTTGCGGGTGAACTGGGATCAGGTGCGTGATGTGGTCGCGGCCGAAGATGGCCTGCCCACCGAGATCGGTGTGCCAGGTGCTGCACCGATAGCTTCCAGCGCGCCGATCGACCTGCAGCAATAAGCGTCCGGTCCGCTGCTGAGCCCGCCACGGCCTTGCGCTGCGGCGGGCTTTTTATTGCGCGGGGTTCTGGTCCGAATCGCAGGCAATAAAAAGCCGATCCAAGAATGGATCGGCTTGATAACAATCCCGAGGGATTATTACTTGCGGCTAGCTTTTTCAAGCATACGCAGAGCGCGCTCGTTAGCTTCGTCAGCAGTCTGTTGTGCTTTTTGAGCAGCAGCCAGAGCTT
>Ga0308159_1000757_pt1 | contig 61358 bp, 61 predicted proteins | sample PhyCR1_FD_201040 | JGI IMG/M metagenome (GOLD analysis project Ga0308159, IMG submission 201040) | Phyllosphere microbial communities from UC Gill Tract Community Farm, Albany, California, United States - DLSLC.R1 | ecosystem: Host-associated > Plants > Phyllosphere > Unclassified | place: USA...
TGCGAGAAAAACGAGTATACTACGCGGGCGCTTTCCACAGGCGCCCGTGTCTCCTTAGTTAAACGGATATAACAAGCCCCTCCTAAGGGCTAGTTACAGGTTCGATTCCTGTAGGGGACACCATTTTTACTTCTCACTGCGTCTCTTAAAGTCTATAAATCTATATATTTCAAATCAATATAGTAAAAACACGTCTCAGCACATCTACGAAAATGCAGTAAAAGCTCGCACATTTGTGTATATAATTGCGTATAACTCAGGTTCGATGTAGAGAGCTATACACATGCCACTCAGTGATATCCAAATAAAACGCGCCAAACCAGCCGAAAAAACCTTCACTCTCAATGATGGTAATGGCCTGTCTTTACTCGTCGAAACCTCGGGCGCGAAGGGCTGGCGGTTCAGATATCGCTTTGCAGGTAAACCAAAAATGATTTCTTTTGGTGTGTATCCCGCAGTTTCTTTAGCAGATGCGCGTGCCAGACGTGAAGAAGCAAAATCGCAACTGGCCAAAGGTATAAATCCGAGTGAAGCCCGCAAAGCCGGTAAACTTGCTCAGCTGTCCGCAGCTGGCAATACCTTTAAAGCTATTGCTCTGGAATGGCATGCCGCTAAGAAAGCATCCTGGACAGAGAATTACGCTCAGTCAGTGATCCGCCTTCTTGAGTTGAATGTATTTCCTTTCCTGGGTGAAAGGGCTATTGATGGGATTCAACCTTTAGAGTTACTGCTCGTACTTCAGAAAATCGAAAGTCGGGGAGCGGTCGAATTAGCCAGTAAAGTACGCCAGCGCTGTGGAGAGGTATTCCGCTACGCTGTTATTACAGGCCGCGCCACGTATAACCCAGCTCCAGATCTGGCCAGCGCCTTACAGACACCAAAAAGAAACCACTACCCCTTCCTGATGGCGGATGAACTCCCTGCATTTATAAAAGCACTGAATTCCTATTCAGGCAGCATCGTCACAAAATTGGCCACGCAGTTGCTGATGCTAACCGGCACCCGAACAATTGAACTAAGAGCAGCAAAATGGGCGGAGTTTGATTTAGAAAATGCTCTGTGGGAGATCCCTGCGGAACGCATGAAAATGAAGCGCCCTCACCTGGTTCCATTATCAACCCAGGCAGTGGAGATCCTCCGCCAGTTAGAGACGCTAACAGGGCGTTACCAGCTCGTGTTCCCTGGGCGCAATGATGCTAGTAAGCCGATGAGTGAAGGGAGCATTAATAAGGTGCTCAAACTGATCGGATATCATGGGAAAGCAACGGGGCACGGATTCAGGCATACCATGAGCACTATTTTGCATGAGCAAGGATTCGATAGTGCCTGGATTGAGTTACAGCTCGCGCATGTTGATAAGAACTCTATAAGAGGGACTTACAATCATGCGCAATATTTAGATAATCGAAAAGAAATGATGGAGTGGTATAGTAATAAATTAAACCCTATCCAAAAAACATATTAATGTAGCTATTAAATTTTAATATAAGTTTTTGATCCAAATAATGATAGGAGAGTACCATGCATCAACTTTACCCCAATCAATTGTCATTGCAGCTAAAAAAACCTGGATGATAATAAAACCAAAAACCACGATAGAGTATCTCTTGTTGTATCGTAAATTACTTATTTGAACTCTATTTTCCGACAATGAATAAAAGGTTTTAACAATACTTTTTAACTCTTGCACTCTACCACCCTGATATTGCATAATCCCATCCATGCGATTTTTATATCCTGACACCAAAGATAATGGCAAATCTTTTTTCAAATACTTTATCCAACCATCAATTAATTCTAATTCATGGACTATAGAAAATAATTTTTTATGCAACTTAACCATTGAACCTTTTGTATTATGCAATTTTAACTGACTAATTTCATTACTTAGTCTTTCAATGTTTTTAATTAAGAGAAGTAAAGGTACTACGGCCAAGTGAGACTCGTTATTTGAACAGTATTTATTCATGAAATTATTATGTTCATCAAACTCTGATTCGTTGCATATTTTCATATATGTCATATCAATACCTTTTATGTTGAAATAAGTATCAATTATAAACGACTCATCAGTATTTTCACTTAGCTTCTGATCTGAAAAATGGCGCATTTTTGGTAAAATGACAAGTAAATTATTTTCTGCACGAGACAAATTTCTATCAAAATATGGAGCAGTCTGATTTAGATACATATCATTTACGCAATACACATCATTAACGTTTTTTTTAATCCCAATACTTCTGGATATGATATTAAATAGAGCCCATGATTCATTATATACTTTCTCAATATTTTCCTTTATAAAGTTCTCACAATGATTCCCTTCTTCCGAGAGATATATTGAATTAATTTTTCTTGAAAAAATATTAATGTCACCAAAGCTGACAAAATCAGTTATTTTTGGTGGGGTTACTAATTTTACTAAGTCAGTCACTTCTGGTTTAAATAAAATATAAAATGTCAAAGCAGTCAACCCTGCAGGGTATTTTTTTAAACTAATATATACGGAATCTATGTATTGTGAATTCATATATATTGAGTTTAAATCATCGGTAAAGTTTTCTTTATCGACTCTAATCAGCCCAATATTTGCCCAGCCTCCTTCCCTATCGAAAGATCTGGTATCTAAAATCTTACTAATATTATGAGAGCTATAGTGCAACGAGTTTTTTTCTTTCCATTTTTTTAACTCAACTAATTCCTCACTATTTATTAAACATGTGTAAGATATAGCTTTCCAGAAAAAATCTGAGTCAAACAGACTAACTTTACTATACTTCATTTTTTCGCTATTTTTTTCAGTAACATATTGACTTTTAGAGTGAAACTCCTCGGCTAAATATTTAAAGTCCTTGGAAAATAAAAAAGGGAATTTAACAGCCACATCTAAGAGGAAAACCATCAACTTCGATTTATAATTCATAACATTACCTTAATAGTAAAAACTCACCTTTATCATGTAATTCATGCAATTTATTTAAAATAACCCCCTTCTGATCTTAAATTTTTATAGAACAAATATATAAATATAACATGGGGGTATAATAATTAACATTTAAAAAGTTTAGGATATTCTATTTTTAAACTCGCTTCAATTTCTGCATCAAGTTTTTTTGAAGATTCTGCATTTCCTGGGGGATTTAAAAACTTGGCCATTCTATTATTCACAATATTCCAAGCCTGCTTTTCCCTATAGATTTCTTTCAAGCCATTCTCAACCATTAAGTAACAGAGGAAAAATGCGATCTTTAGCATTTCATCAGGATCGTCAATATTTTTAATTACATCATTTCTCTTAAAATTTTGAACTTGAAGGAATATACTTTTTGTTTTTTCCTGCTCCACCTTATCATAAAAAAAGTAAGGATTATGAGCGAATTTATTCCTAATCGAATTAATATTATTAAAGCAAGGCCTAATTTCTTTTGTAAGAATGCCTAAACCACAAGACATATCAAACTTCAGCAAAAATGAAACTCTGTTCAACTCTAAAGAACTTGAATTTTGTATTTTATTAACCAAAAGATTATTAAGAAGGACATCTATAGAGTAAAATCCTTTAATGACTTTTGATAATTGATCTACACATCCTATAAGCACTTCCAAATACTCATCTGAACATTCTATTTTAGGACTCATGCAAACTCCATTTAATATACTTTATAAGCAGATGGTTGACATAATAGAAAATATCACATTTAAAATTTCGTTCACAGTCTTTCTTATTAATTTTAAATGGAGTTGTTTCATGGAAGTACAGACATAAAAGAGATGTTACTAAGATGGCATAATGGAAATCGCTCAACTCACAAAAATTGCACTACACCGCACCCGCCTGCGGTTTTTGTAATGCATAATTTTTTCAGTTTTCATTTTCTACAAACCGATACGCCAGCCCGCGCCGTGCCTGGGGTTATCTCGTAAATCCCAAACTGAAAAGATTGAAATGAATTTCAGTATTTTTCAGTTTTAGAGTTCTGTCCATCTTGCTGAATAATTGCTAACATCATGTTTGAAAAGGGATTTTCTATTTTACGTGAAAATGAGTCAGCGAAAAGGGAGTGATATGTGGCTTCGATAAAACGTGAGAACCCTTGCGCCACGTGCCTTGGCAGCACAAGGGATGAAAATCAAAACTGAAAAAAATGTACACCTAAAAATGTTCAGCAAATTGACCTAATAGTTCATTCATATGTTTTTCTTCTACGCACGATAGGCATTCTTGCCTCCCTACTGAGCTGCTCAGCTTTACGGGATGCCATGACAGATGCCTGGAGATATTTGACCATTTCTTCTTGTTCATCTGTTTGTATGCTCCCCACCAAATTTTTAATCGTGTCGAAGTGAGTTTTAGCACTCGGGCTTAACGTGTGGGAGTAAGCCAAAGTGAGAACAAACGTATGCCCGCACTCAAGATCGCCACATGCACAATACACGTCTGAAAGGAGCTTATGTTTTCTGTTGGTTTTTTTGATCGTGGCGTTCGCCTCACACTCTGGGCAAACTACTTTTAATATGCGCATCCTGTTTTATCCTTCTTAACCCCAGCCAGCCAGAAAAAAGCCTCAAGCCGGAGGTTTCATGTTTACTTTATCGTTTTTGACTGGTAACAGAGGTAACACTGGTTACATCATTGTTTTGTATATAGATATTCTGTTACCTCGTCCTGTTTATTACTGGTAACACTGGTAACGCTCTGCACTTTGTTACCAGTGTTACCAGTGACCCTTTTTTACTGGTAACAGGCCGAGGCCTTGCTATGAGTGGCTGTAACCAGTGTTACCTCTGTTACCTCTGTTACCAGTTATAAATAAGATTCGCGCGAGAGTATTACCCTAAGACGGTGCTGTTGAGCTGATAGACCCGTTTAACCCCCATCTCTGGCAGGCGGAGGCTTTTCTGGGTTCTGGCTTCCTCCTCCGGCACGTCGAGATAGCCCGCCGTCGCGCACAGCCTGGCCACCTTCTTGGCGTCAAAGCCTTTGGTGACCTCCTTCCAGCCGGTAGGCAGCACGTAAAAGGTGGTCACCGTTTCCTCATGACCGCTGCCCTTCTCTACGCGGCGAAAGCCCACCATGTTGGCCGGGCGACTGTGTGAGTCGTGCCAGTCGGCAAAGCGGCTGTACTGGTTGCGCGTCATGAAGTCCCTGACCTGCTCCAGCGCGGCGGCGTCCTCCTGGTTCGCCGTGTGGCCACGGTCATACATCCACGCATCCAGACAGCTTTTTGCCGCGTTGTAGGCCTCTCCGGGTTGCCAGCCGGTGATCCCCGCCTCGGTGGCCAACTCGCCCGCCATCGCCACCAGCGCAAAGCGCGTCACCGCGCGTCCGACCTGGTTCCCGGCGTTGTCGGGCGTCAGCCTGCGGGTAAACTCTTTCAGCATGGCCTTGGCTTTGCTGGTCATGCCCGGAAGATCGGCGGTTAGGCAGCGCAGCCACTCTCTGAACGGCGCGCCGTGGCTCAGCATCACGGACTGCTCAAGGTGTTCAGCCAGCGCCTTACCTCCTGCAAAACCGTGCAACTCCTCAAACACGCCGTGCTTGCCGGTGTCGCTGGGGATTTGGATCATCCGCACCTCAACCCCGGCGTAGGTCTTTTCTCCCACGTTGGCGGCGTGTTCGACCAAGGAAAGCTCACCGGTGGACAGGAACAGCAGGCACCAGCGGTTAGTTTCCCGCACGCTGCCGTCCGTTCTCGCCCGCGCTTTCCCCTGGCCGTTCGCCAGCATGTAGGCAATGTTCCCCGCCTCTCTGCCGTCTACTTCCCGAATTTCATCGAGCATCAGCGTGGCGTCATTTCGGCGGCTGGCGGTGCCTTCCAGCGCGTTGCCGGTGGCACGCCAGGTGTGCCAGAAGTCAGCCCCGCCGCACACCGACGCGGCCACCTTCATGGTGGTGGTTTTACCGTCGGTAGATTCCCCCTTGAGGTGATACCCGCCTCCGCCAACACCCACCAGTTTCAGCAGCGGCGCGGCAAACGCCAGGCTCACGGCAAAAGCCACCCGCCCGTTGCCAACGCAGTAGCGTGAAACCTGCTCCCGCCAGTCTTCCAGCGTGCCCGCCGTTCTAAAATCCCGCCCCTGAACGCTTGAGGTTTGCAAAATAACGGACTCCGAACCGACGCCGATCACTTCATCCTGGAGAACGTACACCGAACCGTGCCACCCGGTTTTGGTCACGCAGGTGACTTTGCGCTCTGGCTTGCACAGAGAGATGTATTCCATCAGGTGCGCACGCGCCTGGCCGTTAATATTGATGTACGACAGCCCGTTAACCAGCAGCGTACGGCGTAGTTCCTCCCCGGCACTGGCCAGCATTTCCATCGGCATTGCCCATTTTCGGCTGATCCCGTTGGTATCCTCCCACTCCAGCAGGCGGCCATAGTTGCTGCCGTCTTCGTCGCAGGTGATGGCCGTGACGCGCACCGGGCTGCACAGCTTGATGTTGCGGATTTCCGTGTCACCGTCGGATTTCTGCACCTGTTTGTCGTACCACAGGTATTCCTGCGTCAGGCGGAACCCCTGCGGCAACTTGGTTTTCCCTTTGCCAAACAGCACGAGTTCTTCTTTAAACGCCTCTTTAGCGCGTTCCATGCCGTGCTCCTGGCGGAAATCGTCCCAGTCGGCCTTATGCCGTGTGGGCGGCACCGTCTCCCAGCCATTGACCGCTTTAGCCGCCTTCTGCGCGCACAGCTTGCCGGTGTTTTCCTTGCCGTCGTCAAAGTCGTTGTCCCCGGCAATGATGATCCGTGCGTCCGGCCACTTTTCACGCACGGCCTGCGCCACGTTAAGCAGGTTATTTGCCGAGACGGCCGCCACGCAAACCCCGTCCGTCAGCCTGGACACGGTGAGCGCCGTCGCAAACCCTTCGGTGATCGTCACCTGCTCCGGGGCGATATCGCCCGGTTCAACCACGCTGATGAATGAACCGGCCAGCGCGGAATGGGGTAAGAGTCGTTTTTCACCGTTGGGGTGAATAAGCTGCGCGCCGGTTTGCTGCCCCTGCGCATCGGTTAAGGGCAGCAAAAGAGAGCCGGGGATAAACTCCACGCCCCCGAACGGTTTCATGACCTGCGTTAGCATTCCCTCGGTGTTGTCTAATCCCTTCCCTTTCAGATATTCACTTTCGCCCTGAATGCACTGACCCAGCAGCGCACCATACGCTTTCAGGCACATCGCCCGCTTTTGCTCCGGGGAGGCTTCTTTCCTGGCGGGCGTGTTTGTCGGTAATGACACTGAGGCCATCGCCAACACCGCCGCCACTTCTTTGGCGGCTTCAGCCGCAGTCGTCCCGCTGACCAGGCGCACTAAATCCAGCCCGTCGCCGTGTTCACACTGCGAACAAAACCAGGTGCCGCGCCCGCCCTTATCATCAAAGCGAAAGCGATCCTTCCCGCCGCATTTTGGACAGGCTCCGTGCTGGCCGTTGGCGGGAACGGTGATACCCAGCGCAGGAAGTATATGTGGCCAGCGGCCTTTCGCGGCGCTGATCGCCTCTGATACCGGCTTGTGACTCATAACGTTGCCTCCCCGTCCTGTTCATCCATGATGCAACAGCCTGCGGGAAATTCACCATCAGGCGCACCGTAAATAATGTCCTGATAAACCCGGCTCAGGCGCATCGTGCCGTAACAAGAAAGCTGCATGGCTTCGCTCATAAATCCCGGCTTGAGCATCTTATTCAATTCCTGCGCGGCTAAACGTCCGCCCTCAGTTGCGCCCAGCTTTTGAATAAAGGGATGCTCAATGTGATAAATAATATTGGCCGCGACCTTATCCAGGCTGAGAGGAATACTTTCACCGTCGCTAATAAATACCGGGTTGCCATGTTTAGAGACCATCAGGGAAATAAACGCCTGAGAAATATAATGCCGTAATAAGGCCGCACGAAATTCAGCCGAGGTTAACCGCGTTTTATTCAGCATCATTTTTCCCCGCATAGACTTCTTCCTTAAACATTTCACTGCATCCGATCGCCCCGTCCAACTGATCCGCCAGGCTCTCAAAAAGGGCGGCCATACCTTGCAAAGAAATGCTCGACTGCGTGTTACTGGCGGCCAGTGCCAACAGCTCGGCCAGACAGGCGGATGCCTGATGTGCTCTAAGAATTTTGTCATGACCTTCATTTGAGAAGGCATAGGGAAAGACGTTTTGGGCTTTATTGCTCATGACGCGCCTCCTGTGTTGTGCAAGGTAGGCGACCATCAAAGGCCAGCACAAAGTCTTTGGCAAGCGCACGCCGGGCATACCGTTCAGAAGATGCTGTGATTTTGAGGCGGCAAGGTACGGCGCAAAGGTCAGCGCGGCGAACGGCCAGGAACAGATAAGTGAATTGTGGGCAAACAAACTGAGGGGCAGAAGCCATGCGGCAACCTCCTGTAACTGAGATGAAATCTCACCACGGGAGTTCCTACACTCTTGGGTGGTGAGCTGGACGGGGGTAGGAATACCGGCGTTACAGGATACCGGCCTGACCGAAGTCAGCCCCGCCCAGCCCACCATAGATTCTACGCGGATCAAGCCCGCAAAAAACAGGTGCACTGAGGCTACGACACAAAAAAAGACGCTTGGCGCGTCGTATGTCGCCTGTAACTTATTCGGGTTCCTACGCCCGACTGCCGATTTTGCGGCAGCAACAAAACTATAACGTGAGAAGATCTTTGTAGGCAAACTATTTTTGTTGCCTACAAAGTTAAAAGAAAACTCTACGGCATTAGTTGCAAACCAATTCTTCCGCTTAAATATATTCATTAGTCATTTCCGAAAAATAGTTATCTAACCCGATCTTATTCAACCGGGTGGTAAGATAAATGAAATATAATCAATTGTTTGAAATTGCAGAAACCCAGCCTTTACCGGCCATGGTAATACTATCTTTCAAAGAGAATACTATAGGGTTACTAATAAGCGTCTTGGCATCAAAACGGGAAAAATAACGTTTATTAACACTAAACTTTAGTCGATCGGTTCCAATACTTGCTGGACTATCAGTCACAGCTAATCCACTAAGATAAAAACGACCAACGTCCGGAAAATCGTCTTTAACTTCTATCGAACAAAACAACTTCTGCCCATGTTCGTTGTAGCTCATTAGCTTTGCTGTAGGTCTAATTCTGACATACAGCTTCTTCAACCCTGCGGAAGTCTCACTACGCGCTTCCAAGACTTCACCCAAATTATCTAGATCACGATTATGTTCTTCCCAAATTAATGCGGTATATAACTTAGGATTGTACGTTTCAGCCAAATCAGTGATCCAGGAGGGTTCTATTTTACGCCCATCCATTGTGTCTCCTTCTGTAGCCACACACACCCACCCTGTCGACACCGGTGAATATTCCATTGTTAGCCCCTACAGCAGCGTGATGGCGTTTTCATCCGCCGCCGCATACAAAAATCCATTGCCCAGTGCATAGCCTTCATTGCGCAGATAGGCGTGCTGATACTCAGCTGAATCATCCACAAACTCAGCGCGGAAGCGGCGTGAGCCTTTCTGCGTGTAGATATGAAGATTTTCAAGCGTTGTAACAGCCAGACGTTTACCCGGCATGAATGGCGGAACAAAAGCAAAGCGCCCTGCAATAGAACTGGTCAGCAACTGCGCCGCAGCAGTATCGGAAAGTGAGCGATCTGCGGCATTAAACAAACGCAGACGTTCTTTTGCTGCCAGTTCGGCACCGACCAAAACCACCAGGCGCGGATCTTCCCGGAAGGCTTCAGGGATTTTATCTTTGATAAGCTGATTAGCCAGAGCATCCAGATGCGGATAGTCGCCACCTTCGCCCAGGCTAAATTTTTCAGTGATGACCTGGGAGCCGTTATTAAACTCTCGTGCTATAGCATGCCAGCCGGTATTAATATCCTCCCCTTTAGGGTTCTCAATAGGATTAGTAGGCAGTCCGGCATATTCACCGTTAAACCCAATCCGCAGCATATCTAAAGAAACAGCACGACCAAAAAAATCAGAGAGAAGGCTTACAAATTTATCAAAGCTATTGATATTAGCGAGCTGCCCCAATTGTTCGTAAGATAATGAAACACAGGAATCTGTTTCAACTAATTCAAAAGGCGTGCCATTAACAGTTAGTTTCTTTTTAAAACGCCCTGATAACGCACGCCCACAATGCAACGAGTTATCACCAATCTCAATAGCTTGCCCGGTAGAACTATCAATATCACGCAGAGTAATACTTCCCATCATCCAACCTGATTCTAACATCGCTATATGCAAAGAATTTTCGGAGGGAGTCGATATGGTAAATTCCCCTTCTTTACTATTACTGAAATATTCTGCACCTCGAGTGAAAAGTTGATGAAACTGCTTCGCCATATCAGGAATTAAATGTACTGCCATGTCTTATACCTTCTTATTTCAAATTGATGAATTCATCATGTGTGTTTTTCTATGCATTCGCTGATCATGCAGACATTTACTATTTACATAATCAATGGCCGTCATTCTTTGACGTAGCTCGGCATTTAGATTGCTGAAGTATTCACGATAATATCTAGCCTTACTTTCTCCACCATTAGCTATTTCATATTTACTTGTAGGTACAGTGCATAATGAAATAATTTTTCGCAATGCTGTCTCCAGCATATCCAGCTCTTTCCAAGCATATAAAATTGGACTATCTGACTTATTAAAGTAAGATTCTTTGATCGGACATCCTTTAAGATATTCCGTAGGTATTCGCGTAAGAATTACCGGCATCAAACCAGGCGCATTGTTCGCAGATAGCATCTCAGCCTGCTTGCGTAACATGCCTAAAAGCTCTCGACGCTCATTTAATAGCTTGTCGGCAGATGCAATATACCCATCGATACGGTCTTTTCTGTATTCGAGATCCTGCAAATAAGCTCGTAAGCTTTCATAGCCACCAAGTCCGCTACGTTTACCTTTATGGGCTTGGGCAATATCGTCATCGATACTTTTTGCATCAGCCAAAGCATCTTTATAGGCTTTATTAGCTGCATTAATGACACTTAACCCGCGCTCTACTAATAGATTCATTTCTGAAGCATTACATTCAGTATAAGGAACCTCATACCCTGTCAATTTTTTAAATTCCTCACGCAGTGATTTTATTTCATTAAAGCGCTTAATCTCTATAGTTAGAATAGCATAACCACCATCACAGTGCCCTTCACTGAAAGTGATAGATTTATAGTTAAGCACTTGATCAATATTGCTATCTTTACAAAAATTTAAATCTTCACTACCCATTATAACTAACTCCTTCTTTTAATATTCTCTTTAATCCAATCTTCAATTTCACTTTCAACCCACGCAACAGAGCGTTCTCCAATCATTACGTTCTTTGGAAATTTTTCACACTTCATCATTTTGTAGAGTGTTGACCTTGGCAAGCCTGTAGCACTAAGTACAGAAGCGAGCCTTATTAATCTTAATGAGTTAGATTGAAATTCGTTTCTACTATTTATAGACATGACTCTCCCTAGTTAGAAGATAAATTAATGTTGGACATTCTCAGATGTTATCGGATGCGCTAAGACTGCCATCATAAGTTTGAGTTGTAAATATGGGATGGTTAGGGAGAGCTAGCGATTTAATATTGACAATTAAATATTTTGAAGGGTGAGGAGTCCTTATTAAGGGTGCTCAGTAATATTCATTAGTATCCCTTCGTATTCGTTAGTATCTCTTCGTATTTGTATGCTGGTGAGGAATACTGATAAGTGGTGAGGAGTGGTAAAATAATAAGTAAAGAATTGTAAACAAGAGTCATCTATCTAAGAAAGCCTAGCTTAAGTGATATTGGGTAAAAGATCATAAGACTTATGTGCAAACTTAAAAGCGCATAGGAAAATGTATAGAAAAACACTTAAAAGATAAACAATCACTTATTAAACAGCTGGATATAACACAAAATACATTCCTGTAGGGACACCATACATACCTCATCTGAAGTCTATCGAAATCAATAAAACCCCCTTGTAATCAGCACGAAACCTCCAATGTCGACAATTCTATGTCAACTGGCATCTACCCATTTCAACGTAAATCAATACGTCTATGGGGGCCTTATAGGGGGCTTATTCTGTTCAACGAAAATGAGGCCCCTAATGCCCCTTAATGCAAGTCAGGTAGATACAGTCAAACCCAGGGAAAAAGTCTTTAAACTCGCTGATGGCGGTGGGTTATATCTCCAGGTCAACCCTAACGGTTCAAAGTACTGGCGGATGACATATCGATTCGCGGGAAAAGAGAAAAAGTTGTCATTTGGGATCTATCACGACATATCACTTGCAGAAGCTCGCACTAAACGAGATGAGGCAAGAAAGGTATTGGCGAATGATAAGGATCCCGGCAACGAATGGAAAAGCGAGGAGCGCCTGAGCTCGCCAGCAAAGTACGCCAGCGTTGTAGTGAGGTTTTTCGATACGAGATTGTGACAGGTCGTGCCGAACACAACCCAGCAGCTGATCTTGGTAGCGCTTTGCAAGGCTATGATAAACAGCACTACCCCTTTCTTACCGCCGCTGAGCTGCCTAAGTTTTTGCACAAGCTATCAAGTTAATCTGGAAGTCTTATCACCCTTCTCGCAACCCGGTTGCTCATGCTGACAGGTTTGAGAACAGTAGAATTACGTCTGGCTGAATGGAGTGAAATAGACTTCGATAATCGTATCTGGGAAATGCCCAAAACCAGAATGAAAATGAAACGTCCTCACATTGTCCCATTATCGACTCAATCCTTGAGCGCCCTTCGTCAATTGGAAGAACTAACTGGAACCTACCAGCTTATTTTTGCTGGACGAAACGATGTTAACAAAGCGATGAGTGCAGCTAGCATTAATATGGTTCTAAAGAGAGTTGGCTACGATAAGAGAGCGACTGGGCCACACCATGAGTACTATTTTGTATGAGCAGGGATTCAACTCGGCGTGGTTCGAAATGCAACTAGCTCACGTAGATAAGAACTCAATTCGCGGAACGTACAACCATGCACAATATATTAATGGGAGGCGGGAAATGATGCAGTGGTACGCTGACTACATCGAAAACCTGGAAAGTGTAACTACAACAGCATAAAAAGCTCAGCCCATAACGGGCTGAGCTTTGCCACATCCCTTAATTTTTGCAAACTGCCGAAAATAATTGAAAAATAGACTGACTCAAACAAATGAGCCCAATATCCAGTCGAATCCTTCCCAAAGCAGTAAGCGCCGTCCAAGCGATGGATTTAAAAACCAAAGAACAGCTTGCTGATGAAATATTCCGCAATCAACCTAATAGCTGGCTTCGGTTGTGGTGCTGGATAGGTTTGGGGTAACAATGGAAAAATTAATTTTGCAGTCAACATCCTGCTTATTTGTTTCACTGCGAGGAAGATTTCCGGTCTTATCTGGTCTTTAATTACAGAGGTTTAGTTCACCACTGGTACTGCCGAAATCTATTCTGTTCACGCAAAATATTTGCCGAATCTTTGCACCCTTTTGCTGGTCCGCGACAGCGGGTTTCGCAGTCACTGCAAAAATTACAGTATCAACTGGGAGTGATTGGGATCACAGCTGTGCCCGCACTTCAAATTCCTCTTTTTTGAAAGAAATCTACGAAAAAACCATTATCATAGAAGGAAGCTAACACTCTTCCCATTCACTAAACCTATATTGAGGTAATTTTAATATGATTAGTTTTTTTAAAGTAAAAATAAATATTCACTCTGATAATTTACAAAGCGCCATTAATAAAAAAACAAATAATACATCGCTATCTAGTAAGTCGTTGGAAAAATTAGTGAGCATAGCAAATACTCAGTATGAATTCAAAAATGGAGAGGCTGAATTTATAATCAGAGGCACCCCTTGTAGTACTAATGTGAATTATGGAAAGGTTTCAAAATTAATCAAAGAAATAAAAACTATTAAATCCTTCAAAGATGATTCATTTATCAACTCTCGAATTCACTCGTGGGAAGTTAATGCTAAAAAACTGTTAAAAACAAATTACAACCCTGATGAGGAGAAACAATTATTGGGTAAGGGATCAAGAGGAACTGTATATAAAGATGGTGAATCTATTCTAAAGAAAACGAAAAATTTAACACTAAATGAAATTTTGCATGAAGCAAATATGTGCAATGAATATCATATAAAAATACAGAGTTTTAAAAAACCACCCACTATAGTAGAAAAATGTATTAAAATGCCATTCATCAACGGCAAGACTCCAAATTTCAAAGACACACTAATAGGAGTTAACGACCTATTTAAAAATGGTTTTTTTATGGGTGATGCAAAACCATCTAACTTTTTGAAAACTCCAGAAGGCAGCGTGGAACCCATAGATTTCGGACTTGTATTTAAGCATGATACATTAGAATCTATTGATCATGAAGTGAAAAAAAACATAATCTCTGACTATCTTAAAGGTGGGTTTAGATACATTCCAAATGAAATTAAGAATGAATATCATTCATGCATTGTAAAATTGGATGATATTCTTGGGAAAGATAGCCCCACAAGAAAGATAAATCTTAAAATACTATCAAAAGCAGGACTTTAAATTATACTCAAGAAAATCCTCATATTTTCACCCATAAGCGCCTTCAAAATAAAATGATGGCATAATCATGAAAAAAAATTATTCCTTGCAGCGTCAATATATCTATAGAGGGTGGATTTTGCCCCCCCATGACTTCACATATCTGTGAGACAGTATTTTTTTCATCATACAACCGAACGGCCAACGCCTGTTAACCCTTATTCAGCACCTTTGGCCGCCAACCTTTACGCTCTCTTGCCCGGGCAGCCTGAAGCCCGGCGGGAGTTCTTTCCGACGTCAAGTTACGTTCAAATTCCGCCAGTGCACCAAACAGATGAAATATTTGCATGCCGGAACTGGAAGTGATGTCGATGGATTCCTGAAGACTTTTTAACCAGCAGTAAAGCCGCATACCGCTTTATGGGAAAACTTCTGAATAATAAGATGCACTGGCACATTCCTCGGCTGATTAATACCGGTAAGACCCCAACATACGGGAGGCCGCTTGCTCAACTTAAGCGCTAAGGAAAATGTCCGCCGGATGTTGAGCACTGGCAGATTAAGTAGCCAGGAAAACTATTTTTTTGTGCTATTGATGTCTTACCGTAACAATGAGGAGGCTAAGAAATATATTATACACCGACAGCTACACCATGAATTTCCTCTGAGAATACAAGCCAACTCGTAATGAGTACAACCATGAGCACAAAATGATATATTAAATAAAATTAAGAATGGTTAACTCAAATCACGGTTAAACGTCAAACTAAACCTTAACATCATGCAAGAATCCACGAACCGGCGTGGATTCTTTTATAAATGCGGCGGATTTTACAATTACGTGTCCGGAAGAATTGCCGGTAATACAGTCTCCCAGGCTTGAAGAATACAGTGTAGCGTGTTGGTATTTTTCACTCCTAGCTTATGTAACCCTCTTATCGTATGCGAGCTAACGGTCTTTTCGCTGATGCTAAACATCTGGGCAAGATGCTTACGGTTAGGGACTTTGTATAATTCCTTAATTACCATCTCTTCTCTGCAGGTCAAAATGGCCATTGTCTCGTCATCTAAGTCCTTTTCAAGACTCGTTTGAAGGCGACTAGCATATGCTTTGAGAGTGGCATTTTTACCTAAAAAGGCATGGCTGCAATATACCAGTGCGCTGAATGAATCATTGATATCTGCATGGCGTAATTTATCACCATGGAAAATATAGACGTACTCGCTGCCCGCATCAAAAACTATCATTCCGGAGGTATCACTAATATTAAGCTTTTCGATTAATGAACGTACGCCAAGAATAAAATAATTATCGTAGGAATAAATCTGCACAACACCATCCGATTTCTAGCTGAAATATTTAGTTAAAGGCCTGCTAAGCAGGCCTTGAGTATGCTGACAAAGCGGGGAGGTTAGCAGGAGCGCATAAAGACCGGTTTTGGCGGCACGCCCGGAGGGCAATGGTCCAACAGGGCCGTAAATGCTGTCAATGCCTCATCTTTTTCTTTGTTACGCATCGCTATCTCTGCTGGGGTTGTGGCAAGCATTAGATTTACATCCAAATCAAATGTTTGTGCGATACCCATAATCCCAACAACGCTAGGGTCGTGTTGACGGCTCTCCATATTGATGTTTGCTAGAGATATTTCTTTATATGAACGCATGGCAGAAAGTAGCGAAATAAATTTATCTTTATTCTCACGTGCGTTAGCATCAGATGAATTGAATTTATTTTCAAAAATTTTATTTACTTCTGCTTTATTGTCTTTATTGGCCACCAGCGCTCTGCGCTCTTCTGGGGAAAATTTATTTTCCGCCAGCGTTTCCCCCATCCATTTTTTTATCAAAAAACTTGCTTCAACATTATTAATTTCATTAGTTTTGATCGCATCCAGAAATGCAGTCTGGTCGGTCAAGCGTTGATTAAATTCGCTAAGTTTGATCGTTGGACTCTGTCGGAACATACCATTTATAGAGCTAGGGTCAGCTTCCATTTTCCGTATTAACTCCTGACAGAATATCCTCGTGTCGGCTCCCGAGATAGGATTAAGCGTAGTCACAGGCGGCGTTGACACAGGCGATGTTGACGCAGGAGCTTCAGCAGCCGAGGGACTCATCCTCTCACTAAGGCGATGGAAACCTGCAACGACCGCGTCTTTCATCGTTACCAGTGAGTTGTATACTTTTGTCACGCAAGAAAGAAATCCCTGCTGGACGCTATTCATGGCATTCCCTGCGGCCGTGGCGGCTTTGGCGCTGGCGCTTGCCATCGCCTGGTACAGTTCAGCAGGCGGAATCTGCATTGTAATCATTACATAGTTTCCTTATTAATTTACTGTCGCCCTCCCTATGTTCAGGCGACATTGAACGAACTGCGTTATGCACTTTCCTGCACGCGCTGGATAATATCCGCAACGGTCAGGCTGCTACTGATATCGGACTCTGGTATCGTTACGCCTATTTCTTCGAGCCGCATAAGGAGGTCTATAAGCTCAACGGAGTCCATTGCCAGGTCAGTAATTAAACTATCCTTCAGGTTAATATTTTTTGGTAGAACGCCGTTTACCTGATAAATGAGATTAGCCACCAGCGAAGCTACCGTTTTATCAATCACTGATTCATTCATAGTGAATAACCTATTGCTCGCGTCGGCGTATGAACTCAGCTAACTTTTCCTGAAAAGGAAGTTTTTCTTTGTCCTGCTCAACACTCTTATTTTCCAGAGCCCCGAATTTAGATTGATCTCGTGGCTTTAACCTCGACAGCACCGCATCCAGTTCAGCTGAGTCAGATTGGGAACCCTTAGGAACGAAACTCACCGGCTTCGACTCCCTGTTCCAGGAATTCACAGTGCGTACCGTTGTGTAAACCTGGTCGTTGCCAGACCTATTCCCGGGCATATTTACGGCCGCAGCATTAATTCGCGTTGGCTGGAAACCATCAGCTGCAGATTTACGGCTAACCTCTTCACCATCCTTGCGAAGCATTCCGTCATCAGTAGAATCCATGCCTGGATTGGCAGTTTTGATATTTGCGGTTGCCCTGTTCGCTGCCGAACCGTCACTCTGCACCTGAGGATTTAGTGGGGGTTCAGGTTCAGGCCTTATCAGGCTATCCGTTAAGTTCTTCTCAACATTATGCTCCACGGTTGGTTTTGCCTTTTCCCCTTCAGAAGCCAAGGCACCGTTTTTTTCCAGGTGAGCGAAGGCTAAAGGAGCCCTTTGCTTCAAAGCTTCAAACTTATCCGCCAGCGTCACGACTTTTCCGCTTGCCCGCTCAGGTTTAGTCTCTGGCCCAGGAGGGATAAAATGCGTCGGCGTTGAAGATCTGCGATTCAAAGGATCAATGTTGCGCGAGGTGGTGTAAATAAAATCACCGTTTGATAAAGAGGTGCGGCCGGACGGCTCCTTTTTCTCGCGCAGTACGACGCCATCGACGTTGTCCGCTTCCAAATTTTGCGCATTCTGCGTTTTGGACGCCTCGCCATCGAACGCCGTCTTCAGCATGTTTTGTTCAACCACAATGGTTGGCTGTTGCTGAACTTTGGGCTCAGGGCCAAGGCTCGAATCGTGAACAGTTTCCGTTTCAGTCGCCCCCTCAGTTTGAGTAGCGATGCTCTTTAATTCAGGCTTTGGTGTCTGGGTTTCAATTTCCCGCCTGGCAACGTTTTGCTGCGGAGTGTCGACAGCCAGCTCTTGCTTGTAGCCCTTTACGCCAGCCAGATTTCCAAGGAAGTTGCTACCGCCTCCAATGCCAGCATTAAACAGGTCTTTGATGAGACCCACCTTTTCAATATTGGTAAGCCCTGAATCCAGAATGTGCTTAACAATCGTAGAGTTAGAGTCCGCAGGCGAAGTATTCGCCGCACCAACTGAATGGGTAATATCGCCAACACTCCCCCCTTGGCTGGTGATATTCAGAGTAATGCCGCCCTGCCCTGGCCCGGTTGGAATAAATACTCTTTGGTTATCTGCACCACCGTCGGGGTTAGGATTCAGCATCTCCGGGCCTTGTGGTGCAGGGGTCACCGGTTCCGCATCATAAAATGTCAGCGTTTTCGAAATAGCGGCACAGTCATTGACGAAAAAGTTCAGCTTCTGGGCCATCGTTTCCCATGGCTGATTGGGCTGTGTCAGACCTTCTACGTCGTGCTTCAGGGTAGATTTGCAAACATCCAGACATTGCTTGAAGATGGCCTTGTCGTGAGTATCCACTGACTTCGCCTGGTGATGATCTTCCCAGGCTTCCATACAGTGTTCAATATACTTGTTGATCACCTTCTCAAAAGCGCCCGCGCTGTATTTTGAAACCAGGCCTGAGAGTTCTTTTGCTACCTTCTGCTCTTTATTTTCATTGCCGTTAGCTTCGGCAAGTTTCTTACAAACTTTATCAAGCTTGGCTAGATCTTCTGGATTACCGCTATCTTGCACATCCTTATAGATAACACCGATAAGCGTCCTGATCTTATTTCCTTCAGGGCTTAATTCTTTTTGAAGAAAATCGGCTGGGAGATTTTTTTGCGCCTCATGACAAACAAGATGTTTTGCATTAACGGTCTGATGCGGCTGTTGTCTAAATAGGGCTATCGGATCGTTTCTACCTTCTGTAATCAGATTGATAAAAGCGGGTCTCTCGGTCGCGCATGCAGAGCTATCCATGCCTCTGGCATAGATAGATTGAATATCCTGTCTGACTGCACCATTAATAGATCCAGGCATAATAATAACTCCTCAACTGTCCTATGTTTTGACTTTGATGCAGGGCATAAAGCACCGGGTTAGGAAATTTAACAGCCGCTGAAAGACCGTTTTTTTTGGCTTATCACTCGTTTCTCGATAGCGACTGGATATTTCAGGCTGCGCGATTAAAGCTTGATCGGCACGGTCATTATTGTGCGAAGTAGCTTGATTTAGGGTATCTGCTCGCATATGAAAATAATAACGTTGTGCGGCGCAAACCCCTTCACCTGGCAATGAATGATGCTCTTCTGATGCAGAAGCATAGCCAAAATGTTCTTTAAAACTCCCCTGCGAGCTGTTAGACGACCCACTGTTCATACGTCTTAAAAAAGTGTCTGGTTCCGCAAATTTCACCTGCAAACCCGAAACGCGGCAGGCGAATGCACCATAGGTTTCATTTACTCCCTGAGTCAGATAAATATCTTGTCTTAAACTTTCTTGCGATGCGAACCTGTAGATGCTGTTCATATAACCCACCCAGCAAATTTTTAACCTAAGGCTTTAAGAACGTCTTTTGCACTTTCCGCAAGGGACGCGATCGCACCACTCAATACTTTATTTAAATTATCGAAGGTGCTGTTTGCCTGGCTATAACGTTGGGCAAAAGCCTGCATATTACTTTGCAGGGCGCTGCCGCCTGCATTAAAGGAGGCAAGCCACGCCTGGTAGCTGGCCGTAGAAACTTTGCCACCGCTAATACCTGATGGATAATTAGGTGCAGCGTTGTACTGATCGAGGTTGAATTCGATTTTACCGCTACCGTTTACTTTAAAGGCAGGCGCAAGCGTGGTTTCCATACTTTTACGCTCTTCCGGCGTCATTTTATCCCAGTTTTTTACACTGCCCAGGTCGATACCGTTAACTTCATTCCTGAAGTCGTCATACCCTTTTTTCATGACGGATGTATCGAACTTAACATTATTACCGTCATCACCTGTGGAAACGGCTTTGGATGCCGCTCCCTGCACGTGCGTATTATAAGCTTCGTACATTTCCGTATACTTCTGCATCAAATCGGCATAGAAATCTACGTAATCGCCTTTGATTTCTTTAATGGCGAGGGCCATTCTGGCCCACAGCTCGGCATAGCTGGTGTGGGTGGAAATTTCGTCATCACCGCTCTTTGGCTCCGATGCAGGTTCCTGCGCCGCTCTTTGTTTCTCAGCCGAAAACTGGCTTAACGAATAGTTCGCCTTAGTACGATTTGTTACGATCTCGCGTTGGATATCCGATAACGCCTGAGCGCTACTCTTTACACGCTGTTCCTGATTGGCGACCATCTCAGCAACGTCATCCGACGGTTGCGCGCCGTCATTGGCCGTTTTGAGACACTCTAATGCGGCAAGCAGTTTGCTGTTGTTAAAATCTTCGCCGCTGGTATCCAAACCATACTGACCAAGTAGTGCCCTAATTTCATCAAACTTATCCGCCTTATTAGGGGTATCCAACTGAGCAATAAGCTCTTTTATTAGTTTCGTAGTCAGTTCCGAAGTTGAACCTGCGTGGGTTTCAGCCATCGGCGCAGCCTGGGTAGCGTTGGTATCAGAGGAATAATAACTAACGGGGTTGGGTACAGCATTATTTACGTTAAGCATGGCGATATTCCTTTTGAGCAACGTATGCAGGGTATCCCTGCATACGTTGCTTATTCTTCAGATTTAGCGTGTACGTTCCGCGATGGAAGATACTGCGCTGTTATTAGCGTTGAGTATGGTGTCGGTCATACTTCTGATGGCCGCATTGGTCTCAGCGGCCTTCTTGGCCGTTTGACTTTGGGTATTGGCCAGTTCGCTGTTAACATCGCGGTCGGCGCGGGCCAGCTCTGCCTCTTTCTGCTTCTCAGCGGCTGATACGCCAAATGCCCCTTCAACAGCCCCCTGCCCGGAACGAATACCCTGGTTGGCGTACTCGGCGGTAACACGGCTCTTCTGCGTCGCGAGCTGTACCGAATTGTGGGTATCGCGCTTAAGCGCGCTGGCGTGCATATCAGCAGCCTGCGGATGTGTCATGGTGGCCTCAACATCGCCGGACAGCTTTTTGTTCTGATGAACCATGGTGTCCTTGCCACTCTTAATCGCGGTCTGATGCTCGCGAACGCCAAGCTCAAGGTTGCGGGCCGGTTTCAGATTCTTGGTGATGGAAGTGCCTTCTTTATTTAGCGCCTTCATCTGGGTCGCGGTCGTTGCTCCCTGTCCTGCAATACCCAGCGCGCCGGAGGTGATCGCCCCGTTGAGATTCTGTCGAGCAGCCTCAATGGTTTTATTACCTGCGCGAGCCGCCGCATCTACGCTGCGGTTTGTTGCCGCCGCCGCCGCTTTGTTGGCATCTCGTTCAGCATTTAACATTACGGTGGTGATGGTATTGCTCACCTCGAGCTGCTTCATGGAACCCACAACGTTGATGAACCGTGGGCCCGTGGCATCTGTGGCGGTGATATCAGTGCCGCCTTCCACAGCGGGCTGCGAACGAGCTTGACCAGCGGAAGACGAAGCGTTGCTCACGGATGACTGACTGTCACTTTTCCCGATATCTGCCGATTTATTATTTGGCTGCGTAATATTGATCTGTGAAGTTAATACGCCAGGCACTGAGGCTGCCAGGCGCTCTGCTTTATTTGCATCCCCTTCCCCTGCGACGGATAATTTCACAGTTTTAGCCGGGGTATCAGTTTCAATATCTCCCCCTTTGCGTTTCTGTGCCGCAGATGATGCCTGAGTCATATCGGTACGCAGACTCTGCTTTTCCATCATCAACGACAGCATGCCCTCTTTTTTTGCGAGATCGGACATGTCCTGGACATTTCTTTTCTCTTCCTGAATAACAACAGTTTTTGTTTCGGTCTGAACGTCCTGCACGCGTAAATAACGCTCGGACGCACCAGCACCAATAATTGGATCGGACATAATTGATAAAACTCCTTTATATTATTGCGGGTAAAAAATAGTCCCGCCGTTTATCCGGCAACTGCACTCATCTGTTTAGTAATATATTTACCGGCCTGCGCCTGGTTTTCCGCAACCGTTGAGATATTGCGCACAATCTCACTGACCGATTCCATTCGATGGGTAAAGCTATCGATGGCGCGATTCATCATTTCGTTAAGCAAATCCTGAAGCGCTGCGTCCTTCATCATTTCAGCTCTGATCTTCGACGCTTCCAGCAGCATACTGGCCGCAACAATCCCGACAGCCGCCTGGCTTGAGGTATTGACCATGCTCAGACCCACCACAGCCTTCTGGCTGTAATTAGAAACCTTGGCCATTTGCAACTCGTCTGCACCCAATGAACGGCCAAAACCTTTGCTTAGCCGCTTAATAACCTGGCCGATGGCACTGTCCATCAATTTTTGCATGGTAGATTTTGTGGCTTTTTCAGCCACTTCTTGCGCTACCTCTTCCGCAACTTCCTTCACCGCGGTGCGCACCACGTTTTTGGTGACGTCTTTAACGACCTCTTTTTCCACTTCAACAGCAACATTTTTGGCCATGGTCTTGCTGGCTTCTTCTGCCACGTCGACACCAATCTTTTTCATCACCGTGCCAAAAACTTTGCTCATCACGCTACCCGCCACCATTACACCGGCGACAAGTACCGCCGCCGCCGCGATCGCGCCCAGGATTTGTCCCACCATATCTGCCGTGTCTTTATCGACGCCGAAGGATTGAAGAATGGCTGAGAATATTTTGCCCATCATCTCCATCAGCGGTTTCACGATCGCATCCATCAGCGGCTGCATCGCGTCGGCCATAAACGAACGGCCGGTCACGGCCTGGCTTATCTCGTCACCAATCGCCAGCGCTAGCCCAACGGCCGCCAGTGCCAAAGAAGCGCCACCGGTGAATGCCGCAGCGGCAAAGCTGACGGCCGTAACAATCCAGCCCAAAACCTTGCCAATGCAGCCCATCGTCTTCTGCATTTCTTCAGCTTTACGCACTTCCTCTTCGTATTCCTTGGCCTTTTTCTCCGCGTCCTTGGCCGCTGCTTCCGCCAATTTCTGCTTCAGCTCCGCCGACGCCTGAAGATCGTCACTGGAACTTTTGTTAATCAGCTGCGCCATCAGGGCCATGAGGAATGTCAGGGTTTTAGACTCTGCGTCAGCCTCCTTACGCCGCTGTTCAATGGTGCTTTGCTGCTGCGGGTTGAACGACTCAACCATCCTCTGCGACTTAGCCTGCGTCGCATCTAATGCCGATCGGGAGCTTTTCTCCGCAGCTATTGCAGGATTCAACGTCTTATTAGCAAAGTTGTTATAGGCGGTTGTGGCCTGGGTGAGGTTAGCCTGCGCAGCGTTCACCGCCGTTTTAGCAGCATCAACCTTGTCCTGTAGTTCTTCAGAAACCGGGTCTTGTTTTGCGGCCTCGGCCTCAAGGGCCGCTAATTTTCTTTGCGCGTCATCAAGCGCAGATTGGGCCTTTCCGACATCCTGTGAAAGCGCATCCGCCTGCTGTTGCGCAGCTTTAAGCGCGTCAGCATCGCTGGCCCATTGCGTCCCCTGCAGCTCTAACTGGGCTGCCATCTCGGAATAGGCATTCGCGGCGCCATCCATCATGGCGTTGATGCCCTGCAGCTGGGCGAGCAGGTTACTCATCGACGTTTCATTCGTGAGCTGCATGACTTTCCCGAGCAATGCCGTCGCCCAGGCCGAAGCAGAAAGCTTCGCTTCGCTGCCGCTTTTTGCCGTGGCGGGCTCGCGGCTCGCCGGAGACTTAAGCTGAGGAATGTCCTGGTTATCTAAGTTCGTCCTTGGGGTATTCCCGTTGACGGTATTGATAGTCGATTTCAACAGCTTGAGCAGCTGATCGGGCTGCAGGGTTTGCAGCGCACCCTTGACAGAATTCAGCTGCGGATGATCTTTTAACTCCGCATTGCCGAGGCGTTTTGCCTGTGCGGTTTGTTTTTTTAACTCAACATCGCCCGCTTCCATCCCCGCCTGATGTTGGTCTACCGGCTCTTGGGTCGCTTGCTCCAGAATGACTGGTCGCGCCACCTGCCTGATTATCTCCATTATTATTCCTCATTAAGTTTCTCCTCTTCAGGAGTATCGGTCTTGTCATTATTTATTTTATTAAGCGCGGAAATATAGGCTTTCGCCTTTTCACTTAATAACGCGTCTTTACACCTGCTAATAACAATATCGAAGCATTTACGAGCCTGCACACTCTGTCGCAGCATCAGGTTACATTGACCGGCATAAAACATTGGCCTGAAGTCATCTTTAGATAAGGAATAAGCAAGTGCATAAAATTCGATAGCTTTGGCATAGTTCTTTTTAAGCTGATAGACCGCCGCAAGACCCATTGCATATTCAGGGTTATAGAAATCATAAATGCACAGAAAACGGAACAGAGACTCGGCATCGTCCAACTTTCCATGATGATAAAAATCGTACGCCAGCTTATAAACGTCCTGCATGGTGTCATTAGGTACGGCATAGACATCCTTAAGCGTCGCCCCGTTTTGAATGGCATCCAGCAGGCTTTCAGCATAAGCATCGAGTTGCTCATCACTTTTAAATTCTTCTTCATCGTTGAGTAATTCCAACATATTTTTATTAGCCATTGCAGCCTCTTTCCTTATTAGTTGTTAACATCTAAAAACAGCCAATTAACCCAAAGGCGAACAGTGAAGAAGATATAATCATCATACTGTTGCGCCCCGGTAGTTAATACAAAAAAACCGCACAGGTGTCCGCTACGAATGGCCCGTTGGCGGTTGCTGACTTTCCGGCAATGTAGATTCGGCCTCCTCGTCGGCCGCCGCCATTTGGGTCATGCCCGCGGCTTCGACCTGACGCAGCCAGATAAGAATGTCCATAACGTCAATCAGCACATCATCATTTAGCGAAATGAAGCTGTACTGGCTATAGGTGCGATACAGCCTGCGGGTAAGCGGAATATTGCGTACTACCGGCACGCCGATTTTTTCCGCATAGGCAATCGCCGCTTTGGCTTTCATGTTGGTGCAACGCAGAGCAATAAAGGGCAGCGATGCCACTTCCGGGTTAAAATAGATCGCCATCGCGATATGCGTTGGGTTCGCCATCACCACCTCAGAATTTCTGACCGCGGCCATTTCCTCCCCGGAAAGTATCTCCTGGTGCGCTCGCCGTCTGGCACTTTTAATCTGTGGATTGCCGTCGCTCTCTTTACGCTCCTGTTTGACCTCATGTTTATCCATTTTGAGATCTTTGAAATGGAGAAAATATTCAACGATAAAATCTGCAATCAGCACAAAAACCGACCAGCCAATAAACACCAGCACGGCCTTCAGCGTCAGCGAAACCCAACAAGCAATAAGCCCGGCTATATCGGTCCGATAAAGCGTTAATGCCTGGCGAAGGTCGTTGTGAATCAGGCAGTAGCAGGTCGCCGCAAATACAATGAGATAGCAAACTGATTTCACCAGCTCTTTTACCGTGCGCATGCTGAAGATCTTTTTTACCCCTTCCACCGGGTTTAGCGCTTTGAAATTTAGCTTGATGGCTTCGGTTGCAATAGAAAACCCAGTCTGCAGCAAGGTTGCGGCCATACCCACCAGCGCACAAAGCGCAATAAATGGCAGGCTAAGCAGAAAGAAAATACGCATTAAGCCCATGAGGAAATCATTTATCCCAATCTGGGTGCTGTACAGCAGGGTCATGGAGTAAAAATGGGTGAAGTCACTGAAACTCATGCCATAGGCCAGGTAAAAGATCCCGGTTAGCAGTATCACCGTGGTAATAAGATCCTTACTTTTAAACGTCTGGCCCTTTTTAGACGAGTCCTTGCGCTTTTTACTGGTAGGCTGTTCTGTTTTTTCTGCCATAGAAATATTTCCTCAGGTAAGAAATTGCTGAAAACCTGAAAGCGAGAACATGTGTAGCGGTTTCTCAGATAGCGAATGAAAGCCGTAGAAAAGGAAAACTGCGAAGGCGATAAAGCTCTTGATGGTTAGAGACAGTGAAAAAGGGTTGAGCTGCGGGCAATAACGTGCGAACACGCCGAGCAACATTTCGGCGATCATCATCACTAACATCACCGGCGCAGCAAGGAGAATGCTGTTTTGCACTAATACCACCAGCAGATGTCCGGCCTGTTCCCAGTGAACACCTTCTAAGGAACTCCCTCGTGGAAACATTTGATAGCTTTGCACCATCACTTCCATAAGTAGCCGCATGCCTCCGCTGGCAAAAAAAATAGCACCGAAGGCAAAGTTTAAAAAACCCGATAATATCGAGCTTTGCACCCCGTTAACCGGGTCGATACTGTCACTGATTGTCGCGCCGCGTTGGTTATCAAGAATTTCACCGAGGCCGATGACTACCCAGAAAGGCATACACAGCGTAAACGCTAAAATTAACCCGATAATACATTCTTTAATTATAATAATAAGCCACCCCTGCTCTGGACTTAATACCGTTTCAAAGCAGGGCCAAAGACCGATGATCGTCAGCGAGATAATCGTGTTTTTAATAATCAGATTTGATAGAACCCGTTCGCCCAGTACCGGCAGCATATAAAAGACGATAGCCAGCCGCGCGTAAACGATGACAAAAGTCAGCACGCTGTGCTGAAAATTAAGATAGAACGCCACAAACAGCATATATTTTCCGTTTTAACGAAAAGCCATATAAAAAGCCTGAGTGGCGAAATTCGTCATTTCGGCTGAAAACCACTCCATCAGCATAAAAATGCTGGCAAATACCGCCAGCATTTTCAGCCCAAAAGGCAGCGTTTGTTCCTGAATTTGCATGATGGTCTGAAACAGGCCAACGATAATGCCAACGATGGTAGCAAAGGCGATAGGTACCGCCGTTAGCTTCAGCACAACGAGCAGCGCGGAGTTACCAATAAATAATACATTACTCATGATGTCATCAGATCGGCGTACTGGGCGATCAGTCCTTTGGTTAACAAACTCCAACCGTTCATTGACACGAACAGAATGAGCTTAATAGGAATCGAAATGGTCACCGGGCTCATCATCATCATCCCCAACGCCAGTAGGATACTTGAAACCACCATATCGATGACTACAAACGGGACGTAAAGATAAAACGCAATTTTAAATGCGCTCTGTATTTCGCTTAGCGCATAGGCTGGCATCAGGGTCATGAGCGGCAGGCCCGTTAATTCATGGTCTTCCACCTCAGGCTCCGGCTCACCGGTTCTTTGCTGCTGTACTTTATTAAAAAAGCGGATTAAGTCATGATCGGAATAATTCACCAGATAAGCCCGGTAACTTCCCAACCCCTGATCCATAAGTTGAGTTACGGAGCTGCTGTCATTGAAGTCGATATGGTTTTCTTCAATATAGCCGGAAATTTTCTGACACACGGGCATCATGACAAAAGCGCTTAAAATAAGCGCTACGCCATTTAAGGTTAAGGTCGAAGGTACCTGTTGGATCCCGAGGGCATTGCGCACCATCACCAGCACAATGGAGAACTTAATAAAGCAGGTTCCCCCGGCAATAATAAAAGGCAATAAGGTGAAAAACGACAATATCGCAATTAAAGAAATATCATTACTCAACATCAGGCTGTACCATGTTACCTGGCAGGGTGGGGTTCACGTGATTAACCTCAACCGCCAGAGATCCGTTCTCCAGAGCCACCAACTCACCGCGGGCAAATAGTTTTTTGTTGAGGTAGATTTTAATATTTTGTTCTGCTTCTGGGGTCAGCGCCAATGACGTGCCCGGCGTTATTGCATCTAATTCCGCCAGTGTCACCGTCCGGCCATCCAGCACAAATTTAATATTGACGGGCAGACTGGTCCAGTCGTGCAAAACCTCATCTTCATAGTATTCCTGGTAATGCTCTTCTAACTGCTCTTCCACAATAACCTCCTGATTAGGGTAATAACTCAGTTTAAAAAGTCGGCGATCGCCTACCGTCAGATGGGGCAAGTTCTGTTTTATCAGCAGCAAATCCCCGGCAGCCACGTCTGCTAACTGGGCAAGGGAGAGCTGGCTGTATCCCAGCACGTAGTTCAGCTGGAAAGGCACCTGATTGGCGGAGATGGCCGGTACATGCAATGCGCGCTCCCCGCTCTGTGGCCAGTCAAGGCACAGCAGCTGGCAAGGCTCTGCGGGGATCGCAAGCGCCTTTTCCGGCAGGGCGCCTGCGGGTAGCGCAATATGTATCGCATCCCACACCTGCTCCTCGACCAAAAAGCTCAGTTCGAGATGGTTTAACCAGCGCGCCAGATAGTTGAGGGGAACCTCCAACCAGGGGATATCGGGCAGGTGGACATCCATGTATCCGAGCCAGGCGTCAACGCTAAGCCAGGCCTGCGACCGGCTACCCTGCTTATCCTCAAGCTGCACCTGCAAATAGCGCTCCTGCCCGCTAAACTCAGCGATCTCACTACCAGGGTGATGGTTACGCAGCAGCTCAAGCGTCAGTTGGCGGCCGTCAAGCTTGCGTAAATGATCTCTCAAACTCATTCCTGATCCTCATCCTGCTGTTGCTGCTGCCGCCGCTGCTGTTGCTGTTCATCTCGCTCCTGCTGTGGGCGCAGAAGATCGGGGCTGAGACCTGTCAAATGGCCCATATTGCGAAGCAGCACATCCGCTGCACGAGCATCGGAAGGAAGCAAAGTGACATTCCCTTCCCGGCGTGCTTCGGTTGGCACCGAAATTCTGACCGAATGGTCGCCGGACCAGCGTTGAAACTGATAGTTCACTTCGAGCGTCTGGCCTTTGTTTTCGCCTTTCACCCCGCTTTCCAAACCGGCCTGAGTCTTCAGCTGCTGGAGCGTTGCGGGGCTATTTCTGCTTTGTGCCGCTGTTTCGCCCTGCTTTGGCACCACGTTCTCCGGCTGCTTCGCCCCCTGCCAAAGCGGTCTTGCTTCGCCAGAATCTTCCTTTATTCGAAACGGCTTTTCCTGGCGGCCCGCCTCAGCCTCCGGGGCCGATGTAGTGACGATGCCAGGGTTTACTACGGCGGCAGCCTGAGGGTGCTGAGCCGTGGTGGATTGATGAAGTTTTGTAGCCGCGTCTACGAGCGTATTTGTTGCAACGTTTATGGCGACAGACGTGGTGGATTGCCCCTCGGTTCTGGATGCGCTCGCCACAGCCCTGGTGCTTAACGGGCTGGTGACCTCGCCTTTTTGGACGACGACGGAGTTTTTGCCTGCGTTCTGCGTAGCCATCTGGCCAGCAACGACCAACGCCACCTGCCGACGCAGGCCATCGCCCTTCTTCGTCTGGCGTGCTTCGGCGGCAAGGCCCAAAGAGGCGGCAGCGACTTCTTTTGCAGCCTGCTTTTCGGTTTTCTGCAGGCCTCCCCCCTGCGCTAAGGAGGTCGTTAATCTAACCAGCGCACCCGGCGGTAGCATGGCGGCCAGCGAAATATTCTCGCCGCCCTCATCCTGCTTTTTCTTTTTCGCAATATGTTTTAGCAGCGCGTTGTCATCCGGCGTTGAATCGCCCTTCATCGTAACGCTCATACTGACTTCAGAAACTTTTTCTACCATAACCCGCAATCTCCTGAATTTCGTTTTCTGCATCATTGTCGCAGCGGCGTATATAATCGCGGCGCAGCGGCTGCAAATAATAAGAAAGTTTGTAGTGCTTTTTATCCAGCAGGCTCATTGCGGCGCGATGCTGCTCAAGATTGTGCTCCAGATTATATTTTTCATTTTCCAGCTGATTTATTTTATGAAGAACCAACTGCTGGTGAGTTAATAAAGCCCCCTGCTTCCTTATTCCCTTATAAATATCCGCACGGCTGTGTAAGCCGGAAGGGGTTAACATTTTTATCTGCTGGTTGATATCCGCGCACTCCTGCTGATGCTCAGCAATTGTCTGCCTTATTTTTGCTAATCGGTTTTCCGTTTTTACGATATCGCCCTGCAGAATCTGTTGTTTGCGCTCCAGCAGGGAGACAAACTCGCGCCCTTTACGCCACGCTTCCATATAAACTTTCCAGACAGGCCTGCATGTCGGTTTTTTCGTCCATGCTTTGTTGGAGAAAAGCTTCCATCTGGTTTTTGTGATCAAAAGCGGCATCGTTTTCCGGATTCTCGCCGCGTCGATATTCGCCGAGATCCAGATAGAGCTGCATCTCTTTTTGACGTACCAGATATTCACGAAAGCGTTTTGCTAACTGACGGTGTTCCGAGTCTGTTACCTGTAAAAATACGCGGCTAATGCTCTGCATAATATCAATCGCCGGATAGTGTCCTTTCGCGGCCAGCTTTTTGCTGAGATAAATATGCCCGTCAAGAATCGAGCGGACTTCATCGCCAATGACATCCGACTCTTCCTCATTTTCAATCAGCACCGTATAAAAGGCGGTGATGGAACCGGTTAAAAACCGTCCTGGCCGCTCCAGTAATTTCGGCAAGGCCTCAAATACGGATGCCGGGTAGCCTCTTCGGGCGGGCAACTCTCCCATACTTAGCGCCACATCACGCAGCGCTCGCGCATAGCGGGTTATTGAGTCTATAAACAGAAGTACGTTTTTACCCTGCTCGCTAAAGAACTCGGCTATCGTCGTGGCAATCTGCGCCGCGTTGCAGCGCTCAACACAGGAACGGTCTGACGTTGCGTAAACCAGCACGATCTGTGAACAGCGCGACGAACGCTTTAGCTCTTCAACAAACTCGGTGACTTCACGTCCACGCTCGCCAATAAGCCCGATGACGTAGATATCCGCTTCGGAATGTTCAACGATCATGCTCATCAAAGAGGTTTTGCCGCAACCCGCCGCCGCAAAAATCCCCATACGCTGCCCCTGGCCACAGGTCAGCAGGCCATCAATTGCCCTGACACCGGTCGCCAGAGATTCAGCGATAGGCTTACGCTGGGTAAAATCTTTAGGCGCCCCGCAGGCCTCCAGGCTATGCGCACCGGTCAAACTCTGCTGCACGGCGTTGTCCAGGCGCCCGCGAACAGTACCGGTTGCGTCAATGATTGCCCCGGCGATATTTTTATGAACATCGATACGAAAAGGCTTGCCGGTCGGCAGCAGGACATTGCTGCGTGAAAAGCCCTGATTATCGTTAAGCAAGCTCAGTAACGTATGCTCCTTATTGAATCCAATCACCTGGGCCGTCCCCAGCACTTCGGGTTCAAGTAATGATTTCTGAATCTCGCATATCTCACCGATGCGCGTCCCCGGCAAATGCGCTTCAATCACATTTCCCTGAATACGTAACGGGTGTGCTAGATGAACCAGGCATTTGGCTACCATTGTGTGAACCTCAGTAATTAAACCAGTACGGCGCGGTATTCCTGCAAAATACTCAGGTAGTTATCCAGCATCGATAAAAAATCATCCGGCGCCTGCAGGTATTTTTCTTTCACCTGAGCACGCAGTTCAATATTGCCGTCAACGGGGTATAAACACGGCTGGCCGGTGTAAAAATACTCTTCGTTGTGATTAAGCATCAGGGGCAAAAGGCTCGCGCTGCAATAGCTTAAAGAGGCTGGAGCCTGCTCAACAATTTTCGCCCACACCCATACTTCATCATCTTCACTTCTGACGTGAATAGTTGGAATATCATCTTTCATATTCAGAGAGATGGTTGAGTGGTTGCTCAGATCGCTATCCAGAATATCAGCCATCCCGGCATCTTTAAGCATGGTGGAAAGCAGTGCAACAACGTCGTATTTCATTTATTACCTCAATTAATTTTCTAACGAACCAATGACATCAACATCCACGCCGGATGCAACATCGCCATAAGAAAGCACTTCCATTTCCGGGTAGCTTCCTTCAATGATTTTTTTCACAAAGCGACGAATATCCAGTGACACCATCAAAATAATATCGCGAGCGTTAGCGCCATTGCTGCTAATGCACTGCTCGAGGCTTCTGATAATACTTTCAGTTTCCGGTGGCGGTAGATTGATAAATGTCCCGCCAGAAGTTTGGCGAATTCCACCACGAACCAGGCTTTCCATATCGTGCGACATAACCAGGGTGCGAATTTGCCCGTTGGCCGCAAAGCGGTTAGAGATATAACGTGATAACACGCTGCGAACGTGCTCCACCAGCATAATAGGGTCCTTTTCCTTGGGCGCCCATTGAACTAAGGCCTCAAGAATCAGACGCATATTGCGAATAGAAATACGCTCCTGTAATAGCCGCTGGAAAACTTCGGTAATACGCTGCACGGTATTATTTCGATAACACTCTTTGAGTAGCTCAGGATATTTTTTCTCCAAATCGTCAAGCAGCGTTTTGGCCTCCTGAATGCCGAAGAACTCGGAAATATTGTGCACCAGCAAAGTTGAGACGCAGGCATAGAATTCATCGATCGCCGTTCTTGAATAAAAACCAAGCTGTAAGGCGGTTTCACTCCGTTCTTCAGGGATCCAATAAGCGAAACCCTGAGCCGTTTCTACCGCCTGCACGGTAGAGTCAATAACTTGCAGCTCATCGCCACGCATCAGCACTTTGCACATGCCCGGTAAAATGTCATACGTGGCAACCTGAATTTCATTGATTGAAACCGTTAGCTTGCCGCGCACCATTTGCTGGTCGTAGTTCATCACAACTTCCGGCAGACGAACGCCGTACTCAATAAAGAAGTTACGTTTGAGCAACGAGCACAAATTATGCTCCTGGAAATAGTTCTCGTAGCCTTTCCAGGCGGTAATGATGAGCGGAATCGTTTCTGGGATGTACTCCCCGTCGATCATCACCGGTTTGCTTTTCAGTACCGGTTCTTCATCTTCTTCTACAGAATTAACTGTCGGCTTTTTACCTTTTTTAGCATCAAGCTTATCCTTGATGAAAATGCCTAATAGTAAAGCTGCCAGCAGAACGAAGACCGGCAACGGAAAGCCCGGCAATAGCCCCAGAGCAATAGCCAATACGGCCGTAACAAGTAGGATGAATTTATTATGAAACATATCCTGCAAGATTTTTGCGCCGAGGTTCGTGTTCTCACTGTTATTTACGCGGGTGACGATCAGCCCACCGCTTATGGAGATTAACAGCGCCGGAATTTGTGCAACCAGAGCATCGCCGATGGTCAATAGAGTAAATACAGACATCGCATGAGATAAATCCATGCCGTGCTGTAATGTGCCCACCGCTATCCCGCCCAGTAAGTTCACGAAGATAATAATGATCCCCGCAATGGCGTCGCCCTTAATAAACTTCATCGCACCATCAAGCGCGCCGTATAACTGGCTTTCAGCTTCAAGATCGCTGCGGCGACGCTTGACTTCTTTTTCATCGATAACCCCTGCCTTGAGGTCAGCATCAATGCTCATCTGTTTGCCCGGCATGGCATCTAAAGAGAATCGTGCAGCCACTTCCGCGATGCGCTCCGACCCTTTGGTGATAACGATAAACTGCACGATAGTAACGATGAAGAAGATAACAAAGCCCACCACCAGGTTATCCGCAATGACGAACTCCCCGAAGCTGGCAATAATTTCCCCGGCGTCGGCATCCGCCAGCACCAGTCGACTGGTACTGATAGAGATTGCCAAACGGAATATCGTACTAATTAGCAGAATTGATGGAAAAGTCGAAAAATCCAAAATCCTTGTAATATAAAAAGAACCCAAAAAAATCAGCAGTGCCATCGTCAGGTTAAGTCCAATAAGGAAATCAACCAGGTATGTCGGCAATGGGATAATCAACATCACCACGACCATAATCATTATCGTTAAGATAATAAGCTCTGGCCTGTTACGAATTTCGAGAATAAATCTTCTAAGCATGAGTAGTTGCACATCAATCCATGGCAGACAAACTAGTTTGCCTGCGACTATTTGTAATATTCATTCCAGATGCCGGTATTTTTCTCTTTTTCGAGCATTTTATGCAGCAAAGCAGCCAGATGATTGACAATAACTTCCCGATAAAGCGTATCGACGAAGAGGAACTCAGGCGTCATATTATAAACATTGCGCAGTTCTTGAATGACCATCGACCGCTGCTTGAGCAGCAGCAATGACATAAAGTTTTTACTGAACTCTTTTAACGCCAATTTAAATTCGTCAGTATCCACTAAACCCGCTATATAAAGCCCTACAATATCGGCCTCGCCCAGCATCAGCTGATTGTTTCTCATCTGTTCCCAAAACGGGAATTTAGCAAAACTTTCATTTAGCAGCTGGTCCAGCGTGTGGAGCAAGCGTGCATCTGACAATTTTGCGCTGAGTGGGCCAAATTCAGAAGAATGAATTCCGGGTTCATTGGCCTTCATATCAGCAATCAGAGCCGACAGTGTGAAAGCCAATAAACGCGTTCTGTTCTGATAACCGTAAACATCAATCCAGTCTTTGTAGATAAAGCCTGCAGGCATCTCTAGTTCAAGAAAATTAAGATAGCTATTGCGCAGGTCCTTTGCCGACAGGGGCCTGTCACCGCTACCGTCGCTGAACCGTTTTGCCAGGCGACCTACATTCATTCCTGACTGCATTTTTTTGGTGTCGCCAAATTTTTCTAAATCGGCGATCGCTTCTTTGATTTTCTTCTTCTGAAGTTCAGACAGCTGGCGGCTCAACAGCATTTCACGCAGCGCGAGCATTAAATCGCTGTCATCCGGGAAAAGCTGGCGGGCGAAGTTCAATAGGTTATTGAGGTCACGAAGCTTGGTCACATGCTTAATTAATGTGTCCAGCTTTTCATCTGCCAGATCCTCAAGCATAGAGGAGACAAAATCGTTATCTGCGCTGTCGTTTTTACGCCCGGCTTTGCTAAAGCGACCAAATGCGCTGAGGAGATCGGCCATTTCCTCTGCGGCATTACTCATCTCTTCCTGCAAATTAATAGGCAGCGCTTCTTCGCCCGCATCAAATACGGGCTGGCCTGCTGCGCTACGGTTTTCCGGGATTTGCGGTTCAATGCGATTAAAATCAACGCCAGCAACAGAACGAATGTCCATAACTCACCTGGTCCTTAATTGTTTTTCATCGTTTCACGTAACATGGAGACCGTCGATTTCAACGTTACCTCGTTCCCCACCCAAGTTCGGCCCAGCACGGGGTTATTTTCCTCCGGTCCCCGACCCTGCCAGGTTTCGCCGCTTGCCAGTAAACCTGGCTGTATAAGGAATAAGCGAACCATTTTCTTGTGACTGGTATAGCTGTAATCAAACAGCTTACCCAACACAGGAATGTCGCGCAGGAGCGGGATGCCCACGCTGTGATGTTCATCCTGATCGCGGCTGTAGCCACCGACCAACAGGCTATAGCCCACGGGCACGCGCGCTTCCGTACTTATCTGGGTGTTATTCACCATTGGCAGGCTGTCGACATTTTCGGTTTTACCCTCAGAGTTGAGAGGCAGGCCGCCATCCTGAATATTCAGGATCATCTCAATCTCCTGCTGGCGCTGCGCCAGACGCGGCAATACGCTAATCATGGTGCCGTAGGTAATCTTTTCGAGTGAGGAGTTACGCTCACCTACCAGCTTGGCGTAAAAGCTGCTGTTATTATCAAATAGCGCCGGAACATTTTCCTGAGTCAGGATCTCCGGACGTGAAACCACCTGTGCATTGCCTTTTTGCGCAAGTGCGGATACGTCCGCCAGAAAATGAATGCTGTTTTCCGGAGTCAGTGAACTGGTATTAAAAGCAACGCCGGTATTGCCTATTTTTGCCGCACCCTGCCAGCGAATTCCCAGCTCGTTAATATCATCCTTCGAAATATCAATGATCCACAGCGACAGCTGTATCTGCTGTTTAGGTACATCAATTGCGCTGACTAAATCCTCAACAAAACTTACCTGCCTTTCGGAACCCTGAATGAGCAAGCTGTTGGTATCCGAATAGCCGACAATATTGATGGACGATTGGCCGAGGGAATCTGACTCATACTCCCGTTTCGCCGATGACCCCGAATTAAATGAAGGCAACGGCGGAAAATTTCCCTTTTGTGTGGCCGAAGCGGCCTCAAGCGCGCCTCGCGTATCATTATCTACGGTGATGTTCGCCCCGGCTGGCGCTGAACGTCCGCCACGGCTATCGCCTGAGTTATTCAGCAGCTGGTTCAGCACCGTCGCAACGCCCGGCACGATGACAGGGCTGTCGCGCTGGGTAAAGGTGCGATCGTTCACAAAAGTATTTTTAAGCTTGATCACGCGGATCGTGTTTTCACCCGTTCCGGGACGGGCATAGGTTGCATCAATATACTTTGCAGCCGCCGCGATAAGTTCGACATAGACCGGCGGCCCTGAGACATAAAAAGAGCCAGAGCGCCCGTCTGAACGCAGCGGGAAACGAGCGTCGTACAGCCCTGAGGACTTGATGAAGGCAACCAGCCGGTCAAACGGCGCATAGGACAAGCGCACAATGCTGCTTTTGATTTCGCTGGCATCGTAAACGTACACAGAGCTGCCATCGTCATACCAGATAAGCCCGGTACGTGAAGCCAAGGTATTTAACAGCTCCTTCGGCTTGCTAAGATCGAAATTTCCTGAGACCCGTTTTTTGGCCGCCTCCGTACTGACAACAAAGGGTTTATTCAGCGCGCCACCGATCACAAAAAATAGCTGTTGAACGCTGTTATTACTGGCGACGTAGGTATTTTCGTCATCCCGCGAACCGTTACGGACATCGACTGGGCCACCCGAGTAATCCTGGGTATCCAATAATGCGCCGACCGCCGAATTACAGCTCAATACTCCCAGCAATAAATACGGCAGATAGCGTACCGGCAGTTTCGCAACCATCTTATTCATGAAGCAAGCCTTCCAATTTTTTAAACTCCCTCGGTGTAATGCCAAACAGTGATTTTATTTCACTAGAAAAATGAGACGACGACGCATAGCCGTTATTTCCTGCGATAGCCGCAATTGAGTTATCTTTTTCAATCAACTGCAGGGCACTGTGCGCCGCTCGCCAAAGGCGTAACTGTTTTTTTGGCCCCCGGGTAAAAGCATGGTGGCAAAGCTTCCTGAAATAGGATTCAGATACGCCGTAGATCTTACTGGCATTACCAATCTTATGACTGTCACTCTCTTTATCTTCATTCATTACCTGAGATAACAGAAAATGGGCAATCCAATAGCTTTCGACATTCCTGACAAACGAAAAGAGATTTTCCAGGCGGCGATCCTGAGGCTTTAATAATGAAAAAATCAACATCCCCATCAGCGATTTGCATTCATCGTCCACTAAAATTGCCAGATTCCGCTCGGTGTGCATCAGTAACGAAGTATTTGTCTCCCCTATGCGCGGCTCGGCGTTAACGCTGCGAGATTTAGCCTGATAATCCAGGAATGAAAACAGCGTGCTGGCCTGTGACATCGACAGTATTTCAACCATCCAGTCACCCCGAAATGCGATCTCCATGTTATTCAGGGTCGATAGCACAATGGGTTGAAGAATATTATTCAGACGATCGTCATAGTTCTCCCTCAGTTCACCTGAGGCAGATACGCTCATAACGGATTCACTATTTAGCGGTCGCGCAAACAACACGCCGTTATTTAAATCGATACATTCGTCACTCACGTAAAGCGGCATTTCCGCATTTGCGCTATCATTTACGCGTTGCCGCATTATGTTTTTCTGATGGCATTGAGCATTGCTATCTAGCATAGTTTTCTCTTACCTCAGCTTTTATTTAGAAATAATATTTAAGCACTTGATTAAGAACTATCTAATACAGCGCCTCGAAGTGCCAGTGAATTTATCAGAAAATCCTCGTTCGTCAATGCAAGTTGAAAGAGATAAAAAAAGAATAAAAATCATAAAAAAAGCTTCAACAAAAAATCAACAGACAATGTTGAGTTTAATAATCGGTAGCGCTACAGTGTGCCGTCTTAAAGATGCAATATCCGTATGCCGTCAAATAAATTCATCGTGAATGTAAAAATATTTTTCCATTCGCGAGGCACTTCATTCCTTTTGAAAACGTTTCTATTAAATGGCACGGCTTAGCATTAGGAAGTTGTAGTGCAGATTAAAATAAAATCGCACGGGCGCTGCTCGTTAGATTGCTTATTTACATTATTAATGGCCCTTTCTATGAACAGCGACATGAACGAATTAAACGATGATATGCCTGTACCAGAGGCACTGAAAAAATTCACCCTGAAGGTGCTGTTTGGACCCATGTTTGGCTGTGAACTCCACCTTCCAGCAGACGATTACTTTCTCATCATCAACCCGGGACTTGCACCCCAGGATAACGCCACGGGAACGATGTTGCCCGGAGAGCATGCCGCAGCCTACACGCAGAATACGCTTTATCTACCCTGTGATATGCCGTCACCCAACATTATCTTGCGTTTGTCGGCTCTTTTCCGAGATGAAGAATCGGAAGAAGGATATCGTCTTGAAGTACAGGGGGTGGATAGAAGCTACCCGGCGCTGCTGAAGGAAAATGAAGTTTTCGTGCATGAGCACATCCGCTTTGCCATCAAACCTAGTGAAGATGACTGGCCTGAAAATATTAAAAACTTCAACCTTCCCCCGGCCCTCGATGCTGAATTCAGCGAACAGGAGAAGCTGGAAGAGTTTAATGCAAAAAAAAATCATGCTCTCGTTATCGGTTCAATTATTCTCTTACTTCTTGTGATTACCGCAGGCGTAATCTGGTATAAAAAACTGGAAAGCGATCGGCAGGTTTTAACATTAAATGAAGCGCTGGCGGGCGCACCGATGCCTGTGGATATTGTTCGTGGCCGTGATAATAATCTTATCTACGTTCTTATCCAGAACTTTCAGGCAATGGAATGGACGCGGGAAGCACTCTTCAAATTGCAGGGCAAGGACAGCGTGATTCCTGTTTGGTTAACGCAGCAAAGAAATGAAGTCATTACGCAGCTGGCTAATGCGGGTTACCCCGTTTTACAAATTGACTATTCCAAACCTCAGCACCCGGCAATTGCACTTTACAGAGGATTAACCCTACAGGAAGAAAAAAACTTCAAGGCTATTGTTTTACAAAAAATCCCTTTTGCTCTCGACATCAAAGTCCTGGTAAAAACTAAAGCTCAGTTATTACAGGAAGCTCGCCAGGGTCTGGATCGTTTGCACATTTACTACCGCCAAATCAATTCCACTAGCGGTTATGCTTTGGTGGTTCGTGATGCCCTGAGCGACAGCGCTCTACGTTCTTTGCAGAATTTCATTAAACAGTTCAATCACCAATGGGGAAACCGCGTGATTAATTTTTCAATTAATCTCGACGAAAACTGGTTACAAGATAAGTCATATGTTGACTCTTCTAATGGCTATCTGTTTTTGAACCCTCGTCATTGGTACTTTCCCCTAAAACAAGGAGACTTAAATGGCTGACACAAACGCACCTACTGTGGATAACAATGGCTATTATCTGGATGAAGTATCTGCCGGCTTCGAAGCTGGTGCTAAATCTATGATGGAGGAATTAAAGACAGCTGAAGCTGAATTGAAAGCCGACCCGTCTGACCCAGCCGTATTGGCCAATTATCAGTCGAAGCTACAGCAATACACGCTGTTTCGTAACGCCCAGACAAGTACCGTAAAAGCCTATAAGGATATTGGCGCGGCTATTATTCAAAACTTCCGTTAATTAACCCGGGTACGTGTTGCTCTCGTACCCTTTTCTACTGTGGAGTAATTATGAGTCAATTTAATGAAGCCCTGTCGGCATTAACCCGGCTCACGCCAAATACCATCAACCCTGAAGATAACCTATCCGTAAGCGTTCACGATCGAAATTTTAATAATTTAGTATCCAGCACGTTTACTAAAGTCAGCGAAACCGACGCGCAGTTTAAAAATGTGATTAATACCCTTAGCCAATCTCCGCATTACACCAGCAATCCGGAGAAGCTACAGATGCTACAAAACTATATCGGTGAATACAGTAACTACGTTTCCCTGGTGAGTACTCTTGCACGCAAGGCGGTGAGCACCATAGAAACCCTGGAAAAATCGCAATAATGATAAAAAAATATTCACGTGTCCTCGCTGCCGTGCTGTTAACTTTTATGCTTAGCGCCTGTAATGACGAGAACCTACTCTTCAACCTTACCCAGGAGCAGGCCAACCAGGTTCTGGCTATTCTGCAGCAGCATAATATTTCAGCGAAAAAGGACGGCAATCTTAAGGCTGGCTATACCGTCTCGGTCGGGGAGTCTGAAGGTACCGCCGCGCTGTCTATCATTAATCAGTACCAGCTGCCGTGGGCCGCTGACGTTCAGATAGGGCAGGCTTTTCCGGAAAGCTCTCTGGTTTCTTCACCCAACGCCGAGCAGGCTCGCGTACTCTCATTACAGGAGCAGCGGCTTGAGCAATCGCTGCGCATGATAGCTCCGGTCGTTAATGCGCGCGTTCACGTCAGCTATCCCCCCTTTAATAACGATACGAGCGGAAAAAAAGCCACCGGCCACGTCGGCGTGCTTATTTCCTATAAAGGCGAGATTGACGATAATTTGTTTATCTCGCAGATCAAAACGTTAATCAAAAATAGTTTCGATGACGTGCGCTACGAGAATATTTCGGTGGTTCTGTTCCCTGCCCCGGTTATCCAGTACGTTGCGCCGACCAGAGTACCCGCCAGCATCCCTGCCCTGTGGATTATCCTCTTTTCTGCTATGGCTTTGTGCGCAGCCGGCACGGCGGGCTTCATGCTCTATAAGCTTAGCCGCCGCCCGCCTTCAACCCAGGATAACGCTGCCGAACTGATTGAAGACGAGGCCGCAAAACCATGAGAGTCGGAGATCCGCGCATAATGTCCATTTTATACGCCCCGGCAAGCTATACACATCGCAGCCACCTGCCGGAGATATTCCGGGCGAGTGAAATCCGAGAGGACAGGCTACTTAATTTCTGGCTGCTGAGGCACGGCAAACTCTCTGACCTACCCGCACGCTGGCAGCCCGACGAAGCCATGTGTTCGCTATTGCTTTCGCACTGGCATCTGATCCCCCTTGCTGCACATTTGGTTGGTGGCTATCTGCAGCGGAACAGACTGCCTGAAATGGGCGCTGTGCTGATGTCTGACCCACGTCTGCTGGCCTTTATCTCTTTGCCGCTGCTTCTGGAGGTAACGCTTGATGAAGGCGATATCCCGTTTGATACCGCTTCCTGCGGCGCAACGTTCCTTCTGGGGCAGTTCCCAGGGTTACCTGCCGCGCTGCGACAGCGTCTGATGCTGCACTTTCCTTCCGGCATGGCGCTTGCGCAATTCGCGGCCCCCAAAACGCTAAACCACATTAATTTGCTACGAATGGCCTTCACCTATGCGCACCATTACTATTGATGAGTTACCCGAAGACCTGCATCGCCTGACGGTGATTAAATCTTCTGAGCGAACCCGCCATCAGCGGATAGCCATGGCGCTGGAACGAACCCTAAATCGCTGCAGTGAAATTCATGCCGAGTATGAGTTACAGACGGTCAGGCTGCGTGAAAACCTTGAGAGGCAAGCGTTCCAGACCGGCTTTGAGCTATTTTTCTCGCAGCTGGTGACGCTGCTTGACGAGTATCAGCGCCAGCAGCAAAAGCGGCAGGAGGTTTTTCGCCAACAGATCGGCACAGCCCTCAATCAGTCCTTACACGACCCGATGATCGTTGAGCGCATTATCCATCACCTTCAGGAACAGTGTGGGCATCAGAAAGCGCTGCGCATCGTTATTCCCCGAGCAGTAAAGCTGCCGGAAGGCGCGGACATCTCGAACTACCTGTATACCGATGATAATCACATCACCGTGCAAAATGACATGGATGCGGTGCGCTTTCCTAGTGAAACGCTTTGCCGCACGTGGCTACAGCAGGCGGATGAAAAGACCGCCGGTTTTAATGAAACTATCAACAACCTGACGCCCGACATGCTTCGCAATCTGGCTGGGAAACTCATCGCTATGAGCCACCGGATGCCTTCAGAAACCGTCAACTCAGATAAGGATGAAAACAATGAGTAGCATTAACAGTATTGCCTCTTCCTCGCCGTACGTGAAAGACGGTGAATCGTCGGATGAGAGATTTAACGATAAAGTACTCCACTATTTCCAGCAGAATAAGCCCGACGATAAGCTGAGCGATGTGATGGATCAAATGCGGGCACTTTCCCCCGATAAGAACGTATCGATGCATCAATTGAACGAAGCGTTGCTCTACTCCGATACCTATTTGCGCAATACCGATGAGTACAAAGATTATGCGAACAACGTGCTGGACAAGCGCACCTTCCAGCTGCTCGGCGTGAATATGTTTTTTAATAATATGATGTATAAAAGCTTTACCGAGACCGACAGCGATCCGTCGTTATAACCTTCCCCGCTATTAATCCCGGCTTAGTGCCGGGCATACAAATCATGAAAATAAAATCATTTACGCCCGTTGCTTTAACCTTATCTCTTTTGTTCTCCCCTTTTGCTACAGCACAAAAGGTAGATTGCATTGTCGAAGCCGCGCAGTGCTTCCAGATTAACCCCCTGCTGATTAAGGCTATTATTTGGCAAGAATCCAGAAACCGTCAGCAGGCTATGAATCGCAATACAAATAGCACCGTTGATGTTGGCATTATGCAAATTAACACTGTGCATTTTAAGGCCTTAAAGTCCCTGGGCATTGATGAAGCTTTGTTGCGAGAGAATAGCTGCGCTAATGTTTTTTCAGGTGCCTGGGTGCTCAAGCAAAGTATTGAGCGCTATGGCTACACGTGGGATGGAATCGGTAACTATCATTCTAAGACGCCGGTGCATCATGACAGGTATGTCAAAAAAATCATTTCCCTAATTGCACATCAAACGGCGGTCATTGATAAAATAGAAGTGGCCAGACAAGAAGGCATCCGCGAGCGTTTTGTCTGTCGATAAAGGAGTAAGAAATATGATCCTACCCATGTAATGTGGACATGGCCTTAAGCGAGGTTCTGGTTTTCAAATTGTTCCTGCCGAGTGCGCCGCAAGCACTGTGGCGACGCCAGCGATTGTAATCGCACTTTATATAATTAAATACCGTCGTCCGCATTATTTCCCGGCTGGCAAAGCTTTCTCCGTGAATACATTCCACCTTCAGCGAGTGAAATAAGCTTTCTACGCAGGCATTGTCATAACAGCAGCCTTTTGCGCTCATGCTCCCGCGCAGATTATGGCGTTTCTGTAAGGTCTGATAATCCGATGAACAGTACTGTCCACCACGATCCGTGTGAACAATGAAATTTTCCGGGCGTTTACGCCGCCAGAGCGCCATTTGCAATGCATCACACGTAAGCAGTGCCGTCATACGCGGTGACGTCGACCAGCCAATTACGGCACGCGACCGCAGGTCGATGACCACCGCCAAGTACAACCAGTCCTCTTCCGTACGTAGATACGTGATGTCACATGCCCACCTTTGGTTCGGGCCCTGGCGCTGAAGTCCTGATTCAGCAGATTATCTGATAGAGGCAGACCATGTTCATGATAGCTGACCGGGCTGAACTTCCGGGTAGCTTTCGCCCGCAGCCCCTGACGACGGAGGCTGGCGGAAATGGTTTGATGTTGTACTCCGATTGTTCATCAGCTAGACGTGGCGCACCATAACGCTGTTTCGCCTCAGTGAATGCCTTACGGACAGTAGCATCACAGATGACCCTGAACTGCTGTCGCTTGCCTGACTGATGGCTGCGCAGACGCCAGACATACCAGCCTCTGCGTGCAACTTGAAGCACACGACACATGATTTTGATACTAAACTCAGCCCGATACTTTTCGATAAAGACATACTTCATTTCAGGCGGTTCGCGAAGTATGTCGCGGCCTTTTGAGAATGGCCAGCTCTTCTGCCCGCTCCGCCAGCTGCCATTTCATACGGGCTATTTCAACAGACATTTCCTGCTCACGTTCGGAAGAAGAATGTGCATTCTTCAGCTTGCTGCGCCAGGCATAAAGCTGTAATTCATACAGGATGAGTTCTCGGGCAGCAGCGGCAACACCGATACGTTCTGCAAGCTTTAGGGCTTCGCTGCGATATTCAGACGTGCGTTGCTTACGGGACTTTTTGGTGGTTGATGCTGGTTTTGTTATGAGTCACCTCTGATTGAGAGTTTACTCACTTATTCACGTGTCCACTATTGGTGGGTAAGATCAATAACGCAAGCATCTTGCTTGCGTTTTGGAATCAGAATGACGAGGCCGCAAAGTCGAGAAGCTTCAACAGGTAATCGACTAAAAAATAATAAAAAATTTCATTACGCTGTTTAATTGTTGTTTACTAAAAAATTATCCAAAAATTATATCTAAGGTTATTAATTATTTTGACTTTATATCTTGCAGCGTGACGCATTGAGCGCTTAACACATTCGCCTTAGGGTGGCAGATTGCTCCTTCAACCGTGTTGCAACAATGCAAAAAATTATTGCCTTCCGGCGGGACAAGGTCTAATGGCATCTGGCCAATATTATTATGATTTTTAATAAAATCCAGCGGGTTACTTCTTGCCGTCATGGCAACAAAAATGAGACTAAAAAAAAGAGCAGCTACTGCACTTAAAAATAACGTCTGCGGTGTAAACTTCTTTCTTTCAGGCACCGCTCTGGGAGCAGAATAAGGGATGATCGACATCGAATTAGCACTCACTGGAATGACGTTAATCATCGACTGGGTTGAAAAGGAAACGTTATCTACTTCGATATTTCTAGGAAAAGAAGACTCAAAACCAGGTTTATTGGGTTCTATTTCAGGCTCTTCCCAGCAGGGCCCGGCCGTGAGTTTATACCCCAACTTTGGGATAGTGACAATAATACTCTTCGCATCATCCCCCAGGCTTACTCTTAAAGAACGGATCACCTGTGCAATACTTTGCGAAGTCACATAACCGCCCCCCCATACTTCAGCAAGAAATTCAGTCTGAGAAACCGGTTCAGGGTATTTTTCGCAAAGTAATGCAAGCACATCTGACTGCTTTTTCCTTAATTGTAAAACAGTATCGTCTTGTTGCAGCGTTCTGGATTTTGGATTAAATGTGAAATTAAGAAAGTAAATTTTTCCTGGATTTACTACGCATTTTTTCATTTTAAATCCCTTTGCGTTTAGCTTTATGAGTGAAGGTACCTTCAGAAAAAAGCATGAGTGAATATCTCAATCCATGATCTTAAATATCTTCTGCGAAATTTTCAGATAACAAAAATCCAACTTATTTATAACCTTAGTTATACAAACTAGCGGGGAATAATGTCTTCTTTATCACGATGTAGACAACAGAATTGATCTCGATGCAAATTTACTGTGAACGCAATATTACAGTACCATTCAAATCACAATATTTGAAATTGTTTTCAACGATCGATGTGTATTGGTCCATAGCCAAAACAAATCACTCAGTTTATTTTCAGGAACATATTTTTAGTCAGTTCATCCTTATAAGAAGTATTGGAAAAGGACGTCCCTGTCGCCACTGAAAGTAATGTCCTCACGCTACATGAATATTTACTTTTTCCGGGATGATAACTAAAAATATGAATACGTGTTATGAGTAGGGAATACTTAATACACCCTCTTTTTGCAGGCAGAAATATAACACTCGCTGGTAAGGCGCTCTATCAAAAAACGCCTCAAGCGATCCTACTGCTGGGTGATGATCAATGTTGCCGAGGCATTAAAAGCACCTGTTTTTATATCTTCATAACTGACCGAGGTAGGTTTGACTGGCGTAAAACTCAGTGGTACCGAAATACTGCCATTGACTACACTGAGCTGCTGCGTGTTACCATTGGTAACGATATTCCCGTTCCAGCGCATGACGACCCCGAGATTATTGTTACTGGTAGTAATGGCATTATTATTCCAGGAGGTTGGAGTTGTGTTCATCTTTACCTGAAAATCAACTTCATGGGTGACATCACAGGTTATGTTGAGGCTTTTTTCCACCGTCTGTGCGGAAGTCCCGGAGCTTTGAATCTCACTTCTTTCAAGCTCTCCCAGTTCAACTAACAACGTCTCTCCGGAGAGGATTTTGCAAGTTGACGTGTTTATATCTACATCGTTCGCCGCAATGAAATACCAGATGTAATAGTTTTGCGCACCGTGGTTATTTCTCTGGATAAACTTAATTTGCGCAAGCCTGTCTCCCCGTCTGATCTGCAACGACTTACCCATGCTGGTTAGCTCGAAATAAAGCTCTACGGGTAAGCTTTTAGTTTCCTGTGCATTGAGACTAAAGATCTCAACTTCAGGTACAGGCTCAGGATAAACCTTTCCAGAAATGATAACGCCGCCCTTAAGATCCTTGAAGATGGCGGAGTTGAGGCTCATTCCGTTACTGGCAAGCCACATGGAATCGACCCAACCGCCGTCTACAGAGTCGTTTTTGCAGCTGATCTGCGAACGGAGATCGACAATCTTGTTTCTACCGGTATTGACGTCCGGGCTGACGTTTACGTTAACGTCAGCATCTCCGCCGTTCCAGCCAATGGAATTACATGAGTAGGCCCATGCGCCCTGAGGCACCGCCAGCAGCATAATAAATAAGGGTAATTTCATATCTGAATGTGATTCTCCTAGGGATAATTAAGCTCGAATGTCGCTAGCGCCTCAAATGCTCCACGGCGTAAGGTATGTGCAGCCAGCGCGGAAGGTTCTCCAATAACGTAACCGTACAGCACAAGATCGTTGGTTCCGCCGGCGAGCGTAAAAGCGGGCACGGTCTTATTCAACGGCAAGGGTGTGCCGTCCTTCTGCTCCAGGCCAAGCGCGATGCCGCTGGCGGCCGAGTTGCTAAGCGCCAGAAAACCCGGTAATTCCTTGCTCTGCGTCCCTTTAAACGTGACCTCTACCTGATTACCCAGGCTCAGATCGCACTCCAGCAACCTGAGGGCGAAGGGCTGCGCGTGGGTACGAGTGTTAAGGTATAAATAGGTATCGATTACCGTGCCGAAATCCAACGTAATATCCGTCGTGTTCGGGTCCAGCTCGCAGGGATCGGCAACCAGCGTCCCATCAAATTTCAGGTTGTCGCTGGTGACTTTCAGGCCACCGTTTCCTGCCGCCGCGTGCCCGGCTAAAGCCATCATAAACAACAGCATGCCCACGCTGCGTCCGGCTAACGTTCTATTCCCCATTTCTGTTCCTTATAAATACTCGGCCAGCAGCGTTGCTGTAGCGGAAAACGCCCCTTCGCCCAGCTCATCGATGCCGGGATCTTTTACCGGCACAGCCTCAAGCGTGGGCGGATGCTGATAAAGGATGTCGAGGGATCTGTTAATCTCCATCGGCTGACCGTTCTGTTTAATCTGGATCCCTAGCCCACGGATATTGGTCGCGAGCGCGCTGCGGTCAAAGGACGTTGCGCTGCCGTTTACCGCAAGGGTCAGACGCCACGCGGGGTCAACATCGTCACAAATCAGCTGCCAGGCGATAGCCTGCTGGTAACGCACCCCGTCAATCTTATGGATGCCAACATTGTCAAAGTGGATGTTTACATCACGATCGTTATTGATGTGGCACGGATGGATCCTCAGCGTGCCGTGAAAGGAAATGTCGTTACTGTCGCCGGTTGCTGCGGCATGCGCCGACGTGAGCTGAACGCCTGCCCCGGACAGCAGCAGCGCCAGCGCCAGGCTCCTTCCGCAGCCGCCGTAAACTTTGTTCTTCACCCTGATTGCCTCAGTTATAAGCCACTTTTAACGTGGCGCTGGCGTTGAATGCCTGTCCGTCCTGAAAACGTGCGCCGCTCTGTTTTTCCAGCACGGCGAACAGCGAAGGCTGGCTGGCATTATCGAAGTTGAACCATTGATTTACCGGCAGCGTTTCGCTTCCTTTAAGCAATTTGATGCCAAGCCCGCTGGCATCAGTTTTTAGCTGTTTCCCATCAAAGCTGGCAGCGCTACCGGCAATCTGCATTTGCAGCGTTTTACCGTCCGGATCGCCTTTGCAGGTCACCTGATAGGGAACGGGCTGTTTATAGGTCTCACCAATAATTTCATTGATATAGACGTCACCGAATTCCACCTTAATCGGGTCAGATCCGCTAAAAGTACACAATGCGGTCGCCACCACCGTGCCGGTAATGCGAACATCTAAATTACTGGAGCCCGCCGCTGCCGCATCCCCCCCCAGCAGCATTCCCGTCATTGCGAACAGGGCCATTGCTCCCCATCGGGCAAATATCATCTTTGGATCCTTAGTCATAATTCAGCCTGAAGCCGACCGTAGCCTGCCATGTCCCCGCCGTTAACGGGGCCGGAGTGCGTTCGGGCTGCACGTAGTAGACCAGCGCATCATTGGTCGGGGTGACAAACTGCGGCAGCGTACGCTCGCCTAATCGCACGTCACGCCTGGCGCTGTCGGCGATCCTCAAACCCAGCCCGGTGAGGCCGTTCACCTGCACCAGCTCGGGGCTGTCGGCATCCGCGGGGGCCAAAAAAGTCACGCTGACAGCCGGCTGAAGCGAATCCCAGCTGCTGTTCCCGCTCCACGTATTGAGCATCTCTGACCCGCTGCGCACGCAGTCACGTAATCTCAGCGTAAAGGCTACCGGCTCACCGCGATCGCCCGGGTTTCGCAGCGCCTCGGTTGATGTGTTGCCGAGACTGACTTCCTGAGTTTGAGAAGTCATGTCGAGGCGACATGCCCCCTCGACAAAATCGCCCGAAATATGCAGTGCCCCGTTTACGCCTTCAACGTTCCAGTTGTCGGGCAGAGCCCAAGCCGTCGGCGGCAGCACCAGCGCCAAAGCCAGGGCGCTGGCAGCGCGGTTGCACCCTGCCAGAACGTGGTAATTCCACTTGTTTTTCTTCTCCATCAGCCTCACCCGGCTTTACTCCCGGTGACCCGGCAAACGTTGCCCGCGCAGTTGAAGATAAGCTTCGGTCGCCCGCCGTAGTCGTTAATCCATGCCAGCATCGGTTTCTGTCCCAGCGTCGATGCCTTGATGTTCAACAAAGCATCTGAACGAGGGGCAATCATCACCGGATCGAAGCCGGCAATCGGGGGGCTGTCCGAGTGTTCGTATGCCCCGGCCAGGGTCACGTAATAGGGGCCAGGATTAATAACGCGGTATTTATCGCCTTCGCGCTTAAGCGTAATTTTTTCCTGCCACACGCTTTCGCCTTCGGATCTATTGATTTCAATGGATTCCGGCCGATAGAACAGCTTGATTCGCGTCTGCAGAGCAATCTGCAAAGTATTGGCTTTCGTGCTTTTGGGCGGGATTTCACGCAGATTAAAGTAAAATAGCGACTCTCTATCCTGAGGCAGCGTGCTGGCATTCCCCATCAACTGCAGTTTCACCTGGCCTTTTGCCAACGGCTCTACTCGCTGTAGCGGCGGAAGCGCGGTCAGAGGTTGGGTGATTTTGTTACCTTGCTCATCTTCTACCCATGCCTGAGCAAGATAGGGCAACATTTTATTCTGGTTGGTGATATTTAAACTGATCGATTTATTTGCACCGTTAAAGACGGCACGCGTACGGTCAAGAGCAATGGCTGCCGTCGCGCTTTGGCTGATCAGCACGGCAATCAGGGTGGTGGAGGTCATCGTCAAATAAGAATAGTTTTTCATCAATTGAAACTCGCTTTGCAGGATGTCGCCGTGCCGTCTTGCGCGGCGACCGAATTGTCATTCACTCTTTTGCCTGATAGCAGGGGGCTTAAGCCCGTACGCTTTGGCACAGCAGCATTAGATTATCGGGGGCCGTGGGCAAGGGTTTCGGCAGACTCAGCTCGCACTGGGTTTTCCCATCCCATACCACTCGCATCGATTCTCCGGCATTCATTCCGGTTAGCCAAACCTGGCCGCCATCGTTAACGATCCCAGCCTGATGACCGCCGAGCCCCATAACTACTGCACCAAACGGGGGCGTAGTGCCGTCCGCAAGACGGATGGTGACCATCGCTTTTTCCCCGGCAATAACGCCGAAGCGACGCAGACCGATCGCGCCTTCGGTCAGGGTACCCTGCACCACCGAGCGCGTAGCCTCAACATCATCCGCCAGCTTGTTGACGTCCACGCTAACGCTGCTTCGGTAGTAGCTGCTGATGTCCGACACGACGGCTTTTCCAAACCGGTTAGTCTCGGTAACACCACCGTATCCCCGCACCGGAACGCCGCTGACGCCCGAGGTATCGACCATCATTCGCGTTCCCCCCATTGTGCTTACGCGGTGTAACGCAACGCCTTCCGTGGTGCCGGTTATGCCGCCCTGAGCAGAAAGGCCGACGGAGTGATAGCGGCTACCTTCGTAGCTGGTGTTGACGCTCATTTCCGCGTTATTCCCCTGATGGGTGAAGTAACCGCTGCCAACCGCATTGCCTCTGCTGCCCGCTCCGGCCTTGACCCGATAGCTGTTATTGCTATCGAGGCGTTCGAAATACCCCACCGTAGTGCTATTACCCGTGCTGCCTGCCTGGCTGTCGAAATTCAACGTGCTGCTGTTACCCCACGGCAATGACAGGCTGAGATACATGCCGTCATCGCTAGTGTTGTTATAAAGCGTTCGATAGGCCGACAGGTTGAGGCTGACGTTTTTAAAACGCCAGGCATCGAAATAGCGCGACAGGGAGAGGTTGTAACTATCGTTATCCGGGCGGTTCCAGTAGGTTTGGTGGCTATAGTTCGCATAGGCACTCAGGCCCAGACTACGGAACTGCTTGTTGAAAGCGATGGTGTACAACTCTTTATTGTTGTTACCGACGATGCCGTGATAGCGCACGTTCAGATATTCACTCATGCTCATAAAGTCGCGCTGAGAAAAGCGATAGCCCGCAAAGGTGACCTGGCTGTCGTATTCGTCAAAACGTTTGGAATAGCTAAGACGCCACGAGCTGCCCGTTTTTGTGTTGTCCCTTGGCAGTTCCGCATGGGACTGAGTGACGTCAAATGAAAGCGCCCCTAACGCCAGCAAATCGCGGCCAATCCCTGCCGCCAGCGCGTGATAGTCGTCGGCCAGCAAACTCCCGCCATACAATGACCATCCGTTATTCACCCCCCAAGAGAATTCGCCGGTGGCAAACCCCGGCCCTTGGCTATCGTGCCGGTAATCTGAAGGTTTACCGAAGGCGAGTTTGTATCGCACGCTGCCCGGGCGCGTAAGATAGGGAATGCTTGCTGTATCAACCTGAAAACTGTGCGAAGTGCCATCCTGCTCCTGAACCTTCACATCCAGAGTGCCCGAAACGGCGGTGTTCAAATCCTGAATCCGAAACGGCCCTGCGGCGACCGTGGTTTCATGGATAACCCGTCCCTGCTGGCTAACGGTCACTTTAGCGTTGGTTTTTGCCACGCCGACGACTTCCGGCGCGTAACCGCGCAGGTTTGGTGGCAGCATATTGTCATCAGACTCCATGCTGGTTCCGGTGTAGCGGAAACTGTCGAACATGCCGGAATTGAGGTAGTTCTCACCGAGCATCAGCTTCGATTTTAACGAGGGGATCGCCCGCCAGGCGTAGTAGCGGCTCCACTGCCAGTCACGCTGCGTGTTGTTCATGGAGCCACGGGTATGGTTGTACAGCCCCTGCCAGTCGGCGCGAAAACGCCAGGCACCCAGGTTAAACCCTGTGGTTCCGTTGCCGCTGAGCGACTGGACATCCCTGCGGCTCGCGCCGGTAAAACGCGACGACTGTCCGTTAAGGTTGTAATCAAAAATTCCCCCGGCAATACCGTCATCCCAGCGAGCGGGCGGATCCCAGTTGTCAGCGGTATATTCCAGATATGCCTGGGGAACATTCAGGTAGAGCGCGCTTTCGCCTAGAACTGCCCGCGCGCTTACCCCCGGCAGGCTCGCGTTATCCAGACATTGCCCGCTGTGCCACCACTTGAGATCGCGCAAAGCAGAAGCTTTTAAACCCAGTTGAGCAATGACCTGTGGCGTAAGGCACACTTGGCTGCCGTGAGGATCGTTATCCGGTTTAATAAACGCTAACGTTTGCTCCGGCAGCTCGGCTTTGTTCAGACGGATAACCATCTGATACTCACCCGGCATGATGTACCCTGCCTGAGAAAACTGGCTAAGGTCGATGTGTGAACGGTCACTAATATCCAGGACATCCGTGTTGAATTCTATTGCGTCTGCCGCGTATCCCTTTGCCCCCTGAAAAGCCAGCGTCACCATCAGCGCTACAGGACAACGGCGCAGCCATGCGCCGGCGTGATATAAAACCTGCCTCATCAAAAGTAATCCAGTTTAAAACGCACGGTAGTGGAGTAAGCCCCGGCCCGTAGTTTTTGATGGTTGCCCACCAAACGTAGTGAGTAATCAAGGCGCATGGCACCGGGCTGCAGCAGGCCCGCCTGCGAAGCAATGCCGGGCTGCATACGGTTTCCTGTGGCATCAGAAATCTCTAACCCGATACCTCGAGCGCCACCGTGGAGAGCAAACAGCTCGCCGTCGGTAACGGGACCATCAAAGGTCACCATGAAATGCGACCAGTCCTGCTGGTTAGGAATCAACTGCTCAAAGGCGCAATTTTCCAGATGAATACTGAATGGCTTAGAAGGGCCACCACCGTCACGGATGACTTGTTCCAGTGGGATAGTCATCAGATCAATCACCTGTTCCCGACTGGCCACGGCGATCGCGCAGGGTGTGTCGATGATCGAACCCTGCATGCTTACCTTTCCATGCCCCTGATCCGCCGCATTATTCGCCAGCGCACCTGAGGAGGCCAGGCATAGCACAAGCCACACCAGCAGGGAGGGCACTACAAACGAAACACTGCTATTCATAGGTATCTCACAAACGAAAACCGTATAGAAAAACGCAGAAGGCCCGCTGTGTGCTTACTGATAGGCCAGAGTAAAATTGGCAACCGAGGTGAAGGAACCTGGCACGACCGTTGTGCTCCCGCCATTTCCTTTGAGGTAGGCGGAGTAGGTCAGCGTGTTATCACCCTGCTGTGTTTTTGTCGCGGAACTGGCGGTGCCAAGAGGAATATTGGTGCCCTCATCGTTGGTAATGCCGATAGCCGCCCCGCTGGCGCTGCTTCCGACAATAGCCAAATAGCCGGGCTGAGCGCTGGATTCCGGTCCGGTAAAGGTAATGGTGACGGTTTTATCCGTAAGTCCCGAGAGGTCGCAGCTTTCCAGTTTGATATCAAACGGACGCGGGTTGGACTTTCCGCCGTTGAGCAGAGATTTATTGGAGATTTCGCCCAAATCGACGGTCTGCTCAATGGTTTCAGGGGTAATTGAACAAGGGGCATCAATAATACTGCCGGTAAACTTAACCGTGCCGTGTCCCTGATCGCTTGCCTGTGACTGGCCTGCCAGTACAGCAGCCCCCATACCAAAGGCCCAAACCAATTTGGTTAATTGCATTTACTCATTCCTTTATAAGTTTCTTACTAGCGTTATTCACAAGAAGCCTCGTTGCCACGACCGCGCAACGGGAATTAACTAATTTACGTTAGTGATTTAAAAACTGATATCAAAAACCGCCTCAATTCCCCCCACAAGCGAAATATATAAAAAGCGTTTTTTAGAAGAAATTCTTTGGAGGGAGATATACGATTTAGCACATTGCTACATTATCTATTAAATCGACACTCGGAACTAAATCATGTCTAATTCACTAAGCGTACGTGACCAAAATAGTTTTATTTCAGCCTATAAGAACTTACTTAATGACAGTGACAAACGCATTCATAAAGGCGATGTCAATACGCTGAACAGAATTCTCAATAAATGCGATAAAGTTGAGGTCGGCCAGCTGCTAATGACAAAAATGGAATCATGTCCAAAAGACCCTGTCGCGCTGAAAAATACTTTCAGTAATTTATTTGACAAGCTTGAAGCGCAGAATTCCAAAATGCATGATAAGAAAGAAGAGAAGCTTAAAAATATTCAACAGAAGCTTGCCCCGGTTGTGCAGGACATTCACAAAAATGAAATAAATGCTCACAATGCCAAAGTAAACGGTGAGATTAAAGGTTTTGCTGATGATCTCCAACTCATTTCAAGAAATATTTCTCAGGAAAAAAATGAGATCGCCAAACTTAAGGAAGAAATTAACAAAGCTGATGTGCAAATTAAAAAACTGCATAATGAGATTAAACCTCTGGCCGATGCGCTAAAGAACACCTCCTCGGAAGACTTTGCGGTCAAAGATGCCAAGCGTTTAAAAGATACTGAAGCAAAAATCAGTAAACTCGAGGCCAAACAAAATGCCGAAATCAGTACATTAAATAATAAAATTGCCGCGCATGAAAATAGCCGTGCGGTTTTACTCGATTTTGCAAGGAAACACGGTGTAAGCAGTGCCGAGCAGGATCTGAGAAAAGCTGAGAGCGGCGCTATTTATGATAATCGCGATACGGGCTTTGGCACCACCAGCTGGCGTGAACATCTGGGCAGCGATAAATATGCCATCAAGCACTTCGGTTACGATTTAAAAGAAGGCCGCCGTCAATATTCTGATCTCATTAAAGTGCCCAACCATAAGGGCAAACAGTGGCAGAAACTGATGCAGAACTTCGATGATGCGCCAAAAAACATCAGGGCTCTGCAAAGGGAAATATCGCAACTCAAGAATGAATATAAAAGTGATATTGGTCAGGTTAAGCTTGAGAACCGTCTTTCTGCCAAACAGGAGATTGAGCAGCGAATTAATTTTAAACAAGAAGCCATTCACTCATTAGAAAAGAGCAAGGAAATTGTATCAGGGGATATTAAATCATGCCATGAGTATATATCTGTGCTAGAAGCCAAGAAGACTCCGCTCATAGCGAAAATGGACGAGCTTAAGTCCCAGATAAAACAAGACAGCTAAGTCATTCTGTTTTCCTAAGGTAAAATCCATGCTCCGGCGTGGATTTCATCCCGATCACATAAACTCATCTACTAATATCATGCCCTCCTGCCCGCGTTTAGATTGCTCATGTCTGGCACGCTGACCCACTATCAATCGCAATCCCAATAAGCTCATCAAATGAGTAACTTTTACGCTTGGTGAAAATGTCATTCAGATAAAGGTAGCGGTCCTTACGGCTAAGTTATGCCTCTCTATCGGTGCCAAAAAATCTACGCAGACAACGCTTAGAAATAGCATATGCCCGGTATGAGCGTTGAGCATTGGAATACCCCGGTTAGTTTGATAACGCCCTCGATTACCAGTGCCTTCATTGCCCGCTCATGTATTGGAATAATACAGCCGCAGGTAGTTTTATCCCGTATGACCAGATAGTAGCCTTTGGTCATGACGCTATTTCCCAGCACACTCTTACTGTTAACTCGAAGCTGTACATCATTTTCATGCCAACCACTTTCTTTTATTATGGACATTCCGGCATCATACTCGTGATCTCTCTTTAGCTAAATTATTTTAAACAAGGAAATACTTGAAGAAGTAATTCTGATAAAAATATTGGATAAATGCGCCTGGCTTAGCATGCGGTTTTACAAATTATACTCCCGATGATAGACGCTAATATTTAATTTCCATTTTTCACTAAAATGATTAAATAAATGATTCCTGAAGGGGACACCCTTCCACAGTTCACATAACGACGTTCAGTAAGACAATTAACTACTGATTAAATATCAGTATTGTCTGTATGGGTATAAGGAGTAATCTCCTCGCCAATCATTCAGGTAATACAACCATAACAAGGACAAAGTGCGATCATGCGCTTACTGGGATTTTTGCTATTTGCAGTCAGTCTTTTATTGAATCCGGCAATTGCCAAACAGCATACGCAACCTTCCTCAACCGATAATGAGCTTATCGAGCAAGGAGATTATACCAATTCAGACGGGCAGGAAATTCACCGCCCGGCGCATACAAAGTCGGGCAATGCTCCTGATGGCGCATCGGCCCAGTGCAGAGATGGAACCTACAGTTTCAGTGCTCACCGTCGAGGAACGTGCTCGCGACATGGTGGCGTGGCAGAATGGCTTAACTAAATTAAACGCCCGCAATTGAGCGGGCTTCTGTAAATAGCAGATTTTGTAATGCAAACACCATCACCAGCCCGGAACCGCCCCGCCGTTAAAGATTTTCTCGGCTGCTTTCGCCACTTCGGGAGACTGATACGATTTCAGAAACTCCTGCACGTTTTCCGCATCTTTATTGTCCGTACGTGAAACCAGAAGATTCACGTACGGCGAATTTTTATCTTCGATAAATACGCTGTCATGCACAGGCGATAATCCGGTTTGCTGGATATAGGTGGTGCTGATAATGGCAACATCGACTTTCGGGTCGTCGAGCACGCGTGGCAGTTGCGCGCCTTCCAGTTCCATAATGTTCAGGTGATGCGGGTTTTCAGTGATATCCAGCGTCGTCGGCAACAGGCCTTTGCCGTCTTTCAGGGTGATCAGTTTCTCTTTTTGCAGCAACAGAAGCGCGCGGCCTAAGTTGGTCGGATCGTTGGGGATCGCCACGGTGGCGCCGTCTTTAAGCTGATCAACGGTTTTAATCTTTTTCGAGTAACCCGCCATCGGGAACACAAAGGTGTTGCCGACCGCCACCAGATGATAGCCGTGAGCTTTGTTATCCTGATCGAGGAACGGACGGTGCTGGAACACGTTGGCATCCAGGTCGCCGTGTTCGGTTGCGTCATTCGGCAGTAATGAGCCGCTGAAACCAACCAGTTCTACGTCCAGACCGTATTTGTCTTTGGCGACTTTTTTAGCGACTTCCGCCACATCCTGCTCGGCGCCGTTAATCACGCCAACTTTGATATGTTTAGCATCACCGCTTTTTTGATCACAGCCCGCCAGCAGTAATCCCGCCAGCAAAACCACAGCACCAGTACGTAAATGAGGGAACGTCAGTTTCACTTTTTTTCCTTAAAAAATAACCGCTAATGCGTAATGAACTGACTATAACAGGAGGATTATCGCGGTTTAAAAAACCAATAAAGCACTACTAAGAAGAAAAAAGCATATAGATGACTCCGCTTATCTCCGGCATCCAGATCTTTTCCTTATATCTGTGATAAACAGTTTGCCCTCCCAGCTCCTTTTCGGAAAGAGTAGGCTATATCGAAATCACCCACGAGACCGGAAAGATGGAAATTATTGAAGCAGATAAACAACATATCCCTGCCATGCAGAAAATTTATGCCTGGCATGTTTTGCATGGGACGGCCTCGTTCGAAACTCAGCCGCCTGATGAACATGAAATGGCGCTGCGCCTGAAAAAAATTCAGGAAGCCGGTTTGCTGTGGCTGGTGGTTTTGCATGAGGGGGAAGTGAAAGGGTATTGCTATCTGGGCCGCTATCGCGAGCGTTTTGCTTACCGCTATACGCTGGAGGATTCGATTTATATCGATGCCGGTTTTCAGAAACGTGGCGCGGGTAAAGCGCTACTTCGCCGGGCGATTGACTGGGCGGAAATGCACGGTTTTCGCCAGCTGGTGGGGAATATTGGCGACAGCGAAAACATGGCGTCGATTAATCTGCACCTCGCTGCTGGTTTTCAGGTGAAAGGCACCATGCATTCTGTTGGTTTCAAGCATGGCCGCTGGCTGGATACGGTGTTTATGCAGCGTGCGCTGGGTGACGGGAATCAGACCTTGCCTGCGCAGGAGAGCTGACCGGAAATGAAAGCGGGCAGACTATCTGCCCGCATTTTACTGATTATTCTATCGCTAATTTTTCCCTGGTATTTTTTTGCGTTGCGCTGCCGCCCCACACCTCATTGTATTCGTAACCCGTCAGGTCTTTAATCACCTTGCGTGATACCGCGTCGCAATCTTCCTGGGCGCCGCCCAGTTTCAGGCGAGCAGTTTCTTTGATCAGAATTTTATGCGTGTCCCGCGTCAGCTTGAATTTGAAGGTCATGTAGAAACTGATTGCCAGCAATGCCCCGGTGGCAAAGATCATCAGTCCGATGATCGCATTTAACGCGCTGAGCGGTTGCGCGCCCTGCCCTTTCACAAATCCGCTTTCTTCCAGCACCAGACCAACAATCATAATGGCAATCGCGACAGTACTTTTACGGGTAAATACCATGACACCGGCAAAAATACCCTCGCGACGTTTTTTGGTGACTATCTCATCGACGTCCGGAATAAAGCTGTAAATATTCCACGGGATATAATAGAGCCCTGAACGACCAAAGCCTAAAACAACGAAGATGGAAGTAAAGAGAATTAGCGGTACCGCTGTGTTGGTAATATAAATATAAAACAGCGCAGCCAGTACAAAGAAGATACAGCCATACGCTATCCGCAACGCAGCGGAAGGCGAAACATTCAGCCTTTCCATCACCATCATATAAACAACTGTTGAAGGTACAGAAACAAAAGCTGCGACGCTTAAATATCCCGAAACCGCCCCAACATCCTGATGCAAGCCATAAACCACATAATAGGTAAATACGGCACCAAATACGTCCATTGCAGTGAATGACGCAATATAAATAACAATATGCTGACGGAACATGCGAATATTAAAGGACGAAATAAAATCCAGCACCAGACTTTTCAGATGATGCCAGAGGCTGCCGCCCGTTTCCATTTCCGGTTCAGGCTCATTCGGATCCCGCACATCCTTCGCCTCCCAGGTACATAACCAGGTAGTGAATACCGCAATACAAAATACTGTGGCGAAGAACATCCCGGTATAGGTATACGTCATCGGATTATCTTTACCGGTAAACATCATGATCACGCCCGGTACAGACACGGCAAGAAAACCGCCAAGCTGCGAGCAAATCATGCGCACACCGGCCAGGCGGGTACGTTCACCGAAACGGTTGGTCATCTCTGCAGCCAGGGTTTCCCACGGCACCAGCACCATCGCCGACAGTAATTCAATCGACAAATACGTTCCGAGATAATACCAGTAGCCCATGTCCTTGACCCAGACCAGCGCATACAGGAACATCAGCGGCGAACTGATCAGCAGGAAAAAGCGACGGCGGCCAAACCGTTTACCCAGCCAGGTATTACCAAAGTGGTCGGTAATATAGCCCATGATCGGACTTAATATTGCGTCAATCACTCGGGCGATAGCGAAAATAGATCCCGCTTCTAAAACAGTCAATCCGCAATACATGGTATAGAAGAATAAAAGCCAGGTACCGATAACGGCGAATGCACCGCCACCAAATAAGTCAGTTACGCCATAGCCTATAGCCGTGCCGTAACCGACTCTGCGCTCAGTAGGTTTCATTATTATTATCCTGTGAAGGTAAAGTTATTATTAAAATTATTTAATCAGCCAGAGTTATCCATTTTCCTGATTGTGATGAGCGATAAATCGCCCCGACCATATTCAGAGACACTTCGGCCTGTGAAACAGAGATATAATTTTTTTCTTCAGGATGACGAATGGAATAATAGAAATTTGATACTGCCTGACGATGACTGTCGCCCCAGTAGCTTTTGGTGGTTCCTGACGGACTGTCGTCGCTGACCAGCAGCGTTTTATTTTCTCCTTCAATCAGCCACAGCGCGTTGTGATGTAACTGCAGCAGTCCTTTTTCACAATGAATTTCCAGCAGCAACGGCGAGTCAGTGCTGTGACAATTGGTTGCGTAAAACAATCCTCGCGCACCGTTAACCATTTTCAGGCTGGCCATCGCGGTATCTTCATTTTCAGTCAGATCACTGAGAAACGTTCTTTCCACCACGCCCTTCAGCGCCAGCACGCCGCCGCTAAACCACTGCATTAAATCCAGCGTGTGGATCGCCTGATTGATCAGCAGGCTGCCGCCTTCGGTGGCAAAACGCCCGCGCCACAGGCTTTCACTGTAATACGCCCCGCCGCGTGACCAGGTCAGAACGGCTTTGATGCTCAACATGTTGCCCAGCTGCCCGCTGTCCAGCAGTGCTTTGATTTTCTGACTGGAAGGATTCAGGCGGTTCTGATAACACACGCCAAGCACTCCGTCAGCCTGCGCCTCTGACCGTTTAATGGCGCTGACTTCACCGATATTCAGCGCCACCGGTTTCTCGGTGAAAACATGCTTTCCCGCCGCCAGCGCGGCGAGAATCGCTTCCAGATGTAAATGATGTGGCAGACAGATATGCACCACGTCAATCAGCGGATCAGATAACATTTCGTGATAATCAGTATAAAAATCACAGCCATATTCCAGCGCCAGCGCCCTGCCTTTGCCAATATTGCACTCGGCAATGGCCCTTAACTGACAATCTGGCTCATGCTGAATCGCCGTGACATGGCAGGTATGGATGGCACCACAACCGATCACCGCAGCCCCAAGAGTTTTCATGATCCGCTCCCGATTCAGTGGGTTTCGTTAGCCAGCATCTGCGCCCGCACGCACAGTTCGGCGGCCTTAAACGCATGTTCCTGCGTCATGGCTTTTTCGGTGCGGTTAAGGCAATCCAGTATCAGCTGACCGAAGAACGGGAAGCCGACGTTGCCGGAAACCGGATAACGGAACTCCCCTTCCCGGTTCACCAGATACACCACGTCCTGCTCGCCGCGTGTGAGATCGACATATTTGCGGATCTCGATATAACCTTCAGTACCAAGCAGCGTCAGACGCCCGTCGCCCCATGTGCTCAGCCCTTCCGGCGTGAACCAGTCGCAGCGGAAATAACCGCGCGCACCGTTTTCGCCTTCCAGCATGGTGTCGCCAAAATCTTCAAAGTTCGGATATTGCAGATGATTGAAATTCAGTGCCTGAGCCGCTACGACGTGAGCATTGCTGTTGCCGGTGTAAAACAGAAACTGTTCAATCTGATGGCTGCCGATATCACAGAGAATGCCGCCAAACTGCGCTTTCTCATAAAACCAGTCTGGTCGTCCTTCGCCTTCGCGATGCGGACCGGTGCCGAGCGTCTGGATCACACGTCCGATCGCCCCTTGCTGCACTAATTGCCCGGCGAATACCGCGCTTTCCACGTGCAGACGCTCGCTGTAATACACCGCATATTTACGTCCGGTTTCGGCTACTTTTGCCTTCGCCGCTGCCAGTTGTTCCAGCGTGGTCAGTGGCGCCTTATCGGTGAAATAATCTTTCCCGGCCGCCATGACTTTCAGCCCCAATGCACAGCGTTCAGACGGAATGCCCGCACCTGCCACCAGTTGCACTTCTTTATCATCGAGGATCGTTTGCAGGGATCCGGCAACTTTCACCTGCGGATACTGCGCAACAAATTTCTCTACTTTTGCAGGGTCAGGATCGTAAACCCATTTCAGGCTGGCTCCTGCTTCAATCAATCCGTTACACATGCCGTAGATGTGCCCGTGATCCAGCGCCGCGGCGGCAATCACGAATTCACCCGGTTTTACCACCGGCTGCGGTTTGCCTACCGGCGCATAATTCATACCGTCTTTGTTGCTCATGTTCAGGCTCCTTTATCCATGTTTTTGCCGAGCGGGATCGC
>Ga0308159_1000760_pt1 | contig 60985 bp, 59 predicted proteins | sample PhyCR1_FD_201040 | JGI IMG/M metagenome (GOLD analysis project Ga0308159, IMG submission 201040) | Phyllosphere microbial communities from UC Gill Tract Community Farm, Albany, California, United States - DLSLC.R1 | ecosystem: Host-associated > Plants > Phyllosphere > Unclassified | place: USA...
AACCACCCGATCCCTTCTCGAACTCGGCCGTGAAACCAGTCCGCGCCAATGGTACTAACGCTCAAGCGTTGGAAGAGTAGGTCGTCGCCAGGCATTGAAGCCGGCGCGCACAAAACCCATCACAATCTCCAAAGATCAACAAAGGCCCCATCAAGGGGCCTTTGTCGTTTGTGTACCCATACACAAACACACTCATCGCGGGGTGGAGCAGCCCGGTAGCTCGTCAGGCTCATAACCTGAAGGTCGCAGGTTCAAATCCTGCCCCCGCAACCAATCTTCCATAACTGGCACACGCAAGCCTCTCGGGTAACGCCCCGCGGGGCGCGTTCGTGTGTCTGCAGTGCGCGTGGAGGGAGAGACCAGCGCTTGCAAGCCAGGACGATATGGCCCCGCCACGGCGTGCAATCACCGCAGCGACACCTTTGCGCCTTCGCGCCTCTGCGTGACACCTGCGACATATAGGCCAACGCGTAGGGCGCAGTCCGCAGCCACCAGTGCGTCAGGGCCGTCGTCCCCGCGCCGCCCGCGTGCTCCCAGTGCATTGCCGCACCTGACGCTCGCTCACGCTAACACAGAACATGGCCGAGAGCTGGATGCCGAAACAAGTTCGGCATGACGATCGAAGGGGCAAGGGGGGCTGGCTGTGGCTGACCGTTTGCCGTGTGGTCGCCAGTCTAGCGCTACACGTGACCATCCCACGTGTTGGTCGTCTTGCGCCCGTAGCTACCCGCCGTTGCGCCAGCTCTATCCTTCTTCCCGCCCGCTAAATGGGCATCATCGGGCGTTCAGGCTTGACAGGGCAGGGCACAAGCCGCTTTTCCGCCGCATTGTTCTGGCAGGGCGCAAGCCTGCCTACGGAGACTGATACCATCATGGACCGCGCCGCCACTGCCGCCAGGATTGCCGAGCTGATCGAGCCCTTCAACAAGAAGGGCGTGGCGATCACCGATGCCACCACCTTTGCTGGCGATCTCGAATGGGACAGCCTGACGGTGATGGATTTCGTCGCCGCGATCGAGGACGAGTTCGACATCATCATCACCATGAACCAGCAGGCCGAGATCGAGACCTATGGCCAGCTGGTCGATGCCGTGACCAAGCTGCAGGGCTGAACGCACCATGACCGACCTGTTTTCAAAGTTCGACGGCCTGATCGAACAGCGCGCCGCGCTGCTGTCGACCGGGGTGACCGATCCGTTCAACCTCGTGATGGAAAAGGTGATTTCGCCCACCGTCGCGATCTGCAACGGTCGCGAGACGATCCTGCTCGGCACGTACAATTACATGGGCATGACCTTTGACCCCGACGTGATCGCGGCGGGGAAGCAGGCGCTCGACGAATTCGGCTCGGGCACGACCGGCAGCCGCGTGCTCAACGGCACCTATGCCGGGCACCGTGCGGTCGAGGACGCGCTCAAGGACTTCTACGGCATGGACCATGCCATGGTGTTCTCGACCGGGTACCAGGCCAACCTCGGCATCATCAGCACGATGGCGGGCAAGGGTGACTACATCATCCTCGACATCGACAGCCACGCCTCGATCTGGGACGGCTGCAAGATGGGCGACGCCGAGGTCGTGCCGTTCAAGCACAATGACATCGAAGCCATGGAAAAGCGCCTCAAGCGCATTCCCGAAGGCGCGGGTAAGCTGGTCGTGCTCGAAGGCGTCTATTCGATGCTGGGCGACATCGCCCCGCTCAAGGAGATGATCGCGGTGGCCAAGGCGCATGGCGCCATGGTGCTGGTCGACGAGGCGCACTCGATGGGCTTCATCGGGCCCAACGGTCGCGGCGTGGCCGAGGACCAGGGCGTGCTCGACCAGGTCGATTTCGTGATCGGCACGTTCTCCAAGTCGGTCGGCACGGTTGGTGGGTTCTGCGTCTCGAACCATCCCAAGTTCGAGATCCTGCGCCTGGTCTGCCGTCCTTACGTGTTCACCGCCTCCTTGCCGCCCAGCGTCGTCCACACCGCGACGACTTCGATCCGCAAGCTGATGCACGCGGCCGACAAGCGCGCCCACCTGTGGGAGAATTCCAAGACGCTGCACGCCGGGCTCACGCAGCGCGGGTTCAAGCTTGGCACCGAGACACCGCAGAGCGCGATCATCTCGGTCATCATGCCTGACCTGGAGCGCGGCGCGATGATGTGGGAAGCGCTGCTGCACGAGGGGCTTTACGTGAACCTCGCGCGGCCGCCGGCGACGCCCGCGGGGATGACGCTGCTGCGTTGCTCGCTGTGTGCCGCGCATAGCGCGGAGCAGGTCCAGACGATCATCGGCATGTTCGAACGCGCCGGCAAGGCCGTGGGCATCATCTGATGCGCAAGGCCATGGTCGCAGGCGTGGCGACAGCGTTGCTGGCGGTGCCGGGTCTTGCCCGCGCCGCCCCCCAGACGCCTGGACAGCCGACGGCGCAGACACCGGTGCCGCAAGTGACCGTCGTCCCCGCCGGGGCGACGGCGATGGTGGCCGAGCCCTGCACCCCCAGCCGGACCGGCGGCCTCGATTGGGCGGCGGTTTGTCGCTATCAGAAGGCCGATCGCCAAGTGCCGCAGCCGGTGCGCGCCGTGTTCATCGGCGATTCGATTACCGAGTGGTGGCTGACCACCGCGCCGCGGCTGTTCGCTGGCGGGATCGTCGATCGCGGTATTGCCGGGCAGACCAGCCCGCAGATCCTGCTGCGCTTCTACCAGGATGTCGTGCGGCTGCGGCCGCGCGTCGTGCACATCATGTGCGGGACCAACGACGTGGCGGGCAACACCGGCCCGACCAGCCCCGAGGAATACACCGCCAACGTGCTGGCCATGGTCGACCTTGCCAAGGCCAACGGGATTTCGGTCGTGCTGGGCAGCGTGCTGCCGGCCGGCGGATTCAACTGGCGTGCGGGGATGCAGCCGGCGGGGCAGATCGTCGCACTCAATGCCTGGCTGCGTGAACTCGCGCGGACGCGTGGCCTCGTCTATGCCGATTACCACGGCGCCATGGCGACGCCCGAGGGCGCGATGAAGCCCGGCCTGTCGAGCGACGGGGTGCACCCCAATGCCGCAGGCTATGCGGTGATGGAGCCGATCGCCCGCGCGGCTTTGGCCGAGGCCGAGAAGCCGCGCTGACGACCGGATCGTTGCCGGCTCAGTCGGCGGCGCGGTAGACCACCGGGTGAATGTCGGAGAACTTGGGGACGTCACCCATGACGTCGCCGGTGGCGGGATCGGCGAGGGCTGCGTCGATCGCGGCCTGGCTTTCGAAGCGCAGCAGCACCGCGGCGATCCAGGGCTGGCCGCCCGCGGGAAACAGGACTTCGGCTTCGGTCAGGCCGTGCGGGCCCCAGACCTTGTGCACCAGCGGGATGTGCGAGGCAGTGTAGTAGTCCGTATCGAATCGCGCGCCTTCGGTGGCGGGGTAGCTGACGACGATCGTTGCCATGGGCATTCTCTCCGTAGGATTGCGCGCCCTCGATGGGCGCGTCGGGATCAGGGTGTCCTGCCGGCCCTGTCTGGCACGGCTTCGGGGGTCACATCAACCAGGCTTCCGCCATGGTCGTGCCACCCCTCGATACCTTCGCCCAGCCAGAAGACGTGGGGCAGGCCGGTCAGGGCCAGCCTGCGGGCGGCATTCCAGCTCATCCAGCAGTCGACCCGGCAGAACAGCACGATCGGGCCCTGCGGCTGCATCCGGCGAAAGGCGGAGGCGCGGGCCAGCAGCGCCTGCCATAGCACCGGCTCGGGGTGGCTGCGGCCGGTTTCGGGCAGCCACACCGCACCGGCTATGGTCTGGTGCGCCATCGCCAGTGACCAGCGACCGGTCGCAGGGTCGCGGTGCCCGCCTTCGGCCGGGAGGACATCGATGAATAGAGTGGAGGCCGGGCGAAGCCGACGCGCCTGGTCGGGTGTGATCGGCTTGGCGGGAGATGGCAGGCGATCGACCGGCGCGCGATAGGCACTGCGGCGATAGCCGTCGGTGTCGAAGGCATCGTTTGGCGGGGCCGGGGCTGAGGCCGGGCTTGAGACCGGGCCTGGGACCGGGGCGGGGACGGCGCCAGGCGCTGGCGGATCGATCGCGGCCCAGGCGGGAATGCAGCCCGTCGCGCAGGCGACGCCGATGGCGAGCGGCACGGCCCAACTGTGCGTGCGCCGGTGCGCCATCGCCTGCATCCTCCCGCCCGTCTCCGGCCTGTTGCGGCACTATGCCCCGCGACGGTCTGTCTTGGCCGATGGTGCTATTGTACGGTGCTGAAAGGCCGGCACAATGCTGCCTTGGTATGACGCAACGGCTCTTCTGGCTCCGCCTCGCAGCGATCTTCATAGCCCCGGGGCTTGCCGTCCCGCTCGCTGCCCTGGCGATCGCCGCACCTGCCGACCCGCTCAAATCGCCGATGTGGGAAAACCACGCGGCCTGGCTCTTCGGCAAGCAGACCGTGGTCTTCGATCCGGCGGTTCAGGTCCTCATGCCCGACGTCACCGAGAACCAGCGTATCTTTCCGGTGACGGTGGACGCCCGCGCCCTGTCCGGCGTGCAGCGGATCGTCGTGCTGATGGACCTCAACCCGCTGCCGGTGGCGATCGATTACCGTCCGGAAGGGGCGCTGGGCTATGTCAGCCTGCGCATCAAGCTCGACCAGCGCACGCCGGTTCGCGCGGCAGTGCTGACGGCCGACGGGGTGTGGCACGTGGCGGGCCGCTGGATCGATGCGGCGGGCGGGGGCTGTTCGGCGCCGCCTGTCAGCCGGGTCAAGGGCGACTGGGCGCAGCATCTGGGCGAACTGCGCGGTCGCCTCTGGCGTGAAGCGGAGGACCAGCGGCTGCGCGTGCTCGTCCGCCATCCGATGGATACGGGAATGGTCGACAATATCGCCGCCTACAACCTCGAGACGATGACGGTGCGCAGCGCCGACGGCGTGATGCTGGGGACCATGACGATCAACGGCTCGGTTTCGGAAGACCCGGCCTTCACCGTGCTCCTGCCCAAGGAGACGAAAGGGGCGGTCGCGGTGCATCTTGCCGACACCAACGGGCGCACCTTCGATGGAAAGGTATCAGCACCATGATCCTGTCGCGTCGTGGTGCACTGGGCCTGCTGGCTGCAGCGCCACTGGCCTTGCCGGCGGCAACCTGGCCGACCGGGGCGGATGCGGAGACCTTTGCCGGACGCTATGCTATCGTGCCGCAGCCGATCGGTGACGGTATCTGGCTGGTGCGCGGCGCCGACGAGGCCATTGCCTTTGAAAACGGCGGTGCCATCGCCAATGCCGTGATCCTTGCCTGCCCGGAAGGCGGCGCCGTGCTGTTCGATTGCGGGCCCTCGTTCAACTATGCGCGGGCGCTGGCGGGCGAAGCGGAGCGCCTGACGCATGGACGCGTGCGCCGGGTGTTCATCAGCCACCTGCACCCGGATCATGCGCTGGGGCTGGCGGCATTCGATCCCGCCATCGTCAGCGCGCTGCCGGCGACGCGTGCCGACCTGCTGCGCGATGCCAACGGCTTTTCCGACGCGATGTACCGCATCCTGGCAGACTGGATGCGCGGGACCAGCGTGGCGCAGCCGGGCGTGATCGTCGAGCCGGGACGGCTGACCGTCGGCGGCCGGGCGCTCACCGCCATGGCCATGGCGGGCCATTCCGGCGGAGACCTCGTGCTCGTCGACGAGGCGAGCGGTACCGTGCTGGCAGGTGACCTCGTGTTCCATGATCGCGCCCCCGCGACCCCGCATGCCGATCTCGCATTGTGGCACAAAAGCCTCGACACGCTGGCGGCCCTGCCACGGCGGCAACTGGTGCCTGGACATGGGCCGCTCGACACCGACGGCAGCGCGATCGCGCAGACCCGCGACTGGCTCGATTGGCTCGATACGGCGTTGCATGCCGCGGTGGCGCAGGGGATGGACATGACCGAAGCGGGCCAGATGCCTATCCCTGAAAAATTCGCATCCGTGAAGATGGCGCGCTACGAGTTGCAGCGCAGCGTCGCGCATTTCTACGCCCGGATCGAGGATGCCACGCTGCCGCGGATCGACGGCTGACCTGCCGACACCGTTTGCGCAAGTAAAGCGCAAGTCCTCGTGGCGGCGTTAGGCCCATCCGAGTTCTACTTTAGATCACGCGCCATCGCCCCTTGGGCACGCGGCCGGTCTTGGGGCCCGCCGCATGGTTAACCGTTGTGGCGGGTCAGGGGCGGGCCGTGATCGTGCGCTCGCACTGCTCGGTTGCCGCGTTCTTGCCGCCGTTCCCGCCAAGCATGGTTGCGGCTGCGAAGCCTGCGACGACCAGCAGCACGAAGCCGATCGTGACGAGGCCGAGATATTTGTCGATGAAGCGCTTGATCGGGGGACCGAACAGGCGGAACAGCACGCCCACAATCATGAAGCTGATCGAGCGCGAGACCACGCTCGCCAGCAGGAACGGCACCAACGGCATGCCGATGAAACCAGCGGTGATGGTCAGCAGCTTGAACGGAATCGGAGTCGCGCCCTTGAGGACGATGATCTCGACGCCGTATTCGCGCAGATAGCACGCAGCTTTCGGAAAACTTTCAGCCAGATGCAGCGCCGTCAGCAATTGCGTGCCGATGCTGTCGTACAGGAAGTACCCGATGGCGTAGCCCAGCAATCCGCCGATCACCGATCCGGCTGTGGCGAAGGCGGCATAGCGCACCGCCTGCCTGGGACGTGCAAGGCACATCAGCCCGAGCAGCGGATGGGGCGGGATCGGAAAGAAGCTGGCTTCCATGAAGGCGAACAGGAAAAGCCACCAGTGGGCCTGCGGATGGGCGGCCTTGGCCATGGTCCAGTCGTAGAGGCGGCGTAGCATCGGACAACTCCGGTCAGGTCAAGGCAGGCGCGAGCCCAGGCGAGAGCGCAGGCTCGGGCGCCGTTCCTAGTGCAGCGCACAAAAAATCGCCAGTCCGCTTGGGTGTGCCGGAATTGCCAGATTGGCACCAAATGGCCGCATCCCGCGGGGAAATGCGACGAGCCGGGAGACAGAATGGCACGACGTTGCAATTTTTTCGGGAACCCGTTCCAGCTTGTGGCATTACAGGCTGCACATGAGGGTGGTTTAAGCCGGGAAATGAAGCGATGACAACTGATGTAGTTGTTTTTCTGCAACAGTTCGCGTGCGTGTCCGCTTGCATGGGGATAACGGAACCGGTAGATAACCGCCACGACGTGGCATGATCTCGTACAAAAGGGGAAACGTAATGCGGAAACTGATCCTGGGCCTCGCCCTTGCATCAAGCGCAATCGCGACGCCCGCTCTTGCTAAGGACAAGAGCTGGTATGTCGAAGCCGACGGCGGCGCGATGATCGTCGAAGATTCGGATCACGACGTGAACGGCACCAACAATGCCGTCACCACCAGCACCAAGACCGGTTACGACTTCGGTGGTATCGTCGGTTACGACTTCGGCGCGTTCCGCCTCGAAGCCGAAGGCAGCTATCGCCGCGCTCGCTTCGACAGCGCTCGCAACAACATCACCGGCACCGTGTTCAACCGTGACGACGGCCGCATCGGCGGCAGCCAGAGCGCTCTGAGCTTCATGGTCAACGGCCTGCTCGACTTCGGTCCGGACGACGGCCTGCAGGGCTTCGTCGGCGGTGGTGCCGGTGTCGCCAAGGCGAAGTACTACATCGCCACGCCTTCGTTCCTGGTCGACGACTCGCAGACCAAGTTCGCATGGCAGGTCCTGGCGGGCGTTCGCGCTCCGCTCAGCAGCCACGTCGACGTGGGTGTCAAGTACCGCTTCTTCAACGTCAACGACGTGAACCTCGTCGGCACCTCGGGCTCGCTCGCTGGCGCCAACCTGAACACCCGCTGGCGCTCGCACTCGATCCTCGGCACGCTGACCTACAACTTCGGTGGCCAGGAAGAAGCTCCGCCGCCGCCGCCCCCGCCGCCGCCGCCGCCCCCGCCGCCGCCCCCCCCGCCTCCGCCGCCGCCTCCGCCGCCGCCGGTGTGCAACAAGGGTCCGTACATCGTGTTCTTCGACTGGGATAAGTCGGACATCACGCCGGAAGCCGCGACGATCCTGGACAACGCCATCACACAGTATGGCAACTGCCAGACCGTTCCGATCATGCTCGCCGGTTACACCGACCGCTCGGGTACGCCGAAGTACAACCTCGGCCTCTCGAAGCGTCGTAACGACTCGGTCACGGCTTACCTGACGTCGCACGGCATCCCTGCCTCGACGATCACCAGCCAGGCCTTCGGTGAAGCCAACCCGCGCGTTCCGACCGCCGACGGCGTTCGCGAACTCCAGAACCGTCGCGTGGAAATCACGTACGGTCCGGGCTCGGGCATGTAAGTTTCGGATTTTTCCGAACTTATACCGAACAAGAACGAGGGGCCGGAGCAATCCGGCCCCTTTTTCGTTGCTGATCACAGGACGGGCGCGTCACCATTTCGCGGCCCCGTCGAGGAGACCACGCATGGCATCGCTATCCCACCGCTTTCGCCTTTTGATCCCGACGCTTGCCGCGTGCGGCGCGCTGGCCGCCTGTACGCAGGGCGACGGCATGAAGAGCACGCCGACGTCCACCCCCACGCCCAAGGCGCAGGTCGTTGCCAATGCCACCCTGATGACGGCCAGCGGTGCCAGCGCGGGCACGGCGGAGCTGCTACAGGGGCCCAACGGATACATGGTTCATGTCGATGCCAAGGGCCTACCGGCCGGGGTGCACGGCATTCACCTGCACACGACAGGCAAATGCGATGCGCCCGGCTTCACCACCGCAGGCGGTCACCTCAACCCGATGGGCCATCAGCATGGCGCCGACAATCCCATGGGCTCGCACTTGGGTGACCTGACCAACCTGACGGTGAATGCCAACGGCATGGGCGCGCTCGATTTCGCGCTGCCGGGCATGACCGACATGGTCGGGCCGGCGCTGTTCGATGCCGACGGCACCGCGCTGGTGATCCACGCCGCGGCCGACGACTACAAGACCGATCCGAGCGGCAACAGCGGCGCCCGGCTCGCCTGCGGCGTCTTCGTGCGCCAGTAAGTCGGAAGAAAGGGTGCACCGCCGCCGCCTGCCGATCCGGCGCGGCGACGGTGCATCGGCCTCTGGCCAATCTACCTGCGGTCAGGCCTGTGCCGACGGCATCTGCTGGCTGGCGCAGTGGAAACCGCCACCGCCGACCAGCACGGCATCGCCCATCACGCCCACGGTGGCGCGGCCCGGGAACAGCGCGGCGATCGCCTCGACCCCGGCTTCGTCGTGGACCGAGCCGAACACCGGTACGACCACGACATTGGTGGTGATGACGAAGTTCATGTAGCTGGCGGGCTGGACCATGCCGCCCCACTCGATAAGCCCGGGCGAGGGCACTTCGATCACCTCGACGCCGAAATCGCGCGCGCGGGCGGCGGCATCGGCGTAGATCGCGGCATTGGGATCGTCCGGCCCGGTGGCCTGCGGCAGTGCCAGGCGATTGGCGCCGACGAAGCGCGCGAGGTTGTCGACATGGCCGTCGGTGTGGTCGTTGATCAGGCCATCGCCGAGCCACAGCACGCGATCGAAGCCGAGATCGCGGTGCAGCCGCATCTCGAGATCGGCGCGCGAGAGGTGCGGGTTGCGGTTGGGATTGAGCAGACACTGCTCGGTCGTGGCGACAAGGCCGGTGCCGTCGCCATCGAGCGCGCCGCCCTCAAGAACCCAGTCGGCCTTGGCCGCGACGAGGCCGGCACTGGCGGCCAGGTCCGCGCCGATGTCCTGGTCGCCGGGCATGAGGTACTTGCCGCCCCAGCCGTTGAACCCGAACAGTTGCGCGCGGCGCTGCCCGTCGGGACCGGCGACGACCAGTGGCCCGGTGTCGCGCAGCCAGACGTCGCCATAGACGCGCTCCTCGATCGTCACCGCCGCACTGGCGAGCCGCTCCGCCCGCATGCGGTTGGCGGCATCGCGCACCACCAGCCGGACCTGCTGGCCGCCATCGGCCACGGTGCTGGCGAATTGCGCGATCTGCTCCTGCGCGCGTTCCATCGCGCCCGACCATTCGTCGGCCAGGTGGGGAAAGCCGACCCAGAGCCAATCCTGGGCAGCGAATTCGGGCGGCATGAGGCCGCCCGAAAAGGTGTTTGCTTCGGTCATGGCAACAGCGCTTACTTCGCCTTGGTGACGGTTGCACGATCCGCGTCGCGAACCGCGCGGAATTCGTCTCCGGGGTGCCAGTTGGGCCAGGTCGTGCCGGTCGCCAGCGCGCGGCCGAGGCGGTAATAAAGCTGCACTTCCTGCGCCATGCCGGTCATGTCCCAGTTGTCCGAATATTCGTCGCTGGGCTGGTGATAGCGATGCTCGACATAGTCCTCGGTCGCGGCATTGCCCGCGGCCGTGCCGCCATTGACGAGGTCGGTACCCCGGCCCACCGCGAACATCGGCACGCCGCGCTTGGCGAGGCTGAAATGGTCAGAGCGGTAGTAATGGCCGCGCTCGGGGTGATCCTCCGGCGATTCGACGAGGTTCATGTCCTTTTCGACCTTCTTGAGGATCGCGGTCAGTTCGGACTTGTCGCCGCCGGTCACCTGCACGTCGCGCGTGGGCCCGATCACCGAGAGCGCATCCATGTTGACCCCGCCGACCGTGCGGGCGAGCGGATAGACCGGGTGCTGGGCGTAGTATTCCGAGCCCAGCAGACCCGATTCCTCGAGCGTGACGGCAAGGAACACCTGGCTGCGCGGGGTGGGGCCGGCGCGGCGGTTCATGTCGGCCAGGGCCACGAGCGCACCGATGCCGCTCGCGTTGTCGACCGCGCCGTTGCAGATGTCGTCACCCTTGGCGTCGGGCTTGCAACGGCCCAGGTGATCCCAGTGGCCCGAATAGAGCACGTATTCGTTGGCGCGCGTGGTGCCGGGGATCACGCCGACGACGTTGTGTGACAGCGCCCGCGTCACGGTATTGTCGAACGACAGGTTCGCCTGGACGCCGAGCGGCACGGCCTTGAAGCCCTTTTGCTTGGCGGCGGCGGAAAGCGTGGCGAAGTCCTTGCCGGCGGCGGTGAAGATCTGCTCGGCCACCGGGCGGCGCATCCAGCCATTGGCCTCGGTCTGGTCGAAGCCCTTGTTCGCGGTCTGCACGAAGTTGCCGGTGCCGCCGCTGGATTCGAGCACGTTCCAGCCATAGGCGGCGGGGAAGGTATCGTGCACGATGATCGCGGCCTTGGCGCCATGGCGCGCGGCTTCTGCGTACTTGTAGGGCCAGCGGCCGTACCAGGTCATCCGGCGGCCCTTGAACAGGCCGGTCTCGTCGGCGTTCTCGTAGTCCGGGTCGTTGACCAGGATCACCGCGACCTTGCCCTTCATGTCGATGCCGGCATAGTCGTCCCAGCCCAGTTCGGGGGCGGTGATGCCATAGCCGACGAAGACCATGTCGGAGGCCTTGATCTTGGTGTGTTCGGCCTCGCGGTACGAGCCGATCACGAAGTCGGCGCCGGGCTTGAACGACAGGCTGCCGACCGTCAGCGGGCTGATGTTCTTCGCTGCGATCGTCACCATCGGCACCGGCTGCAGCCACTGGCCGTTGTTGCCGGGCTTGAGCCCCGCGGCCTTGAAGCGCGTGACGATGGCGTCGAGCACCTGCTGTTCCTTGGGCCCCGCCGGCGCGCGGCCCTCGAAGGCGTCCGAGGCGAGCGTCTTGATGGTCTCGCGCATCATCGGCACCGGAACGCTGGGTACGACGGCAGCCTTGGTGACGGCACGGGCCTTGGCGGGGGCGGCCTGGACCGCCGTAACGGGGGCGAGGGCAGCGGTCGCCAGCAGCATCAGGGTCAGCGCACGCGCCGGGGATCGGATCATGGATAAGCCTTTCAAAGGGTTGCCGCAGGATACCGCTGCGGCGCATGGCCCACCTTGGCAGAGGGCGGACCTTGCGGCAAGACGAGCGCCCACCCGCACCCGTACCCCCACCCCAGGAGCAGACGTGACAGACCCTTCGGCGCTCGACTGGACGCAAGCCATGGCCCGCGCGCGCGCCGAGACCTCGTTCCTGTCACGCGGGCTCGATCGCCTGCCGGCGCTGGCGGAGCTGCTGGGGCAGGGGCGGATCGAGGAAGCGCTCGGCTGGGCAAGGGTTGCCGGCGAGGGCGCCGACGACGTGGGCGTGGCGCTGCGGCGCGAGCGGCTGGCGCTGGCGGTCGCGCTGGCGATCGGCGACCTTGCCGGGGCGCTGCCGCTCCGGCGCGTGGTCGAGGAGCTGTCCGACTTCGCTGACCGCGCGCTCGATGCCGCGATCGCCGCCGGCATTCGCCGCCGCGCACCCGATGCCGAGCCCATGGGCTTTGCCGCCATCGGGCTGGGCAAGCACGGTGCGCGCGAGCTGAACTATTCGTCCGACATCGACCCGATCCTGCTTTACGACCCGGATGTGCTGCCCCGCCGCGCGCGCGACGAGCCGGGCGAGGCGGCGCAGCGGGTGGCGCGCGCGGTGGTCGAGCTGCTCTCGACCGTCACGGCGGAGGGCTACGTTTTCCGCATCGACCTGCGGCTGCGGCCGGCCTCGGAAGTCAGCCCGCTGGCGATCCCGTTCGAAGGCGCGATCACGCATTACGAATCGAGCGCGCTGGCATGGGAGCGCGCGGCCTATATCCGTGCCCGCGCGGCGGCTGGCGACACGGGCCGCGGGCAGGCGTTCCTCGACACGATCCGGCCCTTCGTGTGGCGGCGCAGCCTCGATTTCGGCGCGATTACCGAGATCGGCCGCCTGACAGCGCGCATCCGTGACCACTACGCCGCCGGCCAGCGGGTGGGGCCGGGCTACGACCTCAAGCGCGGGCGCGGCGGTATCCGCGAGGTCGAATTCTTTGCACAGACTCACCAGCTGATCCACGGCGGGCGCAATCCGGCGCTGCGGCTGCGCGGCACGCGTCCCGCGCTCGATGCACTCGCCGCCGCCGGACTCATCACGCCGGGCGACGCGGCCGTCATGGGCGACAGCTACGATCGGCTGCGCGTGCTCGAGCATCGACTGCAGATGGTCGCGGACCAGCAGACGCACCAGCTGCCGGCCAACCCCGACGCACTCGATGGCGTGGCGCGGCTGGCTGGCCATCCCGATGGGCCAGCACTCGTCGCCGAAGTGCAGGCGATCTCGGCCGAGGTCGCCTCGCGGTTCGATGCGCTGCTGGCGATCATCTCGCCGACCGGCGCGGTGGCGGTCGACAACCGCAGCCTCGCCGAAGATCTCGGCACCCTGGGTTTCGCCGACCCCGGCGCCCTGGCCCGCCGGGTCGAGAGCTGGGACGGCGGGGCATTTCGCGCGTTGCGCAGCGACGAGGCGCGGGCCGCATTCGCGCGGCTGCGGCCGGCATTGCTGCAGGCTCTGGCCGATGCGCCCGACCCCGATCACGCGCTTTTGCGGTGGGAGCGGCTGCTGGCCGCATTGCCCTCGGCGATCAACGTGTTCCGCCTGCTCGAGGCGCGGCCGGCGCTGCTGGCCACGCTGATGCGCGTGCTGGCCCATGCCCCGACTCTGGCCGAGGATCTCGCGCGCCGCGCCGATCTGCTCGACACATTGATCGACCGGTCGGCCTTCGCGCTGCCCGGTTCGGTCGACGAGATCGCCGCGGGGCTGGCCCGGCGCGAAGTGGGCGACGATTACCAGCGCCTGCTCGATGCCGTGCGGCGCAAGGTCGGCGAACTGCGCTTTGCGCTCGGCGTCCAGCTGATCGAGGGATGCCATCCGCCGCTGGCGATCGCCGCCGCGCTCAGCCGCGTCGCCGAGGCGGCGATCCGCGTGCTGGCGAGCGCGGCCGAAAACGAGTTCGCGACCGCCCATGGGCATGTGCCGGGCGCGCGGCTGGTCGTGCTGGGCCTGGGCCGGCTGGGCGGGGCGGCGCTCACGCACGCCTCCGACCTCGACCTCGTGTTCCTGTTCGGCGGCGATGCCGAGGCCTATGCCCGCGAATCCGATGGGGCGCGGCCGATCGGCGGCACGCTCTATTTCAACCGGCTGGCGCAGCGGGTGATCGCCGCGCTGTCGGTGCCCACGGCCGCGGGGGCGCTGTACGAGGTCGACACGCGGCTGCGGCCCTCGGGGGCGCAGGGGCCGATCGCGGTAAGCCTCGACAGCTTCGAGCGGTATCAGCGCGAGGACGCCTGGACCTGGGAGCACATGGCGCTGTGCCGCGCGCGCTCGCTCCACGGCACCGACGAAGATCGCGCCGCGCTCGACGCGGTCATCCGCCGCGTGCTGAGCCAGCCGCGCGACGAGGGCACCCTCAAGGCCGACGTGCTGGCGATGCGCGCGGAGATGGCGCGGCACAAGCCGGCCAAGGGTCCGCTCGACGTCAAGCTGGCGCGCGGCGGACTGGTCGATCTCGAATTCCTCGTCCACTTCCTGCAACTGCGCGACCGCGTCGGGCTCGAGCCCGAATTGGCCAAGGCGCTGGCAGCACTGGAGGCGAATGGCTTGCTGCCCGCCGGGTTGGCCGAGGCTCATGCGCTGCTGGCCGGGCTGCTCGTGGTGGTCCGGCTGGTTGCCCCTGATGGCATGTACCCGCCAGTCGCCAGCCGTGGCATCGTCGCCAGCGCCTGCGGCATGGCGAACTGGGCGGCCCTGCTTGACGCGGTGACCGCCGCACGACATCGCATCGCAGGTGCCTGGGGCGAGGTGTTCGGCGAAGCCCCGGCCCTTGATGCCCTGGATGCCTCCATCCAGCCGAGCTAAGCGGAGTGATGACGATGAGCGACTTTCCCGGTGTGGGTGACACGCTGCCCGACCTGGCCCTGACCGCGCCCGACGGCAGCGCCGTGCGGCCGGCGGACTTTGCCGGGCGCAAGCTGGTGCTGTTCTTCTATCCCAAGGACGACACGCCGGGCTGCACCACCGAGAACAAGGATTTTTCCGAGCTCGCCGAACGGTTTGCCGCAGCCGGTACGGCCCTGCTGGGCGTGAGCAAAGACCCGCCGAAAAAGCACGAGAAGTTCATCGCCAAGCATGGCCTTGCCGCCCCGCTGGCGAGCGATGCCGAAGAAGGCGGCCTGTCCGACGCGCTGGGCATCTGGACCGAGAAGTCGATGTATGGCCGCACCTACATGGGGATGGAACGCACGACGTATCTCGTCGCCGCCGACGGCACGATCGCGCGGGTGTGGAACAAGGTGAAGGTCAAGGGCCACGCTGAGGACGTGCTGGCTGCGGCTGAGGCGCTGTAAGTCATTCCCATGCCCCAGACCGAACCATTGCAATCCGCCAGCGTCGCCCAGGCGATTCGTGCCGCGATGCTGACGGCCGACCCGCATGCCAAGGCCATGGCGACCCGCGCCGTGGCGCGCGACTGGAAGGCCGGGGCCCTGGCCTTCGTGTTCGACGTCGCCATGCCCGAGGTGCCGGCGCGCCCGGCCGAGCCGGTGCTGCTGCCGCCCAACGCCATGCCCAAGCGCGGGCGCGGCGGGTCGGAGCGGGGCCGCATCGCCCTGGTCCATGCCCTCTGCCACATCGAATTCGTCGCGATCGACCTGGCGCTCGATGCGGCGGGGCGATTCGGCGCGGAGCAGGGGCCGGAATTCGTCAGCGACTGGCTTTCGGTGGCAGCGGACGAGGCGATGCATTTCGCGCTTCTGGCGCGGCGGCTGCGCAGCCTCGGCAGCCATTACGGGGCGCTGCCTGCGCACGACGGGCTGTGGGACGCAGCCCGCGAAACCGCGCACGATGTCGCGGCGCGGCTGGCAGTGGTGCCGATGGTTCTGGAGGCCCGTGGGCTCGACGTGACGCCGCAGACGATCGAGCGGGTGCTGGCCGCGGGCGACGCCACGACCGCGCGAATCCTGCAGCGAATCCTTGACGACGAAGTGCGCCATGTCGCGTTCGGCACAAGCCATTTCGCCACGCTCTGTTCGGCGCGTGGCGAGGACGCACCAAGCCTCTGGAAAAAGATGGTAGAGCGCCACTTCCGGGGGATGGTTAAGCCACCGTTCAACGACTCGGCGCGCCGCGCAGCCGGCTTGTCTCAAGAGATGATGGCGGCGCTTGCTTAAGAGCGGCACTCGCCGCTACCCCACGGACACGAGGTCGGCGGGGGGTCAATCCACCAATCTCTAAACAATGCCCAGCAGGCGATCCGGTTCCTCCGGACGAAAATGCGGGCAAGGTTTGCTGGGGGTCAGCACGCTGTCTGTGCGCTGTGCCGTCGCCAATTCTGGCGATGCCGTCGCATACGGATCGAACAGAGGTTGTACGGGTCGCAATGAAGAAAATCGCGTTCTCCGGTCTGGTTGCCCTCGGCACCACGCTTTGCATGGGCTTCACCGCACCCGCTTTTGCCAACAACGCCGCTTCCGTCGACATCGCCGCCCCGCTGCGCAGCGCCGAAGCGGCCCGCATCGGCGCCGCACCCGCCGGTGACGAGGAATTCTCCAAGCTGTTCGCCAGCTGGGAAGCGCTCGACGGCGGTATCGCCACGGCCACGCAGTCGCCGGTCGCCCGCAGCAACTCGGTCTCGATCCCGACGCTGGTTCCGATCAGCAGCGGCCGCGCGATGAGCAGCGGCTTCGGCCTGCGCAATCACCCGATCTACGGCGGCCTGCGTGCGCACAAGGGCGTCGACCTGCCTGCCGCCACCGGCACCCCGATCCGCGCCACCGCCGATGGCCTCGTCGGCAAGGCCGAGCGGTTCGGCGGCTATGGCCTCTATGTCCAGCTCGAGCATGGCGGCAACCTGGAAACCCGCTACGGCCACATGTCGCGCATCGCGGTCGCCGAAGGTCAGCGCGTCCACAAGGGCGACGTGATCGGCTATGTCGGCTCGACCGGCCATTCGACCGGCCCGCACCTCCATTATGAAGTCCGCGTCGCAGGCCAGGCGGTCAACCCGCTCGCCTACATGCAGCGCGACGACAACCTGCGTCAGCTGGCCAGCGCCGCCGACGCCAGCGAAATTCGCGGCTACCATGCCGCAGGTGCCGAAGCCGACGGAGAAGAATAAGACGCGGCAAGGCGATCTGCATCGAGAGGATGCGGGAAGAAGGCGGCAGCGATGCCGCCTTTTTTCTTGCGCCGCGCGCGGGCGAGCGAAGTGTGCCTTACCGGTGATCGGCAACGCCCTTACTTCGTCACCCCGGACTTGGTCCGGGGTCCAGCTTGTGGCCTGCTGGCCGCGTCGGGTCGGTCCTCCCACAAGTCAGCGGGACCCCGGGTCTTCGCCCGGGGTGACGTATGATGGTCCTGGCTTGCGGGATGAGCAGCATCGATCCAACTGTCGCACGCCCACCCGCCCACCCCGGTCCAACCGATCACGAGCGACTTTGCTTATGCCGGGCTTAACCTTCGTCCTATAAAGGGACGGCATGACCCAGACCGTCCTCCTCGTCTTCGGCACGCGGCCCGAGGCCATCAAGATGTTTCCCGTGGCCCACGCCTTGCGCGCCGATCCGCGCTTCCGCGTCGTCACCTGCGTCACCGCGCAGCATCGCGGCATGCTCGACCAGGTGCTGGAGATCGCCGGGATCGTGCCCGACCACGATCTCGACGTGATGCGCCCGGACCAGACGCTGGACGGGCTGACGGCGGCGCTGCTTACCGGCATCGGCCGTGTGCTCGATGCGGAAAAGCCCGACCGGGTGGTGGTGCAGGGCGATACGGCCACGGCCATGGCCGGCGCGCTTGCGGCCTATTATCGCAAGATCCCGGTCGCGCACGTCGAGGCGGGCCTGCGCTCGCACAACATCTATCATCCCTGGCCCGAGGAGGTGAACCGCAAGATCATCGGCTCGATTGCCACGCTGCACTTCGCACCGACCGAGACCGCCGCCGCCGCGTTGCGCGCCGAAAACGTCGCGGCCGATACGATCCACGTCACCGGCAACACCGTGATCGACGCGCTGCACTGGGTCAACGCGCGGATCGACGCTGCGCCGGGCCTCGCCGCCGGGCTTGCCGACCTCGAAGCCCGGTTTGCGGGCAAGCGCCTCATTGGCGTGACCAGCCACCGCCGCGAGAATTTCGGCGGCGGGCTGGAGGCGATCGCCGGCGCGGTGCGCGATCTGGCCGAACGGCCCGATGTCGCGCTGATCTTCCCGGTCCACCCCAACCCCAACGTGCGCGCGGTGATGGATGCGGCGCTGGCCGGGCTGCCGAACGTCGCGATGATCGAGCCGCTGGACTACCCCCATTTCGCGCGCCTCCTGGCAATCTGCGAGGTCATGCTGACCGATAGCGGCGGCGTGCAGGAGGAGGCGCCTGCGCTCGGCAAGCCCGTGCTGGTCATGCGCGAGACGACCGAACGGCCCGAGGGCGTCGCCGCCGGCACGGCCCGGCTCGTCGGAACGGACCGTGCGCGCATCGTCGCCGAGGCCACGCGGTTGCTCGACGATCCCGTCGCCTATGGCGAGATGGCGCGCGCGCACAATCCGTTCGGCGATGGCGAGGCTGCGGCGCGGATCGCCAAGCTGCTGTAAAAACATCCATCGACGCATGCGCGTCGGGTTGTCACGACTAATGGTAGCGCTACAATCGGCTTCGGAAGAGGAGAATCCGTGGACATTTCGCGCAGGCACGTGATTGCCGGATCAATCGGGGCGACGCTCGTCCCGGCCAACCTGCCGGCGCGCACCGCCGCGACGGGGGAGGCCGAGGGCGATCCCCATGCCAATACCTTGTGGTATCGCCAGCCGGCCGCGGTGTGGAACGAGGCGCTGCCGCTGGGCAATGGGCGGCTGGGTGCCATGGTCTTCGGCGGCACGGCGCAGGAGCGCATCCAGGTCAACGCGCAGACGCTGTGGGGCGGGGCGCCGCACGACTATGACGGGGCGCCGCGCGATGCGCAGCTGGCGCCGCTGCGTCAGGCGATCTTCGACGGCAACCTGGCCGAGGCGGAGCGGCTGGGCGAGGGTTTCCTTGGCGATCCCAAGGTGCTGTGCCCGTACCAGCCCTTCGTCGATCTCGCGCTTGGCTTTGCCGGGCATGACGCGGCGCAGGACTATCGCCGCTCGCTCGACCTCGCGCGCGGCGTCCACACCGTCAGCTACCGCGTGGGGCAGACGCGTTTCCGGCGCGAGTGCTTCGTCTCGTTTCCCGACAAGGTGCTGGTCGTGCGGCTCAGCGCCGACCGGCCTGGCGCGCTCGATGCCGCGATCGCGCTGACATCCAAGCTGCCGGGTATCGTGGTGCGTCGCGACGATGCGGGCGGGGCGGGCGGCGGCTGGCTGCTCGAAGGACAGATCGCGCCGCGCCGCAATCCGCCGGCCTCGTGGACCGCATCATGGGACGAGCCGGGCGTGCGGTTCGCCGCAAGGCTGCGCATACTGCAGCGCGGCGGCCGCCGCGAGGAGGACGCGGACGGATCGCAGGTGCGCGGCGCGGACGAGATCGTGCTCGTCCTGGCGGGCGCCACGAGCTTCCGCCGCTACGACGACATTTCCGGCGATCCCGCCGCCGATACACAGGGAGCGCTCGGCGCCGTCGCGACCATGCCCTGGACCCGGCTGCTCGCCAGGCATGAGGCCGACCACGCAGGCCTGTTCGGGCGCGTCGACCTGACGCTGGGCGATCCCGCCACGGCGGCGCTGCAGCCGACCGACCTGCGGCTCAAGGCCTATGCGGCGGCGCCCGATCCGGCGCTGGAGGCCCTTTATTTCCAGTACGGGCGCTACCTGCTGATCGCCTCGTCGCGGCCCGGCGGGCAGCCCGCCAACCTGCAGGGGATCTGGAACGACGAACTGCTGCCGGCGTGGAGCAGCAAGTGGACCACCAACATCAACCTGCAGATGAACTACTGGATCGCGGAAACCGGCGCTCTGTGGGACATGCAGGAGCCCCTATGGGACCTGATCGCGGACCTTTCCAAGAGCGGAACGCGGACCGCGCGGCATTTCTACAAGTCGCGCGGCTGGGTGCTGCATCACAACACCGACCTGTGGCGCGCGACCGCGCCGGTCGACGGATCGTGGGGCATCTGGCCGATGGGCGGGGTGTGGCTGTCCAACCAGATGTGGGACCACTACCTGTTCAGCGAAGACCGCGCGTTTCTGGCGCAGAAGGCTTATGACCCGATGCGCGGCGCGGTGCTCTTCGCGCTCGATTTCCTCGTGCCCGCGCCGGCGGGATCGCCACTTGCAGACCATCTCGTCACCTGCCCGTCGATCTCGCCCGAGAACCAGTATCGCAAGGACGGGGCGAGCCATTACCTGACCTATGCCGCGACGATGGACATCGCGCTGCTGGACGAACTGTTCGGCAACTTTGCCGAGGCGGCACGGCTGCTGGGCCGCGATGCAGAGCTGGCCGAGGCCGCGCTGGCGGCCAGGCGCCGCCTGCCGCCGGTGCGCGTGGGCGCGCGTGGGCAAGTGATGGAATGGGCCGAGGACTTTGCCGAGGCCGAGCCCGATCACCGGCATACCTCGCACCTTTACGGGCTTTATCCTGGCCGCGCGATCACGCTGCAGCACACACCCGACCTGGCCCGCGCCGCCGCGCGCACGCTGGACTTGCGCGGCGATGGCGGCACCGGCTGGTCGATGGCCTGGCGCACCGCGCTGCGGGCGCGGCTGGGCGACGGGGCGCATGCGCACACCATGCTGCGCGCGCTGATCGGGCAATTCACTCTGCCCAACCTGTTCGACGTCTGCCCGCCGTTCCAGATCGACGGCAACTTCGGCGGCCCCGCGGGCATGGCCGAAATGCTGCTGCAGAGCGGGCCGGGTGAGGTGTCGCTCCTGCCCGCGCTGCCACCAGCGTGGGGCCGCGGGGCAGTGCGGGGCCTGCGCGCGCGCGGCAATTTCAAGGTCGACATGCGCTGGAGCGACCATGCCCTGACCCATGCGGTGATCCACGCGGCGCGGCCCGCGCGGCTGGCCGTCACGGCGATGGGGCGCAAGCAGGACGTGGTGTTGCGCGTGGGGGCCAACCCGTTGCGGCTGGGGTGAAGTCCATGCGGATCCTCCCTGTGCCAAAGGCATGGGGAGGGGGACCGCCGGCGCAGCCGGGGGTGGAGGGGCGTGAAGCGTCGCGTCAGGCCTCGCCCCTCCGTCAGCCCGCTTCGCGTGCTGCCACCTCCCCATGCCTTTCGGCATAGAGAGGATCTGGGATGCTGCGTTATGGCGATGTACCTGCACGCCCATGTCGGCATCGCGATCGGCTCCCGATCCTCCCTATGCCAAAGGCATGGGGAGGGGGACCGCCGGCGCAGCCGGTGGTGGAGGGGCATGACACGTCGCGTCAGGGCCCGGCCCCTCCGTCAGCCGCTTCGCAGGCTGCCACCTCCCGTGCCTTGCGGCACAGGGAGGACATCCTAAACCAGCTTCTGCACGGCCTGCATGAACGGCCCGATCGATACCGGCTTGGCGAGATAGCCCTCGGCGCCGGCTTCGCGGATACGTTCCTCGTCGCCCTTGCCGGCGTAGGCAGTAACCGCAAGCACCGGGATCTGGCGCAGCACCGGGTCGGCTTTCAGTGCCTCGATCAGTTCGAGGCCCGAGACGTTGGGCAGCTGGATGTCCATGATGACGAGGCCGGGCACGAATTGGCGTGCGCGGTCAAGCGCCTCGCGGCCGTCGGCGCAGGGCTCGACGGTGAAGCCGTTGGCGGCGAGCAGGTCGCAGAACAGTTTGCGGTTGAGGTCGTTGTCCTCGACAACCAGAATTCTTTTTGCCACGGAACACCTCTGGAGCACCAAGCGGGAAGCTGCGATGCCCGTCCTGCTCTATGGAACCGGAAAGGCCCTGACAATCATTCGCGAACCGTCATCCCCCGCCGCCGATCCTGCCGATCTGGCGCTTTCGGCGCTCGCCTGGGTGCTTGCGGACGAGGATCGCGCGATGCGGTTCCTGGCGCTCACCGGGTTGACGCCCGACGCGCTGCGCAGTGGGCTGGGTAACCGTGCCGTGCTGGGCGGGGTGCTGGATTTTCTCTGTGCGCATGAACCGGATCTTGTCGCGGCGGCGGCAGCACTCGATATAGCGCCCGAAACACTCGCTGCCGCCCGGGAGAAATTGCAATGAGCCGTCCGCTGGTCGTCAGCGATTGCGACGAAGTGCTGCTGCACATGGTCGCGCCGTACAAGGCCTGGCTGGCCGAACATCACGATGTCGAATTCTCGATGCGCTCGAGCGACTTCTCCGATGCGATGCGCCATCGCGGCGACGATCGTCCCGTGGCCCCTGCGGAGATCCACCGCCTGCTCGACCTGTTCTTCGACACGCAGATGCACGCGCAGCCGCCGATCGCGGGCGCGGTCGAGGCGGTCAACGCCCTCGCCGAACGCGCCGACGTGGTGATTCTCACCAACCTGACCGACGCCTATCGCGAGGCGCGCACCGCGCAGCTGGACGCGGTCGGCATCAAGGCGCGCGTGTTCACCAACCAAGGGCCCAAGGGACCTGCGCTGCAGCGCATCCTCGACGAGTACCGCCCCAGTCGGACGGTGTTCATCGACGACCTGCCGTTCCACCATCGCTCGGCCGCCGAGATGACCCCCGACGTGGTGCGCCTGCACTTGTGCGGCGAGCCGATGCTGGCGCCGCACATTCCCTGCGCTCACACGGCGGGCCACGCCCATGCGCGGATCGACACCTGGGATCATGCCTTGCCGTGGATCCACGCGCGGCTCGACGAGGCGGCCTGAACGCCGGCCATCCGGCGCGCGATCCCTGGCGCCGACATTTTTCAAACGGAGTTGCCCCGATGACCGCTTCGATCGATTCCCGCCTGGCCGAGCTTGGCCTGACCCTGCCGCAAGCCGCAGCGCCGGTCGCGGCCTATGTGCCGACCGTGCTGGCCGGCGGCCTGCTCCACGTCTCGGGCCAGCTGCCCTTCGTCGATGGGCAGCTCGTGACCGGCCGGCTGGGCGAGAGCGTGTCGCTCGAGGAGGGCCAGGCTGCCGCCCGCGCCTGTGGCCTCATGCTGCTGGCTCAGGCCAAGGCCGCGCTCGGCTCGCTCGACCGGATCGAGCGCGTGGTCAAGCTGGGTGCCTTCATCAGCTCGACCGCCGACTTCACCGACCAGCCCAAGGTCGCCAACGGCGCGTCGGAACTGATGCAGGCGGTGTTCGGCGAGGCAGGCCTTCACGCGCGCAGCGCCGTGGGCGTGCCGGTCCTGCCGCTCGGCGCCGCGGTGGAAGTCGATGCTATCTTTGCTGTTCGCGCTGCTTGAGCGCTTTCTCCTGCCCGCCCGTGCGTCTGAGCGGGCGGGCTGGCTGACCGGCTGCATCTACGCGCATCGCGGGCTGCATGGCCCGGGCGTGCCCGAAAACTCGCTGGCCGCCGCCGACGCGGCGATCGCGCGCGGGTTCGGCATCGAATGCGACGTGCAGCGCAGCCACGACGGACAGGCGATCGTCTTCCACGACTGGACGATGGAGCGCCTGACCGGCAGCGCGGGCACCGTCATCGACGCCAATGCCCCCGAACTGCTACGCCTGCCGCTACGCGACGAGACCGGCGCGGTGGTGCCGGGTACGACGATCCCGGGCCTGCGCCAGTTGCTCGAGCGCATCGACGGCCGCGTGCCGCTGCTGATCGAGATCAAGTCGCGCCCGGGCTTGCGCATCGCGCCGCTGTGCCTGGCGGTGCGGCGCCTGCTCGAAGGCTATGCCGGGCCGGTTGCGGTGATGAGCTTCGACCCGCGCGTGCCGGCCTGGTTCCGCCGCTACTCGCCGCGCGTGGTCCATGGCCTCGTCGTGACCGACGCGGGGCGGCGCACGCTGCTGGCGCGCCTCAAGAGGCACCTTGCGCTCTGGCGCGCACGTCCCCAGTTTCTGGCCTATGATATTGCCGATCTTGCCAATCCTGTCGTGCGCCTCGCGCGCCGGCGCGGCCTGCCGGTCCTGACATGGACCATCCGCACGCCCGAGGACGCGGCACGGGCCGCAGCGCTGGCCGATGCCCCCATTGCCGAGGGGCCAGTCCTCACGGCGGATCAGTGAGCTCGCCCTCGCCGCGCTGCCGGCGGCGGGGGACCACGTCATGAGCCTTGTCGCGCGGGTGGAGCGCGGCGTCGGCGCGATCGACGCTGCAGACTGGGACCGGCTGGCGGGCCGGGCCAATCCCTTCGTCTCGCACGCCTTCCTCACCCTGCTCGAGGAATCGCGCAGTGTCGGGGGGCGCAGCGGCTGGACCCCGCTGCCGCTGGTGATCGACGACGAGGGTGGCAGCCCGGTGGCGGCGCTGCCGGCCTATCTCAAGCAGCACAGCCAGGGCGAGTACGTCTTCGACCACAATTGGGCCGATGCCTGGCAGCGGGCCGGCGGGGACTATTATCCCAAGCTGCAGATCAGCGTGCCCTTCACGCCCGCGACCGGCCCGCGCCTGTTGTGCGAGGGACGGCCGGACCTTGCGCTGCCGCTGCTGCGCGCGGCGGAGGCGCTGGTCGACCAGAATGGGCTTTCGTCCGCGCATGCGACGTTCATCAGCCCCGAGCAGCTGCCGCTGTTCGAGGAGGCAGGGTGGCTGCTGCGCACCGACCTTCAATTCCATTGGGAAAACCGGGGGTACGCCAGCTTCGACGATTTCCTGGCGGCACTGTCGTCGGCGCGGCGCAAGAACCTGCGCAAGGAACGCGCTGCCGCGCAGGACGGCGTGGAGATCGTGGCGCTGACGGGCGAGGCGATCCGGCCCGAGCACTGGGACGCATTCTGGGTGTTCTACCAGGACACGGGGGCGCGCAAATGGGGCCAGCCCTACCTGACGCGCGCGGCCTTCGACCTGATCGGGCAGCGCATGGCGGACAAGGTACTATTGGTGCTGGCGCTGCACGACGGGGAGCCGGTCGCGGGTGCGCTCAATTTCATCGGCGCCGACACGCTCTATGGCCGCTATTGGGGTGCGGTGGTCGACAAGCCGTTCCTGCATTTCGAGCTGTGCTATTACCAGGCGATCGACGCCGCGATCGAGCTGGGCCTCAGCCGTGTCGAGGCAGGCGCACAGGGCCAGCACAAGCTGGCGCGCGGCTACGAGCCGGTGCAGACCTGGTCGGCGCATTATATCGCCAATCCGGATTTCCGCCGCGCGATTGCCGACTTCCTCGAACGCGAGCGCGAGGGGATCGACCAGGGGCAGCTGGAACTGGCCGCGCACACGCCGTTCCGCAAGGGCTGAACCCTGACGGAAAGCAGGATCGGCCGTATTGCGGCGTCAGGCGGCGCGGGTTTGCGTGTCGCGCAGCCACTGGCGCGCGCGGCGCTGGGCTTCGGCGATTTCGCGCGCGGTCATGTCCTCGGCCACGTCGGCGCGCGCCTGTGCGGCATCGTCATGACCGGCGACGGCGGCGAGGTTGAACCACTTGTGGGCCTCGACCAGATCGCACTCGACCCCGTGGCTGCCCGTGGCGAAGGCGACGCCGAGATCGAAGTAGGCGTGGGTGTCGCCCAGCATCGCGGCGGCAAGGCAGGCGGCGAGCAGCGTGTCGGCGCGCTCCTCGGCCGGGCTGATGCGCGGCGTGGCGGCGGGTACCAGCGTGATCGGTGATCGGTCCATCGTGTTGTTCCATCCCCTGTTGGACGCGATCGGCCGGAATCGGTGGTGGGGCCTTGTGCATCCGTTGCGGGGCCAGACTTGCGCAACTTGGTCAACAAACCGTTAACCAAGAACTTTTCAGGATGCGTCGGCGCGGGACCCAGGGGCGAGGAAGTGCTTGTGCGGCTATGGCCGCCTGCCTATAGGCGCGGCAAGCCGAAGGCTGGTCGCGCCATACGCGGCGCTGACGGGCCTTATGGTCGGAAGGCGCAGTACGGAGGGCCGGATGGCTGGGGTTTTGGGTGACGAAATTGACGTGTTGGCAAAAGCCCGTCGGGCGATGCCGAGTGATTACGTTCCGGGTGAAGACGAAACCTACATGAGCGAGCAGCAGCTCGACTATTTTCGCCGCCTTCTGCTCGAATGGAAGAAGTCCATCCTCTCGGCCTCGGCCGGTACGCTTTCGGCCCTGCAGGACGGACCGCTGCGCGAACCCGACCTCAATGACCGAGCGTCGAGCGAGACTGACTGGGGCATCGAACTGCGCACGCGCGACCGCCAGCGCAAGCTCATCGCCAAGATCGATTCGGCGATGCGCCGGATCGACGAGGGCGAATACGGCTTTTGCGAAGTGACCGGCGAGCCCATCGGCCTTGGCCGGCTGATCGCTCGCCCGATCGCGACGATGACCGTCGAGGCGCAGCAGGCGCACGAGCGGCGCGAAAAGGTATCGCGCGACATGTGATCGCAGCGGCGGGGCGCGGTAAGCATGGCCGCCCCCGTCCTGCCGGTCAAATCGGCATTTCCGGCACGCATCGGGGCCGGCTTAAGCCTTTTTTTGCCGATTTCGTTTAACGAATGTGGTACGGATCGGTCCGGTGACCGGCACGGCAGACGCTTTGCCGTCGTCATGCCGGTCGTGGACGGGTCCGGGCATTCGTCCAACCTCGTCAGGCTCTCGTCTTTCAGGAAACGGAATTTCGCACGGTGACTGAACCCGATCATCGGCAAGTGGGGCGCGACAGCCTGTTCATGATGGCCGACCTGCGCCTCGACGGGCAGGACGGTGAATATCGTGTGCGCGTGCGCAACCTGTCGGCAGGCGGGATGATGGCCGAGGGCAGCGTGCGCGTGGCCAACGGCATGCGGGTCGACATCCGCTTGCGCCACGTCGGCTGGGTGGCCGGCACCGTCGCTTGGATCCAGGACAGCCGCTTCGGCATTGCCTTCGTCGAGCCGATCGACCCCAAGCTGGTGCGCGAGCCGGTGCAGGGACAGTCCACCGATGATTACGCACCGCGCTATGTGCGCCCGCCGCTCGCCCCGCCCGAGAGCAAGCCGCTGCGCAAGCTCTGACGCCGCGCACCCTGCTGCCCGGATGTCGGCGCGGATACTCGGCTGCCGGGGTAGCGCCCTGCCTCCGATCTGTTAGGCTGGCGTCGATGTCGCCGACCCCGTTGCCTTGCCGTGCCGCCGCCGTGCATGTCTCGCGCCGCCGTCGCGCAGGGCCGCTGCGTCAGGTGGTGGGCCTGGCCCTCGTGGTCGCGCTGCTCGGCGGTTGCGGTGCGCGCCGCCGCGGGCCGCTGCCGGTGGCGCTGGCGGGCGACGAAACCGCGTTCCAGACCGCGGCGACCGCGCATCTCACGCCGGCGGGACAGGTGCTGCGGGCCGCCACCGTCGAGGGCCTCGTCGGCTTCGATGCCGAAGGGCGCGTCGTGCCTGCGATCGCCGAACGCTGGATCGTGACCGACGATGGCCTCGGCTACATCTTCCGCCTGCGCGAGGGCATCTGGCCCGATGGCTCGCCGATCGACGCGGCCAGCGTGGTGAGCGCGCTGCGCCGCGCACGGGCGAACCTGTCGAACACCGCGCTGGGGCTTGATCTTGCTCCCATCGACGAGATCCGGGTGATGACCGACCGGGTGGTGGAGATCGACCTCGTCGCGCCGCTGCCCGACCTTTTGACCCTGCTGGCCCAACCGGAAATGGGCCTGCCGCGCGCGCGGCTGGGATCGGGGCCGCTCGGCCTCAGGCGCGAGGGCGGGCAAGCGCTGCTGTCGCCGATCCCCCCCGAAAAGCGCGGGCTGGCCCCGGTCGAGAACTTCGCGCGTAGCGTGCGCCCGCTGCGGCTCGAGGTCATGCCGATGGCGCGGGCGGTGCAGCGGTTCAACGACGGACTGGTCGACGTGGCGCTGGGCGGGACGATCGACACCTTGCCGCTGGCCGGCACGACGATGCTGTCGCGCGGTAACGTGCAACTGGACCCGGTGGCCGGGCTGTTCGGGATCCAGGTGGTGGATGCCGGGGGCTTCCTCGCCGACCCCTTGCGCCGCGAGGCCCTGGCCCTGGCGATCGATCGCGACGGCATCGTCGGTGCCTTCTCGATCGGCGGCTGGCAGCCGACGACGCGGCTGATCCCCGGCGACGTTCCCGAGGATGCCGGGATGGACCCGTCGACCAGCCCCGGCGAGCGCTGGGTTGGAACGACGCTCGACCAGCGTCGTGCTCTGGCGCGCCAGCGGGTGCAGGCGTGGATCGCCTCGGGCCAACCCGCACCGGTGCTGCGCCTCGCCATGCCCGACGGCCCCGGATCGCGCCTGGTGTTCGACCGGCTGCTCGGCGATTTTGCGCAGATCGGCGTGCGGCTCGAGCGGGTCGGGCTGGAGGACCGGGCGCAATTGCGGCTGGTCGACAGCGTCGCGCGCTATGGCCGGGCCGCGTGGTTCCTCGACCAGGTGGCCTGCACGGTCGAGCCGGCGGGCTGTAGTGCACAGGCCGACGCCCTGGCGGCGCAGGCCCGCGCCGAGCGCGATGGCCGGGTTCGCGCCATTCTGCTCGGGCAAGCCGCCGGCGCGGCCATCGCCGCCAATGGCTACCTGCCGATCGCACGCCCCTTGCGCTGGTCGCTGGTGCGCAGCGGCGTTGGCGGCTTCGCGCCCAACCCCTGGGGATGGCACGCGCTGCCGCCGCTGACGATGGTGAGCCGCTAGGGCGGGCCATCAACCCAGCGAGGGGGCCGGGCAAAATCGGTCGCCGGGGGCATTCCCGACAGGCAATCCCGCAAAATTCGATCCGATTGGCGCGATTTTTCGCATTTGGTCATGGCGGCGCAAGGAACAACCGGCTAGAGGGCAGCAGCCGAACGATGGTATATCGGGCTTCGCGTGGTGAAGCCTTGGCCCCCTGATCCGCGCTTTTGTCCCCCCGCCGGCCTGTGCCCCCCGTGGCGCTCCGGCCCAGACCCGTTGAGTTTCATGTCCTTTTCTTCGCTCCCCGCCGCCGTTTCCGAATCCCTTGCCGCGCGCGGCTACGCCGAACCGACTCCGGTCCAGGCGGCCGTGCTCGAGGCCGAGGCGGTGGGCCGCGACCTGCTGGTCTCGGCGCAGACCGGTTCGGGCAAGACCGTCGCGTTCGGCGTCGCCATCGCCAGCGACCTGATCGGCGAGGGCACCCCGCCCGCCGGTGCGCCGCTGGCCCTGGCCATCGCTCCGACGCGCGAACTGGCGCTGCAGGTCAGCCGCGAGCTGCAGTGGCTGTTCGAGAAGGCCGGCCTGCGCATCGCGACCTGCGTCGGCGGCATGGACCCGTCGAAGGAGCGCCGCACGCTCAATTACGGCGCGCACATCGTCGTCGGCACGCCGGGCCGCCTGCGCGACCATCTCGAGCGCGGCGCGCTCGACCTGTCGAGCCTGCGCGCGGTCATCCTCGACGAGGCCGACGAGATGCTCGACATGGGCTTCCGCGAAGATCTCGAGGAACTGCTCGACGCGACCCCGGCCGAGCGCCGCACTTTGCTGTTTTCGGCGACGATGCCGCGCCCGATCGCGGCGCTGGCCCGCCAGTACCAGCGCGACGCGCTGCGCATCTCGACGATCGACGAGCGCCAGGGCCATGGCGACATCGCCTATCAGGCGGTTGCCGTATCGCCCAACGACATCGAGAACGCGGTCATCAACCTGCTGCGCTTCCACGAGGCGGAAACGGCGATGCTGTTCTGCGCCACGCGCGACAACGTGCGCCACCTTCACGCCACGCTAGTCGAGCGCGGCTTTGCCGCCGTGGCGCTGTCGGGCGAGCACAGCCAGAACGAGCGCAACCAGGCGATCCAGGCGCTGCGCGACGGCCGCGCGCGGATCTGCGTGGCCACCGACGTCGCCGCGCGCGGCATCGACATCCCCTCGCTCAGCCTCGTCGTCCACGTCGAGGTGCCGCGCGATGCCGAGACGCTGCAGCACCGTTCGGGCCGCACCGGCCGCGCCGGCCGCAAGGGCACGGCCGTGCTCGTGGTGCCGTTCCCGCGCCGCCGCCGGCTCGAGGAAATGCTGCGCCGTGCGCGCATCGAGGCCGAGTGGATGGCCGCGCCCAGCGCCGCGCAGATCCGCGAGCGCGATCGCGAGCGCCTGCTCGAGCAGCTGCTCGCCCCGGTCGACGCCGACGAGGTGCTCGACGATGACGTCGCGCTCGCCGAGACGCTGATGGACAAGATGGAAGTGCGCGACATCGCGCTGGCGCTGGTGCGCGCCCATCGCAAGGCCATGCCGCAGCCCGAGGACCTGATCGACCTGTCGAGCGACGAAGGCCGCCGTCCGCCGCGCCGTGAAGGCTTCGACGACGTGGCCTGGTTCCGTATGGACATCGGCCGCCGCCAGAACGCCGACCCGCGCTGGCTGCTGCCGCTGCTGTGCCGCCGTGGCCACATCACCCGCAACGAGATCGGCGCGATCCGCATCGGCATGAGCGAGACGTTCTTCCAGGTTCCCAAGGCCATGGAAGACCGCTTCCGCGCCGCGCTGCAGCGCACCGCACGCGAGGGTGCCGAGGACGAGACCGGCATCCGCATCGAGCCGAGCGAGCCGCCGCGCGAAACCGCACGGACCAATCGCCGCCAGGGCAATGGCCCCAACCGCCCGCGCAACGATTATCCCCGTGGTGATGGCCCGCGTGGCGATGGACCCCGCCCGCACCGCAAGGGTCCGCGTCGCCGCGAAGGCTGAGCCGGGACGTTTCTGAGGACTTGCGTACCTCCCTGCCGCAGGGTGGGGAGGGCGCGTTTCTATTCCGGCTGGCGTTCGAGCGGCGCATCGCGCAGCAGCGCATCGAGCGCGCGCGCATCGTCGCAAGTGGTGTCGCCCGCCAGCCGCGCCTGCAGTGCGCGATAGTGCTGCAGCACCGCCTCACCGAGCGCGCTGACCTTGGCCCCGCCACCGCGCGCGCTGCCGGGGAAGGTCTCGACCAGCGGGCCGCTCCAGCAGCGATTCATCACGTCGACCAGCAGCCAGGCGCGGCGATAACTCATCCCCATGACTCGCGCCGCGCCCGAGATGGACCCTTCGCGCGCGATCGCATCGAGAAGGTCCGCCTTGCCCGGCCCCATCGCGATGGCGTCGGCGCAATAGAGCTGCAGCTTGATCTTGATGCCTGGGCGCTGGGTCATGGTGCGCGACTATAGCCGCACGCGCGGCGAAGGCCATCGCTTGCCGTGCCGGTGCGGCCCTGCGCCTCAGCGATAGAATTCGCCCTCGATCTTGGAGAGCGTCTCGAAGCCGTCGCCGATATGGCGGCGCATCGCGGCCTCGGCACCGTCCGCGTCGCGGGCCATGATCAAATCCACCATGGCGCGGTGGTCGGCATTCGCAGTGCCCAGCCGGTCCGAATCGTAGAAGCTCTCGAACAGGAGGCGATGGATCGGCACGTTGAGGCGCTGGAGCAGTTCGGCGATGACCATGTTCCCGGACCCCTCGACGATCAGCCGGTGCCATTCGATGTTGAGGCGGCCGAAGCGGTCGGGGGCGCGTTCCTCGACGCACTTGTCCAGCTGTTCCTGCACCGCGCACAGCCTCGCCCTGGCGTCGTCGGAGGCATGGCGCGCGAAATCCGCCGCGCAAATCCCCTCGAGGGCCATGCGCGCGCGGTAGATCTGCGCCACTTCTTCCAGCCCGGTGCTCTTTACCGAAGCGCCACGGAACTCCTCGATCTGGACGAGGCCTTCGCCCTCAAGCCGTTGCAGCGCCTCGCGCACCTTGGAGCGGCTCGCCCCCATCTGGCGGATAATGTCGACCTCGACCAGCCGCTGGCCTGGCACGAAGCGGCCGGTGCGGATGCGCTCGCGCACCCAGTCTGCGATCTCCACGCCCGTCGGGGCCCGCTTGTCGTCTGCATCGCTCATGACCGCAGTGATTCCGTGCGCTCACAATATTGTCAACAATTTCGTCCGCCACTTTCTCTTTGCATCTGGACGGATGATGGCAGATGAAATTGTCAACAATGCAGGAGCGGATGATGAAGGCGGCCCGGGTGGTGGGAGTTGTGATGGCAGCGTCGGTTGCCATGCCGATCTCGGCGCCCGTTCTGGCGTCGGACTATGCCGAAGTGCAGCGGCAGTCGCTCTATGTCCCCGTCCGCGACGGGACGCCGCTGGCCGTGAACCTGTATCGCCCGGCGCAGGCCGGCAAGCCGGTCGACGGCAGGATGCCGGTCATCTTCGTCTTCACGCCCTATCGCGCCCGCTATCGCGACAAGGACGGCAAGGTCCAGGAAGTCGCGCTCGACGACAAGATGGCACTGCGCTCACTCATCAGGGCGGGCTACGTTGTCGCCGTGGCCGACATTCGCGGCAAGGGCGCCTCGTTCGGCCATCGCCGCGGGTTCCAAGACCGTACCGAGGCGATGGACGGACATGATCTGGTGGAGTGGCTGGCGCGCCAGCCGTTCAGCACGGGCAAGGTCGGCATGATGGGCTGCTCGTACCTCGGCGGTACGACCTTTCACACCGCCAGCACGGTGCCGCCGTCGCTGAAAGCGGTCTTCGTCGGCTCGTCCGATCTCGACAAATATGCCTTCGTGCGGCGTGGCGGGATTACCGCGCAGTTCAACACGCGCCCGGACGAGCCGCTGTCGGACGATCTGGCCAGCCTTCCGGTCGACGACGACGCGGCGGGCGTGAAGCTCAAGGCGGACGTGGCGCAGCATGCCGACAACACGCCGATGGCCGCGCTGTGGTACGGCATGCCCACGCGCGACAGCGTCTCGCGCTATACCGGCAATGCGTTCTGGGAAGAGGTCGGGATCTACAACTACCTCGCACCGATCCGGAAGGCAGGCATTGCCACGTACTTCTGGAGCAACTGGCACGACGAGCCGACGGCGCAATCCATCCTCAGCGCCGCGAACATGCCAGGCTCCAAGTTCCTGGCCGGGCCGGGCAGCCATTGCGTCCCGCCCCCGGGCTTCGACTTCACCGGCGAGGTGGTGCGCTATTTCGACCATTACTTGAAAGGTGCCGACAACGGCATCGAGAAGGCGCCGCGCGCGACCTATTGGCTCGAGGGGCTGAACGGTAGCGGCGGCTATGTCCGGTCGAACCGGTTGCCGGGCGAGGGCGCCAGGCCGATGCGCTGGTATCTCGATGGCGGGCGCAGCCAGACCGCGCGTTCGGTCAACGACGGTACGCTGCACCCCTCTGTCGGCAAGGCCGGCGCCGACCCCTTCACGGTGCGCTACGACCTGCCGAGCGCCGACTACTTTGCATTCTGGGCGCAGCCGATGGACGACAAGGGGCTGAGCTACACCAGCGCGCCGCTGGCCGCGCCGACCAGACTGGTGGGCTATCCCGTGGTCAACCTGCGGGTGAAGGCCGACAAGCCCGACGCCAACGTCTTCGTCTATCTCGACCAGGTGGCCGCGGACGGCAAGGCGGAAGTCGTCGCCTTCGGGCGGCTGGCGCTGTCGCACCGCAAGACCGGGACGGCTCCTTATAAAACGATGGGACTGCCCTATCACCCGGGCAAGGCCGCCGACGTGGCACCGCTGCCGGTGGGCCAGTCCGCGGACCTGGCGATCGACCTGACGCCGGTGTCGCGGATCGTCCCGGCGGGCGCGCGCCTGCGCGTCACGATCACCGGCGCCGATCCGCGCCAGCGCAACCTCAAGGATATCCAGCAAACCCCGGCGCCCGTCATCACGGTCGAGCGCGGCGCGGGCGCCCCATCCTGGATCGAGCTGCCGGTGTCGGACTGACCCCGGCGAAGAAACGACAAGCGGCTGAAGCACGCTGCGAGAGGGAGTGGAACATGAACGGAAACATCATCGAGAAGGCGGGCTTCAAGGCCCTGTTGCGCATGGGCTGCTGCACCGTGGCGCTGGCTGCCCCGGCGCTGGCCAGCGCGCAGGAGCAGCCTGCGACCGCGGAGGCCGCGACCAGCGCCGAAGCACCCAGCACCGCTGAAATCATCGTGACGGGCAGCCGCGTGCGCGGCGAAGCGCCGGTCGGCTCGACCGTCACCACGCTGGGCCGGGCGGAGATGGAAGCCTCGAGCGCCGTCACCGTCGATCGCATGATCAAGGAAATCCCGCAGGTCTTCGATCTCGGCGTATCCGAAAACTCGCGCGGCCAGTCGGGTGGCAGCGGCAACATCACTTACGGCAACTCGGTCAACCTGCGCGGGATCGGGCCGTATGCCACGCTGGTCATTATCGACGGGCACCGCGTCACCAACAACAGCCGCTCGATCGACCCCTCGGTCCTGCCCTCGCTCGGCGTCGAGCGGGTCGAGGTCGTGGCCGACGGCGCCTCGGCGATCTATGGGTCCGATGCGGTGGCGGGCGTCGTCAACCTGATCCCGCGCCGCTCGCTCAACGGCGGCGAGGTCTTCGCCCGCGCCGGCATCGGTGCGCGGGGCGATTTCCACGAGACCACGCTGGGCGCGGCACTGGGCAAGGTGTTCGACCGCGGCCAGATCATGGTCGCCTACGAGCATGTCGAGCGGTCGGCCCTGAGCGGCGACGATCGCAGCTTCTTCACCAGCGACCAGCGCCGCTTCGGCGGGGGCGACTATCGCATCGCCCGTTGCGCGCCGGGCAACATCAACGCCAATGGCACGACCTATGCCATTCCCGCCGGCGGCGTGACCCAGGCGACGGCCGGATCGCTGACGGCCGGCACCGTCAACCTGTGCGACGAGCTGGCCAACCAGGACTTGATGCCCCGGCAAAAGTACGACTCGGTCAACAGCACCGGCCGGTTCGAGTTCAACGACTGGTTCAGCGTCTTTTATGACGGGTTCTATTCGCGGCGCGAATTCTATCGCCGCTCAGCCTATTCGAACGCGCGCCTGACGGTGCCGCAGACCAACGCCTTCTTCGTGCGCCCGGCGGGCTTCACCGGTTCGAGCTACACGCTCGACTACAACTTCCGCAACGACGTGCCGACCAACGACAGCTACGGCTACGCCCAGAGCTGGCAGATCACGCCGGGCCTGCGCGTCAAGCTGCCGCACAACTGGGAGTTCGAGGCGCTTTACGGTTATGGCAAGACCAACGACTTTTCGGGCTCGTACTATGGCATCAACAACGCAGCGCTGAATGCGGCCTTGGCCAGCAGCGATCCGGCGACCGCCTTCGACCCCTACAACGGGGGGCGTACCAGCAGCGCCGTGCTTGGCACGATCGCCAACCAGATCTTCCTGGCGCCCACCAACGGCCGCCTCAAGACCTACGAGGCGCGGCTCAACGGTGCGCTGTTCCACCTGCCCGGTGGCGACGTGAAGCTGGCGACGGGCTACGAGCGGCAGGACTTCACCGTCGGGCTCGGTTCGGCGCGCGGCGGGCCGACCACGCCAGTCGTGTTCCGCAACTTCGGCCGCAAGGTCGACAGCTTCTACGGCGAACTTTACATCCCGATCTTCGGCGCGGACAACGCCGGGCCGTTCTTCGAACGGCTCGAGATCAACGCCGCGATCCGCCACGACAAGTACAGCGACGTCGGCGGGACCACCAACCCCAAGTTCGGCGTGAACTGGCAGCCGGTGCAATGGCTCAAGCTGCGCGGCAGCTATGGCGAATCCTTCCGTGCCCCGACGATCCCCGAAATCTACGGCAACTCCAACAACCTGTTCGGCCAGAGCTATCAGAACCCGGCGGGCGGCGCGCCGCTGCAGGGCTATGCGCTGTCGGGCCCGAACCTCGACCTCAAGCCCGAGACGGCGCGCTCGTGGTCAGTCGGCGCGGACTTCGAGCCGACCCGCCGCTTGCGCTTCGGCGTGACGCTGTGGGACGTGAAGTACAGCAACCAGGTGCTGGCGAACCTCTCCAACCTGGCGATCCTGGGCAACGAGGCGCAATACGCCGGGACCGGCATCATCCTGCGCGGCGATGCCGCGGCCCAGCGCGTGCAGCAGCTGGTGGCGCAAGGCGTGGCGCTGGCGGGCGGCTCGTTCCCCGGCGGCAACCCGGCCAACGTCACCCTGTTCGTCGACGGGCGCAGCCAGAACCTGGGCGTCTCGATCACCCGTGGGATTGACTTCACCGGCAGCTGGACCACCGACATCGGTTCGAACGATCGCCTGACGTTCAACCTGTCGGGCACCTACCTCACCAAATACAACGTCGCGGTCACGCCGACCGCGCCGCTGGTCGATCGCCGCAACGTCATCTTCAACCCGCTCAAGTTCAAGGGCCGCGCCAGCGCCAACTGGGACCACGGGCCGATCTCGGCGCGCGTCGTGGTGACGCATGTCGGCGGCTACACCAACAATCTCGCGCCGCAGGTGCAGATGGTGAAGAGCTACACCCCGGTCGATCTCTCGCTCAACTGGCGGATCGGCGATCCCAAGGAGAGCGGTTTCTTCGAGCGCGGCTTCACGCTCGGGTTCGAGATGCGCAACGCCTTTGATACCAACCCGCCCTATGTCAACCTGGCGCCCAGCGGCAACGGCAGCGGCGGGTACGATGCGACGGCGAGCGATCCGATCGGACGGCTCTTTGCGGTCAGCGTCCGCAAATCCTTCTGACGACGGAGACGAGAGGCGTGGGGCGAGATGCCATTTCCATCGTGCTGGCAGGCGATCTGGTTCTGGACGAACCCGACGGCGCCTGGTGGCTGAGCGGCATCGCGCCCGCGCTGCAAGGCGCCGACCTGGCGGTCGGGCATCTTGAGGTTCCGCACACCCACCGGGGTGCGGAACTGCAGGGTGACGTGCCCGCCCCCGGGGCGCCGCCCGAAAACCTGGCGGCGATCGCGCAGGCCGGCTTCGCCTTGCTGAGCCTGGCGGGCAACCACATCGCCGATTGCGGCGCCGAGGGGATCGCCGACACGACCGCCGGGCTCGATGCCCTCGGCGTGGCGCATTGCGGTGCGGACCTGACGCTGGAGGCGGCGCGCAGGCCCGCGATCGTCGCGCGCGACGGCTGGCGCATCGCGCTTCTGAGCTACAACTGCGTCGGCCCCGAGGCCAGCTGGGCGACGGCGGACCGGGCCGGTTGCGCCTATCTGCCAATCGCGACCGCGGACGGCGCACCGATTGCGCCTGCGGCGAACCTTGCGGTGTTGACGCAAGCGGCCCTGGATATCCTGCGCCACGACATTTCCGAGGTACGCGCGCAGGCGGACCTCGTTCTCGTCGCGCTGCACAAGGGCATCGTCCACACGCCGGCGCGCCTCGCGCCCTACGAGCGGGCCTTGTCCCACGCTGCGGTGGAGGCGGGGGCCGACGTGGTGATCGGTCATCACGCGCATATCGTGCGCGGCATCGAATTCCATAACGGCAAGCCGATCTTCCACGGCCTTGGCAATGGCTGCGTGGTGACGAGCGCGCTCAGCCCGGCGCAGGATCATCCTGCCCGCGCGGCGTGGGCCGAGCGCCGCAAGGCGATGTTCGGGTTCGAACCCGACCCTGCCTACACACTCGCCCCGTTCCATCCCGAGGCGGTCAACGCATTCCTGGGCACGGTCGCCATGGACGACGCGGGCACGATCCGCGCCGGGATCATCCCGATCGATGTCGAGGCGCCGGGCCGCCCGGTTCTTGCCGAGCCGGCGCGGGCAATGGAAATCCGCGACTATGTCGTGCGCATTACCGAGACGGCCGGTCTGCCGTCGATCGAAATTGCGCACGATGGCCGTGTGACGGAGGTCCGCCCATGATGCGCGCGCAGACGATCATGGTGTGGACGGGCGGGATCGCCCTTGTCACCGCGGCGTCGCTCAATGTCCTGGCGGTGATCGGGCGGCACACTGGCCTCCCGCTCAAGGGCGCCATCGAACTGGTGCAGGTTGGCGTGCTCGTCGCCGGATCGCTGGCGTTGGTCATGGCGACGCTCGCCCGCAACCATGCGCGGGTGCATCTCATCCTCGACCGGCTGACCGGTACGCGCCGGGTGGTGGCGGACCGCATCTGCACCGCGCTTTCGATCGTGTTCTACCTCCTGCTGTTGAGTGGATCGCTGTGGCTCGCGCGCGACCTGTGGGGCAGCCAGGAAGTCAGCGAATTGCTCGACGTGCCTTGGCGCTGGATGCGCGGCTTCCTCAACGTCGCGCTGGTCGTCGTGATTGCGCTGCTGGTGCGGCAATTGACGGAACGAGCCAAGCCATGATCCTTGCTACGCCTGAAACCGGGCTCGTCGGCCTGGTCCTGCTCTTCGCCATGCTGCTGTGCGGGGTGCCGATCGGCGTTTCGCTCGGTCTTGTCGGGATCGGTGGGCTGGTCTTCGCCCTCGGCCCGGAGGCGGCCGTCGTGAAGGCTGGCGTGGTCGTGGTCGAGACGCTGACACGCTACGAACTGGGCACGCTGCCGCTGTTCATGCTGATGGCGCACCTGTTCTTTTCGGCCAACGCCAGCCGTGACCTGTTCGACGCCGCGGCCAAGATGGTCGGCCATCGGCGCGGTGGCCTTGCCTATGCCTCGATCGGCGGGTGTGCAGGCTTCGGCGCGATCAACGGGTCGAGCCTGGCGACGGCGGCCACCATCGGCCTCGTCGCCCTGCCCGAGATGCGCCAGCGCGGCTATTCGGATGCCCTGGCCACGGGCACCGTCGCCGCCGGCGGAACGCTGGGGCAAATGCTGCCGCCATCGGGGGCGCTGATCGTCTATGGCATCATCGCCGAGCAATCGATCGGCAAGCTGTTCACCGCCACGCTGATCCCCGGCATCTCGCAGATGCTGTTCTACTGCGTCGTCGTCTGGCTGCTGGTGCGCTGGCGGCCGTCGATCGCGCCGGTCGGCGAGCGGGCGAGCTGGGCCGAACGCAGCCGCGCGCTGCTGCGGATCGCGGACATGATCGCCCTTTTGGCGGTAGTGCTGGGCGGGATCGTGCTTGGCTGGTTCAGCCCCTCGGAGGCTTCCTCGATCGGCACCGCCGGCGCGCTGCTCATCACCGCATGGCGGCGGCGGCTTACCCGCGAGGTGCTGTTCCGCGCCTTTTCGGAAACGCTGCGGACCAGCGGCCTCATCTTCCTTGTCATCATCGGCGCGATCATCTTTTCGGTGTTCATCAGCGTTACCGGATTGACCGACGCGGTCGGGCAGGCGGTGACGGCGATGAACCTCGGCACCATTCCGACGCTGCTCGTCGTTGCCGGACTGCTGCTGCTGCTGGGTTCGGTGCTAGACGGCCTCGCGCTCATGCTGCTGACGACGCCGATCCTGCTGCCGATCGTTGAGGGCGTGGGCATGTCGCCGATCTGGTTCGGCATCTTCATCACCCGCGCGATGGAAATCGGCTTCGTCCATCCGCCGCTCGGCATGAACCTCTACGTCATCCAGGGCGTCGCCAAGGACGTGCCGCTCAACCGCATTTTCCGGGGCGTGTTGCCGTTCCTGGGAAGCGACCTTGTTCACCTGCTGCTGCTCATCCTCTTCCCGGCGATGGCGCTGTGGCTGCCCACGATGTTCGGACAATGACCATGATAGCCTATGTCGGCCCCGACCTGCCTCACGATGTGCTTGCCGCGACCGGGCGCTGTTCCGGCCCGCTGGGCTGGAACGTCGACCGCGCCATGCCCGCCGCGGATCGCTGGCTGGAAAGCAAGTTCCCGCTCTGGGCCCGCTCGATCCTGCAGGACTGGGCCGATGGCGCGCTCGACGGGGTCGAGGCCGTGGTGTTCTCGCGCGGCGACGATGCGGCGCAGCGGCTCTATTACTACATCTGCGAGTTGCAGCGGCAGGGCGCGATCGCGGGGCCGGAGCCGCTGATCTTCGATGTCTCCACCATCGCGCGGGCCAGCAGCGGCCGCCATGTCGAAGCGGCGACGCGCAGCCTGGCGCAGCGTCTCGGCGTCGACGCGCTGGCGCTGGCGCAGGCCATCGCCCGGACCAATGCCCGCCGTCGCGACGCCGTACCTGCACCTGGCGAGGGACCGCTGTGCCTGATCGCCGGGACACCGCCGCCCGACCAGCGGCTGCACGATGCCGTGGCGGCAGCCGGCTGGCGCGCCGCGGGGCCGACGCTGACGCAGACCTGGACCGCGCTCGGACCCCCGGTCGAGGAAGGGGGCGATCCCTTTGCCGCCGTGGCCGCGCAGTTGCACGGTCATGCGCAAGGGGGCCGCGGCTTTTACGATCGCGCCGCAGCGCTGACCGACGCCGTCGCGCATACGGGCGCTGGGGCGGTGGTGCTGTGGTTCGCGGAAGAAGACGAGGCGCGCATCTGGCACTTGCCGGCACAGCGCAAGGCCCTCGAAGCGGCGGATATTCCCGCCTTCGTCCTGACGCGCCGGGACTGGCGCGCGACCGGTGGCGAGGCCGCCGAGATCGACGCATTCCTGAAGGGGATTTCGCAATGACGCCGCTGGATGGACATCGGGTCGCGGTGCTGGGTGGCATGGCGGAACGGCCGCTTGCCCGCTATCTCGCCGCGCTCGGCGCCGAGCTGGGCGGACCGGTCGAGGGCGCCTCGTTCGTCATCGACGACATCGGCCTCGAGGGTTTGGGCGACGTCGCGATCCCCGCTGGTGCCGTGCACGTCTCGGTCACGACCTTCGGGTCGGGCGGTCCGCGCAGTAGCTGGAAGGGCGGAGAATTCGTCGCCTCGGCAATGGGCGGGGCGCTGCGCGTGACCGGGGAGCCGGATCGGCCGCCGGTCAAGGAAGCGGGGGAGGCCTGCATCTTCCACGCCGACATGGTCGCGGCCAGCGGCGCGATGGCCGCGCACTATGCCCGCGGCACGCACGGGCAGGGCCAGCATGTCGACGTTTCGGTGCAGCAGGTCGCCTTCAGTCGCAATTTCAACGGCATCCTGTGCTGGCAGTTCGACCGCCGCAAGCTCGCCCGCGTCGGCGGTGCGCTCGCCTATGGCAAGGCGACGGTGCGCGCGATCTGGAAGCTGGCGGACGGCTGGTGCTTCCATTCGCTGATGACCGGACGGCTCGGCGCACCGGCCAACCAGGCGCTGTCGGACTGGATGGACGAGGCGGGCGTGCCCAATCCGCTGCACGGCACCGACTGGCTCACCTACAACCGCTCCACCCTCCCGGCCGAAACGCGCGCGATCTGGGAAGCGGCGATCGCGGCCTTCTTTGCCTCGCGCACCAAGGCGGAGATCGCCAGCGAAGGTCTGCGCCGCGGCATCAACGCCTGCGTCGCCAACGAGCCGGCCGACGTGCTGGCCGACCGCCATCTGGCCGCGCGCGGCTTCTTCGATCCGCAGACCGGATTGCCGAAGCGCTTCGCTTCGATTCGCGAAGGCGCGGCCGTCGCCGCTGTGCCGGCGATCCACACCGGCGCGCGGCCGGGGCCGCTGTCGGGCGTCAAGGTGCTCGATTTCGCCTGGGCGCTGGTCGGGGCGATCTCGACCAAGACGCTGGGCGATCTGGGGGCCGAGATCGTCAAGATCGAGAGCCGCACCCGCCCCGATCTGGCGCGGCTCGATGTGCAGGTGGCCGCCTCGAAGCCCGGCAACTGGGACGACAAGCCGTGGTTCGCGCACCTCAACACCTCCAAGCGCAGCCTCTCGCTCAACATGAAGAAGCCCGAGGCGCGGGAGCTGATCGACCCGCTGATCGACTGGGCCGACGTGGTGGTGGAGAACTTCTCGCCCGGCACGATGAAGAAGCTGGGGCTGGACTACGATACGCTGGCCGCGCGCAATCCGGGCATCGTCATGGTCTCGGGCAGCGTCTTCGGCCAGACCGGCCCGCTGGCGCAGGAATGGGGCGTCGACGGCACCGGCGGCGCGCTGTCGGGGCGCACGTTCCTCACCGGCTATCCCGATGGCGATCCGGTGATCCCCGGCGCCGTGCCCTATGGCGACGTGATCGTGCCCTATGTCATGGCCGGGGGCGTCGCGGCAGCGTTGCAGCATCGCCGCGAGACCGGCCGGGGCTGCCATATCGACGCCTCGATGTACGAGATCTGCGTCCAGCAGATGCGCGACACGCTCATCGCCGCGCGCCGCGGCGAACACCCGCAGCGCATGGGCAACGCCGACCCGCGTGTCTTCTTCCAGGACGTGTTCCCGGCCGCAGGCGAGGATCGCTGGGTGGCGATCAGCCTGGCCGGCCCTGAGGATCGCGCCCGGCTGGAGGCCATCACTGGCACCGACGTCGCCGCGTGGACGGCGGCCCGGTCCGATCACGCCATCGTCGCGCAGTTGCAGGCCCACGGCATCGCCTGCGGCGTGCTGCAGGACAGCGAGGACATGATCGACAACGATCCGCAGCTCGCCGGGCGCGGCGCGCTGGTCACGCTCGACCATCCGCTGCTCGGTCCCTTCGGTCACATCGCCACGCCGCTGCGGTTTTCGCGCGATGCCTTCCGCCCCTTCCGCGCGCCGGGAATGGGCGAGCACGCCCACGCCATCGCTCGCGACCTGTGCGGCCTTACCGACGCCCGCATCGCCGAATTGGACGCGGCAGGAGTATTCGAATGACGCAGACGACCAGCGCCTCGACCGAGGCTTCCGCCGCCACGAAATCCAGCGGTCAGCGCAGCCGCAAGGATCTGGCCTGCACCGCCGCGGCCAGCGCCTATCAGAAGCAGTTCGGCGCGGACCTGCGCCGCCGCGTGGTCGACGAGGGCGAGCCCTTCGCGATCGTCCAGGCCGATACCCCGCACGAGCTGTTCCACGTGATGGACATCCCGATCATCACCAACCAGTGGTGGTCGGCCTACATCTCGGCCAAGCAGCTATCCAACCGCTATTTCGAGGTCATGGCCGAGCATGGCTATCCCGAAAACGGTTGCAAGTACTGCTCACTCGGCCTCGCCTGCACGCTGGCCAACGATCCCAAGACCGCGCCGTGGGGCGGGCTGCCCAAGCCCACCGTGCTGGTCGCGCGGCTGACCTGCGACTGCATCCAGCACGTCTTCGGTCAGTGGGCGCAGGCGCTGGGCACCGAATTCTTCCCAATGGAAGCGCCGGCGTGGGAAAAGAAGGACCCCAGCTGGTTCGAGCGCAGCCGCACCGAGTGGCGCTCGGTCTACGATGCCGACCGCATCGCGCTGATGGTCGAGGAAATGCGCGATCTCATCACGCTGCTGGAGAACCGCACCGGTCGCAAGTTTGACGAGGCCAGGCTGCATCACCTGATGGAGCGGATCAACGAGCAGGAAGGCTACATCTGGGAGGCGGCGCAGGCGATCGGCAACGCGCGGCCGTGCCCGGTCTCGATCGCCGAGCAGATGCCCAACACGATGATCCCGCAGTGGCACCGCGGCTCGGACTGGGCGGTGGCCCACGCCAGGCGCTTCCGCGACGAGGTGCTCGAGCGCGTCGCCGCGGGTGCCGGGGCGGCCAGCACCGAAAAGCTGCGGCTGATGTGGATCGGCGCGGGAGTGTGGCACGATCCCGGCTTCTATCAGGCGCTCGAGGAACGGATGGGCGCCGTCTTCGTGTGGTCGATGTACATGCCCTTCGCCGGCCCGCAATACATCCGCGAAGTGCAGGGGCAGCCGATGGATGCCCTGGCCAGCCGCATCTGCTCGATGAACGAGGTGCTGCACCTGCCGCCGTGGATGAACGGGTGGATGAAGAGCGAGGCGGAACGCTGCGGGATCAATGCCTGCGTCGTGCTGCTGCCACCCGACAACCGCCTGGCGCAATCGGGCACGAAGCTCACCGCGCTCTCGCTCGAGGCGGCCGGCGTGCCGGTCCTGTCGATCGATGCGGACATGGTCGACGCCAAGAACTGGGACCACGACCGCATGGTCGGCATGGTCGCGGACTTCCTCACCGCGCGGGGCCTCGCATGAAGCTCGCCGCGCTCCTGCCGCTGCTGCTGCTCGCCGCGTGCGCGCGGCCGCTGCCGCAGGGGGTGACCGAGTTGACCTATGCCACGCCGTACAGCCCGAATCATCCGTTCAGCAAGGCGGACCAGACGTGGATGCGGTTCGTGGAAAAGCGCTCGGGCGGGCACATCCGCATCCGGCCGATCTGGTCGGGCGCGCTGCTGTCATCGGACATGTCGATGGAGGAATTGCGCCACGGCGTGGCCGACGTCGGCCTCATCACGCCGATCTACGTGCGCGGCGGCACGCACCTGATCCGCATCCAGACCGGCTTCTACAGCGGCGCCGACAGCATCGCCTCGCAAGTGGCGCTCTATCGCTGCATCGCCGCGGCAAGCCCGGAAATCGGCAAGGAACTGCACGGGCTCAAGCTGCTGGCGGTGCAGGGCGGTTCGCTGGCCGGCATCGTCACCACCGACCGCCGCGTGCGCCGCCTCGAGGACTTGCGCGGCCTGCGCCTGCGTGCGCCCACCGAATTGCTGACGGTGCTTGAATCGCTCGGCGTCGATGCGGTGAACATGCCGATGGGCGATGTCTATTCGGCAATGGCCAAGGGCGTGATCGACGGCGTGATCGCGCCCGGCGACACCTTCCGCTCGCTCCATTTCGCCGAAGTCTCGCGCCACTACAACACGCTGGCCATTCCGCGCGGTGCCTATCCTGCGCGCGCCATGGGGCTGGCGCGCTGGAACAGCCTGACCCCGCAGGAGCAGGCGATCCTCAACGAGTCGCAAGGCGTGTGGGAAGCCGCGCTCGAGACCGAAATCCATGCCGCGCTGGAAAAGGGCATGGACGAGGCGCGCAAGCAAGGCGTCACCATCGACGGCATGTCCAGGGCCGAGCAGGCGCGGTTCGACGCGCTCTATCTGCGCGATTCCGAACAGAACGCCCGCAGCCTGTCGCGCTTCGGCATTGATGGCCTGTTGCCGTTCCGTGCAGCGCGGGCCTCGGTGCGCGCGCGCGACCAGATCGATTGCAAAGGAGGAAGCGCATGAGGCAGATACTCTTGCTCACGGCCCTGCTGGCGAGCGCGGCCAGTGCCGAGCCGGCGACACGGGTGATCGGCACGCCCGACGGGTCGGGTCCCTGGCCTGCCGTCGCCGAAGCGCACAGCGATGCGCCGGGCTACACGATCTATCGCCCGGCACGGCCGCCCCGGGGCAAGCTGCCGCTCGCGCTCTGGGGCAACGGCGGGTGCCGCAACAACGGCCTCTCGGTGAGCCACTTCCTGCGCGAGATCGCCAGCCACGGCTACGTCGTCGTGGCGAACGGCGCGCCCGCCGAGGAAACGCCAGCGCTCACCGCCTTGCCGCCGCCCAAGCCCGCGGGCGCATTCACGCCGCCACCGGCCAAGGCCGACGAGACCAGCGTCGCGCAGTTGCTCGGCGGCATCGACTGGGCGGCCAAGGCCATGCCGGCGCAGGTCGACACGCAACGGATCGCGGTGCTGGGCCATAGCTGTGGCGGGCTTCAGGCGATTTCCGCCGGGGCGGACCCGCGCATCGCCACGGTGATGGCGTTCAACAGCGGGGTCTACAACCGCCCCGGGGGCGGGGTGACCGGCACCTGGGTCAGCAAGGCGGACCTGGCAAAGCTGCATACCCCCATCGCCTATATCCTCGGTGGCCCGACCGATATTGCCTACGAGAACGGCAGCGACGACGTCGCGCGGATCGAGCATGTGCCGGTGTTCTACGGCAACATCGACACCGGCCACGGTGGCACCTTCTCGCTCGTCAATGGCGGGGCCTACGGCCGCGTCGCGGTGGGCTGGCTTGACTGGCAACTGAAGCACGACAAGCGCGCGGGGGCGATGTTCGCCGGCCCCGCGTGCGGCCTGTGCACCGACCGCGCATGGACGATCGTGCGCAAGCATTTTCCGGAGAAACCATGACCCAGCCGCTTGCGGGCATCCGCATCGCCGATTTCAGCCATGTCATGGCCGGCCCCTATGCATCCCACCTGCTGAGCCTGATGGGCGCGGAGGTCATCAAGATCGAGCCGCCGCATGGCGACAGTTTTCGCAACTATGGCGCCGACCAGAGCCTGGAGGGTCTTTCGCCCGCATTCATCGCCGCCAATGCAGGGAAGAAGTCGATCGCGCTCGACCTCAAGAAGCCCGAGGATCTCAACACGGCCCGCGCGATCATCGCCCGCTGCGACGTGCTGATCGAGAACTTCCGCCCCGGTGTCATTACCCGGCTGGGGCTGGGTTACGACGCGGTGAAGGCGCTGCGCCCCGACATCGTCTATTGCTCGGTCTCGGGTTATGGCCAGGACGGACCGCAGCGCGATTGGCCGGCGATCGACAACATCGTCCAGGCAACCAGCGGCATGATGATGCTGAGCGGCGAGGAAGGCGACCCGCCGGTGCGCGTCGGCTTTCCGCTCGTCGATACCCTGACCGGCCAGACCGCCGCGTTCGCGATCCTCTCGGCGCTGATCCGGCGCATGCAGGGCGGGGGCAGCAGCTACATCGACGTCTCGATGTTCGAGGCCAGCCTGTCGTTCATGACGTCGGCGGTGACGCCGTTCCTGGTCACCGGGCAGGCGATGTCGCGCATGGGCAATACCGGATACAGCGGCCTGCCCACCGCCTCGCTCTTCACCGCGCGCGACGGCCGGCAGATTTCGCTGGGCGTGGTCCAGCCCGGCCAGTTCGCCGCCTTGGCGCGCTATGTCGGCCGCGAGGACTGGCTGGACAACCCGCTGTTCGCAACACCGGAGGCGCGGCGCGCGCATTTCGACGCGATGAAGGCCGAATTGGCGGCAGTCATCGCCGAACGCGATGCCGCCGACTGGGAAGCGGGCATGAGCGCGGCGGGCATCCCCTGCGGCATGGTCCGCCGTGTCGACGAGGCACAATCGCTGGCCCGGCCCGACGCCCTGATCGCGCTCGAACTCCCGGGCCGTGGCGGACCGTCGGAAGCGGTCAAGGTGCCCGGCGTGGGCTTCCGTCTGACGCCAGGCGAATATGGCACGATCACCCCGCCCAGGCTCGATGGCGACAGGCAGGCCATCCTCGACTGGCTGAGCGCGGACTGACATGCCACGGGGCGTCCCGGTCCCGTGCCGTTCGGCATGGACAGGCCGCGGTTCTGCCCGTCAACGCCTTGAACAGGTTGCCTTTGTTGACCCGCTATGATGTATTTCCATCCATGAAGCGGATCACTCCCTTTGGCGCCCTGCTGATCTGCGCAGCGATCGGTCTCCTCACGCACAAGTTCGGCCTGTGGTTTCCGATCGGAATCGTGGCCTTCATCATCGTGAGCGTCGCGCAGAACCGGCGGCAAGGTTGAGGCGCGGTCCGCCGCGCCGAACCGCCCTGCGGACGAGTGGTTGACGCAGGCGCAAAATCCCGTAAATGCGCGGCTTCCCCGCGAGGGGGCGGTTAGCTCAGTTGGTAGAGCATCTCGTTTACACCGAGAGGGTCGGCGGTTCGAGCCCGTCACCGCCCACCATTTCCGGGGCCACCATGCACGGGGCCACCATTTCAGGTGGCCGCCATGCCGTCAGCGAAGCTGACGCTCAGGCCCCGGCCGATTTCACCAGCGCTGCAGCGTCCGCCCCGTTCCAGTCGAACGCACCCACCACGCGGCCCACTTCCTTGCCGGCGGCATCGTAGACGATCGTCGTGGGCAGGACGCCGGTGTTGTAGTGGAACGACAGGTCATTGTCGGGATCGAGCAGCGGCGTGACATGCGTCAGCGCGCGCTCGGCATGGAACGCCTTGACCTTGTCAGCCATGCCAGCGCTGTCCTGCGAGACGGTGAGGACGCGCAGGCTGCCGGCCTTGGCCGCCGCCAGCTTGTCGAGCGTGGGCATCTCGATCACGCAGGGGCCGCACCAGGTGGCCCAGAGGTTGAGCAGAACCGGCTTGCCCGCGAGGTCCGTGTTGGCGACCTTCTTGCCGTCGAGACCGGCGAGCGCGAACGTCGGCATAGCCGAACCCTTGTGCGACAGATCCACCTTGCCGGCCGCGGCATCGGCGCCGGTCGCGGGGGCGGTGGCGGAAGACGCGCTGGAAGGTTGCGCGTTCGAAGGTTGCGCGGGGGGGCTTGCTTGCCTATCGCACGCGGCAAGCGCGGTGCAGGCCAGCGCGCCCAGGACGAACGACAGATAGGGCGGACGAGCGGACATGAGCGGCAATTCGAGCTCCAACCAGATGTGGGGCGGGCGTTTCGCCGCCGGGCCTTCGGCCATCATGCGTGAGATCAACGCCTCGATCCCGTTTGACAAGGCCTTGTGGCGCCAGGACATCGCCGCGTCAAAGGCCCATGTGGCCATGCTGGCCGCGCAAGGCATCGTCACGGCCGAGGATGCCGCGCTGATCGCCGGCGGGCTGGACCAGGTCGCCGCCGAATACGAAGCCGACGGCGTGCCCGAGAACTGGGACCTCGAAGACATCCACATGACCACCGAGGGGCGGCTGGCCGAGCTGATCGGCTCCGCCGCCGGACGCCTGCACACCGCGCGCAGCCGCAACGACCAGGTGGCCACCGATTTCCGCCTGTGGGTGCGCGATGCGATCGACCAGATGGACGGCGGGCTGAAGGCGCTGCAGGTCGCGCTGGTGCTGCGCGCCGGGGAGCATGCCGAGAGCATCATGCCCGGCTTTACGCATCTCCAGACCGCGCAGCCGGTCACGCTCGGCCATCACCTCATGGCCTATTACGAGATGATCGCGCGCGATCGCTCGCGCTTTGCCGATGCGCGCACGCGGATGAACCGCTCGCCGCTGGGCGCGGCGGCGCTGGCGGGCACCGGCTTTCCGATCGACCGCTTCCGCACCGCTGAGGCGCTGGGCTTCGACGGGCCGACCGACAACAGCCTCGATTCGGTCTCGGACCGCGACTTCGCGCTCGATTACCTGATGGCCGCGGCGCAGTGCTCGCTGCACCTCTCGCGGCTGGCCGAGGAATTCATCATCTGGGCAAGCCAGCCCTTCGGCTTCGTGACGCTGCCCGACAGCCTCTCGACCGGCAGCTCGATCATGCCGCAGAAGAAGAACCCCGACGCGGCCGAACTGGTGCGCGGGCATTCCGGGCGGATCGTCGGCTGCCTGACCAGCCTGATGATCACGATGAAGGGCCTGCCGCTCGCCTATTCCAAGGACATGCAGGACGACAAGCCGCCGGTGTTCGAAGCCGCCGGGCTGCTGGCGCTGTCGGTCGCGGCGATGACCGGCATGGTTGCCGAGGCGAAGTTCCGCACCGAGCGCATGCGCGGCGCAGCGGAGCTGGGCTATGCCACCGCCACCGACCTTGCCGACTGGCTGGTGCGCCAGGCCAACATTCCCTTCCGCGAGGCGCATCACATCACCGGCAGCGCGGTGAAGCTGGCTGAAAGCCGCGGCGTCGCGCTCGACCAGCTGAGCCTTGAAGACCTGACCGCGATCGACGCGCGCATCGATGATCGCGTCTATGCCGCGCTTTCGGTCGAGGCTTCGGTCGCGGCGCGATGCAGCCATGGCGGAACCGCGCCGGTCGAGGTAAGGAAGCGTGTGGCCCAGGCACGCGAAGCCCTGGGTATCGAGGAGTAATCGCTTGATCCGTCCCACTGCCCTGCTGCTCGCCGCCACGGCTGCGCTCGCTCTCGCCGCCTGCGGGAACAAGCGCGAGCTGAAACCGGCGCCGGGGTACGGGTTGCCGCCCGCGCCCTATGGCCGCGAGGCAAGCCGGGGCGGGGACGCGCTGCTGCGGGCGCCGATCCAGGCCAAGCCCGACCGCAACGTCGAGCTGCGCAGCCGGTCGCAGGAGCGCGAGGACGATCCGTTCGACCTCCCGCCCGAGGACTGACGCGCCCTTCTTTTCGATACTTCTTTTCCGAGAGTCGCCATGGATCACTTCCACTATGCTGACGGCGTGCTTCACGCCGAGAATATTGCCCTGCCGGCGCTGGCCGAAGCCGTGGGTACCCCGCTCTACGTCTATTCGCGCGCCACGCTGACCCGCCACGCGCGCGTGTTCCGCGATGCGCTCAAAGTGTTGCCGCGCGTGAGCCTTGCCTTCGCGGTCAAGTCCAACCCCAACCTTGCCGTGCTCAAGGTGCTGGCCGCCGAAGGCTATGGCGCTGATGTGGTCTCGGGCGGGGAGATGGAGCGCGCGCTGGCGGCCGGGATGCCGGCGGCGACGATCGTGTTCTCGGGCGTTGGCAAGACCGCGTCCGAACTGGCGCGCGCGCTCGAGGCGGGGATCGGGCAGTTCAACCTCGAGAGCGAGGAAGAAGGCCTCGAACTCGCCGAGATTGCCAGCGCGATGGGCAAGGTCGCGACCTGCGCGCTGCGCGTGAACCCTGATGTCGATGCCGGCACGCACGGCAAGATCTCCACCGGCAAGGCCGAGAACAAGTTCGGTGTGCCCTATGACCGGGCGGCGGCGATCTACGCCCGGCTGGCCAGGGCGCCGGGGCTGGCGATGCGCGGGCTGACGCTGCACATCGGCAGCCAGCTGTCGAAGCTCGATCCGCTCGAGGCCGCGTTCGAGAAGATCGGCGCGTTGATGCGCACGATCCGCGCGGCCGGCCATGCGGTCACGCACATCGACTTCGGCGGCGGCGTGGGCGTGCCCTACAAGGCGGGCGAGGTCTTCCCGTCGCCCGAGGACTACGCCGCGATGGTCGCGCGCGTGACGCAAGGGTGGGACGTCACCGCGATGTTCGAGCCGGGCCGCGTCATTACCGGCAATACCGGGCTGCTGCTGACGCGCGTGATTCGCGTCAAGGAAGGCGTCGGCGCGCCGTGGGTCGTGGTCGATGCCGCGATGAACGACCTGGCGCGGCCCGCGCTTTACGATGCCTGGCACGATTTCGTGGCGGTCGCGCCGGAGGGCGAGACGATGGATGCCAACATCGTCGGCCCGATCTGCGAATCGAGCGACACCTTCGCCATGAACCGCACGATCGACCGGGTGAAGCGCGGCGACCTTGCGGTGTTTCGCACCGCGGGTGCCTATGGCGCGACGATGGCCAACACCTACAACTCGCGCCCCCTGGTACCCGAGGTGATGGTCGACGGCAGACGCTGGGCCGTGGTGGCCGACCGGATCGAGCCGGCGACGATCCTTTCCGCCGAGCGCGTGCCCGACTGGCTCGCCTGATGCTGTCCGCGCTGCCCCTGTTCCATCGAGTCGCCGGGCAACCGGTGGTGGTGCTGGGGCAGGGCGCCATGGCCGAGCCCAAGCGCCGGCTGGTCGAGCGCGCGGGTGGGCTCGTGATCGACGACCTCGCGCAGGGCATCGACGTCGGTGCGCGGCTGGCCTTCATCGCGCACGACAGCGCTGCGGCCTGCGAGGCCGATGCCTTGCGCGCGCGCGGGGCCGGGCTGCTGGTCAACGTGGTCGACCGGCCCGAGCTGTGCGATTTCACCACGCCGTCGCTGGTCGAGCGCACGCCGCTGCTGGTCGCGGTGGGCACGGCGGGCGCCTCGGCGGGCCTGGCCAAGCACGTCCGGCTGCGGCTCGAGCGGCTGCTACCGCAGGGATTGGGCGCACTGGCCGAGGCGCTGTTTGCCGCGCGCGGGCGCTTGCGTGCGCGTTTTCCCGACGGCGCGGATCGGCGCCGGGCGCTGGATGGCGCGCTGGGGGAGGGCGGGGCACTCGATCCCTTTGCCGACCTGCCCGCCGATGCGGTGCAACGCTGGGTCGAGGGCGCCGCCGGGGTGGACGCGTCCCATCATGTCGTCGTCCTGCGCTCGGCCGACCCCGAGGACCTGACGCTGCGCGAGGCACGCCTGCTGGGCATGGCGGACGCGGTGATCGCCGGGCCCGAAGTGCCCGCCGCGCTGCTCGCACGTGCACGGGCGGACGCGCAGCGTTTGCCGCGGGGGGCGCCGGTGCCCGAAGGCCTGACGGTGGAATTGCGGCTGGGGTGAAGGGGGGAGGGGCATGCCCCTCCACCACGCGCTGCGCGCGCGGTCCCCCTCCCCGCCTGCGGCAGGGAGGATCTCGATCCTCCCCATCATCGATGGGGAGGTGGCAGCACACAGTGCTGACGGAGGGGCTGCTACGCTACCTTCACCGGCGAAAGCTGGAAATTCATCCAGCAGCTGGCGATCGGGGCGGTGCTGTCGCCCTGCCACGCCTCGATCCGCACGTTGGCGATGCGGCGGCCCGCGCGCAGCACTTCGCCACGGGCGAAGACGCGTTCGGGCAGGCCGTTGCGCAAATATTCGATCGAGATGTTGATCGGCTTGAACCGCGCCTCGATGCCGCGTTGGGCGAGGTCTGCGTGGAGCGCGGCGAAGCCCGCCATCTCAAGCAGCCCGCCGATCGCGCCGCCGTGCAGGTAGCCGGGGCGGCCCTCGGATTTTTCGGCAAAGTCCATCGCCACGGCCGGTGCGCCGTGGTGATCGCGGTTCAGCACCAGCATGCCCATCGCGCGGGCATAGGGCGGCAGCTCGAAGCCTGCGGTCATGCCGTGTCTCCCGTGGCCATGAAGATGCCGGCGGCATGGGCCACCGGATCGGATGTGTCGCCATCGTGCGCCAGCCCGCGCACGAAGGCCAGCGCGCCGCGGATCTGATAGCACTCGGCGCGCGCGATCACGCTGCGTCCAGGCACTGCGGCGCGCACGTAGTCGATGCGCAGGTCGAGCGTGACATGCGGCACGAAACGCTGGCGCCGTGTCCAGATCGCCATCGCGGTGCAGTTGTCGAACAGCGAGATGATCGGGCCCGAGGCCAGCACGCCGTTGCCGCCGGCACCGACCAGTTCCTCGCGCCAGGGCAGTTCGGCCTCGAACCAGTCGGTGCCGTGGCCGCCGTACCGCATGCCGAGAAAGCCGCCGTGGCCGAGGCTACCCAGCACCTTGCCCGCCGCTTCGGGATCGAAGGGGCCATCGACCCGCCAGCCTTGCGTCTTGTCCTCGCTCATCGTGCCTTCCTGCCGTATCGTCGCGCCGGATTCAATCGTCCGATTAAACTAGCTCACGACTTACATCACCGATCCTGCGAGCGCGTCGATCGCGGCCTGCAGGATCAGGGCGGCGGCATGCGAATCGATGCGCACCGCGCGCTTGGCGCGGCTGAAGTCCTGCTCGATCATTGCGCGCTCGGCGGCCTGGGTCGACCAGCGCTCGTCCCACATCAGCGTCGGCAGCGCGAGGTCGGCCAAGTTGCGCGCCATCGCCCGCGCAGACTGGCTGCGCGGTCCGTCGCTGCCGTCCATATTGAGCGGCAGTCCGATGACCAGGCCGCGCACGTTGCGTTCGGCGACGATCGCGGCGAGCTGTGCCTTGTCCTGCGCGAACTTGGCGCGGCGGATCGTGCTCCCGGCAGTGGCGAAGCGCCAGCCCGCGTCGCACAGCGCGACGCCGATGGTCTTGGTGCCGGGGTCGAGACCCATGAGCACGCCGCCCATCGGCAGGGCAGCGCGAAAGTCGGCGGTACTGAGCGTGATCATCCGGGTTCTCCTGCCGCCACGGCCTCGGGATGGCGGCGATACCAGCCCGCCGTGCGCCGGATCACGTCGGCGCGCAAGTTGGCCCAGAACAGCGGGATGTCGTAGACGTGGTAATTGTTGCCCGGCAGCACGAACTGGCCGGTGCGCGGCGCGCGGTCGAGCACCAGCAGACCGCGCGCATCGCAGGCGGCGCCTGCCTGTGCCGGGACTAACGGCCCCGCGCGCTCGGTCAGCAGGTCGGCCTTGTCGGGCAGGAGCGTGCCGCGGTTGGCGCTGGCGGGCATCGCCTCGCGGTCGCTTCGGCCCGACAGCGGATTGACGCAGATCAGCGGTGCATCGGCCGGGGTGCCCTCGGGAAAGACGTGATAGCCCAGCAACAGCAGCGAGGGATCGGCCGGCGCGGCAAAGCTCATCCAGCTGACCAGGCATTGGGCCTGGTCGGGCTGCGCGCAGACCGGCAGGCCGAGCGCGGGCGGCGCGAGGCGTGCAGCCATGGGCCAGCCGATGGCATAGGCGGCGGCGACGCGCCGTGCCAGCGGCGTGCCGCGCACACGATCGCGGAGCAGGCGCGCAACCAGCAGCGCGCCCTGGCTGTGGCCGGCGATGACGATCGGCATCTCGGCGGGCGTCTGCTCGACGAACAGGCCGAACGCTGCGGCAACATCGCCATACGCGACGTCAATCGCGCGCTGACGGTCGGGGCCGGTGCTGAGGAACGCACCAAGCGCGGCCTGCCGATAGCGCGGGACCCAGACCGGCCCTGCGCCAGAGAAGGCGCTCGCGGTGGCGGCCGTCAGCAGGCCGGCACGCCGCTGTGAATCCGCGTCGCCGATCGGGGCATTCCATTCGGCGCGGCTAAGATAGGTCGTCGAGTGGACATAGAACACCGCAGCGCGCGGCGGGGCGGCCGATCCGGGAGCGGCCGTCGTCTCGCGTTGGACCGCGGCCGGCAACCATTGCGCCGGATCGTCGCGCAATCCCGGTCGGGCGAGCCAGAGTTCAGGGCTGGCATAATCGCGCGCCGCAAGGGCGGGCTGGGGCGCGAAGGCGCGGATCGGCGCAAAGGCCATCTGCCACACCTCGCGCGTGCAGGCGTTGAGCACGCCGAACATCGTCAGCGCCAGCAGCACGAACAATCCCGCCGCCTGCGTCACCCGCAAGGCATGACGGCGGCCGAACCGGGGTTCGTCGTCGTCAGCCACCGGGCGGTGTAGGGGCTTCGTCGTTGCGCGCCGCCTGCCGCTCCAGCGCGATCTTGATCATCGCGACGATCGGATCGGCCAGCGCCAGGCCGAGGATGCCGAACAGCACGCCGAAGATCAGCTGCGCGCCCAGCACCATGGCCGGGGCCAGGTCCACTGTCTTGCGCGCGATCATCGGCACCACGATGTTGCCGTCGACGGTCTGCACCACGAGATAGACGATGATGCAGTAAAGCCCCATGTCGTTGCCGCCCGAGAACCCGACGAGGATCATCAGCAGTCCCGAGATCGGCGCGCCGATGTTGGGCAGCAGGACCAGCAGGCCGGTGAGGATGCCGAGCAGGGCCGACATCGGCACGCCGTAGATCGCCAGCAGCGCCCAGGTTGCCGCGCCCTCGGTGACCATGCCGATCATGCGGCCGAACAGCAGCATGCGCAGCGACTTGCCCATGCGCTGCATCGTACCCTGCACGTGCGGCCGGCTTTCGAGCGGCAGCATCCACGCCAGGCCCCGGCGATAAATGTCGGGCTCGAGCACGAAATAGATGCCGAGGATGACGATGAGGAACACCGTGGTCATCCCGCCGAAGATGCCGCCCAGCGCCTGGGTGACCGGGCCGACGCCGCCGATCAGCTGCTCCGCGACCTTGGAGATGTCGGCCTGGCCGACCTCGATGCCGTGGGCCTGCAGGAAACCCATCGCGCGCTGCGCCTGCATCTCGACGATATGGGGGAACTGCGCCGCCTGCGCCGCGATCTGGTTGCCCGCGAAATAGACCAGCCAAGCCAGGAAGGCGACCGTCGCCACCAGCACCATGACGATGCGCAGCGCGCGCGGCCCGGGCACGATGCGCCCCAGCAGGCGTTGCCCGCCCTCGATCGCCGCGGCAAAGACCACGCCGCCGAAGATCACCAGCAGCGGTTGCGCGAGGAACACCGTCAGCACGACCAGTGCGGCGATGCCGATCCAGACGAACGCCTTCTTGGCCTCCTGCCGGATCGTGCGGTCGGCGATGTCGGTCGGCCCGGGGGCGTGGGCCTTGGTTGCGGGTGCGGCGACGTTTTGGGTCGCGACGGGAAGCGTGGAAGGCGCGGCGGTGTCGGTCATCGGCGGGTCGTTACCCTTGCAAGGCAGGTTGTATCAGGAACCGGGAACGGCCGCACGGGCGTCCCGTTCCGGGCGCAACGTCCCCCAGGCACGACCGCTGCGCAAGGCCTTCCACCAGGTGCGCGGATCGAGGGTCTCGCTGCCGTCGAGCGACAGGGTGACGAATTCGGCCCGCCCGCCGACGTCCGACAGGGGGACGGGGCCGCCAAGCCCTTTCAGCGCGAGCGGCTCGCGGCTGTCTGCAGAATGATCGCGATTGTCGCCCATCAGGAAGACGTGGCCCGCCGGCACGGTCACTTCCGCGTAATCGTCGAGCGGCTGCTGCTCGTGGTCGATGATCCGGTACGAGGCGCCGTTGGGCAGGGTCTCGCGCAGGATGGGCAGCTCGCAGAAGCTGCGGCCGGCCGCATCGCGAAACCGCAGGCCGGGAAAGTCCGCCGGATCGCAGGGTTCGTTGGCGTCGACCGCCAGGTCCAGCGGCGGCTCGACCACCTGGGGAACCGGCTTGCCGTTCAGCACGATCTGGCCGTGGATCACCGCGATGCGATCACCCGGCAGCGCGACGACGCGCTTGATGTAGTCCTCGTTGCTGCCGCGCGGCACGACGATGACGATATCGCCATATTGCGGGGTCGCGGGCAGAAGCCGGCGCCCCGACCGCGGCAGGACGTGCAGCGAGGGCGAAACCCACGACCAACCGTAGGGATACTTGCTCACCACCAGCCGGTCGCCGACCAGCAGGTTGGGCATCATCGACATCGAGGGAATGTAGAACGGCTTGGCGACGAGGGTGTGGAATACGACCACGCCCAGCAGCATGACGATCAGCCCGGCCAGTTCGCCGCCCCAGTTGACCCGGGCCTTCCCCGTCGGCGCCGCCGGATGCAGCGGGGCGGGGCGGTCGCCCGTCGTCGCTGCCGGAACGCTCCTCAGGCCCTCGCTCACGCCGGGTTCCCGCCGGCGAGCGGTCGCGCCTCGATCACCACGAAGGCCTGGGCCCAGGGATGGTCGTCGGTCATCGTCAGGTGGACGATCGCTTCATGCCCGGCCGGCGTGATCGCGGCGAGCCGCGCGGCGGCACCGCCCGTCAGCGCCAGCGTCGGCGCGCCCGAGGGCGCATTGACCACGCCGATGTCCTTCATGAACACCCCGGCACGAAACCCCGTGCCGACCGCCTTGGAATAGGCTTCCTTGGCGGCAAACCGCTTGGCCAGCGTGCCGGCGCGGGTGAACGGGCGCCGGGCGGCCTTGGCCTGCTCGACGGGGGTGAACACACGCTCCACGAAGCGGTCGCCGAAGCGGGCGAGCGATTGCTCGATCCGCTCGATATTGCACAGGTCCGAACCGAGGCCGATGATCACGGGCAGGCAAGTCCTTGGTTTAGCGCGCGTCGTCCATGAGGCTGCGCATGCGTTGCACCGCCGCTTCCAGCCCGACGAAGATCGCCTCGCCGATCAGGAAGTGGCCGATGTTGAGTTCGGCCAGTTGCGGGATGGCGGCAATCGGCTGGACGTTGTCGTAGGTCAGGCCGTGCCCGGCATGCGGCTCGATGCCGTTGCGCGCGGCCAGCGCCGCCATGTCGCTCAACCGCTTGAGCTCGACCGCCACCGCTTCGCCCTCGGCGTGGGCATATTCGCCGGTGTGCAGCTCGACCACCGGTGCGCCGAGCTTCATCGCCGCCTCGATCTGGCGCGCCTCGGGCGCAATGAACAGGCTGACGCGGATGCCGGCATCGGCGAGGCGCGCGCAGATCGGCGCCAGGCGGTTGTGCTGGCCTGCGGCGTCGAGGCCGCCCTCGGTAGTGCGCTCCTCGCGGCGCTCGGGCACGATGCAGCAGGCATGCGGCTTGTGGCGCAGCGCGATCGCCAGCATTTCGTCGGTCGCGGCCATCTCGAAATTGAGCGGCAGGCTGGTCGCCGCCTGGATGCGCGCGATGTCCTCGTCGCGGATGTGGCGCCGGTCTTCGCGCAGGTGCGCGGTGATGCCATCGCCGCCCACGGCCGCCACGATCTGCGCGGCGCGCACCGGGTCGGGATGCTCGCCCCCGCGCGCATTGCGGATCGTGGCGACGTGGTCGATGTTGACCCCCAACCGCAGGCGCGGCGGCGTGACCGGCAAGGTCATGGCAATATCCTTCGACTGGTTCAGGGCTGCGCGCGGCTGCCGGGCTTGATCGCCGGCGTGGCGGCCAGCTCGGGCGGCAGTTCGTCGGCGGCATAGGTCGGGAAGTTGAGCGCCACCAGCGGATAGAAGGGCACGCCGAGATCGACCGCCCCGGCCGAGCGATCGACCAGCGCCGCCTCGGCGATGACCACGCCGCCGGCTTCCTCCACCGCGCGGATCGCCTCGCGGCTCGACAGGCCGGTGGTGACGACGTCCTCGACCATCAGCACCTTTTCGCCCGGCTCCAGCGAGAAGCCGCGGCGCAGTTCGAACGTGCCTGTGGGCCGCTCGACGAAGATCGCCTCGGTGCCCAGGGCGCGGCCCATCTCGTGGCCGATGATGACCCCGCCCATCGCCGGCGCGACGACCTTGGTGATCTGCTGGCGCACGTCGCGCGGCAGCTTGGCGGCCAGTGCGCTGGCGAGGCGCGAGGCGCGCATCGGGTCCATCAGCACGCGCGCACACTGCAGGTAATGGGCCGAATGGCGGCCGGACGAGAGCAGGAAATGTCCCTCCAGCAGGGCCTGGCTGGCGCGGAATTCGGAAAGGATCTCGTCGTCCTGCATGATCGTCGTCTTGGTTCCGGAAAATGGCGGTATCGGTCGGACGGACGGCACCGCGACGGCGCCGGCCCGCGTTCGTGCCATGAGCGTTCGGGGCGCGCCGGGCAAGGGTTTTTAGGGGCGTCCCTGCCGGTCCGGCGCCATGATACGGGGCGCCGGCGCCTGTCCGAAAGGTCAATCGGCGCTCGCGCATTCGGTGGCAGTGACAACTTGTCGCCAGCGACAAGCCCGCGTATAGCCGTGCGCAATCGAGGGAATGACAATCAGTGCACGCGGACCTCGAAACCGTCGTGTACGCGGGGAAGAGCGGAACAATCGACGATGAGTCCATTCGAATTCGTCCGCCGTGCGGGCACAGCGTTTCGGACCGCCGGTCACATCATGGCAGGCATGGCAGCAACCGCCGCGATTGCCGCGCCGGCCCTGGCGCAGGCTGCGGCCACCTACGTTCCGGCCAAGCCGGTCGAGGGCAAGGGCCAGCCTATTTCCGGTGCCTATACCTTCCAGGACCAGTACTCGCCGATCGGGCAGGAAGCCCTGAAGATGCACGACTACGTGCTCATCCCGGTGATCACCGCGATCGTCCTGCTGGTGCTGATCCTGCTGATCGTAGTCGTGGCCAAGTTCAACCGCCGCGCCAATCCGGTCGCGTCCAAGACCAGCCACAACACCGTGATCGAAGTGATCTGGACGCTCGTCCCGGTACTCATCCTCGTCGTTATCGCGGTGCCGTCGATTCGCCTTCTCGCGCACCAGTACGAGCCGGCGCCCAAGGGCGCGCTGACCGTCAAGGTGACCGGCTACCAGTGGTACTGGGGCTATACCTACCCCGATAACGGCGGCTTCGAGGTGATCTCGAACATGCTGCCGCCGGCCGAGGCGATCAAGCGGGGCGAGCCGCCCCAGCTCGCGGCCGACAATCGCATGGTCGTGCCCGCCGGTGTGCCGATCCGTCTCCAGACCACCGGTTCGGACGTGATCCACTCGTTCGCCGTGCCCTCGCTGTGGTTCAAGCTCGACGCCGTCCCTGGTCGCATCAACGAGAAGGTGCTGATGGTGAACAAGCCCGGCGTCTACTACGGGCAGTGCTCGGAACTGTGCGGCGCGCGCCACGGCTACATGCCGATCGTCGTCGAGGCGGTGACCAAGCCGCAGTTCGACGCCTGGATCAAGAGCCAGGGCGGGACGGTCGGCGGCGCTGCCCCGGCCGCAGCCTCTGCTGCAGCCGCCGCCCCGGCCGCATAAGACAATTCGGAAGAGGATAGACCGTCATGGCCACCATTCCCGCCGATCATGAAAGCTTCGATGCGCATCACGATCATGCGCACGACCACGATCACGATCACAAGCCCAGCTTCTTCGCGCGTTGGTTCATGTCGACCAACCACAAGGACATCGGCACGCTTTACCTGATCTTCGCGATCTTCGCCGGTGTCATCGGCGGTGCGGTCTCGGGCATCATGCGCGCCGAGCTGGCGCATCCGGGCATCCAGTACCTCGCGTTCTGGACCAACTTCGTCGGCGGCGATGGTGCCGACCTCAACCAGACGCTCCACATGTGGAACGTGCTGATCACCGCACACGGCCTGATCATGGTGTTCTTCATGGTCATGCCCGCGCTGATCGGCGGGTTCGGCAACTGGTTCGTGCCGATCATGATCGGCGCGCCGGACATGGCCTTCCCGCGCATGAACAACATCTCGTTCTGGCTGACCTTCGCGGGCTTCTGCTCGCTGATGATCTCGCCGTTCGTGCCCGGTGGTACCGGCCATGGCGCGGGCACCGGCTGGACGGTCTATGCGCCGCTCTCCACTTCGGGCTCGGTCGGTCCGGCGGTCGACTTCGCGATCTTCTCGCTGCACCTGTCGGGTGCGGGCTCGATCCTGGGTGCGGTCAACTTCATCACCACCATCTTCAACATGCGCGCGCCGGGCATGACCCTGCACAAGATGCCGCTGTTCGTGTGGTCGGTGCTGGTCACCGCGTTCCTGCTGCTGCTCGCGCTGCCGGTCCTGGCGGCCGCGATCACCATGCTGATCACCGACCGCAACTTCGGCACGACCTTCTTCGATCCCGCCGGCGGCGGTGACCCGATCCTCTACCAGCACCTGTTCTGGTTCTTTGGCCACCCCGAAGTGTACATCATGATCCTGCCGGGCTTCGGCATCGTCAGCCAGATCATCTCGACCTTCTCGAAGAAGCCGGTGTTCGGCTACCTGGGCATGGCCTACGCCATGGTTGCGATCGGCCTGGTCGGGTTCATCGTGTGGGCGCACCACATGTACACCACCGGCCTCGACGTGAACACGAAGATGTACTTCACTGCCGCCACGATGGTCATCGCGGTGCCCACCGGCATCAAGATCTTCTCGTGGATCGCAACGATGTGGGGCGGCTCGATCGAGTTCAAGTCGCCGATGGTCTGGGCGATCGGCTTCATCTTCCTGTTCACCGTGGGCGGCGTGACCGGCGTGGTCCTCGCCAACGGCGGCATCGACGACAATCTCCAGGACGGCTACTACGTCGTGGCGCACTTCCACTACGTGCTGTCGCTGGGCGCGGTCACCTCGCTCTTCGCCGGGTTCTTCTACTGGTTTCCCAAGATGAGCGGCCGGATGCACTCCGAGTTCCTCAGCCACCTGCAGTTCTGGGTGTTCTTCGTCGGCGTGAACCTGATCTTCTTCCCGATGCACTTCCTCGGGCTCCAGGGCATGCCGCGTCGCTACCCAGACTACGCTCCGGCCTACGAATACTGGAACCACATCGCGACGATCGGCTACATGGTCATGGCCGTGTCGATCGTGATCTTCGTGATCAACATCGCCTACGCCCTCCTCGCCGGCAAGAAGGCCGCGCCGAACTACTGGGGCGAAGGTGCGACGACGCTGGAATGGACCCTGTCCAGCCCGCCGCCGTTCCACCAGTTCGAAACGCTGCCGGTCATCGGCGACGATTCGCACCACTGATCGATCGACCCAGATCGAAAGCCAAAAACCCCGCAGCGTGAGCTGCGGGGTTTTTCTTTTGCGCTGATTCCCGCCTGATTCTCCCCTCCCGCTTGCGGGAGGGGCCGGGGGAGGGCTTGTTCTCCACGCGGGGCAGCAGTGATTCGCCAGATCGTTCCCGCCTGATTTCACAAAAGTGCCATGCAAAAGCGCCGATGGTTGCTGGGTTTTGGC
>Ga0308159_1000761_pt1 | contig 60938 bp, 58 predicted proteins | sample PhyCR1_FD_201040 | JGI IMG/M metagenome (GOLD analysis project Ga0308159, IMG submission 201040) | Phyllosphere microbial communities from UC Gill Tract Community Farm, Albany, California, United States - DLSLC.R1 | ecosystem: Host-associated > Plants > Phyllosphere > Unclassified | place: USA...
CTTTTTTCCCTCTTTCAAACCTCAACCTCTTCCTCCGAAGCGGAGTGCAAAGGTAGAAAAACTTTTCCAATCTCCAAGAAAAAAAATAAAACTTTTTTCTTTCCCGGTTGTTGTAGCTTTTCAGTCATCCCCTCTTCCTCCGAAGCGGAGTGCAAAGGTAGAAAAAAATTCGCCCTACGCAACATACAAAGCACTTTTTATCGCCACAAACCGCATAACCTACTGGAAGACAATAACAAAAAATCACGACAGGGATTTAACAGACGTGAATCGCCATGGATCTGGCGCATGGAACGGGCTTTTTAGGACGCTTTGCCACCCTGCAAGGAGATCCGTCTGCTCATCCAAAAAGATTTTGGAAACGATAATGTTGTATTTCTTGATATATACTATATATAGTATCAACTCAAAGACGGAAAGAGTTCCACAAAGGACCACAATAAATGATTGTCGGAATGCACACATGGCTGGCAGATAAACTATATATATAATATACGGGCTAACGCGGCACAGAAGTCTCGCCAAGTACACATAGCCATGTAGACCACCTAAGACCTAGGTTTACCCTGCCTTAGGAATAGCCCTGAATTACGGCACTACAAGCGGCACTGTATTGAATAAATTTCATGATTAATGCAGACGCTGTAAATGGCATGGCTTATACTATATATAATGTAGGCGGTTCCCAAGTAATATGCTCGTCGTTGACAATGATACTGTAAAATAAACCCACACTCATGATTTTTTCATATTTAGTGTTGCTCAAGAGGTATTTCTGAAAGAGGTGAACAATAACAGAAACTTCCTAGGACCGTCAAAATAGAATGACCCTTCGCGTAAGCACCACGATAAATATCGCTGCTCGAGTACCTATACAATATACGGAATTAGGCATTTTCAATCCAGAGGTTCCGACCTTGTCCATCAAAAATATACAAATCTTTAAGAGAAAAACTAAATCCCTTAATGCTGTTTCCAGACTAAATTCTCTATGGTCTTGTCCAATAAACTGCAATACTCTGATACAGGTTTTAGGTTTTTAACCCAGATAGAGCCAAAGCGCAGCATTCCTGTTAATTTTTATATATTCAAAATCCAATATTAAGAATAGTCAAACCTAAGGGATTAAGCGGGAAACACGAAAGCAAAGAAAGAGTCGGGAATTTGGAATGGGACATATATAGATTCCTGTTTTACTACAAAACAAGCGAATAATATAACTATCAGGATATTAAACAATAATTAATACTTTTACCGCTTACTAAACCCTCCCTGTTATTAATGAAAATTGCGCTTAAAGCATACTTACCTTTGCTCTTTATCTTTATTACAAAGCTTGGCCAAGCTCAGGATCATAAAAATGAGCTCGTAGTTATTACAGAGAATGATGCCTACATTGATATTACCAGTGACAAGTATTACACCAATGGCTTTTTTATTAAATACAGGCATGCTTTAAATGGTGAAAATCTGAAAGCTGGTCGTACAAAAGAGGTTATTGGCTTTGAATTAGGGCAGAAAATATACAATCCTTATTATAGCTTTGCACCCAATCCTGCCCTACATGACCGTCCTTTTACCGCCTATATTTATGGTGAGGCTAATTACAGCCGGTTTTACCAAAACAAACAACTTTTAAAGGTTTCTGCACAGGTTGGCCTTACAGGCAAGGATGCCTTGGGTGAAGAATTCCAGAAAACTTACCATAAACTGGTTGGCCAGAATCAAGTTGCCGGCTGGGAATATGGATTAAATAGCGAACCGACTTTAAATCTGGGCATAGAATATAACAAACACTTATTGGCTATCCCTAACGAAATATTTGATGTTACCGGAACTGCATCAGCAGCGGTAGGTAACGTAATAACCAAAGCCAATGTTGGTGCATTGCTCAGATTAGGAAAATTTAATGAAATGGATGGCTCAGCTGCATTCAATAGCTTGGTAAGCAACCATCATAAAAATAATGCTAAACGCAAATATGAACTCTTCCTTTCAATGGCACCACAATTACATGCAATAGCTTATGATTCTAGCCTACAGGGCGGTCTGTTCTTGAACGATAAGGGGCCGATCACCTTTAAGCCGAAGCTTATGTTTTTTACCACACAGGTAGGGTTAACCTTCTCCATTGCGCGCTGGACAGCTAATTACACCGCTACCTTTACTTCAAACGAAGTTAAAAACAGTGCCACTGGCTACCGTTACGCCTCTTATAGTCTCGCTTACCGGTTTAGTAAAAACTAATGAAAAAACAATTACTCTCTTTTATTTTTGCTATTGCGGGCTACTCATTTGCAAAGTCGCAAATTGCTCCTGAAAATCATTCTTTTATTCTTAAGCCCATATTCGGCACACATATCAATAACGATCAGGGACACTTGTTTCAAGATCAGATTACTGGGTTTGATGCGGCTTATTTTAAGAACATTATTCAGAACGGCGATAAATGGATTGGACTTAGTGGGGCTAAATCTTACGGGATCGGTTTTATTTTTAGAGATTTAAGCCAACTTAAAGGCACAAAAGATACTTCGTCCAATGCTTTTGGGCAAGTATATGGCTTGGTTGCACAGATGGATTTCCAATTGTTTAAAATCGGAAAAGCCAAATTTAATTTTACACCTGGTGTTGGCTTGGGTTATACCAATAAGTATTATTATAATAATACTAAGAATAGATTTTTAGGAAGTCCGGTTAACGAGACCATTAAAGCAGATTTAGATATGGAGCTTCCAATGAGTAAATACACTGATTTACTGTTGGGTTTTGGTTTCCTACATATTTCAAATGGAGGGGCGACTGTTCCAAATGGCGGCTTAAACACTGGAAACATTTATATCGGACTTAAATTAAACAATCAAAAACCACTAGCTGAAGAGCGGAAAAGCACCTATACCACTTTACAGCGAAATTCTATTGAACTTAGTGCTGGTCTTGGCGCAAGAGGAGTATTTGAGAATAGAAATAAAAATTTATACAAAAGCGGATTATATGTAGGTTATAACTTTTACCTGAATGATATGACGACACTTAAGGCCGGTGCTGATGCGGTTTATTATCATACCACTTTTGACCCTAATAATTATGGAGAAACCTTCCAGAACTACGGCACTTCATATGACAAATGGCGCACCGGAATCAGTATTGGCGCTGATATTAACTTATGGCGGATAACCGTTGCAGCACAAATCGGAAAATATATCCACTACAATAGATTAATGGATAAAGCAACCTGGTACTGGACATTTGGACCAACTTTTAACATTACACCACACCTAGGTCTACAGGCAAAAACCTATATGCACTTTGCCCAGGCTGATTACGTAAATTGGGGGGTAGTATATAGATTTTAATATTGCCCGGTACTCAGCAACACTAAGGTGCAGGCTTCAATAGGTTCAATACCGTGAATATCCAATAATTTTTCCAATTCGTAATTTTCGGTTCCGGGATTAAAGATTACTCTTTTAGGTTTTGTAGCAAGAATATAATCGTGGTATTGTGGTTGCAAAGCTGGGCCAATATAAAGCGTAATCGTATCGATGTCGTTATGAATAGCTTCTGGCCTTTCTATAACTACACCAGCAACCTCTCCTTTTTTTATACCAACGTTTACAATTTCGTGGCCACGACCGGTTAACATATGAGCAGCTTTATAAGAATATCTATTAGCATCTGGGCTTGCGCCTATAATTAACGTCTTTTTCATTTCTATATATTATATATGATGTAACGTTATTATCTCTTAATTGTTTAAGATGGCGTTAGCACAATTGACGCCGTCTATCGCAGCGGATACGATTCCGCCAGCATAACCTGCGCCTTCTGCACAAGGATACAAACCTTTAATCTGTGGATGCTGAAACGTTTCTTTATCTCTCGGGATACGTACTGGAGAGGATGTTCTGCTCTCCACCCCCACCAAAATAGCTTCGTTAGTATAGTAACCTTTCATTTTACGGCCAAACAATGGAAGCGCACCACGCAGACTTTCGGAAACAAACTCGGGTAAGATGTTATCTAACATCGAGCTTTTGGTTCCTGGCACATAAGAATTCTTCGGTAAATCTATAGATAGCCGGTTTTCAACGAAATCTATCATGCGTTGAGCTGGTGCAACTAAGTGTCCCCCACCTGCTTCAAATGCTTTGTGCTCTATTTCGGCTTGAAAGTGTAACATCCGCAACGGATCGTAACCCTGAACATCCTCTAAAGTTACTTGCACCACAGTACCAGAGTTGGCATAAGGGTTATTTCGCTTTGATGGCGACCATCCATTGACTACAATTTCGTCTAAGCCAGTAGCGCATGGGGCAATGATACCTCCCGGACACATACAAAATGAAAATACACCTCTGTTTTTCACCTGCTCTACCAAACTATAGTATGCTGGCGGCAGATATTCGCTTCTAATGTCACAATGGTATTGAGATTGATCGATAATATCTTGAGGATGCTCTATCCGTACCCCTAAGGCGAAAGGCTTTGCCTCGATTAATATATTTTTCTTGTGTAAAAGCTCGTAGATATCTCTAGCAGAATGACCTGTTGCTAAAATAATAGATTTTGAACAGATCTCTTGTTCATGATTTACGACTATTCCTTTTACAGCTCCGTCTTTGATGACGAGATCTGTAAGTTTTGAATCGAAAAGTACCTCACCCCCCGCTTCAATAATCGTTTCGCGAATCGCGGTGATGATATGCGGTAGTTTATTAGTACCTATATGCGGCCGGGCATCGATCATAATATCTTCATCGGCGCCGTGTTGCACAAAAATTTGTAATACTTTATTAATATCGCCGCGCTTGTTGGATCTTGTATAAAGTTTACCATCAGAATATGTCCCCGCGCCACCTTCGCCATAACAATAATTAGATTCGGTATTCACAACTCCTTGTTTATTGATAGCGGCCAAATCTCTACGACGTTGCTTTACATCTTTTCCTCGTTCAACCACAATGGGCTTAAGTCCATTTTCGATACATTGCAATGCCGCAAACAAACCTGCTGGACCGGCGCCAACAATGATGACCGTTTTATCATCATTTACTTTGGCATATTTAAGATTTTGCGTTTCGGCTACATATTCTTCCTCTATAAAAGCTCGAACTTGCATTCTATAAACTACCTTTCTAGAACGTGCATCTATTGATCTCTTTAAAATTTTGAAATGCCTAATTTTATCTGGGCCTATATTCAAAACCTTTGCTAAGGTTGCTGTAATGACTCCCTCGTTATCTATATTATGAGGAACGATGGTTATTTCAATGTCTTTCTGCATAGCTAATTTAGTCGAGTTTTTATCTCGAACACTGCAAAATTAGGAATATTGTTGAATTGTGTATTGCTAAATTGTCTGATTGTTGCACAAAACGATATCACCTTACATTTATTTTATTTCCTTATCTTGTAATGAAATATGGCAACTTGTCAGTTTTTTATTTGTTTTAGTAACAAGGAATGAATATTGATATCTAATCATCAAAATATAAAACCTAAAAAGAAATAACATGAAAAAAGTTTTAATTGGAATTGTATCTGCTTTTATAGCCGTAACATCATTAAGCTCTTGTGGCTACAACAGTACAGTTAAGTTAGACGAGAATGTAAAGTCTAAATGGGGAACTGTACAAACTCAATATCAGCGTAGAGCAGACTTAATTCCAAATTTAGTGAGTACAGTTAAAGGTGCTGCAAAATTTGAGCAAGGAACGCTTACTGCAGTAACTGAAGCTAGAGCGAAAGCTACCCAGATGACTGTTAAAGCAGACGACCTTACTCCAGAAAACATACAGAAATTTCAAGCTGCACAAGGTCAGTTGAGCCAAGCATTAGGAAAACTACTTTCAATTACAGAGAACTATCCAGAATTGAGAGCTACTCAACAATTTAGTGACCTATCTGCTCAATTAGAAGGAACTGAAAATAGAATTACAGTAGCCAGAAAAGATTTCAACGATGCTGTTCAGGAATACAATAGCAAAATTAGAACTTTTCCTAATAATTTAACAGCAGGCATGTTCGGATTTAAAACGAAGGGATATTTCGAGGCAGACGCTACTGCAAAAGATGCTCCAAAGGTAGAATTTTAGTTATAAAACTATCTTTTAGTAGGGTAATGTATAACTTACGCAGGTGAATTGTACATTACCCTTTACTTTTTAATTTAATCCGCATGTCTATTTTCACTACACAACAACAAGAGCAAATTACCCAAACGATTACCGAAGCAGAAAAAGCAACTTCTGGCGAAATAAGAATTGCTGTTGAAAAGCACTGCAAAGGAGATGCTTACGAAAGAGCAACGGTGTACTTTCATGAGTTAGGGATGGACCAAACTTCACAACATAATGGTGTACTGATTTATTTAGCTACAGAAGACCATAAATTTGCAATCATTGGCGACAAAGGAATTAATAAGTTGGTTCCTGCTGATTTTTGGGAAACAACAAAGACTGCTATGAAAGCACATTTTATGGCGGGAAACCTTTGCGAAGGTATTATTGCGGGTATCGCATTAGCTGGCGAAAAACTTTCGATATTTTTCCCTAATAAGAATGATGATGTGAACGAACTGCCGAATGACATTATATTCTTAGACCAGCACAAAAGCTAGTCATATTTCTTTGCAATTATCTACCATCATCAGTTATCACATATAGGGATGAAAAAAATATTTCTGTTATTTACGTTATTACTAACTTCTTTTTTAGGCTTTGCGCAAGATTTTCCTGAGAAATCGACCAAGTTAGTGAACGATTATACCAATACGCTATCAGCAGATCAAATAGCTAACTTAGAACGCAAGCTAGTTTCATTTGACGATTCTACTTCTAACCAAATTGCGGTAATCATCATGAAATCTGTTGGAGATTATGATATTAACGAGTACACCTATCAGCTTGGAAGAAAGTGGGGTGTTGGTGGAAAAGAGAAAAACAATGGTGTAATTTTATTAGTCGCGCTGGGCGATCGTAAGCTTTCTATACAAACAGGCTATGGATTGGAGGGGGCACTCCCCGACATCTACACTAAAAGGATCATAGAAAATGATATTAAGCCTTTCTTTAAAGATGGAAACTATTACGCAGGCATTGATAATGGAGTTAATTCGATTATCTCTTTAGTAAAGGGCGAATATAAGAACGATAAACCTCGAGCGAAAAAAGGTGCTGGTGGTGCTGGAGCTGGATTTATTGTTTTGATCATCATTATTGTCATTATTATTCTACTTAAAAAAGGCGGCGGCGGCGGTGGTAGTCAAGTTATTGGTGGCCGCGGTGTTTCTGACGCCCTTTTCTGGGGGATGCTATTTGGTAGCGGTCGTAGCTCCGGCGGTGGTTTCGGAGGAGGGAGCGGGGGCGGTGGCTTCGGAGGATTCGGTGGCGGAAGTTTTGGCGGAGGCGGAAGTAGCGGAAGTTGGTAGTTTAGGTATTAAGTATTAGTTGGAATTTTTAATACTTACCGTTATGATGGAAATACATTTAATCGTTCAAAATTTACTCATTCTCTAATTGAGAAAAATGTACAGAAGAGACCTCCTTACTGCAGAAATTGAAAGGCTTGCGCAAGTTTTAGCTAGAATTATGAGCTTGAAATTAGACGGTGACTTAGCAAATGCGAAGTCGCTTTTTAATGAAACCTTGGCAACTTCTTTTAAATTATCGCCAACTGTTTTGGAAGATGAAGATATTTCAGCGGTTGAAAAGTGGTTAGCCGAGGGTGATTTGCCTGCGGAAAAGCTAGATTCATTAAGCGAATTTCTTTATTATGAGTTAGGCATAAGTCCAGAAAAAAATAAAATCATTGCGCCTAGATTAAATCTGGTCTATAAAATTTTAGCTGAGAAACATAAAATTGTGCATTTGGTTAATTTCCATAGACAGGAGATTATACAACAGTACCTTTAGGAATAAGGACAAAATATCAAAGAATAAAGACGGAAACCATATCAATGGAAATTAAAAAATGGCAAAAACTTGCCTCTAAATATTTAGTACAAGAGAAATGGGCTACTTTAAGAGTGGATACCTGTGAACTTCAAAATGGTTCGGTTAAAGATGATTACTACGTACTCGAATATCCAAACTGGGTAAATGCAATTGCGCTCACCAAAGAGAATGAAATGATTATGGTGCGTCAGTATCGTTTTGCTGCAGATATTATTTCTTTAGAAGTTCCTGGTGGTGTAATTGATGATGGCGAAGAACCAGAAGTTGCTGTAAAAAGAGAGTTATTAGAAGAAACCGGCTACAGCTTTGATAGCTGCGAGCTGATTGCAACTTTATACCCAAATCCTGCTACTTCTACCAATCAAACGTTCACTTACCTTTTAAAAGGTGGAGTAAAAACTCACGAACAACATTTAGATGAACATGAGATTTTAAATGTTGAGCTTTATAGCATTGAGGAAGTAAAACAACTGTTGAAAAACAATAAAATAGATCAAGCGTTACATAGCGCAGCATTATTTTACGGGTTGATGGCCTTAGAAAAATAGCGTCATTAGAAAACCAAATACTCCTTATGCTATTAATGAGTATTTAGTTTTTCTTCAATTACTTTAATTGCTTTCTTTAAATACGCGTCATCACTACCCTTAGAGGCACCAACATTTTCGACTAGGTAATCAGGTTGTAATCCCTTTCCGACTTCTGCATATTCGCGTCTATTTCTATCAACTGTATTTCCTTCGGTAAGCACCAAAAATGCTCCGTCGGATAATTTATGCTCTTGATTTGCTGAAGTCAATCCTGCAGTTTTTGTACCGACAAACGAGATGTTTTTTTGTCCGACGAAAGATATCGCCGCAAACTCTCCGCTACTTGCCGTTCCCTGATTAACGAGTATCACTATTGGGGTTTTCGTAATTCTGATCTTTTGCTCGCCTATTTTAAATTGATGCCTTATCAAGTTATTTTCATAAAACCTTCCGTTCTTAAATTTCATAAAAATGTATTTGCCAAATCCATCTTTGCAACCAATTACTTTAGCTTGGTTTAAGAACGGTGAAATGGCAGCATACATGGGTACAAACATCCCGCCTTCATTATCACGAATATCAATGATCCAGCCTTTTGGATGTTTTGATTCCAATTCGACAATTTTATCCCAAAACGTTTGTACATATTCGTCCCATTCTTCGAAATTAAAACTAGCGAACGATGGTAATTGGATGTAAGCACAATTCCCTTCCAATATGTTGGATTTAATTTCTGGAAATTGTTGACCAGTTTTTCTATAACCCAGTAGATATCCTTCAACTTGTTTAGGTGTAAAAAACTTAGAATGGCTGTCTTGCAATTCAAGCAAAGTTTGTCTAATCACTGGATAAGTATCCGCTATCGTCTTAGCATTTTCCGCTGCTGTATTAGCCTTGTTATAAATTTCAGTCCAATTTAACCTGCTACTATTTACAGACCTCCTTTTCATTAAATCTAGTGCTTCTTTCAAATAAAGCTTAATAGTGTCTGTGGTACTGATTTTATTTAATCCACCCTTCTGTGCTTTCGCACTAGCACTTAACATCAATAGTAAGAAAACTATTTTAAAAATATTCTTATGCATTTTATATTTGCGGTTACGGTTTCACAATTTGATCAATTGCATATTCCAGAAATGTATCTTTTCCTTCGATAATATCGGTTTTGGTCAATTTTAATTTCTTGTCAATTTTAACACCTACACCTTGAGCAGAGGTTCCATCATTATAGTAAATCGCATTGCCTGTAAAGTGTATCTTATAATTCCCAGGAACATTAAAGTGCTTTTCGTCGCCGTCTGCTCCCGAAGTTTGTTCACCAATAGTTATTGCCTGAGGAAACATCGATTGAAGATTCATGGTATTCCATTCCGACATACTGCGTGTTTTAGCATTAACGATGATTACCACTTTGCCTTTATAAACTTCATGCTCAGGTACAATATTAATGTTATGATACACTTCAGGAGAATTCATCCAATTAAACGTACCAATGTTATTTAAATCGGCTTTGATGTATTTAGCGAAGCGACGGTCCAGCGAGCCAAATTTCTTATATAAGTAAGTATAGATGAAACCAGACCATTGAGGATAACCTCTCATGTCAAAAATGATCCCCTTTTGCTGAGCTGCCAAATCCAAGATAGAATCTATATGACTTTCTAATTTTCCTTCTGCAACATTTTGCATCAGCTGAATAATTTTATCGATGTTAAAATAAGCGATATGATTATCTAACAGCTCAAATCCTTTTACATTATCAGCAACTTTGCCTTTTTCTTGAAGAAACGTATTTATCCGCTCGAGAGCCAGTTTATCATTTAGCGATATGAATTTAACGGATGTAGTTCTAGTTCCTTTACTATCAATTAACTTTAAACTCGCCTCTGGATCATCTAAACGCCAAATGAAATTGGTGATATAGTTGTTTAAATTTGAGATTAGAGTACTTCTGTTTGACGCAGACAACAAACCGCTTAATGTATCAATCTTTGCAGTAATAGTTTGCCCGTTAATTTCTGTAATCCAATCTCCAACGTTAATTCCAGCTTTATTACAAACTTCTGGTAAAATGATTTTTGTCACCAAAATCCGCTTATCCATGATTTGATAATCGAAAGGCGGATAAAAAGTATTTTTAAAAATCTGACTTTTAAATTTTAGATCTGCATAAAACCTATTGTAAGCATGCGAATCGTTCAGGTTCGCCACAATTTTCAAAATCAGAACCTCATAATCCATTCTTGAAGTACAGTTTTTAAACAGCGGAATATTTCGTTTCATTACCACATCCCAGTTTTCTTTCATCAAATTATGGTGTGGATCTAGGTAGTCGATTACACCTTGCAATTTAGCCAAAGCCAAAATCCGCATCTCTTCTGGCAGGTTTACTGACGCTCCAAAATCATATTTCCTTTCGTTTGGGATCTCAGTGTGGTAATTAAGCTTAGGCACATGATAATTAGTTTTAACATCTCTGCCATTATAAACCTGAACTAGTATTTTTTTGAGAGCACTATTTAAGTCTCTGTTTTGCACATACCATCTATGTAGTGCATTAGCTTTTAAAATATTTGCTAACGATACTTGTTGTAATGAAGGATTAGCATTTAAACTTCCCAACGACTGAACAATCTGCGTAAGCATACCATTAAGTTGTGCTGTTGTTTCGACATTTTGTAATTGTTTATACTTGGCCAGAAAAAAAGAATCAACATCCATTTTTCCAGAAGTAAATTGCTGATGATTGTATTTTAGGAAATTCCAAGTTTTGATAAAAAGAAAAATCTTGTCGGTTTCTTGAATACGCTGTGCATGCACAAATAAAAAGCTGAAGCACAGTAGTAAGGTATACGCTATCTTCTTCATAAAAGTTATTTATCTATTTCCTTCAAAACTGCAGGATCAAAATAACTTTACACTAACGAAATTGACCAACCTACGTTTTCTATTGACGAAAGCTTTAAACCCAAATAAATCTAACTAAGCCTCAATTATCCATTGTTGATGTATGAATATTAGGCTTTGGTACATTAGTTAATCAATTGAACTTTGATTGTGTTAATTTTAGCAAAACTTATTTATGAAGAAATCAAATTTCGTTTACTTCCATATCGGTTATTGGCTAGTTCTTTGGCTTAAAGAATTGCTGTTCGGTTTCCAGACATATAATGTCAGCGAGCTTACATTTTCTAACATAACCAGCATTTTAACCGTAAAGCTGATTACCTTAATTTTTCCGCTTTGTATTTTCTACATCAATTTTTTGTTGTTAGTTCCAAAACTGGTTAAGGTAAAGCGAATATTGATCTATATAATTTCTGTTTTTGCGCTCTTCTTGATGCTAGCACCTGTGCATTATTATGTTTATGCAGTGATTTTACCCCAAAAGTTTGGCTGGTATTCTTATGTGTATGTAGATAAATTGAACTTATGGCTTTCTTTTCAAACGCTAATTTTTGAGAACTATGTCTACGTATTTTTCAGCTTAGCGATTAGCTACGTTAATGCATTTTTTGAAGCGCACCAGCGAAAGGAAGCATTAGAGAAGGAGCAAGCCATTACAGAACTGGCTTATTTAAAATCACAGATCAATCCTCACTTTCTATTCAACACCTTAAACGATATTTACGCACTAACTTATCAGCAAGCAAAGGAAGCGCCTGAGGCTGTTCTTAAGTTATCAGCTTTGCTGCGCTACATGTTAAAGGAAAGCAATGATAAATTCGCCTTGATCGGAAAAGAAATCGACTATCTTAAGAACGTGGTTGAATTATTTGAAATTGGACAAAAGGGCAATGCTTTTATCGATTTGGAAATTAGGGGCATTATAGATCAGCAACAAATTGCGCCTTTAATATTAATTAACTTTGTTGAAAACGCGTTTAAACATGGCGTAGTTGATGATCCCGAAAATCCGATACAAATTATGATAGCTGTTACGGCAGATCATTTGGATTTTAAAGTATCGAACAAGAAAAACAATCACCAAAAAGACCATACAGGTGGTATCGGTTTAACAAATGTTCAAAGAAGACTTGCCTTAATTTATCCAGAAAAATATCAGCTTAGTATTTTAGATGAGAATGATACTTTTACTGTAACCTTAAAATTAAATGAAATATGATCAGCTGTGTAGTTGTAGACGATAAACCCTTAGCCATTGATATATTAAATGACTACATCAGTAAAGTGCCCGATCTAAGTTTAGTTTTCTCTAGTACAAATCCGTTAGATGCATTAGAATACATTTTGAAAAACGAAGTCGACCTTGTTTTTCTGGATATACAGATGCCCCAACTTAATGGCGTACAATTCATGAAAATTGTGCAGGGCAAATGCAAAGTTATTTTAACTACTGCTTATACAGAATATGCACTAGACGGATTTGAAAATGATGCCATCGATTATGTACTGAAGCCTATTTCTTTTGAGCGATTTTACAAAGCGGTACAAAAAGCTCAACATTATTTTAATGCTAAAAAAGTGCCTCAAGTTGTAGCCCAAGTTATTGAAGGCAGTCATTCTGTAGATTATATTTTTGTAAAAACGGAATATAAACTCATTAAGATTAACATCGATGATATTCTATATATAGAAGGCATGCAAAACTACGTGGCCATTTATACCAAAACGGAAAAAATTATTTCCTTACAGAACATGAAGAAGATGGAGGAGCAACTTCCTAAAAAACAATTTGCCAGGGTTCACAAATCTTATATGGTATCCTTAAATAAAATAAATAGTATAGAAAGGAGTAGAATTTATATTACCGATGCAGTTATTCCGCTTGGAGATGTCTATAGAGATGGGTTTTATCAATTGATATCAGCCAATCACTAAAAACAAAAAAGCTGAGCAAAATTTGCTCAGCTTTTTTTATGTTATGCTATACGAGATCAACTCATTTTCAGTTTTTTCTGAATATCGTTTACGTAAGCTTTAAATTTCTTGTCTGTTTCAATTAAATCTTCCACTGTTTGGCAAGCATAAATTACAGTTGAGTGATCTCTACCACCAAAGAATGCTCCAATAGTTTTCAATGAAGATTTAGTATGGCTCTTAGACAAATACATTGAGATTTGGCGAGCTTGTACAATTTCACGTTTACGTGTTTGCGATTTTACCATATCTACTGGCACTTCAAAATATTCGCAAACCAATTTCTGTATATATTCCATCGAAATTTCCTTCGATGTATTTTTAATAAAGTTCTTCAACATCTGTTTAGCTAACGCTAAATCGATGTCTTTCTTATTCAAAGTAGACTGTGCTAATAAAGAAACCATTGCTCCTTCTAACTCACGAACGTTATTATCGATGTTATGTGCAACGTATTCAACCACCTCACCTGGCAATTCGATACCATCTGCATACATTTTCTTTTTCAGGATAGCGATACGAGTTTCCAAATCTGGCACCTGCAAATCTGCAGATAAGCCCCATTTGAAACGGCTCAACAATCTCTCTTCTAAACCAGCTAAATCTTTAGGTGCTTTATCTGATGTTAAGATCACTTGCTTTCCTGATTGATGCAAATGGTTAAAAATGTGAAAGAAGATATCCTGAGTTTTTTCTTTTCCTGCAAAGTTATGTACATCATCCATGATGATGACATCCATTGCCTGATAGAAATTCACAAAATCATTGATAGTATTGTTCTTTAAAGAGTCTACAAATTGTTGACAGAATTTTTCGCAAGAAACATAAATCACCAATTTATCTGGTACGCTACGTTTAATCTCGTTACCAATAGCTTGGGCCAAGTGAGTTTTACCTAGACCTACACCTCCGTAAATCATTAATGGATTAAAAGAAGTGCCTCCTGGTTTAGCAGCCACAGCATAGCCTGCCGAGCGAGCTAAACGATTGCAATCTCCCTCAATATAATTATCAAAAGTATAATTAGGATTTAACTGAGGATCTACATTTAACTTCTTTAGACCTGGTATAATGAACGGATTTTTAATATCCTTATTGATAGACACAGGGATCGGCATCGACTGTGTTTTCGCCTCCGCACCGTTTCCATTAGACGGCATGTTAGTAGTATAAGGAGAGCCTGTACTAGAGGACTTATCTACAACGATATTATATTCTAATCTACCCTCATCTCCCAACTGCTTTTTTACTGTTTTTCTAAGTAAACCAACATAGTGTTCCTCAAGCCATTCGTAGAAAAATAAACTAGGTACCTGTATGGTCAAAACCTTGCCTTCTAACTTAAGGGCTGATATCGGTTCGAACCAAGTTTTGAAACTTTGATTCGGGATATTATCCTTAATAATTTGGAGACAGCTATTCCACACTTCTGTACAAGTTTTTTCCATATCGTTTTCTATAATTTATTGATTTTCAGTTCTGTTAAGTGCGAATTGATAGCGCACTTTTGAGACTTCGAATATTCAAAAAATTATCAACATTCAGCGTATTTTTTTGAATTATTTCGTAACTACTTAAACAGCAACAGCATAAACAAGCCCACCTCAATGATTGATGTTAATAACTATTTTTCCACACTGTTTTTAGTACTCTCCGAACACCTCTCTCAAACAGTTTGCTATTTCTCCCAAGGTAGCGTATTCTTCGACAGCAAGCAATATAAAAGGCATTAAATTTTCAGTTCCTTTGGCCGCATTTTTCAAATCATTTAATGCAGCTCCTACGGCTATATTATTGCGTTCAGCCTTCAACTTTTTTAACTTATCAACCTGTATCGTTCTGATGGATTCATCAATATTAAAAACATCATTAAAGCCCTCCTCTTTTTGAGTGAATTTGTTAACTCCTACAATAATACGTTCGCCACTTTCTACTTCCTTTTGATATTGATAAGCAGCATTGGCAATCTCCTGCTGGATGTAACCATTTTCTATAGCATTTACCGAACCACCCATCACCTCTATCTTATCTATATATATATTAGCAGCAGCCTCAATTTCATCCGTTAGCGATTCTACAAAATATGACCCTGCTAAAGGATCTACAGTATCCGTAACTCCGCTTTCAAAAGCAATTATCTGTTGTGTACGCAGGGCAATTTTTGCGGCAGCTTCTGTAGGTAACGACAAAGCTTCATCGTAACCATTGGTATGCAAAGACTGTGTTCCGCCTAAAACTGCTGCCAGTGCTTGATTAGAAACCCGCATCACATTATTAAGCGGTTGCTGAGCGGTAAGCGTAGAACCTCCTGTCTGTGTATGGAACCGTAGCATCATCGCCTTTTCATCTGTAGCGCCCATACGCTTTGTGATATTTGCCCACATCCGTCTCGCAGCTCTAAACTTTGCTATTTCTTCGAAAAAATTATTGTGACAGTTAAAGAAAAATGACAATCGCTTTGCGAAGACATTAATATCCAATCCTTTTTGCATCGCTGCATTCAAGTAGGCTTTGCCATTTGCCAATGTAAATGCCAGCTCCTGTACGGCAGTAGATCCCGCTTCGCGGATGTGGTAACCAGAAATGGAAATGGTATTCCATTTGGGCAACTCCTGACTACAATATTCGAAAATATCAGTAATGATACGCATAGATGGCTTTGGAGGGTAAATATAGGTACCTCGCGCTGCATATTCCTTAAGTATATCATTCTGGATAGTCCCAGAAATTTGTTGTAAATCTGCGCCTTGTTTTTTGGCCAAGGCAATGTACATTGCCAATAAAATAGAAGCAGTTGCATTGATGGTCATAGAAGTAGTAATATTTTGCAACTCTATCCCATCAAAGAGTATTTCAATATCTTTTAGTGAATCGATAGCTACACCAACTTTACCAACTTCACCTTCTGCCATCTCATCATCAGAATCGTAACCGATTTGGGTTGGCAAATCAAAAGCCACCGACAAACCCATGGTACCTTGAGCTAATAAATAATGATATCGCTTGTTAGATTCTTCTGCTGTGGAGAAACCTGCATACTGGCGCATGGTCCATAAACGACCACGATACATATCTTTTTGTATTCCTCTGGTAAATGGAAATTGACCCGGCAGCTCCTTATTTTCGGGTGCAGTTGTATACACATCCTTAATTTCTATTCCAGATGTTGTGGTGTGTTTTTTATCCATGCTATACTTGGTTTTGCAGTTTGGTTAACTGTTGAAATCGATTAATTGTTTAATTGATAGTTTGAGTACTAACCAGCAAAGGCAGTTAACCCTGAAACAATTCAAACAATTAACCAGTATTTAAAACATTTTATGAATATCTCGCTTAATCAGCCCGATAGTTAACTCATAAGGATTTTGTTCGACCTCACTTAAACGATTAAGAACTAATTTGCTCAACTCGATGCTGGGAGCATCAGCACCTAAATTTTTAACCGCATTATTTATCATTGCAATGGTATCGTCTTTCAATTGACGCACTACATCCCAAGTCGTCGCTTCTAAATAAAGTTGCTGGGTGATATTATGCTGAAATTCAGTTTTAATTTCATTCACAGCCATGAGCTGCAATGCACCAACTTCAATACCTTGCTGGTGTAAACGAAGCAGTAAATTCGATGGATTAATTCTGTCTATGAAAATAATCATTCGCTCATGCGCCTGTAGACGCAGCTGCAATAAATCAGTTTTACCTTCCTGTACAGTAACATTTTTTCTTGAACTAAGGAAATTCATAATATCATTTCTAATCATGTAGTAAGCAACCACAATGATAACGATCCCGCCTACAGCCAAACTTGCTGAGTTAACAAGAAATTTACTTAAATCCATTTCAGTTTTGTTTATGCACCGTAATATTAGCCATTACGCGGAGCAAAAATGTACATAAATATTTATATTTGTTTATCATAATTTTAAAATAAAGATGAGTAATCCTGTTGAGACAACTTTTGCACCTGTAACCTTTACACTGGGTGCTGTTACTGAATTGATAAAGCTTAGAGACCAACAAGAAATTGCTGAAGATTTTGGCTTACGTGTTGGTGTAGAGGGCGGTGGCTGCTCAGGCATGAATTATGTACTGGGTTTTGATCAGAAAAAAGAAGGTGACCAAGAATTTGTAATTGATGGCATTAAGGTATTTATGCACAAAGCCCACCAAATGTATCTTTTAGGCATGGAGATAGATTGGCAAAATGGCCTTAATTCTAGAGGTTTCACCTTTAATAACCCTAATGCAGCTAGCAGTTGCGGTTGCGGAACAAGCTTTTCGGTTTAAGTCAATCTCTTTTCCGTCCAAGGGAAAGGAATAGAACGATGTATATCTAAAATAATTTGTAACATTTTAAAAGGTCCCGTTGTCTTAACAACGGGACCTTTTAATTTTTTACCTTTAGGTCGAGAACTAGAAACATCAAAGCATATAAAAATCAAACATCTAAATACTAATAATGAACTATAGCGAAAACGTACGATTAGCCATGCAATCTATTAAAAGTAACCGCTTGCGTACTTTTCTTACCGCGCTTATTATAGCCATTGGTATTTCTGCATTAGTAGGTATTTTGACTACAATTGATGCGATTGAGAAGAAAATGACAGATGCTTTTTCTAGCATGGGCGCTAACTCATTTACGATTAGAAACAGAGGTACAGGGATTAGAATTGGAGGCTCCGGGGAACGCCCCAAAAGCTACAAACCCATCAAATATGAAGATGCCTTGAAATTTAAGGAGCGCTTAAATACACCAGCAACGGTATCAATTAGCGTAGTTGCTAGTAGCGGCTCGACAGTTAAATATGGTCAAGAAAAAACCAATCCAAATATTAACATTAGGGGTATCGATGACAACGGATTAGCTGCGCAGGGGCTGGAGCTTTCTCTAGGCAGAAGCTTTAATAATTCCGAATCGTTAAATGGACCAAACATTTGCATAATCGGATCTGAAATTGCCAAAAGCATGTTTAAAGGCACTGATCCGATAGACAAGATAATTACTGCAGGTAATAATAGATTAAGAGTTATAGGTGTACTTGCTGCGAAAGGTTCAAGTATGGGTGCTAGCATAGATAGAGCAGTTTATGTACCCTTATTTAAAGCAAAATTAATCAATGCTAACGCCAACCCATCCTATACGATCACTGTCATAGTACCTGGAGGAGATATTATTGACAATATTATTGGCGAGTCTACTTCTACTTTCAGAAGCATTAGGAAAATAAAAATTGGAGAAAGCAACAATTTTGAAATCACTAAAAGTGACGCAGTAGCGCAAACACTGATAGAAAACCTCAAAGTAGTTAAAATTGGGGGTATGGCCATCGGTATTATCACGCTCTTAGGTGCATCCATTGCGTTGATGAATATCATGCTGGTATCAGTTACTGAGCGCACCCGTGAAATTGGTATTAGAAAAGCGATCGGGGCAAATCCCGCAGTGATTAGAAAGCAATTCCTAATAGAGGCCATAGTAATCTGTCTACTTGGCGGAATGTTAGGTATATTCCTAGGCGTAGCTATAGGCAACATTATTTCCATGGCCATGAGCGGTGGCTTTATTATCCCTTGGCTATTTATCGGTGGCGGCCTAGCGCTTTGTATTGGAGTTGGTATTATTTCAGGCTATTACCCAGCACAGAAAGCATCTAAGCTTGATCCTGTAGAAGCATTACGCTATGAGTAATAGGTAATTGATCTTTCTAAATGAAGGTCTATATTGAAGATTATTTTGCCGTTTCTTGATAACAACGGTAACAAGGCTCGGTTTATTCAGCTCTTCTTTCTATTACAATCTTCTCATTTCGACAAGCAAAACGAAAGGATTTTCAATGCAATAAGGTTTATGATTTGAAACCAATGTTTTTGGCGATAGATGATTTAAAGCAGTAAGTTGTTCAACTGTCCTTGCGTTATTAACTTCTCCACTCTCGGCAAGTTCAAACTTTCTTTTAAAGCCTCTGCGTGACGCAGATGATGCATATCACTCCCTAAAAAAGAAATACAGTTATGATCTACTAAACTTTCTGCTGCAACCTTAACACCTTTACCGTAATAACCTGTCAACGAGATTGTATTTAACTGCAAAAAGCATCCCCACTCTTTAATTTGTTGATAATTTTCTGTACTACCGTGATAATAGGGATATCGCTCTGGATGTGCTAACACTGGGTAGAAACCTGCGTCTTGTATTTTGAAAAGCACTTCTAACAGATTTGGTGGTTGATTAACGTAAGAAAGCTCAAATAAAAGATAATTATTACCAAATCCCAAAACTTCCTTCCTATTCAGCTTATTGATAAAAGTTTCATCACAATAATATTCAGCAGCTGCTTCTACGACTAGATTAATTTGATTTTTCAGCAAACCATCTCTTAGAATATCTAAACCTTTATTGATCGTATCAGGAGTATTTCTATAAAAATCTGCCATCACATGCGGTGTAGCAATCACTTTCTTAAACCCCAAAGCAACATATTTTCTAGCCATTGCTAGAGAGGCCTCTAAATTCGATGCACCATCATCAATACCGGGAATAATATGAGAATGCATATCCGTAGTTATCGAAGAAAAATCGACATTAGGATCTTTAATACGTTTTTTGAATAAACCAAACACTTTACTAAGTTAAAAGACTAAAGTCAAAAGTATTCAATAATCATCAAGGTATTTAATTGATTTGCTTAGGTAAACTCAAATTAACCGCTGTTTTCTCCATGTAACTATCATAAACTCTAGCTAGCAATCTATTTACTTCTTCTTTCAAATCAAATTGTAAATCTTCGTGCAACTTATCGAATTTGCGCAGCACAACTAATATCGATTTTACAACATAATTAGCTAATAACTCCTCATAATTTTTGGTTGAAGAGTGCACTTTGAATCTAAACTTCATTGGCGAAGCATTAAACATTAAAAGCTTTAATTGTATTTCTTCAAAATCGGCTTTGGTAACTTTATAAAAATGATTGATTTGTTTTGTTAGCTTACGCAAAAGGAGTAACGTATCTTTCGAACTTGTCTTTGGAGTAACCTGTAACTCTTCCAAAATCTGGGTAATTTCACTAGTAATGAAAGCAACCCTATCTCTAAGGTTGCTTTCATCTTCTAATAACAAAAAATGTAAATGTTCGGTGAGCACTTTATCTTTAGCCACCAAACGCAAGAGCAATTTATCTTTCTCTTTTACAGGTAATGCTAAAATCTCTTTCTTTAAATCTTTATGCTCACTTAGCTTCATTAAAATGGATTGTTCTTTATATATTTTTCCCACTCCCAAGCAGAGCGCATCATTTCATTTAAATCTAATTCTGTTTGCCAACCTAAAACATTTTTAGATTTGGTTACGTCACCATAAGTTTTCTCTACATCACCCTCTCTTCTTGGCGCAATTTTATAATCCAGTTTTTCACCTGTAGATTGTTCAAAAGCATTAATAATTTCTAAAACTGAAGAACCTCTTCCCGTACCTAGATTGAAAACATCATAATTGTCTACTTTTCCATCTTCTAATCTTTTCACTGCAGCAACATGTGCTTTGGCTAAATCGACCACATGGATATAATCACGAACAGCAGAACCGTCTATCGTATCATAATCATCTCCAAAAACTTGGATTGGACCACGCTTACCGATAGCCGACTGTGTGATAAATGGAATAAGGTTTTGGGGAACTCCATTTGGCAATTCACCAATTAACGCTGTGCTATGCGCACCAACTGGGTTAAAGTATCGTAAAGCGATAACGTTCAACCCTGGAGTAACTTTTGCCGTCTCGGCCAAAATCTCCTCTGCAATCTGTTTCGTGTTTCCATATGGAGATTCCGCTTTTTTTACCGGACTGTCTTCGGTAACTGGTAATTGATCTGGCTGACCATAAACCGTACAAGAAGAAGAAAATACGAAATTAATTTGCGGATAAACGGTTAATAAATTGATTAAGCTATAGAAGTTATTTCTATAATATTTTAATGGCTGTTCTACAGATTCACCCACCGCTTTATAGGCTGCAAAATGTATGATTCCAGAAAGGTCTTGATTTTGTTTTGCGAATACTTCAACTGCAGAAGCGTCTTGTAAATCAAGCTCTACAAACTCGAAGCGTTTACCTGTAATTTTTTCTAGTTGATCTAAAATCTTGATGTTAGAATTAGAAAGGTTATCTACAATTACAACCTCATAACCTGCGTTATGCAACTCAACAACAGTATGAGAACCAATATATCCCGTTCCTCCGGTAACTAAAATTTTCGACATTTTATTTATTATAAGTTGTAAAGTCCTTGTGGTCTATTTTCGCTAATGCTTCTGCAGATAGCGACTTAAAATATTCGTAGGTAATCTTTAATCCTTCGGCCCTATTTATTTTAGGTTCCCACTTTAGCAATTCTTTAGCTTTAGTAATATCAGGCCTACGTTGCTTCGGATCATCTTGCGGCAATGGTTTGTACACAATTTTTTGATCTGTACCAGTTAACTTGATAATTTCTTCACAAAACTGCTTGATCGTTATTTCGTCTGGATTACCGATGTTCACTGGGCTTGCATAATCTGACTGCAGTAAACGATAAATCCCTTCAATCAAATCATCTACGTAACAGAATGATCGTGTTTGGCTACCATCGCCAAAAATAGTTAAATCTTCTCCTCTTAAAGCTTGGCCAATGAATGCAGGCAAAACCCGCCCGTCATTAAGTCGCATACGAGGACCATAAGTGTTAAAAATACGCACAATACGCGTCTCAACTCCATGAAATGTATGATAAGCCATGGTAATCGCTTCTTGGAAGCGCTTTGCTTCATCATATACTCCACGAGGTCCTACTGGATTTACATTTCCCCAATACTCTTCTGGCTGCGGATTTACATTTGGATCACCGTAAACTTCAGATGTTGAAGCAATCAACATTCTAGCACCTTTAGCTTTAGCTAATCCCAATAAATTATGTGTACCTAAAGATCCTACTTTTAAGGTCTGGATAGGAATTTTTAGATAGTCTATTGGACTTGCAGGAGATGCAAAATGTAAGATATAATCTAAATTTCCGGGAACGTGGACAAACTTAGACACATCATGATTATAAAACTCGAAATTCTCCAATTTAAAGAGATGCTCGATGTTAGCCAAATCACCAGTAATTAAGTTATCCATACCAATTACATGGTATCCTTCTTTAATAAATCTATCACAAAGATGCGAACCTAAAAAGCCGGCTGCACCTGTTATTAAAACTCTTTTGCGCTCCATTTTAGCTAACTATTTTACGGCCAATACTATTATAATAATATCCTAAGTCAATCATTTTTTGCAAATCGAAAAGATTACGCCCATCAAAAACTACTTTACTCTTCAACACTTCCTCCATTTTTTCAAAATCAGGGTTTCGGAAGACTGACCATTCTGTTGCAATTAATAGTGCATCAGCATCAATTAGTGCTTTATATTGATCATTTGCATATTTGATTTTACCCCCTAATAAAGCCTTAACATTCGCTATCGCTTCCGGGTCAAAAACTGTTACTTCTGCCCCATTAGTTAATAAGTCATTAATGATATATAACGCAGGAGCTTCTCTAATGTCATCAGTTTCTGGCTTAAATGCTAAACCCCAAAGTGCAAATTTCTTACCTTTTATATCACCTTTAAAATATTTTAGAACTTTATCTGTCAATACAGTTTTTTGTTTTTCATTGACGTCCATCACGGCTTTCAAAATCTTGAAATCATATTTATGTTCAACCGCGGCCTTCTCTAAGGCTTGCACATCTTTCGGGAAACAGCTTCCTCCATAACCAATACCTGGAAACAAAAATCTCTTGCCAATTCTATCATCAGATCCAATACCTTTACGTACTGCATCAACATCTGCGCCTACAATTTCGCAAAGATTAGCTACTTCGTTCATAAAAGTGATCTTAGTCGCTAAAAATGAATTAGCAGCATATTTTGTAAGTTCCGAAGAGCGTTCGTCCATATAATAAATCGGATTTCCTTGACGTACATAAGGTGCATACAATTCTCCCATCAACTTTTTGGCTCTGTCACTTCTAGTGCCAATTACTACGCGATCTGGCTTCATAAAATCATCTACAGCCACACCTTCACGTAAAAACTCCGGATTAGAAACTACATCAACCTCAATGGCTGTATGTTCTGCGAAAACTGCGGCAACCCTATCAGCCGTACCAACTGGAACTGTAGATTTATTTACGATAACTTTGTATTCCGTTATTAATTTGGCTATATCTTTCGCAGCACCTAAAATATAAGATAGATCTGCTGCGCCGTCGCCTCCTGGAGGGGTTGGTAGTGCCATGAAAATAATTTGCGCATCCTCTATACCCTCTGCAAGATTGGTAGTGAAGGAAAGACGACCCTGTGCTATGTTGCGATGAAAAAGAACATCTAGTCCAGGTTCGTAGATTGGCAGTTGTCCTGCCTTCATCTTATTAACTTTTTCTTCAATGATATCTACACAGATTACATTGTTACCCGTTTCCGCCAGGCAAGTACCCGTTACTAAACCTACGTAACCAGTGCCAATTACAGCTATCTTCATATATTATGGAATGTTTTTAACATTAATATCTATCTTCGACGAAGATAATAAATTATGCATCAAATATGTATTGGCTTTACAACATTAGTATATTAATTTATGGGCTGGTAATTAGACTCGCATCATTATTTAATAAGAAAGCCAAACTATTTATTAAAGGCAGAAAAGGGATCTTTGAGCAAATAGAAGCTACTACGCAACAATTGGAACATCCGATTTGGTTTCATTTTGCGTCATTGGGAGAATTTGAGCAAGGCCGACCGGTACTAGAAAAGATAAAGACCTTAAACCCAAATGAAAAAATAGTTATTACTTTTTTTTCTCCCTCAGGCTATGAGATTAGAAAGAATTATGCTTTAGCCGATGCCATACTCTATCTACCTTTAGATACTCCTGCAAACGCCAGAAGATTTGTTTCAATGGTAAAACCCAAAATGTCTATTTTCACCAAATATGAATTTTGGCCTAATTACTTTCAATCACTCGCATCGAATCAAATTCCGTTGTATATTATCTCAGGAATTTTTAGACCAACGCAAGTTTTTTTCAAATGGTATGGAGGGTTTTACAGAAATGTATTAAGTTATGTCAACCATTTCTTTGTACAGAATGAAGAAAGTGCAACGTTGCTAAAAAGTATTGGAATTAACAGCATTGACATTAGTGGAGATACCAGATTTGACCGTGTTTACGAAAATTCACTAACTCCAAAGGAGCTACCAATCATTGAAGATTTCTGTAAAGATGCACCAATTATAGTTGCCGGAAGTACATGGCATGATGACGAAAAGCTTTTGGTTAGATTAGCTGAAGAAAATCCCGATTGGAAAATTATTATTGCGCCACATGAAATTCATAGTTCGCACATCTCGGAAATTGAGCAACTGTTTCCTTATGCTTTAAAATTTTCGGAAATAAACAAAGCAAAAGTAGAAAGCCAAGTACTAATTATCGATAATATTGGCATGTTATCGTCCTTATACCAATACGGCAAAATTGCTTACATAGGTGGCGGATTTGGCGCAGGCATCCACAACACACTCGAAGCCGCAGCTTTTGGTATGCCGGTGATTTTCGGACCTAACTATGATAAGTTTCAGGAAGCGAAAGACCTGATTCATATCGGAGCAGCAATCAGCATTTGCAACTCAGAAGAGCTAACTTCCGCATTTGAATACTTTAAGACCAACGAAAGTGGTGATATTGCAAAAAGTTATGTCAAATCTAAGATAGGAGCAATGGATATGATCATTAATAAAATTATTTCATTACAAGTATAACACGCATATTAGTTCTCATGTTAACTTTACAACAACCTAAGAAATAACCTACCTAAATTTTATCTATCCTCACCCAATCCATACCCGCTGCAATAGCACCTTGCACACCTAGATCTGCATCTTCAAATACGATACATTCCTTAGGATCTACACCTAGAGCCTCGGCAGCGGCTAAAAATGGATCTGGCGCAGGTTTTCCTTTTGGCGTTTCACCCGCACAAACCATTACATCAATCAAATCTATCAACCCTAAAACTGTCAATGTTTTAGTAACAGTTTTTCTACTTCCACCGGAAACTACTGCTATCTTAACCTTACCAACATGATTTTTCAAATGATCAGCAACATAAGAAATAGGCTGTGTTTTTTCTATATACTTATCGATAAATACTTGTGATTTCTCACTAGCAAATGTCTCTGGCAATGGCACTCCATATCTTTTTGTGATTTCCTTCGCAAAAATCGCTGTTGGCATTCCGGCAAACTCATCGATCATATTCAAATCCAAACGTATACCGTAATTGGCCGCAACTTCCTCATAGGCCAACTTATGTGCCATCATATTATCCGCCAAGGTACCATCGCAATCATATAAAAAAGCTTGGTATCCCTCGTCAGTTCTCTTGGTTAAAATTTCGAGTTTTTCTAAGTTTGTGCTATCCATTATTTTGACATTTCAGCTAGTGCATCAATAAATCTTGGGTCATCATTTAGGCTTTCTACCAACTGTACATGCTCTCCACCTAATTCTTTAAATTCTTCATGATATTCAACCGTAATTTCATATAGCGTCTCTAAGCAATCGGCTACAAAGGCAGGACTAAAAACAAGTAGTCGCTTTTTACCTTCCGAGGCTAATTTCTTAAGTGTATCAGTAGTATACGGCTGGATCCAAGGCTCTTTCCCTAAGCGGGATTGGTAGCAAACCGAGTAATCTTCACGATCAATCCCCAATTTTGCTGCTAAAAGTTTTGCCGTATGATGGCATTGTGCAGAGTAACAAAATTTATTTGCATCATTATAGTTATCACAGCAGTTATTTACTTTTAAACAGTATTTTCCAGTGTGATCAGATTTACTCATTTGTCTTTGCGGCAATCCATGGAAACTAAAAAGTACATGGTCATAATTTTCTAAACCGTGCTTTCTCGCATTATCTGCAAAAATCTCCAACATTAAATCATTATCATGAAAAGAATTCACAAAGGAAACCGGAGGTATAGTTGGCCATTTGCTAATTAACTCCATAACCAATTGCAACACAGAACCTGTACTTGCAGATGCATATTGAGGAAAAAGCGGTATAACTTTAATACTACTCACCAACCCTTTTTTTAAGTTTTCTAACGCATTTTCAACCGATGGATTTTGGTAACGCATTGCTAACTCCACCTGGTACTCACTACCTAACTTATCCTGTAGCATTTTCGCTTGCAACTCACTATAATACAGTAATGGAGAACCATTTTCACCCCAAATTTCTTTGTATAATTTCGAAGTTTTTGGACTACGGAAAGGCACAATAATTCCTTTAACTAATAAGGTTCTGTTTAGCTTAGGGATGTCGATCACACGTTCATCCATTAAGAATTGATCAAGATATTTTCTTACGTCTTTTACTTCGGGACTATCTGGAGTACCCAGATTTACTAGCAGTATACCTTTTTTAGCCATTAATTTCTTATTTGTCGCAAATATAGCTTGATTTACGATTCTAGAAGTACGATTTTAGATTTAAGACACAGAATAGACAGAAACAAATGATTAAAATGAGTAAACTTTGGATGACCGAATGATATGGGTGTTCAAACAAAATGTATCAATCCGAAATTAAAAACTCTCCAGTTGAGCTTTTACTTGTTCCATTAACCACATAGGAGTTGATGTTGCACCACAAATACCAATTTTATCATTGGGCTGCAACCAAGCCTGGTCTAGTTCTTCTACATTAGAGATGAAGTAAGAATTATCGTTGTACTTCTTGCATACATCGTAGAGCACTTTACCGTTTGACGATTTTTTACCTGAGACAAAAATAATTTTATCGAAATCACTTACAAATCTCTCTAGCTCGTCGTAGCGATTGGATACTTGCCTACAAATAGTATCATTAGCCTTTACTTCATAACCTCGGCTGATGAGTTCTTCTTTAATTTGATAAAACTTATCTACACTCTTCGTAGTTTGGCTATATAACGTGAATTTACTTGGGAGCTTAACATTATCTAGTTCAGCAATATCCATGAAGACTAGTGCTTCACCATCGGTTTGTCCTTGCAAACCAATTACCTCGGCATGGCCATGCTTACCAAAAATCAGTATTTTCTCACCAGCATCATGTGTACCTTTGATACGATTTTGAAGTTTCAGAACCACTGGACAAGATGCGTCGATTAAAGTCAAGTTATTTGCTAAGGCCAACTCGTAAGTTGAAGGAGCTTCACCGTGTGCCCTAATTAGCACTTTCTCGTCACGTAAATCTTTGAGTTTTTCATGGTCGATAATCCTCAGCCCCTTTACTCGCAGGCGCTCAACTTCTTCATCGTTATGTACGATATCACCAAGACAATACAAATACTCTTCTTGGTCTAAAATATCTTCGGCCATATCGATGGCATAAACTACCCCGAAACAAAAACCAGAAGACTTATCTATCGTAACTTTTAAATTATAACTCATGATGAATACACAACAAAGGTACACAGAAGAAGTTTAAATTGAGAAAAATTTTTAATATCGGAATATATGATTATTTTTGATAACGATATTAAAGAAAGTGTGGGATTTTAACTTAACAGACTTGGAAGAATTACAGCCGCATATAGAAAGGCTGTATGATAAAAAAGCAAAGATTGATCAATCAAGACCTTTGCCTAACTCTGTATTGCATAAAATTAAGGAGCAACTTAGTTTAGAATGGACTTATAATTCCAACAGTATAGAAGCAAACACACTAAACCTTCGTGAAACGCAATTAATTTTAGAAGAAGGAATTACCGTAGGTGGAAAATCTTTAAGAGAACACTTTGAGGTAGTAAACCACGAAAAAGCAATTGATTACTTGTATAGCCTGGTAAATTCAGCTTATACGCTAAGAAGCATTGATATTTTAAACTTGCACAGCTATATTTTAAAAAATATTGAGGATGAATATGCTGGTCGGTTAAGAAATGGCGGTGTTCGTATTGTTGGGGCTAATTTTACACCACCAAGCGCTAAAAAAGTTCCTGATTTATTAGATGAGCTGGTTTCTTTTATAAATGACAATCCAACGGGAGCAAATGATTTGGTGTTGGCTACCTTATTTCATCATAAGTTAGTTTGGATACATCCTTTTTTTGACGGCAATGGGCGTACAGTTCGTTTAGCGATGAATCTACTTTTAATGCGAAAAGGATTTCCACCGGCAATTATTCTTAAAAATGATAGAAAGAAATACTACGATGCACTGAATCAAGCCAACAATGGCAGTTATCATAAGCTTTGCCTATTAATGCTACAAGCAACAGAGCGGTCTTTGAATATGTATATTAACGCTATGCCAGGTAATAGTTATGATGATTACGAGCCTATATCAAGTCTCGTTTCCGAGCCTAATTTTCCTTATGGGCAAGAATATATTAGCTTATTGGCGAGGAAGGGTAAAATCGATGCATACAAAGAAGGTAAAAACTGGCTTACAACAAAAGAAGCTATTGAGGACTACATGGTTAATAGAAAACGGAAAAGATAAGATCTACAGATAAACCTTAAACGGGGATTCAATGTGGAAAATAAACTTAACTTAAATAAACCCGATCCTCTTCTCCTTCCACATCCATAATTACATCTACATGTTCTTTAAGGACAGTAGCCAACTCTAAACCAACAAAATCTGTAGCAATCGGGAAAATTTTATGGCTTCTATCTACTAAAACCACTGTTCTAATTTTCTTATGCGGCGTGTTTAAAAACACCCCTAATCCATAAGCTAGCGTTTTGCCGCTGTTCAACACATCATCTACCAAAATAATGACTTTGTTTTTCCAATTACTTTCTGGTAAATCAGTTTTTGCCACTAATTTGCTACTCTGCTTTTCTAAATCAACACGCAATAAGGTAGTTTTAAATTCAGAAATTTCTTTAAGTGTTTTTTCCAAGCGAACAGCTAACTTATAACCCCTATCCCAAATTCCAGCGAGCACGATTTCTTTCTCATCAATATTATCTTCTAATATCTGGTATGCGATTCTATTGATCTTTTGTTGGATCTGCTTCTTATCTAAAATGAGGACTTGATTTTGGGGCATCTTTCTGAGATTTATAATACAAAAGAACGATTTTAAGCTTCAATATCAAATACTGATTTTTTTTTAGTTGTTGGTGCAACGTTTCCTACTTAAGTTGCGTCTAATGATTAAACCAATATTCGAAATATCATGAGAAATTCTTTCCTTTTAAAAATCGGCAGTCTATTTATTGCTTGCTTTACCACCTTAAATGTAGCAGCTCAAAGTTCTAGAACTGTAAGTGCAAAAAACTTCAACAACGTTGCCGTAAGTAGTGGAATTGATTTATTCTTAACGCAAGGCAATAATGAGAATGTAGTAATCAAAGGACAAGAAGAAGTGATTAAAGACGTAGTTATTGAACAAGAGGGAAATAATTTAACCATTAAATATAAAGAGGGCATTAACTGGGGTCGTTTATTTAAAGGAACTAAAATCCAAGTTTACGTGACTGTTAAAAAGTTGAATGGAATCTCGGCTTCTGGCGGTAGCGACGTGGAGACTCAAAATACAATTAATACTGACAAAATGAGCATAAAATCATCTGGAGGCGCAGATTTAGATTTGAATATTATTTGTAAAGACATCACTATTTCGTCTAGTGGCGGCAGCGATATCAACTTAAAAGGTTCAGCAGAAAATATGGTTTTAAACACCAGCGGCGGGAGCGATGTAGATGCTTTTGAATTTAAAGTGAATTACGCGCAAGTGAACACTAGCGGAGGTTCTGACGCAAACGTTTATGTAAACAAGGGTCTAACAGCCAATGCTACTGGCGGAAGCGATATTCACTACAAAGGTAATGCTGCATTAAAGAAGGTATCTAACTCTAAGAGCGCCGATATTACCCATGTAAATTAATCCTTAAAAGGATTTCAAAAAGAAAAATTTAGTTTAGTTAATAGTTAAGGCCAATACCACGGATGTAGTATCGGCCTTTTTCATTTATGCTTCCATTAATAAGGAAGCTACACTCCCTTATTTCTTATTGTAAGGATAGTAGATGAAATTTGCTCCTTCTGGCACAATCACAAATACACACATAAAATCTTCTGGCCTTTTATAATTTTTAAGGAAATGCTCTTTCTTTTCAGGTTTGATGATTCCTTTTTCGATAAACTCCTCCAAAGTAGAAGCCTGAATGGTCCAATTGGTGTTTAATTCTTCCCTATTCAAAATCATCTCTCCGAGCTTTACCTCATGTTGGTGCGCAATAAAAATTGGCACGCTAGAAATTCCTTCTACCATAATCTCTACGGCAACTTCTTTAATTGAATCCACATAGAACTCTAAATCCTTCTCTAAACTCAATAAAGGGCTTTTCTTTTTTTCTTCACTTTGTTCGCCTCCCACTGGATTTACTCCACCTAGCAACTCTTCCGATTCCATATTTTAAAACTTGATTTCGTTTTTATTAATTATAAACTTATCATCTGCTAAACTATCCGTTAGCAGAAAATACTTACTATCTTTTTCTTCTATTCGCTTAGCCAACGGATATTCTTCGGCACAAAAATACATACTGCCTTTTTTTATCAACTGCCAAGCATTTTCTTTCATACTGAATAGATTGATGCTTGCCCAACAGCTGCTAAACCATTCTGGCCTGAGTAACAATTCAGGCATATCATCGCCATCCAAATCCTTAACTAAATAAATATCGGCACCAATAGCTTGTTTAAAATTTAGCGAAGGCCATTTTTTATTACTGAACAGCACATTGATTTCGAAAGCCTTTGATGTTTGCCTTGCAGGATCTTTAGCCACCTTTGGCTTAATTACAAAGGCAGTATCTTTTTCACTAAGCAATAAGGTATCCACCAAAGTAGTAGCTGCGTCGACCATAAAAGTTGTTGTCTTTACCTCCACTTCCTTCGTTTCTTTATTTCTACAAGCGAACATTACACCTGCCAACAGTAGTAAAAAATAACATCTTTTCATCTTCATCATAAAAGCCATTAGATATTTAATTCACTCTGTAACAGAAGGAAACTATTTAAGTTTTAGCAAAACTACATTTTCGACATGCTGCGTATGTGGGAACATATCTACTGGCTTGATCCGAGCTACTTCGTATTTCTCGGTAAGCAAGGCCAAATCTCTTGCCTGTGTTGCAGCATTGCAACTTACGTAAACAATCTTTTCAGCTTCCATTTCCAGTAGCCTATCTACCACATCTTGGTGCATGCCCGCTCTTGGTGGATCGGTAATTACCACATCTGGCTTACCATGCTCAGCAATAAAATCCCTTGTCAGGATATCTTTCATATCACCAGCATAAAATATCGTATTATCAATTCCATTAAGTTGAGAATTGAATTTCGCATCTTCAATGGCTGACGGCACATATTCTACTCCAACCACTTGCTTTGCACTATGTGCTACAAAATTCGCAATAGTTCCGGCTCCAGTATACAAATCGTAAACTAGCTCATCACCTTTTAAATTAGCAAACTCTTTGGTAATACGGTATAGCTCATAAGCCTGCTCTGAGTTAGTTTGATAAAATGATTTGATACCGATTTTGTACTTCACGCTTCTGCCATTACCTAAAGGCATTTCTTCGAAAATATGATCACGTCCTGCATAAGTAACTACATCTTGATCGAAAATTGTATCGTTCTTTTTGTGATTTACAATATACTGCAACGAAGTAATTTCTGGAAAAGTAGTTTTTAAAAACTCCATCAGACCAACAATTTGTTCTTGCGCTGCATAGGCAAAAACAACACCCACCATTACTTCTCCTGTGCTTGCGGTACGAATAATCAGGTTCCGCATTTCTCCTTCGTGGTTACGTAAATCGTAAAAACTAAGGTTATGCTGCAGTGCGTAGTCACGAACTTTCAAGCGAATTTGATTGCTTGGATCGGCTTGTAGATAGCAATGCTCAACACCTAAAATTTTGTCAAACCTGCCCGGTACGTGAAAACCTAGTGCATTCATTTCTCTGCCTTCAGGCTGATCTGCCATATCCGCAGCATCTAACCAGCGCTTATTAGAGAAAGTATACTCTAACTTATTACGATAGTATTGGTTTTCATTAGAACCTAAAATTGGCTCGATATTGCTTACATCTACTTTACCTAAACGCCGTAAAGCAGACTCGACACTTTTTTGTTTGTAAGTTAATTGTGCACTATATTGCATATGCTGCCATTTACAGCCACCGCAGGTACCGAAATGACTACAAAAAGCATCTTGTCGCAAAGCGGATGGCGTGTGCAAAGTCTCGATAACCGCTTCTGCAAAGTTTTTCTTTTTCTTTACTAGTCTTACATCCACGACATCTCCAGGAACAGCTTTATCAACGAAAATTACTAGTTCGTCGGCTTTGCCTACTCCTTTGCCCTCTTCGGCGATGTCAATAATACTTAAGCCAGAAATTCTGATGGGCTCGGTATTTTTTCTTCTTCTACTCATTGCCGCAAATATACGACGATTGTGTTAATGAATTTTGAATGAGTAAATTTTGAATGAGTAAATACTGAAAAAACTATAAAATTTAGGCGAAACAATAACATCCAGGCAGAAAACCTGTAGCGTAAAGTGGAAATCAGCTGTATAAATTAATCTTCAAAAATGCTCAGAATTAAACCCAAAACACCATCACTTAGATTAAAATTTACATCAAACTGTTCATCAACTGTTACAGAAATCTCTAATATTTCTTGACTCATAATTACAATGCTATTCTTACAAATCTAACAAAAATGAACCAAAAACCAAATCGGTATATGTTATATAATTATTAATTATAAGTAAAAAAGATTCACCGATTTTTTATGTTGGCAAAGATGTAAAGGTTTAAGGGAATAATGTAACGTGCACTTGAAGCTCTGTAGCTAATTTTGTGTGATCAAAGAAAAACATGAAAGCTGAAAACCCAATATACATACCTTTAGAAAATGTAGATAGTGAACACTGTGCGCTCATCATCAATAAAGGACTATCACAAATCAAGGAAATTACTTCACACACGGTGGAATTGAACAACCAGCGAGCCTTGGTTACTGCTAAAAAATATCCAGAAGAAGCGGTACAGGCGGCAGTGAAACAGATTAGAGCTTTAGGCTACGAGGTTCCGACGGTTAAACAAACATTTCCTGTTATCAATATGTCTTGTGCTTCTTGTGCGGCCAATTCAGAAGCAACTTTAAATAATCAGGTTGGGGTGGTAAAAGCAGAAGTAAACTATGCGAATACATCAGCAAAGGTAGAGTATATTCCAAGTTTGGTAACTGCACAGCAATTGAAAGAAGCAGTACAAGCGGCAGGATATGATTTGTTGATTAATGAAAGCAATGAAGCTAAAGAATCACTTGCTGATTTTAAAGCTAATCAATATCAAGCGCTGCGAAAACGAACTATTGGCGCATTAGTTTTAGCTACGCCACTTTTTGTAATTGGGATGTTTTTCATGGATATGCCTTACGGAAATTACATCATGTGGGCTTTAGCTACGCCAATGATTTTTATTTACGGTCGACAGTTTTTTGTAGGCGCATGGAAGCAGGCCAATCATCGCTCTGCGAACATGGATACCTTAGTTGCTATAAGTACCGGAACGGCATATATTTACAGCGTATTAATTACGCTTTTTCCAGATTTTATGCATAGGATTGGCATTCATTCTCATGTTTATTTTGAGGCAGCTGGAATTGTGATTGCTTTTATCCTTTTAGGAAAACTGCTCGAGGAAAAAGCAAAAGGTAATACTTCTTCAGCTATTAAAAAATTGATTGGGCTGCAACCGAAACACGTCACACTAGTTCATGCCAATGGGCATCAAACACAAGTTGCTATCAGCGCCGTAAAAGTAGGAGACATACTGTTAGTAAAACCTGGTGAACGAATTGCTGTTGATGGATCGGTAGTTAATGGCAGTTCTTACATTGATGAAAGCATGATTAGCGGCGAGCCTATTGCAGTTGCTAAAAATGAAGGTTCGAAAGTATTTGCAGGTACGATTAATCAAAAAGGAAGTTTCCAGTTTAAAGCGGAAAAAGTTGGAAGCGATACCATTCTAGCACATATCATTAAAATGGTGGAAGATGCCCAAGGTAGTAAAGCTCCTGTGCAGAAATTAGTGGATAAAATTGCGGCGATTTTTGTTCCTATTGTAATGGGTATTGCCTTACTAAGCCTTGTAATTTGGATAATTTTAGGTGGTGAAAATGGCTTAAGTCAAGGTATTCTCGCTTTTGTAACAGTATTAGTAATTGCCTGTCCGTGTGCTTTAGGTTTGGCAACCCCTACAGCCATTATGGTTGGCGTAGGCAAAGGCGCAGAAAAAGGTATTTTAATTAAGGACGCTGAAAGTCTAGAATTAGCTAAGAAGGTAAATGCAATTATTCTTGATAAAACGGGCACCATTACGGAAGGCAAACCAAAAGTAACTGCGATTAATTGGTTCGAGGAATTTGACGAGCAACATCAAAACATTCTTTATAGCATTGAACAATCTTCAGAACATCCCTTAGCAGATGCAATTACAGAACACCTCAAGCACAATTCACAGTTTTTAAATAAAATTGGCATAGAAAATATCAGCGGGCAAGGCATTGAAGGAAGGTTTGAGCAAAGCACTTACCTTATCGGAAATGAGCTTTTGATGAAAGAACGAGATATTGAAATCTCAGCAGAAGCTAAAAACTGGGTCAACCAACACCTAGAAGTGGCCCAGACATTGGTGCTATACTGCGACGAAAAAAAAGTATTAGCGGCTATTGCCATTGCCGATCAAATTAAAGCTACATCAAAACAAGCTGTACAGCAATTGCAAAAAGATGGCATTAAAGTTTACATGCTTACCGGCGATAACGAACAAACGGCTAAAGCCGTAGTCAATCAACTCGGTATTGATGATTACAAGGCAAATGTATTACCGGCCGACAAAGCTATTTTTGTAAAATCACTACAACAAAAAGGCAAAATTGTTGCCATGGTGGGCGATGGCATTAATGACAGCACTGCACTCGCACAAGCAGATGTCAGTATTGCGATGGGTAAAGGGAGCGATATTGCGATGGACGTGGCTAAAATGACGATTATTTCTTCGGACTTGGCCAAGATTCCAGAAGCCATAAACCTATCAAAAAATACCGTTCAGGCCATCAAACAAAATTTATTTTGGGCATTTATCTACAATCTTATCGGCATACCAATTGCTGCAGGCATACTATTTCCTATAAATGGGTTTTTATTAGACCCAATGTGGGCTGGAGCAGCAATGGCCTTGAGTTCAGTAAGCGTGGTGAGCAACAGCTTACGTTTAAAATATAAGGTTTAACTGGTTAATTGTATAAATTGGTTAGGTTATATTCAATAATTTACTCATTCAAAATTCAATCATTATATAATATGGATACATTAAAATTTAAAACAACAATAAACTGCGGCGCTTGCGTTGCGAAAGTTACACCAGTGCTAAATAAACAAGAAAACGTAACTAGCTGGTCTGTGAACACCGAGAACCCTGATAAAGTGCTAACCGTAACAGGAGAAAACATTGACGAAGCGGATTTAGTTAAATCGTTATCGAAAATTGGGTATAAGGCTGAGAGACTATAAAACTAAAACAATCCCCGTCATTTCGAGGAGGCACAACGAGAATTGAAAATCAACGAAGTTAAATCTGGCAATAAGCATTCGGCTGTTAGTTCTTTCCACCTTTTCTACCGCTGCAAAGCGAGTGGAGAAATCTTTGAGTATGCTTTCAAAGATCTCTCCACTTCGGTCGAGAGGACGACTAAAGCTGGTACGAGCTTAGCCTGACAAGGGAACTTTTACTTAATCTCTGCGATTAAATTTGGGTAATCCGTTACAATACCATCAACTCCTAGGTTTTTAAGATAAATAATATCTTTAGCTGTATTGACCGTCCATGGAATAATTTTAACACCCGCCGCGTGGCATTTATCTACCAAACCCTTTCCGACTAAAGGCATATACGGACTATAAATAGTTGGATTAAACCCTAAAGCTTTGATATTATTTTCAAAATCCTCCTTTTCATCAATACCTAGAGAAGTTGGTATGTGGGGATATTTTTCGTGCAAAAATTGAAGACTACGGATATCAAATGAATGTATCGTTACTCGATTTTCTAGTTTCTTCGCTTTTACAATCGCCATAATCAGCTCCACATATTCTTCTGGACTAGGCTGAAATTCACCATCACCTTTACGGATTAATTTCGTCTCGATATTGTAATGAGGCTTCGCCATTTTTTTTCGCTTTGCGGTAAAGAACTCAACTTTATCAATAAGTTCACTTAATAAAGGTTTTTCTACCCTAAATTTCTCTTGATATGGAAACCTCGGATTAGCTTTTGAACCCACATCAAACTGCTTAACCTCACTATAATTCATCTTATAGATATTGAACTTTTTTTCATTCTTTAACGTAATTTCTTCGCCATTAGGAGAAGTACTGATTGCATGGTTAAAGTATGGTTCCTGAGAAACCACCACCTGCTTATCCTTCGAAATCACCACTTCCATCTTTAGCGTTGTTACACCATTCTCTAAAGCTTTAATCATTCCTGGAATAGTATTCTCAGGCATCAAGCCTCTTGCACCGCGATTACCCTGAACTTCGAAAGCTATTGGAGTTTTTTTCTGTGCAAATGTTGTAGAAATTGCAGCAAGTAGTAACATAAATGGAAGGATGATTTTTTTCATAATATCTAATTTGAGGAAGCTTGAATAATTGGGGATATATACAATTATAATAGTTTTAATCAAAAATTGAGGAATTAGATCACGCTTAAAGCTAAAAAAGGACTTCAACTCACGTCGAAATCCTCTTTTATAGTTCTTATTGTTTTCTAAGAAAAGCTTCGTTACTTATCTTTCAGCAACTGTAAATATTTGAGTAATAATGTTCCAAGTGGCATCAGCTTGACGCTCCCAAATGAATACGTAGTTAAAAGTCTCACGTAAGTTCGCTTTGTAATCGATTGTTGCCAAACCGTATGTATAAGCAAAATCGCCACCTAGCGCTTTATCTGTTTGCGTTGTTTTCAAGTTAATTTTATCAATTACTCGGTTATTGAATGCTAAAATTCCGTCTTTACCAATAATAGCTTCAGTACCTGGGAACAACAAACGAGCGTCTGGATTTATGAAGCCTGCGAAGGCTTGCACACCGTGAGTTTTAAGCAAAGTATTCAAAGTTTTCTCAGTGCTGGTAATGATATCGGCGGCTGCTTTTAAATCCTTTGCCGAAGCGAATTTAGGGCTATGCGTACCAGTTGGTTCAACAAACAAACTTTTCGGTTCGTTTCCTTTAATTGGCTTAATCGCTTCTGCACCCAAATCAATAATCAACTGCCATTCTCCATCTTTACCTCTCCACACTGATAAGTAATGACCAAATGTTTTCTTATCACCGCCAGCGATGTAAGATCCTGAAGTAAAGCCCCAATCTCTACTCTTCGACAAGCGAGCATAATTAGGCTCCCAAGTCAGTTCTTTAGTATCAGGAGCACTTGCAAAAAACTTTTTAGCATTTATCGGATTTGGCCTAAATACAATTCCATCTGGTGCGGAAAATTCAAGAAATGCAGCATTTACTCCATCTTTTGCTACTTTTTGAGCAAATGCTTTTTCTGTATTTACTAGAGACTTAACTGTACCATCTGACTTTTGTGCAAAGACATTTGCAGTTACGGCAACAGCCAATATTGAAAGATATATTTTGTTCATGATTATTTTTTGTATTGCGAATTTAAAATTTGAACTGCTTTATAGAATAAAAAGTAATTAACAATTAAACATATAGTTAAGTTAAAAGACAAGCTGAAAGAGGAAGGCTTAGCCTTCTACTAAATTTACTTCTCTCTATAAATTGTTTCCAATACCGTTTGTCCAACGGCTTTTAGTGTATTTCTATCAATGTTATTTAAGTTGTCTAATTGTGTGTGCCAATTGCTGTAAAAGCCCGAAGCATCTGAATAATGGATAACATCTATTGCTGGGATCCCTGCTTGATTGATCCAATAATGGTCATCGATTAATGTACCAGAAGTCACGTTGATAAAATAGTTGCCATAACCAATTTCGCTTGCGATGCTCCAAACCTTACTTACCACACTAGGCGCATATTTTCTAGAAACTTCATCTTGTGTAAATTGTGCATTAGTACCGCCTACCATATCTAAATTAATTGCAAATGATGGTTTGTTGCTTTTTGCAAGCTGGCTTTTAGCCCAATATTGCGAGCCCAAACACCAAGTTGCTTCATGAGGAGTTTCATCGTTAGCACTTCCATAATCTTCCAAATCCCAAAGAATAAAATCTACACCTACTTCCGGTTGCTTCTGTTGAATTTGACGAGCAATCTCTAAAATCACCGCAACTCCGCTAGCGCCATCATTAGCGGCATCAAATTGTTTATCCCTCATCCCCATGTTTGGATCTTCATCAGAAAACGGACGAGCATCCCAATGGGCAGTAATTAAAACTCGTTGCTTCTTTTCGGGATAAAAGGCAGCAATAATGTTTTTCAGCTGATGTGCTTTACCGTCGTAAGTTTTGGTTGGCGCTTCTTGTAAGGTTACTTCACCACCAAAAGATTTCAACTTCGCCACCAAGTAAGCTGCAGTTTTCGCATGTGCCGGCGTAGATGGAATACGCGGACCGAAATCTACCTGAGCCTTGGTATAGGCATAAGCACTATCCGCATCAAAACTTGGAGAAAGCAGTTTTATCTCTGCAGTAGCAGTACCCTCGCCTTCCGTTGGCTTGTTTTGTTGGCAAGACTGAAAGCTAACAAAAGTGATTAATGCCACAATGAATATCTGATTTAATTTCATGCTATTATTTAAATTTCACCTTGAGATTGCATCGCCGTATTACTAACAATCACGAAATAACGTTTACAAACTATATTTTACTCCAAGTAGTACCTTCTTTACTATCTTTTAATTGAATGCCGATTTTCTGTAAACCTACGCGGATAGAATCTGAAGTAGCATAATCTTTATTTTCTTTGGCATCTTTACGAAGGTTAATCACCATTTCCAAAATCTCATTTAACTCCAGATTAGAACTTTCTTCATCCTTCAGACCAAAAATCTCAAATACAAACTCTCTAACTAGGGCCTTTAATTTTTCGAGTTCTTCAGTTGTGATTTTAGCCGAACCATCGTAAACTGTATTGATAATTCTAGCGGCTTCGAACAATTCTGCAATAGCTACCGGACTATTGAAATCATCGTTCATGGCATTAACACAGTTTTCTCTGATAGGATCAATAGCCACATTTCCATCAGCAGAAGCAGTTAATTTTGGCAATAAAGCAACAGCATTCATTAGCCTTCTGAAGCCCTTTTCCGAAGCATCTAAAGCATCATTACTAAAATCCAAAGTGCTACGATAATGCGCCTGCAACATAAAGAATTTTACCGTCATTGGGCTATAACCTTTACGCAATAGCGGATGGCTACCAGTAAATAGCTCACCAGGCAAGAAGCCGTTACCAGCAGATTTAGACATCCGAGTACCATTCACTGTTAACATATTGGTATGCATCCAATACTTTGCTGGCTGGTGACTGGAACAAGCTTCTGATTGAGCGATCTCGTTGGTATGATGCGTTGCCGCTAAGTCCATTCCCCCACCATGAATATCAAACTCACTACCTAAATATTTTGCGCTCATTGCAGAACATTCGATATGCCATCCTGGAAATCCCATCCCCCATGGCGATTGCCACTGCATCAAAGTTTCTGGCTTTGCCTTAATCCAAAGTGCAAAATCTAGACGTCCTTTCTTATCGTCTTGCCCGCTTAACTCTCTTGTATTTTCTAAAAGATCTTCTAGTTTACGATTCGTTAAAATAGTATAGTTGTATTCTTTACTGTATTTTTCTACATCAAAATAAATGGTACCATCTACTTCATAGCCATAACCATTCTCCATGATTTTCTTGACCATTTCGATTTGTTCTATGATGTGACCAGTTGCCGTTGGCTCTATACTTGGTGGCAAAGTATTGAACATCCTCAATACATCATGAAAGCCCAAGGTGTATTTCTGCACAATTTCCATTGGTTCCAATTGCTCCAATTTCGCTCGCTTTGCAAATTTATCATCACCCTCATCCCTATCACCTTCCAAGTGCCCAGCATCAGTAATATTACGCACATAACGCACTTTGTAACCACTGTATTTAAGGTAACGGAAAATTAAATCGAAAGATATGAAAGTACGACAGTTACCCAAATGAACATCACTGTAAACGGTCGGACCGCAAACGTACATCCCAACATTCGGTGCATTTAAGGGTTCAAAAACTTCCTTTTTACGGGTTAATGTATTGTATAACTGTAACTCTTGTATCATGTTGCAAATGTATAGTTTTTAGCTAGGAAAAGATGTTAAGACAATGTCTAAATTTAATCTTCTATGCGCTGTTTTGTAAAAGCAATTACGGTAGTTCTTAGCTCCTAAAAGTCACGTCTTCCACTTTCCGCTCCCACTTACATCGGGCTCGTGTTCGCTACAACCGGGTAACTCGTACTAATTGGCCAGTAGTTAATGCTGCTTAATTCTTTACGGTTTCATATTTCACAAAACATTGGGATGTGAAAACCACTCAAAGTACAGATTAATATTCTTCATCATCATTTTCTAGCGAAAAGTTCAAGCGCAAATCGCTCCTTACCGGAAAATGATCAGAAAGTCTGTCTTGTGAAATATGATGATTGATGACATCAAATTCCTTAGTGGTAGCGATATAATCAATTTGAAAATTCGGAAAAGCTCCATTGTAAGTCTTACCAAAACCTTTTCCTTTTTCTTTAAAAGTATTTTTTAGCGAATTAGTAATTTGCATGGCACAGTATGATGCTGGCGTGTCATTGAAGTCTCCAGCAATCACAAATGGAAGTTTACATTGTTGCATTTCACTTTTCATCATACTTACCTGCTCGCTTCGTCTTTGGAACGCCGCTTTGAGCATGCCCGCAATCCTTCTAGATGATTTATATTCTGGTTCAATTTTAGTAGCTACCTTACCTATGTAATCGTAATCTTCTTTTTGAAAAGAAATAGATTGTAAATGAACATTATAAACTCGAAAAATCTGGCCAGAAACATCGATATCAGCATATATACTCCCATTTCCGGCAAATTCTCCAAAAGAAACCTTTCCTTTATCTTTGATAGGGTAACGAGAAAAAATGGCCAAACCGAATTCCTCATAGTCATTCCCATTGGTGGGTACAAAATAGTAATGCTTTAAGTTAAGTCTTTTTTTGATGCTATCAACCAAATCAAATTCGCCTTTTCGTCTAGTAAAAAACTCTTGAAAACAAACTACATCCGGGTGTTGGTCTTCTATTACTTTGATGATTTGATCTTTAGTAGAAACATTATTATTTTCTCCATACTTTTTGAATTGGTGTACATTATAAGTCATCATGCGCACATAATGTTCACTATCCTTTACCGCCCCACCCTCTTCTCCAAAAAATTGAAAAGTAGCGGTAAATGTCTTCCAACCAAGTGCGATAAAAGCAAGTGTTACGATACCAAATATCAGTTTACGGCGCAGAAACCATATCAACACAAAAATAAAATTTCCTATTAAAAAAAATGGATAAGCTAAGCCTGCAAATGCAATCCATATCTCATCTCTAGGATCAGTCTGCCCAGCAAGCATCCCTATCCCGAGTCCTAAGGCTGCAAGTACAGCGAAGAACAGGATGAATTTATCGAATAAAGAAAGCTTTACTTTATTGCTCATTAATTCTTACTTGCGTCAAATAAAATTTGTTTTTCTTTAGTTGTCAGTTGATCGTAGCCATTTTTCGAAATCTTATCTAAAATAGCATCAATTTCGGCCTGGTTTGAGACTTCTGTTTTCTTTCTTGGAGTATTATTTTTAACTACTTTCAATTTGGATTTCTTTATTAGAAAACTACTTAAATCAGTTCCGTTTTGCAACAACTTGATGTAAATGAATCCAAATAACGCACCTCCTAAGTGCGCTAAATTCCCCCCAATATTTCCCGATCCAGGTGACGTACCAACGATATCAATTAATATATATACTAATAATAGATATTTCAATCTCACATCGCCAAAAAGTAATAAGCGTATACTGTAGTTTGGAACTAGCGTAGCAGTAGCGCTAAAAATAGCCATTACCGCAGCAGAGGCTCCTATTAATGTAGCACTGCCAGCATTTAGTTGTGGACTTAGGTTATAAATCAAAGCAAATGCCAGAGCTCCCAAAATTGCTCCGCCCCAATAAACTACTTGAAACTGCCTAGGTTTTAAGAAATCTAAAAAAAGATTTCCCATCCAATACAGCCAAAGTAAATTGAATAGGATATGGAACAATCCCTGATGAAAAAAAGCGTAAGTTATTAAAGTATAAAAACGAACAAGCCATTGGGATATATCAGCCGGAAAAGCAAAGTACTGGCGCACTAAATCATCGCCCAAACCTCTTGCTAAAAACAGAGAGCCTACATTAACCAACAAGAATACCAATACATTAATACCAATATACAGCAGCGCTGGATTGCCAGATTTAAAAACCTTGTTGGTAACTTCTCTAAAACCGTTGTTATTCATAGTAATCGTAAAATCTGTCTTTATTTTTCCAAATCTTCACTAAAATGAAACCTATTAAAGCACCACCCAGGTGTGCAAAATGAGCTACCGAATCACCTTGTATACGAGCAACTCCTAAAAACAATTCTATAACGATATAAATCGGGATAAAATATTTTGCCTTTATAGGAAATGGGATAAACATCAGCATTAATTCCATGTTGGGATAAAGCACTGCGAAGGCAGTCATGATACCGAAAATCGCACCTGATGCCCCCACCATCGGAGAAAAGTAATTGGAATATAAGGTAGCTGCTTCACTTGCTGAATAAACGGAGGTATCGTACCTGCGGTCTGCTAGCATTTCCAAGAGCGAGCCTCCTTTGTTTAAGAACGAGCCTGTGATTTGATAAACCTCAATCCCTTGCACTAACCATTGTAAAGACAAAGCACCCAAACCCGTAATCAGATAGAAGTTGATAAATCTTTTAGATCCCCAGCGGTGTTCAAGAATTCTCCCAAACATAAAAAGCCCGAACATATTGAAAAACAAATGCATAAAACTTCCATGCATAAACATATATGTAATAGGTTGCCAAATCTGAAACTTAGGGGAATCAAAATAATGGGCACCTAGATAATCAGAAAGCTGCTTTCCTTGTTGCTCAAATACCAATGTTGCAAGAAAGAATATCCCATTGATAATTAATAGATTCTTTACAACTGGAGGTATGTTAATGTTGTTCATCATTATTTTTCAAATTTTTGAGCTAGCTCTGTCAAAGTAATGGTTTGTATTGCAGGCTTGCCATTAATGCTAAAATTTGGCGTCTTACAGGCAAAAAGCTCATCAATTAGCGTATGCATCTCTTGCTGACTTAGATTAGTACCAGCTTTGATGGCACTATTTCTAGCCATACTTCTAGCCAAAGCATCTCGCTTAGATAACTTTAATTCCTGTTGTGAGTTTTTAAAACCTTCGATCAGATGCTCGAAAAGCTGTGTTTCGTTAATATTGGTGCTTCCTAAATCAACTGGAATACCTTCTATTACTAAGGTATTTTTACCAAACTCCCTCACATCGAAACCCAAACTCTTGATATCCTCCAACAAGCTTTTTGCCAATTCGAAATCGCCTGGACTCAAACTTACCGTTTGTGGAAATAGACTTTGTTGGGACGCTCCTTTACGATCTTCTAAATGCAGCAGGAAACGTTCGTACAAAATACGTTCATGGGCAGCCTGTTGGTCAATAACCATTACCCCCGATTTGATTTGCGATACGATGTAACGATTGTGGATCTGCATGTATAGCTTATTCATTACCGCTGGTGCTTCATCTTTATCGTCATCAAGCGCTATATTGGTTTGCTCCGGAAGTTGATAATTCGCAATTTCGTAAAGTGAACCCCAGTTTTGACTTACTTCCTTTGGCTGATATTGCTCTTTAAAATATGTTGAGTTATCTCTCGGCGCTGACGTAGTTTTTGGCGTACTAAAAGGGTTAAAATCTGGATTAAAAGCAATACTCGGCGGCACAATATCCTCAGGTGCTTTATGTGTAATCATGTTACTAAAAGCAGTCTCTTGATTAAAGTCTAATGTCGGGCTGATATTAAACCTGCCCAAACTTCTCTTTACTGCCGAGTGAATAATCGCGTAAATAGATTTTTCGTCTAAATACTTGATTTCCGTCTTCGTAGGGTGTACATTAACGTCAATCTTAGCTGGGTCTATTTCAATGAATAGCACATATAATGGAAAGTTATCATCCGGCAACAATTCTGCATAAGCCTTATTTACCGCATGATTCAAATAACTATCCTTAATAAACCTGTCATTAACAAAAAAGAATTGTTCACCACGAGTTTTCTTTGCAAACTCAGGTTTTCCTATATATCCTTTGAGATTGATAATGGTCGTTTCTTCCTCAACAGGAATTAATCGTTCATTATAGTTATTACCAAAAAGATGGACAATACGCTGTTTGATGGTTACTGCCGGCAAACGAAAAATCTCATTACCATCATGATGCAGACTAAAAGCGATATGTGGTTTTGCTAAAGCCACACGTTGAAATTCATCGATAATATAACGCATTTCGGTTGGATTGCTCTTCAGGAAATTACGTCGCGCCGGTGTATTATAAAATAAATTTTTCACCGAAATGCTGGTGCCATTTGCAGATGCCACAGGTTCCTGTTTTACAATTGAAGAACCCTCGATTTCCACCAAAGTCCCCACTTCATCTTCGTAGCGCTTGGTTTTCATTTCCACTTGTGCAATGGCAGCAATTGACGCCATTGCCTCGCCCCTAAATCCCATGGTACGAATAGCAAATAAATCATCCGCTTTGCGAACTTTCGAAGTTGCATGACGCTCGAAGCACATACGGGCATCGGTCACACTCATGCCGCAGCCATTATCGATCACTTGAATAAGTGCCTTACCAGCATCTTTAACGATGAGCTGTATTTTATCAGCCCCTGCGTCTAAAGCATTTTCAAGCAATTCTTTTACCGCCGAAGCCGGCCTCTGCACTACTTCTCCTGCCGCAATCTGGTTGGCTACACTATCGGGTAAAAGTTGGATGATATCAGACATTTATTCGTTTTGTAAAGCCGCTAATTTAACGAAAATAAGGCGGACAAGTCTAGGTTGTTTTCACTTTACTGATACTAAATGACTTAATATTTACGATTTCAGAATTTAAAGTGCAATCAATTTAAGGGTTATGCCAAATAAAAATTTACCCAAGCATTAAACCATCAGAACAACCAACCATCTAAACATCCAATTATGAACATAAATTTGCAAATCTTAACATAGGTCAATACTTATTCATTTTAAAAATAAATACCTTTACAACAACTATAAATTATTCAACAATGAAATTAAAAATCACTTCTATCTTAATGTTGGCACTTGTTGCTTGCGCTTCTTTTTTTGCTTTTACACCAAAGGCTGATGTTTACACCGTAGATGTAACTAAATCTACTGTAAACTGGGAAGGAAAAAAATTCTCTGGTTCTCATACCGGAACAATAGCTTTAACTTCTGGAAACTTACAATTTAACGGAAAAAACCTAGTAGGTGGTGGTTTCATTGCTAATATGTCTACAATCCAAACTATGGATGGCGAAAAACCAAGCCCTAACTTAGATAAACATTTGAAAAATGATGACTTCTTCGGTACAGAGAAATTCCCAGCTGCTAACTTTGTAATCAAAAAAGTTGAAGGTTCTGGAACAGATCTAAAAATCACAGGCGATTTAACAATCAAAGGAAAAACTAATTCTATCTCTTTTCCAGCAAAAATTACTTGGAATGCAGACAAAACTGTAACAGCTGTTGCAGAAAAAGTAACGATAGATAGAACGAAATACGGCATCGAATACAAGTCTAAATCGATCTTCAGCAGCATTGGAGATAACTTTATCTATGATGACTTTACACTAGCTGTTAAATTAGTAGCAAAAAAATAATATCCTATTAAATAGGTATTTATAAATCCGAGTTATACTCGGATTTTTTTTTGTTAAAGATTTTAATGTATCTTTAATAATCCACTTATGAAATAATATACTTTCACGGCGGTCAACAGGTATTTCATAACAGAAAGATGCAACGTACACCTTCTTCTAAAATCAATCTCTTAGTCATCGATGATGACGATATTAATATATTCATCATCAGTAAGATTGTTGAAAAAACGGGTTACGATGTAGATATATGCGCTAAGCATAACGGACAGCTTGCCATTGATTACATCAAAGATCTTCTTGCTAACCACAAAGACTTGCCTGATCTTGTATTGATAGACATTAATATGCCTATCCTTAATGGCTGGGAATTTATAGAGGCCTTTGAAGCACTAGATCTAAAAGCAGATAACGATATGTATATGCTTTCTTCATCAGTATATGAAAACGATATCGAGAAGGCCAAAAGTTATAAATCTGTTAAGGGATTTATCTCCAAACCATTATCAATAGACAGACTGAAAGAATTATTAGCAGCAGTAAACTAGGGACTGATATTGAAATAAATTCAATACAACGAGCAGAGAACCTACACGAACGCTATCCAAGCTTAAATAAAAAGAAAACTATTTAACGTTTTCTCCAAGCAGCTGAAAATATCATAGTATTTTAAACTTGTCGTCTACTAATTCTACAAAAGCTTGTGTTTTTGTCTTGGAGTGATAAAAAAGACATTTCCATTTTTCTGCGGCAGCTTTGTGACCAAATTCTTCTCTCAATTCCATCGCCTTACGCCCATCATAATCATACTTAGCTACAAACTTCCTAATTAGTTCTTCTGGTTCAGGCAATACATCCCCGCCAAAAAATACCTTATCCTCTCCATCATCAATTAAAAATACTTGATGATATGGGCAGTGTGCTCCAGTAAATTCATAACTGATTTCATTAGTCAGCCTACCGCTATCTTCAATCAAATGGATTTGGGCATTACGCTGTACAAAGTCGAAAATATCAGTATGATATGAACTCGACTTACTAGAAAAGGCAGTTTCCCATTCACCACGCTGCATCACATAAGTGGCATTAGGAAAACTTAATTCCATTTTGCCATTGTAATGGTGTACCATACCTCCTGAGTGATCGAAATGTAAATGCGACATCAAGACCAATTCTACATCATCTGGATCGAATCCAGCCTTCTTAATATGCTCGTGCAAATGCAGTTTTCCTTCTGCATTGCTATAACCTAAACCTGTATCTAATAAAATTAAGCTATCTTCTAACTTGACCAAAAATGGCTGAACGTGAATAAATAACGAAGCTGGCCTATCCTTTGGATTATCTTTAGAAGGGTCAAAAGGAACGAATTTCTTGCTTGCATCTACTGAATATGAACCTTCTGATAAGGTAAAAACTTGTATCGCCATCTCTTTACGTAGGAAATTTTATGATATATTTACAGGTTGCAAATATATGCAACGGTGTATAATTATATGTCGCTTCAGCGTATAAAAACAAAAAGAGGGTTCATCATTTAGTACCGAATAGCCAAAATGGACTTGATTATGATGCCCTAAATAATAAAGATATATGGAGAAAAGGTGGGTACATAAGGAAAATGAAAATTGTGAGATAATAGAAGAATTAGCCCATCAGCTAACTATAGACAGCAGTCTAGCCGAAATCCTAGTGAATAGGGGTATCAAAACCTTTGAAGAAGCTAGGCATTTTTTCCGGCCCCAATTAACGCATTTGCACGACCCTTTCTTAATGAAAGATATGGAAAATGCCATAAATAGGATTGATTTAGCCATTTCCAAAGAGCAGAAAATCCTGATCTATGGCGATTATGATGTGGATGGAACTACAGCGGTAGCATTGACCTATCAGTTTTTTAATCAATTTACTAAGAACATCGCTTATTATATCCCAGATAGGCATACTGAAGGTTATGGAATTTCTACACAAGGAATTGATTATGCAAGTAAGAATGGTTTCAATTTGATTATCGCTTTAGATTGTGGCATTCGATCTAATGACAAAGTAAACTATGCAAATGCTTTGGGTATAGATTTTATCATTTGCGACCACCACTTACCAGGAGTACAAATACCCGATGCGATAGCAGTTTTAGACCCTAAACGGGAAGATTGCGAATATCCGTTTAAGGAGCTATCCGGTTGCGGCATTGGTTTTAAATTGGCGCAGGCTTATTGCACAGTTAAAAACCTACCGGATGAATTTTACGAAAGGTATTTGGATTTATGCATGATCAGCATTGCCGCCGATATCGTACCTATTGTAGATGAAAATCGTGTCATGGCCTATTATGGGCTACTAAAGCTAAATGAGAATCCATCAACTGGTTTAAAAGCCTTGATGCAGATTTCGGGCAAAACTGAAAGTTATTCTATTATGGATGTGGTATTCATGTTGGCACCCCGTATCAATGCTGCCGGAAGAATGGGACACGCTAGCGAGGCAGTGAAAATGCTATTGAGCGAAGAAGAATTTATTGCAGATGAACAAAGTGCATTAATTAATCTACAGAATACGGAGCGCAAAACTTTTGACAAGGATATTACGCTACAAGCGCTGGCTATGATAGAAAAAGATGAAGTCTTAATTAATCGAAAAACAACTGTTGTATTTCAAGAAAGTTGGAACAAAGGAGTAATCGGTATTGTTGCTTCTAGATTAACAGAAAAATATTATCGACCAACTATTGTACTTACGCACTCAAATGGCAATTATACAGGTTCAGCCCGATCAGTTATTGGCTATGATTTATATGAGGCTTTGGTAGAGTGCAGTGATTTACTGATTCAATTTGGCGGGCATAAATATGCCGCAGGCTTGACTATTGCGCCAGAAAATCTTTCTGTTTTCGCTGATAGATTTGAGCAAGTAGTGGCTAAAGGTATCGACCCAGCGTTATTGATCCCAGAAATAATTATTGATACCCAGATAGATTTTCCACAGATAAATGGCAAATTTTTCAGAGTGCTGTCTCAAATGGCACCATTTGGCCCTTTAAATATGGCACCAGTATTTTGCACCAAAAATGTAACCTTAGCGAGTGCTCCGCAAATTGTAGGGATAAATCATTTAAAAATAAATGTAAAACAACAAAATTCGACTATTTTTGAAGCTATCGGTTTTAACCTAGGTGAATTTGAAAAATTGTTAAAACCAAACCAGCCATTTTCTATTTGTTATACGATAGAAGAAAACAACTGGAAAGACAAAAAGCGTTTACAACTAAATATAAAAGGAATTAAGGTTTGAGTTGAAAGTTAAAAGTTGTGAGTTAAAAGTACTAAACAACCCAAAACTAACCACCCGAAAAACTAAAACTAAATGATTTTAAAAGCCGAGCATCTCATCAAAAAATACAAACAGCGTACTGTTGTTAACGATGTTTCATTTGAAGTAAGTCAAGGAGAAATTGTAGGGTTATTAGGACCAAATGGAGCAGGTAAAACTACGTCTTTTTACATGATTGTAGGCTTAATCAAACCAAACGAAGGTCATATATTTTTAGATGGAGAAGATATTACTAAAGACCCGATGTACCGTCGTGCCCAAAAGGGAATTGGTTATTTAGCACAAGAAGCTAGTGTTTTTCGTAAACTTACGGTAGAAGACAATATCATGGCCATTTTAGAAATGACCAAACTCAATAAAGAAGAACGCAAAGAGAAACTAGAAGAATTGATCAATGAGTTTAGCTTGCATAAAGTGAGAAAAAACCGTGGAGATTTACTTTCTGGTGGCGAGCGTAGAAGAACAGAAATTGCGAGAGCTTTGGCTGCTAATCCCAACTTTATATTATTAGACGAACCTTTTGCTGGAGTTGACCCTATTGCGGTAGAAGAAATCCAGAGTATCGTCGCTAAGTTGAAGCAAAAAAATATCGGCATTCTAATTACCGACCACAACGTACAAGAAACCTTATCAATAACCGACAGAGCATATCTACTTTTTGAAGGTAAAATTTTGGAATCTGGAACTCCTGAAGTACTTGCGGCCAACGAAATGGTTCGAAAAGTATACTTAGGTTCAAACTTCGTTTTACGCAGAAAAAATCTATAAAAGAAAATCTGATGGCAATAGTAAATTCAATTTTTACCTGGTATATGAAGAAGCGAATCCATCAGATTGAGCTTTTCATGAAGTACCCATTAGACGTTCAGGATGAGTGGCTACATACATTAATTGCTAGCGCAGAAAATACCGAGTGGGGAAAACGATACGACTACAAATCGATTTTAACCGTCCAGCAATTTAAAGATCGCGTACCTATACAAAATTACGACACGCTCAAACCCTATATCGAACGGATGCTACAGGGTGAACAAAATATCTTATGGCCATCGGAAATTAAGTGGTTTGCTAAATCATCGGGTACAACCAGTGATAGGAGCAAGTTCATTCCAGTATCAGAGGAGGCGCTAGAAGAATGCCATTTCAAAGGCGGAAAAGATATGCTTTCTATCTATTGCAATAATCGTCCGGATGCTAAGATGTTTACGGGTAAGAGCTTGGTTTTAGGTGGTAGCCATCAGATTAATCAGCTATGCGAAGATATCCATTTCGGCGATTTATCTGCAGTGCTGATTAAAAACTTACCTGTCTGGGCCGAATATTATCGAACTCCAAATATGTCTATTGCCTTGATGGATAATTACGAGGAGAAGATAGATCGCATGGCGGAGGCAACCATTAAAGAAAATGTAACCAATATTTCTGGTGTTCCTACTTGGACGATTGTTTTGGCAAAAAAAGTGATGGAAATTACTGGCACAAAGAATCTACTAGAAGTTTGGCCAAATCTCGAAGCTTATTTCCATGGAGCAGTAAATTTTGCACCTTATAGAGCACAATTTAAAGAGCTAATACCATCTCCAGATATGTATTATCTCGAGACTTACAATGCCTCTGAAGGGTTCTTTGGCATACAAGACCAATCATTTTCTGATGAATTGTTACTGATGCTAGATTACGGCATCTATTATGAATTTCTACCACTTGAGAACCTAGAAGAAGAAAATCCAAAAACGCTTTCTCTAGATCAAGTAGAACTGAACAAAAACTATGCAGTCATCATTAGCACTAACGCTGGCTTATGGCGTTACATGATTGGTGATACTGTTCATTTCACTTCTCTATATCCTTTTAGGATTAAAATTACAGGCCGTACCAAGCACTTTATCAATGCTTTTGGCGAAGAAGTAATTATCGATAATGCAGAAAATGCTTTAATGAAAGCTTGTGCTGTAACTAATGCTAAGATTAAAGATTATACGGCTTGCCCTATTTATTTTAGTGGAGAAGATGCTGGAGGCCACGAATGGATTATAGAATTTGAGCAACAACCAACAGATTTCGAGCAGTTTGTTGACGTAATGGATAATACTTTACGAGAGGTCAATTCAGATTACGATGCCAAACGCTTTAAGGATATGGCATTAAGAAGACCAAAAGTTCATAATGCACCGAAAAATATCTTCTATCAATGGCTGAAAGAAAAAGGAAAACTGGGTGGCCAGCATAAGGTACCTCGCTTAGCGAACAATAGGGAATATGTAGACGAGATTTTGAAGTTCATGTAGTTTAGGTATACTTATTGATAGTTATTGAAAAACATATTAGATGAATTTCAAAAAACTAATGTTCAGCTATTTTGCTTTTAGTAAAATAGCAGGTACTTTAATGAAAGATAAGGGTAAAACCTTAAGCAAAATTCAAGAGGGTTTCGCCAAAGCAAACGAAAACAAAAGTGCGCTGGCTAATGTGTGGGATCAGCTTCAACTGCTTATCTCCCTTGCTAAGGACTATACCAGTGGAGCTTACACTGCTATTCCTAAAACCACAATGATCTCTGTTTTAGCAGCACTGCTTTACTTTATTTCACCATTAGATCTAGTGCCGGATTTTCTGGTGGGACTAGGATTTTTAGATGATGCTGTGATTTTAGGTTTTGTGGTTAAAAAGGTTGCCAAAGAACTCGATAAATATCAAGCTTGGAAAACACTTAAGTCTTCTCATGAAGATCGGAAAACCATTATTAATATTGGATAATGATTAAAAATGAGCGGTTCTATCATATTTATCAAGCCGCTCATTTTTAAAATCACTAATCTTTCCACTTCCATTCGCCAGCAATCTTTAGCGGCTCTTTTAATTTCTGGCTTTCTAAAAACACTTTCAAATCAGCATCTGAAAATCTATTTACAGGAATATTTGGCGTATTAGCCAATGCATAGGTTAACATTGCCGAATAACGCACTGTATTTTTTAATCCCTGCTCATCCACCAAATGGAAACCATCTCCATCTGAATGATAAAATGGTCCCGAATTATTAGGCAATTTACCGCCAGCACCGCCGCCAGTAGGTATACCTTCCAGCATAAAAGGTTGATGATCGCTATGTAATCCCCCACCCGCATGAAATAAGTTTTTAAAACCAGTATCAACTTTTACCACCTCTGCTCCCCATCCTTTAAATAACGGCTCCATCTCTTTTCTCGAGCTAGAAAATCCTTTCGGATCATTCGTCATGTCATAGTTAAGCATAAATCGGACTTGATTTAAGGTCTTATCTTTCAGTCCTTGCGCTACATAAGCTTTCGAACCTAACAGACCTTGCTCCTCTCCCATAAACAGCACAAATTCCAGAGTGCGTTTGGTTTGGAGTTTTAGGATCTTGAAAGTTCTAGCCATATCAATAATAGAGAAAGATCCAATACCATTGTCTATAGCTCCTGTAGCTAAATCCCAGCTATCCAAATGTCCACCCACTACAATTTTTTCATTGGGCAAAGTAGTACCTTTCAAAGTAGCAATTACATTTCTGGCTTTTATCATTCCCGAAAAGTTGGTCATTTCAATTTGAGCAAATTGTGGCGCCGCCTTCATTTTAGCTTTTAAAGCCATACCATCTTCTAAACCAATACAAACCGCAGGAATTGGAATGAGTTTCCCTGTAACTGAAGCAGTACCTGTCAATAACACTCCATCTTTAACTTGATTGATAATGATGACACCAATCGCTCCATATTTTGTAGCAATTGCAGTCTTTTCTGAACGGTGTAGCGACGAGGTACCAGCAGGTGAACCCGGTAAAACACCGATATAAATTAAAGCAATTTTACCTTTAACTTTCCCTTTCAATGGTTGATAATCTGCATCCAAACCGTTACCGACATCTATCAATTTGCCGATTACATTTGCTTTCACTGGAGAGTGTGCTAAAGTTACCGCTTTAACTGCTGATAAGTCATTTCTATCCCTTCCAAGCTTCACATTTATCGTTTTTCTATCCCAACTTTCTACTTCAAATGGTTGATATTTGACTTCCAACCCATAAGATTTGAATAGATTGTATGCTAATTCCTCTGCTTTTGCGCCATTAACAGAACCTGTTAAACGATGCCCAATTTTCTCAGTGGCATTTTTCAGGTTTTGATAGGCTTGCGAATTACTCTGAACTTCTGTGTTGATTTGTTTAAACGCAGCGGCAAAATTATCTTGGGCTTTTACGTTGAATAATAACGTAGCAAGGCTAGTAAAAAGAAAGAGTTTCTTCATGTAAGAATTTTAGTTTAGTTAAATGAAGTTAGTAATTTAACCGAGCAACTGCTTTGTATAGTTTAAATTTTACAATATGTTCGTTAAATTCTGAAACTGAAACGTCATTTCGACGACAGGAGAAATCTAACTCCTAAGCTATATGATGCTAGATTCTCCTCGTTCCTCGTCGAAAGGACGATAGGTCTTACAGGTTACTTGATGGTGGTAAAAAGGTCTTTGCGCTTTGCTTTTTAGTATAATATCTAATTACAAAAAAAGCTATAAAACCAATGCCTATAAACAACCATAATTGAGATAAAAACAGAATAAGCTCTTTGAAATACATCCAGCCATCCAATAAGTTTAAGCCTAGTCGTCTAAAGAAATCAGGTTTATAATCGTAGATGTTATCATTAGCTACGATCATAGTTTTAATCGTATTATCTTGATAAAAACTTAAAGAAATGGTGCTGTACTTCACACGTTTGTCAATACTTAAATTTTCAATTTTCTTATCCACGTAATCATCTTTGATTATTAGTGAAGTCTCCACGTTTGCACTCTTTTTAGTTGCAATCTTATTTATTCGTTCTACTGCTTCAATCCTATTTTCGGTTTTAAGTTTGTTTTGTAAATAATCCACACTCTTGTCTTCCATCTTAAGCGACTGATTATCCACAAATACAGCCATACCAGCAATCTGATTCGTCAAGTCATCTAATTGATCCGATGGTACACGAGCAACGACATAGCCATCGGTTCTATATGCAGTAATTTCTTTTAAGGAATCTGAGCTAAATTTAACTTTCTCTGAATTTTGAATCGAGCTATTGATGTTAAACTCCATGACCAAGCCACCCTGTTTTTTGATAGTGGCACTTAAATCTTCTTTGGTGCGCTGAACATCTTTTACTCTAAACCGCATATCAGCTGTTTTGGTCATTTTTTCAACTAGCTCACCATTAGAAACTGCTTCAGCAGCAATGGTATCGGTAGAAGCATAATCCGTTGCTTCTCCTTTGTATTCTGAACTACAACCAGCAAATAGAATTGCCGCCATAGCCATAATGGCAAAATGTCTCATTTTGTTAAGGTTTTAAGTGTAAACTCATCCGTTAACAAAATTGTCTTAAGCATGCTAATTCCTTAAGGAAGACAATTTGTATAGGGGTTTAATGCTTAATGCTAAAAATTGACTAAGGTAACCCATCTCAGTTAACAGCTACCAATTTTCGGTTAGCATAAAGCATAAAAAAACCCTTCACAACTAAATGTGAAGGGTTTTTTTATTAAAATTTTTTATCTCAATTCCCTATCAGATTGATAGAGATGCTTATTCAATTTGAACTATGATTTGCTTGAGCCTAAGATTCTGAAAACACCTTTGCAGCAAATTACTGTGCCAACAGCTAAAATCGCCCAAGATAAAAGTGAAAGCCATAGTGCATCAAAGGCGAAACGTAAGAAAGTACCTACCACGCAGATGACTACACCAACCAAAATTGTCATATAGATAGATGGCTGATTTGCCGTATCAATGCTGTTTTCTCTTTCTTTAGCATCCATGATTTATTCGTTTTAATTTTGTTTAGCGCAAAAATAACATTTATCTAATAAAAAGCACGATAAATTAATAACTTTTAAGCTTTTCTAAACGTTGCTTAGCCCTTTCTTGCTCATTAAACTTTCCTTCTTTATACAGTAGCTTTTCCCAATCGCCATACATTGGATTTGGCAGGACGATAAACTTAGTTCCAAACAAATGCTGATTTGCGTCGACTTGCTCCTTGGTATCTTTTCCTTCACGGTAGAAAATGTTGGAAAAATCACTTAAATTATCGCCACACAACAACAACACATTGTATTTTTCTAAGATCTTATTTCTACGTTCCTGCTTATCAGAAGTAGTATTTTTTAGTAAAACGTGAGCTTCATCCACATAAGGGAATCCTAATTTTTTTAAGTTTTCGATAGTACCTTTTCTATCTGCCTCATCACGGTTGGTCACGTAAAAAGTTTCTACGTTTTTACCAGCTGCAAACTTCAAAAATGATAGTGCTCCTGGTACAGTATCAGCCATCGCTTTTGAAGTCCAAGCGGCCCAATCTGCAGGCACGTAACTTACACCATGTTGAATTTCATATCCTTGAAAACGAGAATTATCGATAATGGTTTCATCAGCATCTACAATTACACAGTTAGGTTTGCCATTTTGATTTTCCCATAGGGCCTCTTTTAAGGATAATCTAGCGAAGTTATATGCTTGAAAAGCTAAAGCTCTGTATTCACCGCTATACTGTTGCCACAACACCGCATTTGTCCAATCTCTTTCTGGTCCAGCTTTCTGAGCCGAAGCAATTATTGGAAAAGTTAAAAAGGCTATTATTAAGATTTTAAATTTCATATTTCAATTATATGAGGCAAAGATAAAAAACATAATCATTTTGGATTTGGAAAGTTAAAATTGCAACTCATTGCTAGCGCAAAGCAACCCTAGAACTTCTGTTAAGAAATGAAACCTACCGTTTTAAGATTGCTTCGTACCTCGCAATGACGATAAGACGAAGGTAGATTCAATTGCAACGAAAAACCCTCACCGTAAACGATGAGGGTTGCAATATTTTATCTTTAACAAATTGCCCAATAAACTATTGAACAAATGAACTAATTATCCATTCAATGCCGCTGCACCGCTTACAATCTCAGTTAACTCAGTTGTAATTGCTGCCTGGCGGGCTTGGTTATAAGATAATTTTAACGCTTTCAATAAATCACCTGCATTTTCAGTGGCCTTATCCATCGAGGTCATACGAGCACCATGTTCAGAAGCATGTGAATCTAACACTGCTTTATACAATTGGATTTTGATTGATTTAGGAATCAATTGAGAAACAATCTCCTTTTGATTTGGTTCTAAAATATAATCAACGTTAGAAGCTTTAACCTTCACTACTTCTTCTGCTTTAGGCAAAGGCAACAATTGCTCAGTAGTAATGATTTGCACAGCAGCATTTTTAAACTGATTGTAAACCAACTCTACCTTATCGAACTCCCCTTTTGCGAAACCAGCCATAATAGCATCCGTAATTTTAGTTACGTTTTCGAAAGTAAGCGCTTGATAAACTTCGTTATTATTACCAATTACATTGTAACCACGTTTTTCGTAAAAATCTTGAGTTTTCTTACCAATGGCAACAATGCTTACATTACCTTTTTTAAGCTGTTCGCTATATTTATCAGCAATTAAGTTGTTGGTAGCTTTAATTACATTCATATTAAATGCACCAGCTAAACCTCTATTTGAAGATACAGCAACAATTAAAACTTTATTAGGCACTCTTTCGTCAGTAAACGGCGAGGTAGAACCTTCTAAGCTAGCTGAAAGATTTCCTAAGATCTCTTTTAACTTAGTCGCATAAGGACGTAATTGAACAATCGCATTGGTAGCGCGCTTCAACTTCGCTGCCGAAACCATTTTCATAGCTTTGGTAATCTGCTGAGTTGATTGCACTGAGGCAATACGATTTCTTACTTCTTTTAAATTGGCCATTCTTTATTTAGATGTGAGATGTGAGATATGAGATATTAGACTTACCGCCCGATCTCAAATCTCAAATCTCATGTCTCAAATCTTGATTAATATTTACTTGAAATTTCTTTTGCTACAGTTTCCAATACACCAGTAATGGTATCATCAAACTTACCAGCTTTTAATGCCGCTAAAGTTTCTGGATGACGCATTTCTAATGCTTGTAAATAATCTGCTTCAAATTCTCTAACCTTGTTTACAGGCACACTACGCATTAAGTTTTTAGTACCAGCGTAAACCATAGCAACTTGTTTCTCTACAGTAAATGGGTTAAACTGAGCTTGTTTCAAAAACTCTACGTTACGAGCACCTTTATCTAGTACAGATTTAGTAGCAGCATCCAAATCAGAACCGAATTTAGAGAAAGCCTCTAACTCACGGTATTGTGCCTGGTCTAACTTTAAAGTACCAGCAACTTTTTTCATTGATTTGATTTGTGCGTTACCACCAACGCGTGATACCGAGATACCTACGTTAATTGCCGGACGGATACCAGAGTTAAACAAGTTAGACTCTAAGAAGATCTGACCATCAGTAATCGAAATTACGTTAGTAGGGATATATGCAGAAACGTCACCAGCCTGAGTTTCGATAATTGGCAATGCAGTTAATGAACCACCACCTTTAACGATACCTCTAATAGATTCTGGTAAATCGTTCATGTTTTTAGCGATATCATCGTTAGCGTTGATTTTCGCAGCTCTTTCTAACAAACGACTGTGCAAATAAAACACGTCACCTGGATAAGCCTCACGACCTGGAGGACGTTTCAATAATAAAGAAACCTCACGGTAAGCCACAGCTTGTTTAGATAAATCATCATAAACAATTAAAGCTGGACGTCCAGTATCACGGAAGAACTCACCAATTGCAGCGCCTGCAAATGGAGAATAGAACTGTAATGGAGCAGGCTCAGCGGCAGATGCAGAAACAACTACTGTGTATGGCATTGCACCATTTTCTTCTAAAGTACGTACAATGTTTGCTACTGTACTTGCTTTTTGACCACAAGCAACATAGATACAAAAAACTGGCTGACCAGCCTCATAAAATTCTTTTTGGTTGATGATCGTATCAATACAAACCGCAGTTTTACCAATTTGACGGTCACCAATAACCAACTCACGTTGACCACGACCAATTGGAATCATTGCATCGATCGCTTTGATACCAGTTTGTAATGGCTCGTTTACTGGCTGACGATAGATTACCCCAGGAGCTTTACGCTCTAAAGGCATTTCGTAAGTAGTACCAGCGATAGGTCCTTTACCATCAATTGGCTCGCCTAATGTGTTTACAACACGACCAAGCATGCCTTCTCCAACCTTGATCGAAGCAATTTTCTTAGTACGTTTAATAGTATCGCCTTCTTTGATCTCGTCAGATGGGCCTAATAATACCACACCTACGTTATCTTCTTCAAGGTTCAATACAATTCCTTGCAAACCGTTCGCAAACTCAACAAGCTCACCACTTTGAACTTTAGTTAAGCCGTAAACACGAGCAATACCATCGCCCACTTGCAATACAGTACCAACTTCTTCAAGTTCAGCTTCTGATTTGAAGCCGGCTAATTGCTGTCTGATAATTGCCGAAACTTCGTCTGGTCTTACCTCTACCATAATTTTATGTTATTTTGATATCTTTTTGTAAATGTAATCTCTTACTCTTTTGTTATCTCAGTCCCGCTTTACACTTCAATCTGTTCTATCCTTCGACAAGCTCAGGATGACAAACAGGATTTAGGTTTCAATCGGGTTTATAATCGTTATTGCTGTAGTTCTTAGTTCAGTTCAGTATCCCTCAAGTTGCCTATCTAAATACTAATTACTAAAAATCTAATTAGCAAATTCCTTTTTAAGTTTAGTTAAGCCACTAGCTATGCTGGCATCAAACTGTTTGTCACCAACTTTCAAAATAAAACCACCAATTAATGCAGCGTCTACTTTCGCTTTCACTACCACTTCGCTAGCACCTAATTCTTTCTTCACTAATGCTACAATTTCTGCTCTGTTAGCCTCAGTTAATGCACTTGCCGAGGTTACTTCTGCCGTAACAATACCTTTAATAGCATTATACTGTGCAACAAATTGCTCGGATGTATCATACAAGATAGCGCTACGACCTTTGCTTACTACCAGCTTAAAGAAACTAGCGGTAATGGCGTGTACTTTACCTCCAAAAATCCCTTGCAAAATACCTTGCTTTTTATCCAAAGGTACAATTGGGTTTTTAAGAATAGCTTCCAACTCAGAATTATCGTCTACTATCTTTTCAAAAAACACCATATCGTTCTTTACTTCTTCAACAGCGTTTTGCTCTTTAGAAAGATCTAACAATGATTTTGCGTACCTAGCTCCTGCTTTACTTGACATATATTTTAGTTGTAAGTTGTAAGTGGTAAGTTATAAGTTACTGACAAACGTCGAGCACTAAAAACCTAAAACTTAAAACGTAATACTTATAACTTAATTTAATTCAACGTCTTTTAACAAATTGTTAACCAACTCTTGTTGCTTAGCTTTATCATCTAACTGCGTACGTAATACACGCTCTGCGATATCTAAAGACAAAGCCGAAACTTGACCTTTTAATTCTGCCAAAGCAGCTTTCTTTTGGTTCTCGATTTCGACACGAGCTTTTTCGATCAATTTAGCACCTTCTACTTGAGCTTGATTTTTAGCTTCGTTAACGATACCATCTTTTAAAGCTTTTGCTTCTTTCAAGATATGATCACGTTCTTCACGAGCTTGTTTCATTAACTCTTCGTTCTGAGAACTTAAACGAGCCATTTCTTGTCTAGCCAATTCAGCTTTGTTTAAAGCCTCATCAATGCTTTGCTCGCGATCGTGAATACCTTTCATGATTGGTTTCCAAGCAAACTTGCCTAATAAAAACACCAATACTAAGAAAGAAATCGTATTCCAAGCTAATAAACCAATTTCGGGAATTAATAAATCCATTGTATATATTTAAAATTCTTTAATGTTAAACGTTTTAAATAAGCACCTTAACGGCAACCCCGAAAAGGTGCTTATCTTAAAATTTCTCTTTGATTATTTTGCGATCAAAGAAACTACTACTGCGAATAACGCAACAGCCTCGATAAAGGCAGCAGCGATAAGCATAGCAGTTTGAATTTTTGAAGCGGCTTCTGGTTGACGAGCGATAGATTCCATTGCAGATCCACCGATTTTACCGATACCTAATCCAGCGCCAATTGCAGCTAAGCCTG